>Ga0307505_10002512_pt1 | contig 12641 bp, 10 predicted proteins | sample 23_S_MG_FD_202183 | JGI IMG/M metagenome (GOLD analysis project Ga0307505, IMG submission 202183) | Soil microbial communities from Populus trichocarpa stands in riparian zone in the Pacific Northwest, United States - 23_S | ecosystem: Environmental > Terrestrial > Soil > Riparian zone > Trees...
GATACGCAACGGACGCGGCTACAGACAGAGCCGCGACTGCGGATTTAGCGGCTGTGGTCGCGGCGGATGGACGAACGACAGCGAAGACAAAAAACGGCCAGGCGGCCAACGCGGCGATAGCCAGATACCAATCCGAAGATGTCGCGGATACCGCGACAGCGGCTGTCGCGAACACTAGCGCAACCCAAAGGGTTACTCGCTCTCCCCATTGAACCGCGGCAGTCAGCTTGGCGGTCGACCGGTCTCCGCTTGCATCAGGAACTGTCGTTGCCAGGTAGACAGCACCTACTGCCAATGTATACGCCGCAACGGCGGGCCAGCATTCGCTAAAGGGGCAATCTGTAATCAGGTAACCGAAGAGGTAGACGATAGCCCCATGGCCAAGCGCATTCGAGATCAGCCCCAACCAGGCATGATTCTTCCAGGGTGACGGGCCAACCGAGTACACAATCCCAAGGGCTACAATGGCGACACTCAAGATCAAGTGCAGCCAGCCGAAGACGAATGAGATCGAAAGGGCTATCGCATCGAGAGCGATTGTGAATCGCCAAGCGGCAGGGAGCGATATGATCCTATCGGGCAGAAAGAAGAGCTTCTTGTTAGCCCGGTCGGATTCGACATCGCAGATCTGGTTTAGTGTATAGACGCCGCCGAACAATGCAGCCAAATGGACGAAGAAAAGAGCCCAAAGCCCGACAGGCATCTCGTGGGCCAATCCCGAACGTACCGTTCCTAAGAGTGCAATGGTCCACACCGGCGGGAGGAGTACCGGACGAAGGAAGAAGATGTAGTCCAGCAAAGTGTGACGGCCCTGCATCATGCCGTCTCCTTAGCGTGGCCAGACTTGTACCAGCACATACAGTGATGGGGCGGCCAGGAGGGCGGAGTCGAACCGGTCGAGTACGCCGCCGTGTCCTGGAATCAAAGTCGAGGAATCCTTCTCTCCGGCCGCGCGCTTGAGCACAGACTCGAAGAGATCACCGACCTGTCCGACAATACCAATCATCAATGACGCGGCGACCAGAAGAGTTGGCGAGGCATCGAACCAGCCCGCGATTGCAAAGACAAGTCCAACGATTCCGGAGGCAAGAATCTGGGCAATTGATCCGGCGACAGTCTTCTTGGGGGAGATCGCTGGTGCGAGCTTCGCTTTGCCCAACCAGACACCGAATACATACGCCGCAGTATCTCCAACCCAGAGATTCGCGAACAGCAAGAGTATCCACCAAAAGCCGAAGCCATCAGGTGTTAGCCGAAGACCGAGTAACGCTCCAAACCCGAGTCCAATCCAAAGCACGCACGCGAGTTGTGCCGCGATTCCTGCCGCGGTGGACTTCAAGTCTTTGGACTTGAGGATTGAGAATGCGGAGATCACAACGACGAGCGTGAGCCAGATGGGCCACGTTAGCTGTGCGATGTACCGCCCCGCGATCCACGGCACCGAAAGCGTCAGCAGGACAGCCGGTAAGAACGCGAACATCGCCCCGGCCTTGGATGCGAGACGCTGCGCTTCGAGAATACCCAGGACCGCCAACAGGGCGGTAATGAGGCGCAGCCAGTCGTCGCCCCGGTAGAACACATAGATGAGTGCAGGAATGGCGACGGCAGCAACGAGGAGTCGTGTGAGAAACGATTGCATATGTCACCGAATGCTACATCAACGAGCAGGGCTAACACGACCAAAGCGGCGCTCGCGCCCCTGGAAGTCGAGAACGGCGCGAAAGAAGTCGTCGCGGGTAAAGTCGGGCCACAACGTCTCAGTGATGTAGAGTTCGGTGTACGAGGTCTGCCAGAGCAGAAAATTGGATAGCCGGTACTCGCCGGAGGTACGGATCAGGAGGTCGGGATCGGGCAGTCCGTTGGTTTGCAAATGGAGCTTGAAGACACTCTCATCAATCTCTTCCAATTGCATCTCACCGCTCTTCACCTTTGTGGCGATTTTCCTCACCGCCTCCAGTATCTCCGTTCGCCCGCCGTAGTTCAGCGCCAGATTGAGCACCAATCCGGTGTTGCCCCGGGTGCGTTCTATGGCATCAAGAACCGCTTCACGCTTCGTGTCCGGCAGCCCGTCGATGTCACCGGTCGTGATAATGCGGACATTGTTCTCGGCGATCTCGCGCAGTTCTTTTTTAGTGGTCTCATAGAGCAGGCGCATGATCGCGGAAATCTCACGCTTCGGACGTCCCCAATTCTCGACGGAGAATGCGAAAAGTGTCAACGCTTGAATCTTGGCATCGTCGGCAGCCATGACCACGCGCTTGACCGCCGCCACGCCAGCGCGATGCCCGGCCGATCGCGGCAGCCCACGCTTCTGCGCCCAACGCCCGTTGCCGTCCATGATAATGGCAACATGGCGCGGTGGCGGATTCGCACCGCGACGGATCGCATCCAACAGATCGGGCTTGGCTGCTACCGATGGTAGGGACTTACGAGCGCGTGATAGGAGTGAGGGCATGGGCCGATCAGACCTCCATGATCTCCGCTTCTTTGGCGGTGACCAGTTTGTCGACATCGGCTATGAATGCATCTGTAAATTTTTGAATCTCATCGTGGACTCGCTTGTGCTCATCCTCGGTCATTTCCTTGTTCTTCTCGGCCTTCTTCAGATGATCATTGGCATCGCGGCGAACGTTGCGAATCGCGACTTTGCCCTCTTCCGCGTGCTTCTTGACCAACTTGACCAAATCCTTTCGGCGCTCCTCGTTGAGTGGCGGAACTGGGACCCGCACTATATTACCTTCGACGAGGGGATTCAGACCAAGTTCCGCCTTTTGGATGGCCTTGACGATTTCACCCGCGATATTCTTTTCCCACGGCTGGATAATGAGCATGCGTGGTTCCGGTGCAGCAACCGAGCCCACTTGGTTCAACGGCACATGATTGCCATAGTACTCTACCCGTATTCCGTCCAGCAGCGTGACGCTGGCCTTGCCGCTGCGAATCGAGGAAAGCTCACGGCGTGTTGCTTCGACCGTCTTATGCATGCGGTCACGGGTATCCGCCTTAATCGTCTCCGCAGATCCGGTCATATGGAAATCCTCCGCTATTATCCAACTGGTTCGTGCTTAAGCCCCAACTGTCACAACAATAAGCCGCGCTACGCTTTAGACTGCAAGTCAATTCCCCGAATCAATGCTCGGCGGCTATGCTCAACGTTGTTGTACGGAGTATTGCGCCCCGTGGACTAACCCGGCAGCACGGTAGTGCCAATCTTCTCACCGGAAGCGACTTTGAGCAAATTGCCATCGGTAATGAGATCGAAAACAATGACAGGCATGCTATTGTCCATGCACATGGACAGCGCAGTAGAGTCCATGACCTTCAATTGCTTGCCCAAAGCCTCCGAGAAAGTCAGCGACTCGAACTTGACCGCGCTCTTGTCCTTCATCGGGTCAGCCGAATACACCCCGTCGACTTTCGTCCCCTTCAGTATCACATCCGCACCGATTTCAAGGGCTCGCAGCGCGGCAGCCGTATCGGTTGTAAAGAATGGGTGTCCGGTGCCGGCCGCGAGGATGATCACCCGTCCCTTTTCGAGATGACGCACGGCGCGGCGGCGTATGTACGGCTCACCAACGGATGCCATCGGAATCGCCGTCATCACGCGGATCGGGATTTCAATTTTCTCGAGAGCGTCCTGGAGCGCCAGCGCGTTGATGACCGTACCGAGCATACCCATCTGATCCGCGGTTGCGCGGTCCATCCCCTTGGCTGCCGATTGGACGCCACGGTAGATATTTCCACCACCGATGACCAAGGCACACTCGATTCCGTGTCGGTGGACGTCACCAACTTGGGAGGCGATGCTCCCGAGGACATCGAGATCAATTCCCCAGCCGGGAGCGCCAGCGAGGATTTCTCCCGACAGCTTGATCAGGATGCGATGGAAAGGTCCGGGAGACTTCCGGGACACCATGTCAGACAGTGATTGGGGCATGGCGTGAAGATCGGTCACGCGCGTTCAGGATGCCAGAGGGAATCGCTCGCCCCGCATTCACCTCTAACGAGGTGAATGCGGGTGAGCAGAGGACAAAATTACTCGCCAAGCCGATATCGAACGAAGCGTTTGACGGCCATGTTCTCGCCCAGCTTGCTGATAGCGCCCTGAACCATGGCACCGATCGTGGTCTCCGGCTGTTTCACAAACGGCTGCTCCATGAGACACACCTCGCCAAAGTACTTTTCCATTTTACCGTCCACGATCTTGTCGACGATCTTCTCGGGCTTACCCTCATTGATGACCTGTGTCCGGAAAATCTGCCGCTCCTGCTCGACCAATGTCTGATCAAGCTCCTCGCGGCGCACGGCAATCGGGTTGGCCGCGGCGACCTGCATGGCGATATCCTTCGTCAATGCCTTGAACTCATCCGTGCGAGCCACAAAATCTGTCTCGCAGTTGATCTCGAGCAACACCCCGAGCTTGTCGCCGGGGTGGATATAAGCGTAGATCAATCCTTCTTTGGTGGCACGTCCGGCCTTGCCGGCGGCTTTCGCCAATCCACGCTCGCGCAGATAGGAAATCGCCTTCTCGGAGTCTCCTCCGGTCTCGGCCAGTGCCTTCTTGCACTCCATCATCCCCGCGCCGGTTCTCTCGCGCAGAGCCATTACATCTTGAGCAGTTATAGTCATGGTCGTTCCTTCCATTCGTCGTCAGTCTGAATTGTGCTTACGCTTCTTCCTCGGCCTCAGGAGCGGCGCTCCAGGCCTCTTCAATCACGCCACCAGCCACCGAGCCGCCCTTGCCTTCAGCAGATGCGTCTCCCTTGCGGCGTCCACCGGTCGCTTCGGAAATCGACGTGGCAATTGCGCTGGTGATGAGGCGAATCGACTTAATTGCGTCGTCGTTGCCAGCAATCGGAAAATCAATTGGATCCGGATCGCAATTCGTGTCCACGATCGCAATGATCGGAATGCCGAGTTTTTCGGCTTCGGCCACGGCGATGCGCTCTTTGCGCGTGTCGACAACAAAGATCAATCCGGGCAAGCGGCCCATATCCTTGATGCCACCCAGGATTTCATCGAGACGTTCCATCTCGCGATCGAGACGAAGTCGTTCCTTCTTGGTGAGTTTCTCAAATGTCCCATCGGCCTTCATCTGCTCCAAATCGCGCAAACGCTTGATCGACTGACGGATCGTGGCAAAGTTGGTGAGCATGCCACCGAGCCAGCGTTCAATCACAAAGAACTGCGAACAGCGTAGCGATTCGGTCTGGATAACCTCTTTGGCCTGCTTCTTTGTTCCCACGAACAAAACGGGACGTCCCTCTGCCGCGACTTCACTGACCTTGCGGCATGCGGCTTCGAGCGACTTCAGGGTCTTCCGCAGATCGATGATGTAAATGCCATTGCGAGCGCCGAAAATGAAGGGCTTCATCTTCGGGTTCCAGCGCTTGGTCTGATGACCAAAATGCACGCCGGCGTCGAGCAGGTCTTTGAGGGTGACGTTCACGTACGCCTCACTTGGGTTAGTGTTGAAAACCTCCACTCGAATCTTCGCGGCACCGACGGACTTTCATCCGACCCCGGACCGTTCTTCGAGTGTGCGTCAAAAACCCCCAGTGTGAACCGGGGGCTTTCGTGTAAAGTCATTCATGCAATTCCAGAACACCCAACGACTAACGCTTGGAGTACTGGAAGCGTTTGCGTGCCTTCGCGAGTCCGTACTTCTTACGCTCAACCGCACGAGCATCGCGCTCGAGGAATCCGGCTCTCTTGAGACGAGCGCGGAAATCGGGATTCATGGTCTGAAGCGCGCGGGAGATAGCGAGCAACAGCGCCCCCGCTTGGCCCGACTTACCGCCACCATGGGCGAACCCGACGATATCGAGCTGACCGATTGAATCGACCAGCCGTAACGGCTGCTCGATCAACATGACCAGAGTCTCGCGATGGAAATAGTCTTTGAGAGGGAGGCCGTTGACGACCATCTGTCCCTTGCCAGGGCGAATACCCACACGGACCGACGCCTCTTTGCGACGACCGGTTGCCCAAAATGTTGCTTCTGCCAAAATGCCTCCACTACAGGATCACGCCTAAGGGCGCTTCAATTAGCTCAATGTCAATGGCTGGGGCTTCTGCGCGGAATGCGGATGCTCCGGCCCTGCGTACACGTGCAACTTCCCGATCAACTGACGGCCCAAACGATTCTTCGGCAACATACCGCGCACGGCCCGCTTGATCAGTTCCTCGGGCTTGCGTTCGCGAAGATGCTCGACCGATTCCCATTTCGCACCACCGGGGTAACCCGAATATGAGAAGTATTCTTTCGTGGTCTCTTTGTCGCCGGTCGTACGGACTTTCGCGGCATTAATCACGACAACGAAATCACCCACATCGAGATGCGGGGTGAACTGCGCCTTGTGTTTGCCACGAAGCACACGTGCAATTCGCGACGCGGCACGCCCCAATACGAGGTCTGTCGCATCCACTGTGTACCATCTACGATCAATCTGCTCTGGCTTCGGTATAAATGTTTTCATTCTTCCCTCTGTGACAAAAATCGAGACGCTCAGTATACCCCGAAGAGGCACACCTGTCAAGTGACGTTTGTACTTAGACTTCCAGCGGATTAGTGATGTGGCTCTTACTGGTCGATACGGGCGGGAGATCCCACAACCCGTTGTCCGAATTGGGCTAAGCGCGAGTAGAACGACTTCCCTGCCGCTTGATATACATCATTGTGATCGGCCCCAGGAATAACCCACAGCTCTTTCTCGCCGGACGCCATTTCGTACAGAATCTCAGAGTCTTCCGTGGGAATCGTGCTGTCGTGCGATCCGTGGATGAACAGGACAGGGCAGCGCAATCTCTTGACGTTCGCCTCATTGTCGAACTTGTACGTCATGAACCACGACACTGGCAAGAAAGGCAACATGCGTCTCGCCATTACTAAGCCGGAGCGAAACGTCCCCTCGAGCACGAGTCCGGATACCGTACGGCGATTCGCGAGTTCCGCCGCGACCGCCCCACCAATAGAGTGACCCCAAAGCACGATTCTTTTCGGATCAACGGAAAGCGACGATACCACGAAAGCGTGAATCCGTTCTGCGTCTTTGTAGACAAGTTCTTCCGTGGCGCACCCTTGCGACTCTCCAGTCCCACGATAGTCGAATGCAATGATCGGAATTTCGGAACTGACACACATCGACATCATCTCTTCGCGGTCACTGAGATTACCGGCGTTTCCGCAGAAGTATAGAAATACCGGTCCGTCGAGAGGGATATCCGTCCTCCATCCGGAGAGCTTTGTGCCGTCATCGGTGGTCAATTCGATTGAGTGAAATGCAGACGGAGGCGGAGTGTCGCTGCGCCGAGGGACGAAGGCCATATACGGCTCAGCCCACACGATCACGAGCTTCAGCGCAATGAGCGCGACGGCCAACCCAAGTATCCACCAGAGGATCGTCATGCCAATGTGTCTTCTCATTCCTCCCGGTCCTATGGTACCACGATTCTGCAGGGGAAAGATATCCCAAACGGCGGTACTTCGGAGCCCAAAACAGAACGGGCGGACTCGCCTGTCCGCCCGTTCGTACTACGTCCCTTGGACCCAAATCTATTTGAGAAGGACCATGCTCCGTACTTCTTGAGCCTGTCCATCCACTCGCAACCTGGCAAAGTACACTCCGGATGCCACGACCGTACCGTTGTCGTCGCGACCGTCCCAGAACAACGCATGCTGTCCATATGCCGCCGGCTCGTTCATCAGGGTCCTGACGCTGCGACCAAGCACGTCAAACACTTCCAGACGAACGTTGCGCGACCCATCCCCGGCGACCTTGATAGGAATCGTCGTTCCCGCGTTGAACGGATTCGGGTAGTTCTGTTCAAGCTTGTAATCCGACGGGGGGCGAACTCCGCCCTGATCGTCATTGACGTCGCTGATGGATAGCCAGCGATTGCGTGCATCGATACCTGCTGACGAAAATGAACCGGGATTAATCGCTGCGATAAACGCGACCGCAACCACGACGGTCTCCCCTGCTTCGAGGTCAACCGGGTTGCTGGCGCTGACCGTCAGGTAGTCACCGTCTCCCACCGGCAGCGCACCGAAGCCGCTCAGCGCCGCCTGTTTGGCGGCTGACGACAACGGTGTCTTACCAGAGTAGTTTTCAAATATATTGAGGGCGCTGAGCGAGCCCGATAGCGACAAGACTCCTGCAACCATTCCGCCATGCGGAGCTGAGTGGTAGAATCCACCCGACACCGGGTCAGTAGCGATGATTTCGCTGACGACTCCAACAGCCGGCAAGTCGATATCCATGAGCCATGCAAGTCTGAGATCGTCGATGCGGCTGCCGCGCGTGTTGCGGACCTCCCAGCGAACCGTCGTGACTTCGTATGACGATGTTCGATGAATCGGCAGCACGGTCTGTTCGATCATCACTCCAACGGGATTGTCGGCGTGTGCATCGTCGAAGCACAAGCCACCATTCGCCGCCGCAAGCATCGGCGAGAAGTCAAATCGCTGCTCACCATTGTCGTGGTGAGAGGCATCCGCCCATCCACCACCGGCCGACGACACGATGAGCGCACCCTCGTGGAGTATGTTGGCGTTAAACAACGACGTCCGCCATCCACTTCCACCTGCGTTTAGCGAGCTACCATCCGCCAATCCAAATTGACCGAAGTTTGACAGCGTCAGGGATGAAAGACCATCGGACGCGGTTTCCAATTGCGATCCATGGGGCAGACCAACCATCACCCCGACGGTATCACGCCACCAAGTGAGCAGCGGATCCCCAGACAACCGAACTTCAAACCACGCCGTGTCACCGGCCTTAGCATTCGACGACACCTGCACGACGAACGGCGTTGCGGCATTGTCGACAGTAGTACCAGCGGAAACTGTACCGATGAATGCGTTGCCGAACTGAACAACTGCGAGTGAGGACATCGATTCGAGATTGATCGTGATATTCTCGGCGTCGACGATCTCACCTAAAATCGGAATCACCAGCTCGACAACCTCGCCCAGGGCCGGCACGCCATCACCGCCTGCGTTGAGTGCAAGACTACCTGTCGACACGATCGGAAAGTTTGCCGGGACTACAGAGGCAATCGCGGCCTCGAGATTGATTAATCCGCGTCCCGACAAATTGTCTTCTCCCGGAGTGCCGATGTCATCGGCAGTGGACAACAGCGCGTTCTTGATCTGCTCGGGCGTGAGTTCGGGATTGTACTGACGCAGCAATGCGACCGCGGCTGCGACATGCGGGGCGGCCATCGATGTGCCGTTGACCAATTTGTAAGTTTGTCCCTTAAACGCCGAACGAATCGCAACACCTGGTGCGGCGATCTCCGGCTTCTTTGCGAGACCATCGCATGCCGACGGGCCTCGGCTAGAGAAGCTCGGCACCGGGAAACCGGTCACGTTGGCATCGACCGCTCCGACTGAGAAAGATGCTGTCGGGGACGTAGCGCGGTCGGCGGGATTACGAATCGACATCGAATTCGGGCCCTCGTTGCCGGCCGCGAAGACACAAACCACACCCATCGACTCGACATTGTCGATCGCTTCGAAGAACAACTGATCACAGGGGCTGATAATCTGCTGAGACACACCCCACGAATTGCAGACTGCATCGGGAACATCGTCCATGGTCAACGGATTGCCATCAGGATCGACGACCCACTGCAACGCAGCCAGGATATCGGCGAACGTTGCCGACAAGGACCGTCCGCGATCGACTACTGCAGCGGCTATCCATTCGGCGTCCGGGGCGAGCCCTATCGTGTCGGCGCCGTCCCGGCCAACCATGATTCCCATCACGTGCGTGCCATGCCCACTGTTATCCGTCGGTGATGCACCATTGAGCGGATCGAACCATGATGCTGATGTGTCGCCGTGCTTCCCACGCCAGTTGCTCGACAGTGCCGGATGAATACCTTCCACGCCTGTATCTATCGAAGCGACTAAACGTCCCTTGCCGGTAAGACCGCGCGACCAGAGCGCGCGTGCTCCAATCGCCTGCAGATTCGATCCGGCTCCCGCTGAAGCCGCGACAGCATCGACAATGGAGACTGGGTCAAGAAGTTCAATGGAGACATTCGGCGCGATCATGACCACATCGCGCTGTTCGGCCAGTTCTAGCATGGCGACGCGATCTACGCGCATCTCGACGACGTTCGCGATCCAAAAACGACGGACTATTGTCGATTTTCCTTGAACAGACGGGACAGCAGACGCAGCTGCCGAACGCAACGCGCCGCCGATCGCCTGGTAACGATCCTGAAGTCCGTGAGCAGAAGCTGCCAGCGCACTGAGACGGCTCGGCGTCACTTCACCATCGGACAAGCGAACAAGTATGTTGTACTCCTCGTGGTCACCAGCGCGTTCCACTTGCGCGGCAAGCCCTGGAGCAATCGACGATTGCTGTTTCGGGGATAGGCTTGCCGAATGCCCCGTAACCGCAGGGAGGAGAAGAGCGCAGACGATCAGGTTGGTTATGAACTTTGTCATGTCCATCTATTGCGCAACAGAGATGCCGCCATGTTCAATTTAAGGCCAGTTCACGTTTTTAGAGCCGATTATCTTGCGCTTGGCAACCTACTGGTGGACAATGTATTACAGGACGAAAATCGGATGCGCGGATTGCCCTTGACGCAAACCAGGTCGGAATGCGTGTGCATCAATTTGCAGTCTGTCGCACTCCACAGCATATCTGGCATCACGTTTCATGTATCTACTGTTCTGCGGTACAAAAAAAGCCCCGGCCTACTGTGGGCCGGGGCTCCGTAATTCCGAATGTCTTGCTCTATGACTGACCGAACGGCAGGAAGAACCAGTCAATCATCTTTCGATACAACTCTTCAGACTGTTCCTGCTTGATGAAGTATAGCGGGAACGTAAAGAACGAGACTTTATAGTTTGGGTTATCGCGGCTCGGGCCAACTCGACGCATCGCGACTGGCTTACCGTGCTGGAACGATTGTCCTCCATACGGCGGAATTGGTCCACCTGGACGCCAGCTGATGTAACTGTATAGCGACACGGCCGTCTCACCGAGAACCATGAAACCCACATCAGGGACGCCGAAGATGTCAGGTGTTCCGACGGAATCCAGAATGTTCTGGAGGAAATCGATCATGTACATGCTATCCAGACGATCTGAATCGACTTCGAGGCGTGGGGGCAATCCGGTCTCCGTCGCCGTTAACAGCCCACCGATGAACTCGTCATTTGTCGCGGGCAATCTCGGGGGCTCCGGGAATCTCGTTAGCGGAATGAGGTTTCCACGCCATGCCGGATAATACATCCCCTCGATATCGAACTGGTTACAACCGAGACGATTGAAGCCATCGCCACCGAACTCGCAGAAGTCGTACAGGCGTTCCTTACACCCCTGACAGGTTAACCCGTCACCAATCAGACTGTGCCGGCCCATGAACCAGATCATACCACCTGCTTCGAGATAGCTGCTCAACACGCTTTGCACGGCGGGCGCGGCTCCCGGGGGACTGGTATTGTCTGTGATATCGTCCTCGTAGAGCACACAGAGTTTGTGTCGGAGGAGCAGCTCCAATGACACGTAATTGCCGCAACGTACACGTCGCTGGCTTGGTGGGCCCACAAGGGGACAGTTACGTCCAGGCGGGACTGACCCATTCCGCCACCAGAAGTCGAGCATGGTGTCAGCCTCAGGGTAGACCATCTTCACCATGTTCCAGTGGAAGGCTTGATTCGTGAACGCCTCGGCGACTGACGGCCGTGCAGAGGGATTGGAATACGTATCACCGCCATACCATGTGTCATCGATCAAGACTATCTTTCTCTCAAACTTCGGATCGATTGCCTTAAACGTGGCGATGGCCGGCGTTTCATCCAAAACGAAAGCATCATCGCGCGCCGTTATGACCAGCATAAACCACCCGGTCCGCGTTATCGTCGTGTCGTTCAGCGGATCCTGACGGCTATCCACCTGCCGCCAGAGATCATAGACGGACGTAATTGTATCGCGGACCCATACACCAAGCAGGGGGTCGGGGTTTGCCGACTCTAGGATCGGCTGCCTTCCCAGAGTGTCTGCGAGTGTCGGTCGGACCGTGGGCGCGGCGGGATCGACAGGATAGGGTCCGTAGAGCCGCCAGTGAAATTCAAGAAACGGCTCGGCGGGAGGAACGAAGTCGAGGCGATCAGAGCCGTTCCAGAGCAGACGTATGCCAGAGTAGCTCGCTGTCAGGTTCTTCAACGACACATACTCCGTTGCCTGATTGAACGCCTGTGGCACGATGGTAGTTGGCCAGTGGTTGCGCCGCTTGTAGGAACGGTATTTGATCTGAGACACTTCGCCTTGATCGTCCAGCGCACGAACAAAGAAGTATTGCGGGATCGTATCGGATACGCAGTCGATTGGCTGCGCGATGGTGTCGATGGGATTGCCTTGCGGGTCGCGAACGACGATGTAGGCAGTGTCACACTCGGACGGAAATTTCGAGGCAAACAGACGAACATTCTCCTGAGTGGGAACCTCACCCGCAACCGTGCTGTCGACGAAGATCGAAATCCAGCGCGGGAACTGATCATTTAGTACATACGCGATGTACTTCTCGACCGCGGAAGCCGTGCCGGGGAGCGTCGCCGCGACACTGTCCACCTCCGATGCAACCACGACGGTATAATCGTAACGCGTAATCTGTCC
>Ga0307505_10002513_pt1 | contig 12640 bp, 9 predicted proteins | sample 23_S_MG_FD_202183 | JGI IMG/M metagenome (GOLD analysis project Ga0307505, IMG submission 202183) | Soil microbial communities from Populus trichocarpa stands in riparian zone in the Pacific Northwest, United States - 23_S | ecosystem: Environmental > Terrestrial > Soil > Riparian zone > Trees...
GTGACGAGTCGCCAGCCTCGGGATGAAGCCGGCGCGCTGCGATGCGGTTGATGTCGATCCATCCGAGCTCCGATTGAGGGACGGCAGCTGCGGCCAGGACCTCACGAATGAACTCGGCGTGGTCCGGCCGCGCGGGGTCGGGACGGGTAGGCAGGGAATGGATCACTGAGAGCCGGCGCGGGTTGCGTGCGCCAGCCTACTCGTCGGGGTGTGACATCCGCGTGTCGTGGGGGCGACCCCCCGCGCCGGCCGCGCGTGGGTGCCGCGTCCATGGGCGCCCCTCTGGCCCTGCGGGCCACCTCCCCCTGCGGGGGAGGGTTGCGGCCGGCGCTGTCCCCCTCATACGAGGGGGCCAGATGACGCAGGTGGTGCAACGGGGGTGCAACCCCCTGCGCCGGCCGCGCGTGGGTGCCGCGTCCATGGGCGTAGCGCGGCCGGCGCTGCCCCCTCATACGAAGGGGCCAGATGACGTAGGTGGTGCAGCGGGGGTGCAACCCCCTGCGCCGGCAGCGCGTGGGTGCCGCGTCCATGGGCGAAGCGCGGCCGGCGCTGTCCCCCTCATACGAGGGGGCCAGTTGGCGCAGGTGGCGCAACGGGTTGCCCCCTCTGCGCCGGCCGCGCGTGGGTGCCGCGTCCATGGGCGTCCCTCCGGCCCTTCGGGCCACCTCCCCTGCGGGGGAGGGTTGCTGCCGGAGCTGCCCCCTCATACGAGGGGGCCAGATGACGTTGGTGGTGCAACGGGGTGCACCCTCTTGTGTTGGGGCGGCCGCGCCATCGCGTTCGACCCGTTCCACGCAAACGAGGGGACAGCACGAGCGCGTGAGTGCAGGGGTCCGTCAGCCCACGAGCGGTGCCTCGGGTTCCTCCTGCGGCTGGCCTCCGTCTGCCACGACGACGCCGAACCCGTCCGGCGCCGGCGCCGGCGCGGTCCTCTTCTCGCGCTCGGGCACGGAGAAACGGGCCTGGGGGTCGATTTGCGGCGCCGGCTCGAGGATGAGCTCCAGGGCCTCCGGGATGCGGGTCACGTAGTGGATCTCCAGGCCCTCGATGGCGCTCTCCTTGATCTCCTCGACGTCCTTCCGGTTTTTCTCCGGCAGCACGACGCAGGTGATGCCGGCGCGCTTCGCGGCGAGGACCTTCTCCTTGATCCCGCCTACCGGCAGCACGAGGCCCCGCAACGTGATCTCGCCCGTCATGGCGATGTCGTGGCGCACCCGGCGCTGCGTGTAAATGCTGGCGAGCGCGGAGACCATGGCGACGCCGGCGGAGGGGCCGTCCTTCGGGATCGCGCCGGCGGGGACGTGCACGTGGACGTCCCAGTAGCTGAAGGCATCGAGCGGGACGCCGAGGTCCTCGGCGTGGGCCTTCACCCAGGAGTGCGCGGCCTGGGCGCTCTCGCGCATCACGTCGCCGAGCTTGCCGGTGAGCGTGGCGCGGCCCGAGCCGCGGCTGACAGAGGCCTCGATGAATAGGATGTCGCCGCCTACCGGCGTCCATGCCAGGCCGGTGGCGACGCCGGGGACCTCCGTTCGCTCGGCAACTTCGGAGTAGAACTTCTGCGCGCCGAGGTAGTCGTCGACCTGCTCCGCGTCGACGGTCACGGCCTCGGTGTCGCCGGCGGCGACCTTGACGGCGATGCCGCGGATCACGCCGCCGATCGCGCGCTCGAGCTGGCGCACGCCGCTCTCGCGCGTGTAGCCCTCCGCCATCAGCGTCAAGGCCGCGTCGGTGATCGTCACCTGCTCGGGCTTCAGGCCGTTCCGTTCGATTTGCCGCGGCAGCAAATACTGCCGGGCGATGGCCAGCTTCTCCTCCAGCGTGTAGCCGGTGATCTCGATGATCTCCATCCGGTCGCGCAGCGGCGGCGGGATGGTCTCGAGGTAGTTGGCGGTGGCGATGAAGAGGACCTTCGACAGGTCGTAGTCGAGCTCCAGGTAGTGGTCGTTGAACGTGTCGTTCTGCTCGGGGTCGAGAACTTCGAGCAGCGCGCTGGAGGGGTCCCCGCGGAAATCGCTGCCCAGCTTGTCTACCTCATCGAGCATGAAGACAGGGTTCGACGTGCCGGCACGGCGGAGTCCCTGGATGATGCGCCCCGGTAGCGCGCCGATGTAGGTGCGCCGGTGGCCACGGATCTCGGCCTCGTCGCGCACACCGCCGAGCGAGATCCGGTGGAACTCGCGGCCGACGGCCCGGGCGATGCTCTTCCCGAGGCTGGTCTTGCCGACGCCGGGCGGACCGTAGAAACACAGGATGGGCGCCTTCATGTCGCCCTTCAACTTCAGCACCGCGAGGTATTCGAGGATGCGCTTCTTGACGTCCTCCAGCCCGTAGTGGTCCTCGTCGAGCACCTCGCGCGCGCGGGCGATGTCGAGGTGATCCTCGGACACCTTGTTCCACGGCAGGTCGAGGATGCTCTCGACGTATCCGCGGCTGACGCCATACTCCGGGCTGGCCGGGTTGGTACGCGCAAGCTTCCGAAGCTCCTTCTCGACGGTTTTCAGCACGGCCTCCGGGAGGTCGGCGCGGCGCTCTTCCATTTTCTCCCGCAGCTCCTCCGCCTCTGCGGCGCCGCCCTCGCTTTCGCCGAGCTCGTCCTGTATCGCCTTCATCTGCTGCCGCAGCAGGAACTCGCGCTGCTGCTGGTCGACGTCGCTCTTGACCTTGGAGCGGATCTCCTCTGATATCTGGAGGACGCGGATCTCCTGCTCCAGGTGCTCCAGCACCTGGCCGGCGCGGTCGAGCAGGGCCCGAGAATCGAGCAGCTTCTGCTTCTTCTCGACGTCGATCTGCAGGTTCGACGCGATGAAGTAGAGGAGGAAGCCGGGGCTCTCGATGTTGTGGATCGCGAAGGCGGCCTCGCTGGGGAGGTTGGGGCTCATGTTCACGATCTGCACCGCCAGCTCCTTGACGGAGCGGATCCGGGCGGAGAGCTCGGCGCTGTCTTCCCGCGCCTCGTCCGGCAGCGCCTCGATCTGCGCCCGCAGGTACGGCTCGCTCTGCGTGAAGGCCTCGATGCCGATCCTGCGCTTGCCCTGGATCACGATGCTGACGCTGCCGTCGGGCATCTTTATCAGCTTCAGGATTGCTGCGGCGGTGCCGACCCTGTAGAGGTCGTCCGGCAGCGGGTTCTCGACCTCCGCGCTCTTCTGCGCCACGACGGCCACGAGCCGGTCGCCCACGTAGGCGTCCTTGACCAGCTTGAGCGACGCATCGCGGCCGACGGTGATGGGCAGCACGACCCCCGGGAAGAGGACCGTGTTGCGCAGCGTGAGTACGGGGAGGTCCGCCGGCAGGGAGGATTCCTCCATCTGCAGCTCCTCGTCGGGAGTTAGCAGAGGGATCTCCTGTTCGAGCTCGAGGTCTTCGTCCTCGTCGGAAGGCAGGTTGGCGAGGAGCAGGCGCGTGAATTCCATTGGGTGGGCGTATGGCGGGCCGGGTATCGGCAGCCGGCGGGCCGACGTGAACGTAGGCAGGCGCGCCGGGGTCCGCGCCGGCGCCGGCCGAGGGCCGCGACACCGAAAGTCGTTGCATTCTTCGCCGCGCGCCGGCCGGCGCTCACGTTCGCGCTCGCCGACGCGCAGCATGCCCGGCGCCTGTCTTCTGGCCGGCCCCGTGGCCTTCCGCGGCCGCGCGTAAACTGCCTTCAGCCCCTCGCGCCGTGAGACTGCTCCGCCCGTCCGATGCCATCTTCGCCGGCGCGCTGGCCGCCGGCGCCGGGGCGGCGACGGGGGTCGTCGTGGCGCAGCGCTCCAGCACCGCCGCCGGCCTCGTCGCGGGAGTCGTGCTGGCGATCGTCGTTGCCGCACTCGCCGCGCGCAGGCCGCTCCGGCGCCTCCGCGCCGTCGCGCGCCCGTTACCCGATGGCCAGCGCAACTGGCTGCGCCGCCACGTGCCGCTGTACGCTCGCTCCGACGCCGATGGGGCCGCGCGGTTCGAGCGGGATGTCCGCATAGCGCTCGCAGAGCTGCGCTTCGAGGGCGCCGGGGGCGCCGTGGCAACCGACGAGCTTCGCCTCTCCGTCGCGGCCGGCGTGGCCCTGCTTCTACACGGGAGGCCGGACTGGGAGCTGCCGCGCGGGCGCACAGTCCTCTTTTACGACGGCCCATTCGACGACCAGTACGACCTCGACGATCGCCCCGAGTTCGATGGCATGGTGCACCCGCAGGGGCCCGTAATTCTCTCCGCGCCGGCCGTGCGCAAGGGCTGGGCCCGCGCCGACGGCTACAACGTCGTGCTGCACGAGCTGGCGCACCTGTTCGATTTCCAGGCTTCCGGCGCCGACGGAATCCCGTCGCTGCTCGACCCGGCCTCGGCCGGCGCGTGGATGCAACTCGTACGCGAGGAGATGCGCCGCGCCCGCACGGGCCGAAGCATGCTCTCCGGCTACGCGGCCACCGCACCGGCGGAACTATTCGCCGTCGCCACGGAGCAGTTCTTCGAGCGGCCGGCGCGCCTCCGGCGTCACCACGCCGCCCTCTTCGACGCCCTGGTGGCGTTCTATCAGATTGACCCGTCGGCGGTCGATGACGACGAGGTGTGAGGTGTGGAGGTGTGGAGGTGTGCAGGTGTGGAGGTGTGGACGTATCGCAACACGTTCACACCACCACTCCCCCGCACCCCACACTCCTCCCTGGCTCACCCCCTCACGGCGCGCTCCGTTCCCAGCGCATCCGCGCCGTACGTCGTCCACGTGCCGTCGAGCGAGCGGCCGCTGATCCGGTAGATGGCAACGCCGCAGGTCTGGTCGCCGTAGCTGGTGCCGAGCAGGCCGTCCAGAGCGATGCCCTGTCCGACGTACGCTCCGCCGGACTCCCACGCGAGTCGGTATACGTCGCCCGCGGCTTCGATGCTGAGCGTGCCCGCGTACGTCGTGGCATCGGGGTTAGACCCCTCGATAGCGTACGCGCCGGCCAGGCCGGAGCCGCCGTCGCTGCGGCGAGCGGTCTCGGTCCCGGCGGATTCGTTTTCGTACAGCGCCCAGCGCCCGCTAAGCGAGCCGTCGTCGGCGGTGCGGTACAGAACCGCGCCACAGGCCGCGCTGCCCCAACCGACGGCTACAGCGTTGCCGCTGACCACGCCCACCCCTTCGTAGTTCTCGCCGGTGGACCACGAGAACTGGTACACGTCGCCGCGCTCGGTCACGACCAGGCCGCCCTCGTAGGCGGATCCGTCGGGATTCGTGCCGGTGACCGTGTATGTCCCCGCGATGTCGGCGGTGGGCGCCGCATTGTCGCTTCCGCTGCGCGACACTTCCTCGGAGTGGTCGTTGGCGTCGGCGGAGTCGGCGGGGGCTGAATCGCCGCCGCAGGCAAGGGCGAGGAGCGCGAAGGGGAGAAGCATTGCCGGTCGCATGTGGAGACTGGGTTCGGAAGAGGAGGTACCGCGGCCCGATGGGCCTCGGGTGCAGGCTACGCCACGCGCGCGGAACAGCGGCTGCCTTAACCGCCGAGTAGTCTCTGGATCTCTGCCTCCAGCGCGTCCAGCTTAAAAGGCTTCTTCATCACAGAATCCACCGCGCCGTCACCCACCTCCGCGTCGGTGTCGCCGGTGAGCATGAGAATCGGCAGGTGGGGAAAGCGGACGCGGACCTGACCGGCGAGCTCGTGGCCGTTCATGTCGGGCATCGACAGGTCGGTAACCACCATGTCGACGGGCGCGTCGGCGTCCCCGAGGATCTGGAGGGCGGCCTCTCCTCCGTCGGCCTCGAGTACCAGGTGCCCTTTCAGGCGGAGGAGCTTGGAGGTCACAGTGCGCACCATCGGCTCGTCGTCCACCACGAGCACCCGCGCCGGGCGCACCAGGACCGGCGCGGCCGCGGCGGTATCGGCGACGTCCTCGAACGGGGTGTCGGATTGTGGGAACGTGAGGCGGAAACACGCGCCCTGGCCGGGCGCGCTGTCCACCACTATCTCGCCGCGGTGCTCCTGGACGATGCCGTAGGCGACCGTGAGGCCCATCCCCGTCCCCTTCTCGCCCTTCGTCGTGAAGAGCGGCTCGAAGATTCGAGAGCGGACGTGCTCCGCCATTCCAATCCCTGTGTCCTCGAACTCGACGACCGTGCCGGCGTCGCCGGCGCCGTGCGTCCGGATGCGCAGCGTGCCGCCGGCCGGCATGGCCTGCACGGCGTTCAGCACGAGGTTGACGAAGACCTCCCGCAGCTCGGTCGGGAAGCCCGAGATGGCGGGCACGACGTCCAGCGCCGTCTCCACCTGGATCGAGATGCCCTGCCGGCGCGGCTCGTTGTGCCAGTACGGCCGCGTGAGGGCGAGCACCTCGCCGATGAGGTCGGGCAGGTCGACGCGCTCGAAGCGCTCGCGTTTCTCGTGGCGGATATACTGCTGGATCTTGCGCACGAGCACCGCCCCGTCGGAGGCGGCGCGCTCGACGGCGGCCAGGTGCGCGCGGCTCTCCTCCGGCGCGTCCGCGAGGGCGGTCCGCAGCAACTCGGCGTGCCCCAGGATGGTCGTGAGGAGATTGTTAAAGTCGTGCGCCACGCCCATCGTCATCTGGCCGAGCATTTCCGTGCGGCGCCGGCGGGTCTGATCGGCGGCCCAGGACACGGGCTCCTGGAGAACCTCCCCCGTGACCACCACCGGGTACCGTCCCGGTCGCTCGTCGGGCAGTCGCACGGGTAGGAAGTGCAGCAGCACCGGGAGCGGCAGGTCGTACCCCGGGCGCTCCACCAGGAACACCTGGTGCGTCACGAGCATGCCGCGAGCGGCGTCGGCGACGTAGGTGGCCGCTGTGCGGGCGTCGTCCAGGCCGGTCCGCTCCCACGGTTCGCCCCTGCCGAAGACGCCCTCCCATGCGGGATTGACGTGGAGCGGTGTCCCGTCGGGTTCAAGCGTCGCCACCAGCAGGTCGGGCGTGACCAGTGGCGCCGGCGCGTCCGGCAGGCCGGACACGGCCTCCGTAGGAAGCGTCGCGTCCGGATCCGTCATGAGGGGCATGGCGGGCGGCGAGGGTAGGGGAGAATACCCATGCGGCAGGCCCGCCGAAGACCGTGCGGCGCCGGCGCGGCGCCGGCGCGCGCCCCGTAGCTTCCCTCACGCCCGCTCCGCGTCGCCATGTGGCACGAATCGATCCTGGAAACCATCGGCGACACGCCGCTCGTCAGGCTCAACCGCGTGGCCGGCGACGCGCCCTGCACGGTGCTCGTCAAGCTGGAGTTCTTCAATCCCGGCGCCTCGGTCAAGGACCGCATCGGCGTCGCCATGCTCGACGACGCCGAGCGGAAGGGGCTCATCGCGCCGGGCGGGACCATCATCGAGGGCACCAGCGGCAACACGGGCGCCGGCCTCGCACTCGCTGCGATAGCGCGCGGCTACCGGTGCATCTTCACCACGACCGACAAGCAGAGCCCGGAGAAGCTCGACTTCCTCCGCGCGATGGGCGCCGAAGTGATCGTGTGCCCGACCAACGTGGCGCCGGACGACCCGCGCTCCTATTACTCCGTCGCGCGCCGGCTGTCGGAGGAGATCCCCAACTCGTTCTACCCGAACCAGTACGATCACCCGGCCAACGCCGAGGCCCACTACCGGAGTACGGGCCCTGAACTCTGGCGCGACACCGATGGGCGCATCACGCACTTCGTGGCCACTGCCGGAACCGGAGGCACCATATCTGGCGCATCCAGGTACCTGAAGGAGCAGAACACGGACGTGAAGGTGATCGGCGTCGATCCCTTTGGGTCGGTGTACTACAAGTACTTCTTCACGCGCGAGTTCGACCAGGCCGAGGTCTACCCGTACGTGACCGAGGGGGTAGGGGAGGATATCCTGGCGAAGAACATGGACTTCGACCTGGTCGACGACTACGTGCGGGTCACGGACCGCGACACGATGCTCATGACGCGCCGGCTCGCCCGTGAGGAGGGAATCTTCGCCGGGCAGTCGTCCGGCATGGCCGTCGCCGGCGCGCTCGACTGGCTCGAGGCGCACCGCGGCGACGTGTCGCCGTCCGACGTGGTCGCGGTGTTGCTGCCGGACTCGGGCTTCCGCTACCTCTCCAAGACGTACAACGACGAGTGGATGCGCCGCAACGGGTTCTCTGCCGATCGGCCGGCGCTGACGGCCGCCGACGTGCTGGCGTCGCGCAGGGCGTCGGAGCCGGTGGTCGCGGTCACGCCGGCGTCGACCCTGGCGGACGCTGTGGCCATCATGATGAGGCACTCCATTAGCCAGGTGCCCGTTATCGAGGACGGCCGCGTGGTGGGGAGCCTCAACGAGCGCCTCGTCCTCGACCGCCTCGTCGCCGAGCCGACGGCGCGGGAGCGGCCCGTCTCCGAGGCGATGGGCCCGCCGCTACCCGTCGTGCCGCGCGGCGTGCACCTCGACCACCTCACGGCCTACCTCGACACCTCCGAGGCGGTGCTCGTGCATTCCGAGGAACCAGGCGGCGACGGCGCGGCCGACGCGGCGCAGACGTACCACATCATCACGCGGAGCGACTTGATCTCGGCACTGGCCAGGGGGAAGGGGTAATTGGTGGTAGATGGTGTATGGTAGGTGGTATATGGGAATGGTATATGATTGATTGGATGTTATTTGTTGTTTGTTCGTTGTTCGGTGTTCGGTTCGTTCTTTCGTTTGCGGCTGCCAGCTGCCAACCACGCTCATCCTGATGCTGACGGCTGACAGCTGCAGCTAACCTCACCGCTTAACCGAACTCATGGATCCCGAGCAGCCTCCGAACCCGGCCCTTTCGATCGAGCTCACCGAGGAGGTGGCCGAGGGGCACTACGCGAACCTGGTGATGATCGCGCACTCCCCGGAGGAGTTCGTGCTCGACTTCATCCGGGTGATGCCCGGCGTCCCGAAGGCGCGCGTGCGGTCGCGGATCATCGTCTCGCCGGCGCACGCGAAGCGGCTACTGTCGGCGCTGGCGGAGAACATCGGGAAGTACGAGGCCCAGTTCGGCGAGATCGCCGAGCCGCAGTCCCGCGAGCCGCAGTTCACGTTCAACCCGCCGAGCGGGGAGGCGTAGTCGTTCTCAGCTGTCAGCTGTCAGCTCTAAGCTGTCCGCTTTCAGCTTGGCTTGCTTGCAGCTGGCCGCTTGCCGATCGGCTGGCGATGGGTGATGGGAGCCACGAGCCACGAGCCGGCTGCTGTCAGCTATCAGCTGTCGGCTGTCAGCCGGATCGTCCACGAGCCACGAGCCACGAGCCACGAGCCACGAGCCGGCAGCGCTTAGCTATCAACTATCAGTACGAACCGCATCATCCACGTGCCACGTGCCACGTGCCACGATCCACGAACCGCTGCAACGCCTTCCCGAACTCGGCCTCCGCCAGCGCGGCCAGGCGCGCCGCCTCGGCGTCTATCTCCTCCTCCGTGCCGGCCGCGCCGGGGGTGATCACGGGCAGAGCGATGATCGTCGCGCGGACGCCGCCGCGCCGGGCGGTCAGTCGCCAGAGGGCGATCAAGAGGAGCTCCTTCTGGTGCCAGATGACCGCGTCGAAAGGATCGTAGGCGAGCACCAGCGGGAGGATCGGCAGACCGGTCTCGACCGAGACCTCGAACGCGCCGCGCCGGAAGGGGAGGACGCCGCCGCCGGGGCCGATCTGGCCCTCCGGCGCGAGAGTCACCGGCGGCGCCGGCGTGCGCTCCAGCGTCTCGCGGATGCGCCGGCGCGACGCTGCGCGCGACTCGCGGCTGCCGCGGTTGACGAAGACGGTCCCCACTGCCATCGCGATCTGGCCTACGAACGGAAGCGTCCGTAGCCCCGCCGCGGCAAGGAAGCGCACCGGGCCACGCGCGTAGACGATGACCGGGTCGAGGTATGTGAGGTGGTTGATGAACACGAGGCCGTGGTGCCCCCGGATGTCGCGCGCCGGCGGGGCCGCGAGGCGTACGCCGGTGATCGCCAGGAACGTCCTCGCGATGGCTACCGTGAGCCACTGCGCCGGCCGCGCGCCGGCGACGCGGCCCGGTACCAGCACCGCTGCAAGTACCAGGATGGCGCCGATCCCGGCGAGCACGAGCACGCCGCCCACGCGCAACGCACCCAGGACCATCTCGAGCGCGCCGGGCCGGTGGTGCACCTCGCGGCGCGGGAAAAGGATCTTGCCCACGGCTAGCGAGGCGCCCGCCAGAGTGCGAATAGGGCGAGGCCCAGGAACAGCACGTGGGGCGACCAGGCGGCGATGGCCGGGGGGATCACCTCGGCGTAGCCAAGCGGCGCGAGCACGCGCTCGGCCGCCAGGTAGACGAACGCGACGAGCAAGCCCAGCGCTAGGGCGGCCGCCTGCCCGCCGCGCCGGCGCCGCGCGGCGAGCGGCACACCGAGGAGCACCAGGACCAGGTTCGAGAAGGGATACGCCACCTTCTCGTGCAGCTCGACGAGCGGTCGGCCGAGTCGGCTCACGCCGGACCTGCGCAGGCCCTCCACGTATTCGCCGGCCTCGGTGAGGGTGAGGCGCTCCGCGTCACGGTCGCCGCGCGCCAGGTCGGCGGGCCGGACGGCGAGGGCGGTATCGAGGTTCACCCGCTCCACGGTCTCCCGCCCGTCCGGCGCGAACGCGCGGCGCGTGGCGCCGCCGATGGTCCAGCGCCCGGTCGAATCCGACCATACCATGTCGGTGGCCACGGTTCGCTCGATGAGGCGCACGGGCACCTGCAGCGACTCCCCGGCCGGCGTGACGCGCGGCTCCAGGTCGAATCGGAGGAGCTCGACATCCAGCGCGCGGCCCTGGTCGGCGTCGAAGTAGCCCACCCGCAGTGCCGTGCCCGGCGCGAGCTGGCGGTACAGCCGCGCCGAGCGCACGTCGTCAGGCAGGTCGCGGTAATAGCGTCGCTGAAAGTCGAGGACCACGGCATTCGAGGGCGGAACCACGAAGCCGTTGAACCAGAGCATGAAGGCCGTCACGGCCGCGCCGGCCACGGCGAACGGCACCAGGAAACGCCACAGCGAAATGCCGGCGCTGGTCAGCGCGGCCAGCTGCATCGACTGCGCGAGGCGGGCCACCGTGTAGAGCGTCGCCAGGAAGAGGGCGAGCGGGGTGACGAGGCGAATGATCTCTGGCACGTAGTGCCTGTAGTACTGCCCGAAGACCATCCCCGGCGTTGCGCCGCGGTCCATGAAGTCGTCGACGTACTCCGCGTAGTCGAGCACCACGAATAAGACCACCAACAGCCCCACCAGCAACAGGGCCGCCGCGAAGAGCCGGCGGAGGATGAGGCGGTCGAGGAGGGTCACGGGGAGAGGGGACGCGGCTATTCAGCGATTCAGCGATTCAGCGAGCGAAGGGTTACTGGTGCTGGAGTGCGTCTGACCGGTAGTTGGCATCTGGTGGCTGGCCGAGCACCTCAAGTTCACTCCTGCACCTCGACCTCGTCGGCCAAGCGCGAATGCCGTGCGGTAGCTTCCGAAGGCCTCCGTGGCGTCCGCAAACGGCTCGATCCAAGTGACCGGGTGGCTGTCGTCGCGACTAGCAGTTGAATCGCTCAATGGCTGAATCGCTGAATCGCCCGATTGCCCCCGCCCCCAAATGAAGCTCCACGAGTACCAGGCCAAGGAGGTCCTCGCGCCGTACGGCGTCCCGATCCAGCGCGGTGTGGTGGCGGAGACGGTCGAGGAGGCGGTGGCGGCCGCGCAGGCGATGGCGGCCGAGGGCGTCGCGCTGTGGGTCGTCAAGGCGCAGATTCACGCCGGCGGGCGCGGCAAGGGGGGCGGCGTGAAGCTGGCTCGGAGCGTGGAGGAGGTGCGAGAGAAGGCCGATGCCATCCTGGGGATGCAGCTCGTCACGCCGCAGACGGGGGAGGAGGGCCAGACGGTGCGCAAGATCCTGGTCGCGGCAGCGGAGGACATCGCGCACGAGTACTACCTCGGCGTACTGCTCGATCGCGCTCTCGGACTGAACGTGGTGATGGCCTCCGCCGCAGGCGGGATGGACATCGAGAAGGTGGCCGAGGAGACGCCCGATCACATCGTTCGAGTCCACGTCGACCCGGCCGCGAAGCTCGTCGAGTCGGTCTACCGGGCGTACGAAGGCGCCGACGCGAGCCTCGTCGAGATCAACCCGATGGCGCTGCTGGAGGATGGCCGCGTGGTCGCCCTCGATGCGAAGGTCACCCTCGACGACAACGCGTTATTCCGGCACGTCGACCTGGCCGCGCTGCGCGACGTCAACGAGGAGGACCCGCTCGAGGTCGAGGCTTCGGAGCACAGCCTGAACTACGTCAAGCTCGACGGAAACGTGGGCTGCATGGTGAACGGCGCCGGCCTGGCGATGGCGACGATGGACATTATCAAGCTCGCCGGCGGCGACCCGGCGAACTTCCTGGACGTCGGCGGGGGCGCCAACCCGACCACCGTCGAGGCAGGGTTCCGGATCATCCTCAAGGATCCCAACGTCCGCGCCATCCTCGTGAACATCTTCGGAGGCATCGTACGATGCGACCGCGTGGCCCTCGGCATCGTCGAGGCGGCGCGGAACGTGGAGATCACCGTGCCTCTCATTGTGCGCCTGCAGGGCACGAATGCGGAGGAGGGGATGACCATCTTGCGGGAAAGCGGCGTCGAACTGCAGGCCGCCATCGGTCTGCAGGAGGCGGCGGACAAGGTGCGGGCGGTGGTGGGTCAGTAGCGGGTGATGGCGGATTGCCGGCGCCCGCAGGTCGGCGATGGGGCAGTGTTGAGT
>Ga0307505_10002514_pt1 | contig 12640 bp, 13 predicted proteins | sample 23_S_MG_FD_202183 | JGI IMG/M metagenome (GOLD analysis project Ga0307505, IMG submission 202183) | Soil microbial communities from Populus trichocarpa stands in riparian zone in the Pacific Northwest, United States - 23_S | ecosystem: Environmental > Terrestrial > Soil > Riparian zone > Trees...
CCCGGATTGCGACCTCGCTGATAGTCTATTCACATCCTGATGAGAAAAGTTTGCGTTCTGATCGGATTCGTTTTGGTCATAGCGGCGATGCCGCTTGCGGCGCAGCAGGCGGCTCAGAATCCTTCGCCGATGGTGGATACGACGCGGCCGCATCCGAGGATCGAGAAGGTTGAGGTTGCGGGGCGGCGGGTTGAGTTGGCGGCGTTGAAGGGATCGGTTCTATTTGCTGGGCCGAGGGTTGACGCAAAGAAAGCGGTTCCGCTGATCATCCATTTTCACGGCGTGTCGTGGCTGATGGAGTATCACGTTGCGAAGCACTTTCCAAAGTCGGCGCTGATCACGGTGAATCTCGGTTCGGGATCGCGGGTTTACGGCGAGCCGTTCGGGCGGGCAGAACAGTTTCAGGAGTTGATCGACGAGGCCGCGAAGAGTTTAGAGCTGAAGAAGGGCTGGTCGTCGATCACGCTTGTCGGATTCTCGGCGGGCTATGGCGCGATCCGCGCGATACTGCGGCACGATGAGCACTTCCGTCAGGTGAACAATGTCCTGCTGCTCGATGGCATTCACGCGAGCTACGTGCCCGAGGGTAAGCGGCTGGCGGACGGCGGTGTGATCAGGGCTGAAGACGTAGATGCTTACGTGAAGCTCGCTCGTGAAGCGGTCGCAGGCCGCAAGAAATTCCTCATCTCACACTCCGAAATATTTCCGGGCACATATGCGAGTACGACCGAATGCGTCGACTATCTGCTTGCGACGCTCGGCATCAAGCGGAAAGCGAAACTGCGGCAAGGCCCTGTCGGGATGCAGCAGTTGAGCGAGGTGGATGTGAAAGGCTTCCACATTCGCGGATACGCCGGCAACACCGGAGCCGACCACGGCGACCAACTCCAGGCCATGCCTCACTGGTTGAAGGAACTTGATGTAAGATAGCTGACCATTTCAGTTGCCCTCAATTAATGAGAACGGAACGGAGGCGGGCCAATTATGATCGGAAAGTTAAGGGACATGATCGCGTTTGCGATGCCTGTGCAGATCATCGCCCGGCCGGACAGTCTTGTGATCAAGGACTATCGTCCGACGTGGCTGCTGCTGTTCGGGTTGACGGGCTTTGTGATGCTGGGCGTGGCGTTGCTGCTGTTCCTGATCGGCGTCAAGTTTAGTGTGGATTCGATGGGGTTGTGGGCTCTGCTCTTTTTGGCCACGGCGTTCGTTGTGTTCGGGCTCAAGGGCACGCTCCGCGAGGTCTATTATTTCGACAAGCCGAGCGACAGCTATCGGTTCGAGCGGCAGTTTCTTTACAAGAAGGACGTGATCGAAGGGGGCCTCGGCCAGTTTCGTGCGGTGCGGGTCCATTTAGAGGACAGGCAGGACGAAAACTCACATCCGCTCTACAAGATCAGCCTTCTTCAGGACGGCATGACGCTCGGCGGTTCGCCCGAACAGCCTCTGAGAGAGACGCCGGCATTGTTGAATACCCACTCTTCCGAGACACGGATCGGTTCCGCGATCGCCAAGTTTCTCGACATTCCGCTTCACGATACAAGCGACTGATCTGTGATATATTTCCGGCCGATATGATCGAGAAGATCACTGACATGTTAGCGTTCGCGTCGCCGCTGCGGATCATCGAGCGGCAGGAGAGCCTTGTCATCCAGGACTACCGGCCGACTTGGGTCATGGCGATATTTGGGCTGGGATTTCTCGCGATGACCGGATTGTTCGTCTTCGCGGCGATCAACCTTGAAGATGTTGGGAACGATCCGTTCGTTTTATGGGTGTTGGGAATCCTCGGGGTCGGATGTCTGATCTTTGCACTACGCGGCTCGATCCGCGAGGTCTATTATTTCGATATGCGGACGGACAGTTACCGGTTCGTTCGGCGGTTCATCTACCGGAAAGAAGTGATCGAAGGTTCGCTCGACCAATTCACGGGAGCGTACGTGAAAACCGTCCAGCAGGACGAGGGCGAGTCGTATCACGTCGTGCTGCGGCAGGAAGGAATGTTCTTGACGGGCGTGAGCGAGCAGACGCTTCGAGAGGAAACTCCGATATTGAATTCATTTTCGAACGAAGCCCGGATCGCGAAGGCGATCTCGTCGATCGTTTCGGTCGCTCGGCATGAACGCTCGAAGAAGAAGGGTTAGACGCCTGGGTCCCATTCGGTGCCATCGATGCGGCCGAGGAGTTGAAGGCTGCGGCCGTCGCCCTCATAGAACGCGCGGATGAGCCAGGTGAGGCCGTCGGGCGTTTTCTTCGTCCACTGAGTGTCGAAGAAGTGGTACGGGTCGTCCTTTTTTCTTACCTCGCCGGGGCCTATGTCGCGTTGACCAATTTCTTCAGATCGAAGTCTTTCTTGAATCCGACGTACATCGAATAGACAAAACCTTTTGAAAGAGTGGCTCCGGGCTTTAGCTGTTTGACGTCTGCCTCGTACTCTTCTCCGTTTAGCCCCATTTTCTTTACTTTCACCTCGTGAAGGATGGAGGCCTTTTCCTCCATCGACAGGCCTTGGATGCGGACGGCGAGGCTTGTGATGTTTCCTTTCGCGAACGGGATCTGGAGCTCGAGCCATTCGAAGCGGTCGTCGGCTTCCGCCTTGGAGACATCGATGCGCGCGGCGAAGTCTTTTAGCGGCATTCCGAGATAGACCTGTCCGAGGTCAGCCGGGATCAGCTTCTTCTGCGCGGCGTAGCTGAACTTTGGTTTTGTTTGTGCGTGTGTCGCGGCAACGAGAACGATCAGCGGCAATAGGAATAGTATCTTTTTCATAATGCGGAAAAGGTAGTGGAATGATATTCCGCCTACCTTTCAATCGCAAGAAGAATGTGCTCTTTGGATCAGAGCCTTCGCATCTTTGACGTGCGGCCGCCCTGGGTGAAGTCGATCCCGGTGACCTTGCCGCTCTCGTCCTTGATGAACTTAAAGCTTGCGTCCACCACCTTCAGGAAGAATTCGGTCTCCGATTCGGCGTAGACCGCCGCCTTGCTCTGACCTGTCGGTTCGAGGACGAGGCCGTCGCCTTCGCGTGTGAACTTGAACTTCATCGCGGGCGAGAGTTCGTATTCGCCGACGTATTTGTCGAGTACTGCGGCGTCAACTTTCACGGCCACCCGCTTCTTGGGAAGCACGTAGGCATCTCCGTCGTAAATCGCGGTGAGCGTGCGAATGACCTCGGACGCCGGTGCTCGGTCGTTGTTTACGAGCACCGCCATGAAAAGTTTTTCATTCGGATAATACGCCGCCTCGGAAAGAAATCCTTCGATACCTCCGCCGTGCGAGACGCGCTTGCGGCCTTTGCCGTCGGTGACGACCGCGACACCGAACGCGTAGTTATTCTTGCTCGGAGTGAGCATCAGCGTGAGCGTCTCCGGCTTCTTAAAAAGCTTGCCGCCGTGAAGCGCCAGGTTCCATTTGTGAAGATCGCCAGTCGTCGAATAGAGCGCGCCGGCCGAGAACGGGACCATCATGCTGGCAACTTCCGCCGGAACGACTACGTCCTCTTTCAACGAATAGCCAAGCGCCGAAAGTTTTAGCCGCTCTTTACCGTGGTCGTATCCGGTGTTCTTCAGGCCCAGCGGTTTCGTAATACGGTCGGCAAGAAACTGTTCGTACGTCTTGCCCGACAGTTTCTCGATGATCATTCCGAGGATGATGTAGTTCGTATTGCTGTACTCGAAGACCTCGCCGGGCTTTGCCTTGAGCGGGAGATGGCTGACCAGAGCGATCGACTCCGCGGGCTTCATATCCTTTTTGCGAAGTTCGCCAAACTCGGGCAGCCCGGTGAAGCTCGGGATGCCGGACGACATTGTCGCGAGTTGGCGGATCGTCACCGGCTTCCACGCGTCGGGGCACGACTCCATGTAGTTGCAGAACGGATCTTCGACGTTGAGCTTGCCGTCTTCGTGCAGCAGCAGGATCGACGCGGCTGTGAACTGCTTGGTGACCGAGCCGATGCGGAACTTGGTGTCGCCGTAGATAGGCGTGTTTGCCGCGACGTCGGCGAGTCCGAAGCCCTTAGCCACAATAAACTGGCCATCCTTTGCGATGAGTATCGAACCGCCCACGTTCTTTACCGCAAGCCGGGCGTTCATATATTCATCGACCTTCGGGCGAATGTCGTCTGTCGCCGCGACACCCTGCGCCGCCACCGCCGAAGCCATCGCCGCGAGGGCGATAAAAAGAGAGCTGATCTTTACTGTGAATCTATTCATAACTCATCTCCTACGCGGGAACGTCTCATTCAGTTCCGTGTTTTCCCGCCGGGTTGATATTCCCGAACAGTATTTCCCTTCAGCTGTGATGGGTAAAAATAGACTTCGCGGAGATTGCCGGTCGAGTAACGCTCGGCCTGGTCGTTGAAGTGTTTCGATTTCGGGTCGCCGCTCTCGCCGCCGGCGGTTATCGCTTTCGCACGAACGGTTTTGCCGAACTCGACGACCGCGACAAAGCTGTTGCCATAGTTTCCGTAGATCTTTTTCGTGCCGGTGTTACGCCGAGCAGCGTACGAGGCAAGCGAGCCGTAATTTCCCGAAACGAAACCGACCGGAATGCTCGGCTTGCTGTCGTCGAAAGGATGGACGATCTCGTTGGAGATCCGCTGGAACCGGTTGATCTCGCCCCACGGTGTTTGCCATTTACCAAAGTCGCCTGCGAGCTTGTCGGAGACGGCCGCGAGGGCTTCGAGAAGCTTCTTCGGATCAGCCTTTGTCGCAAGGTAGTCTTCGATCGAGATCCCCGCTCGACGAGCCTCACTAGCGGCCGTCGGAGCCATCGCCTGCGCCCAAAAGTGTGCGAGTGACGTCTCGACAGAATCGACCGACCAGCGGAACTTCCATGCGCGAAGAAGTTTGATCTGGTCGGATAGTTTTGCCTTTAGCGGATCGGAGGCGGGTAGGCCATCCCAAGCCTTCACGAGCGCCGGGATGGATTTTTCGAAGAACGGCATCTGAGTACTGTAAGCGGCGCTGTTGAGCGATTCGAGCGTAAAGTCTTTCTTCTTTTCCAGTAAGCGGATCGCGTGAATGCCCCGGGCGTTCTCGGTGCCGCTATCGACGTACTTCGGATAAGCGGACTGCTTCAAGCTGCTTGAACCTGCTGCGGACCACGGCCAGTTGTTCGAGTTATAGACCCAGCCCGTCGCTGGGTTGATGAGAGTCGGAGATTCTTCCATCGTCAGGAGTTTGCCCCAATCAGTTGCCGGATCGCTGCCGTCGACGGGCTTTGTCCAATCAAATTTATCGTCGCGGCGGGGAATGAAATTCGGGTGGAAATACGCGACGTTGCCATCGGCGTCGGCATAGAGCGTAGCATTCGATGAGTTCGCGTGAAGCTCCATTATCTTCTTGAACTCGGCGAGGTTCTTGGCTTTCGTACGCCCGTATGACTGCATCAACGCCTGGACCGGTTTGTGCATAAGGCCGACGCTGATCCAATGGTCGCCGTCGCGCCTGACGATCGGGCCGTGATGCGTGCGATATGTCGTGAATGTCTTTTGCGAGATACCACCGCTCGACTTGTACGGAACCGAAATTGTCTTCGCGGTCAGCGGCCGTTCTGCGGCGCCGTGTTTGTAAATGTATCCGTCGCCTTTCTTGGCGACGTTCTCCAACCATTCGTCGATCGCGTCGACAGCGCTCGAGGTGTGCATCCAGCCGAGGCGTTCGTTGAACCCCTGATAGATGAAGAACTGTCCCCACGTCGACGCGCCGTACGCGTTCAGGCCTTGGTCGCTCGTCATCTGCAGTTCGGAGCGAAAATAGAAAGACGTGTGCGGATTGATAAGCAGCAAGGCCTTGCCGTCTTTTGTATTCTTCGGCGCGATGGCGATGCCGTTCGAGCCGAGCGGTTCGGGAAACGGATCGCGTTCGGTCGCGGCGACGGCAGCCTTTGCAGCGTTGTCGTAAAAGGCTCGGAGCTGGCGAAGGTCGATCGATTCTATGTCGCCGCCGATGCTGCCTTCACTAAACGAAAGCGGCATCCATGGTTCGAATTTGGTGATGACGCGCGGCTTTACGTTCGGGTGCGTGGCGAGGTAGAAGTTGAGCCCGTCTGCCCAGGCGATCATCAATTTCTTCAGCCAATCCGGGCACTCCTTGAAATTCTGCTTTTGCTCGGCCTCGTCGATGAAAAGCCGCTGGCGCAGATCGCTCCATATCGCCGCCTCGCCCTCGGCCTCGGCCAGCCGCCCGAGCGAGTTCAGATAGTTAACCTCGATTCGGTTGAAGTCATCCTCGGCCTGCGCATACATCGCGCCGAACACGGCATCCGCATCGGTCTTGCCTTTGACGTGGGCGATGCCCCAATCGTCGCGTGTGATCGTGACGTTCGCGGCCTGCTGCTGCCAGCGGGCGAGATCGGCGGAGTTGGCTAACGCTAGCGAAGAAAAGAGGAGATATAAGCCAAGTAAGGTGAGGTTTCGGGGTTTCAGCATTTAAGTGCCAATATAACCGCGCTCCTTGCTTGCAGACAAACAAAGACGCCGCCGATCCGGAGACGTCTTTTAGATGAGTTGGTCTTTTACCTATTCTTCTCTTCGATAGCAGGTCTCGCCGGTGCCTTCGTTGAGGCAGAGAAGCGTCTTGCCATATTGGTCCTCGCGGATCTCGAACTCGGCGGACTTTTTCGCCGGGACCTTGTTCTGCTGTTTGTTGCTACTCGGGGCGCAGGAATTGGTGTTTTTCCAGAGATCCTTCGACGGCGAAAAGCTGATGGTGGAACCGCTGACGGTGTAGCGGCCGGCGATCTGATTGAACAGCGTCGTCGTGCAGTTGTACATCGTCGTCTCCATATAGCCGACGAATTCGTACGTGCCGTTCGCGTTGAACTTGTACGTGAAAATGCTGCCGCGTCCCGGCTTGGTGGCTCCGGTCGTTCGGTTCTGATACTGGATCATCCCGACGCTACCGTTCTTCCATGAACCGGTGAGTTCGCTCGTCTGACCGAACGCAGAATATGCCTGAATGGCGACGATCCCGAGAAATAAGGTGAGCCAAATGGTGGTCGATGAAACTTTTCTTAACATAATTGCTCCGTATAAATGCGTGAATGCTCGCATTCGTTTACGCGGAGCGAAGGTTAGAAAAGTATCAGCGATTCACTTCGCAATAAGTGAAAAGTGAGAAGTGCTAAGGCTTATCACTTATGACTTCTCACTTATTCCGGAGGTAGTAGTTCGATCAAAGTCGATTCGACAGCAACCCGAACACGTTCGAGTTCCTGTGCGGAATCGGCCTCGAATCGCAGGACGAGGATGGCTTGTGTATTCGATGGGCGCACCAGTCCCCAGCCGTGATCGAAGACGATCCGGGCGCCGTCGATGGTGATGACTTTGTGGGTCTGGACGAAGTGATCCGCGACTTTCTTCACCACGTCGAACTTGATCTCGTCAGTACAGTCGATGCGGAGTTCGGGTGTCGAAAATGTTTTCGGGATGCCGTCGAAGAGTTGTGAGAGCGGTTTGTCGGTTTTCGATAGGATCTCGAGCAGGCGGGCTCCGGCGTAGGTCGCGTCGTCAAAGCCGTAGAAGCGATCGGCGAAGAAGATGTGGCCACTCATCTCGCCCGCGAGTTTGGCACCCGTCGCTTTCATTCGTGATTTGATGATCGAATGACCGGCGCGTTCCATGATCGCGGTTCCGCCGTGCGCTTCGATATCGTCGAATAAGGTCTGCGAGCACTTTACCTCGGCGATGATCGTGGCTCCGGGATTTTCTTTTAGAACTTCCCGCGACAGCAGGATCATCAACTCGTCGCCCCAGATGATGCGACCCGTTTCATCGACCACGCCGATGCGGTCGGCGTCGCCATCGAAGGCGATGCCCACGTCTGCGTTGTGCTGCTTTACAGCGGCGATGAGGTCCTGAAGATTCGCTTCGACGGTCGGGTCGGGGTGATGGTTCGGGAAAGTCGGATCGGGTTCGATGTAGAGCTTGATGAGCTCGACGCCGAGGTTTTCGTAAACGGGAACGGCGGTTAGCGCCCCGGTCGCGTTGCCGGCATCGATGACGGCTTTGAGTTTGCGCGGGCCGAAGTCGAGTTTGGCGGTGATGTCGGCGATGTAGTCGGGGAGGATGTCTTGTTCTGACACCCTCCCTACCGGTCGGGTTTCCGCCTGAGCAGCCGAGTTGTCTGAGGCACGCTCGTTCACCCTCGCGTTTCTGCCCGAGAGTGCGATCTGTTTGATCTCCTGGATCTGCGGGCCGAAAAGGGCTGTCGTGCCGAGGGCGATCTTGAAGCCGTTATGGTGCGGCGGGTTGTGCGAGCCGGTGACCATTACGCCGCCGTCGACCGGTCTTGTATGGACGGCGTAATACAGGACAGGTGTCGGGACCATTCCGATCTGGACTACGTCGCGACCCCTCGCGACGAGTGCGTCGGTCAGCATCGCGTAGAAACGCGGCGAGCTTTCCCGTGCGTCATAGCCTACAGCAATGCGGCGGGCGTCGTTCTGCGCGAAGAACTCAGCAATAGCCGCGACGACGCATTCGACGGTTTCGTCCGTCAATTGTTCGCCGACGATGCCGCGAATGTCGTACTCGCGAAAGATGTTCGTATCCATAGATATCGGGCGTAACCATTGTCGGGCACGGCGGCGGGGTTCGCAACCCTGCCGAGAAATGGGGCGTTCGCTGCGATTCTGCTATACTTTCAGTTTGAGTACAGGGCAACATATCGACGCCTTCGGGCATCGAAATTCATTGAGTTTCTCGCCTTTTCGCGTATGAAAGCAGTTTCGTTTCTCGCACTTTTCCTCGGTGTCCTTTTGTTGTCGGCGATGACCGCTGCGGCGCAGGTGACTACCGCCACGCCGGATGACGCGCTTCGTACGTTCGAGGTCCGGCTGCCGGTGACGGTGACAGACAAGAAGGACAAGAAAAAGGCATTGATCGCCGGTCTGCAGCGAGGCGAGTTTGCCGTGTTCGAAGATGGCGTGCAGCAGGAAGTCACGTTCTTTACGTCGGACGCCTCAAATCCGCCTGTTTATGTTGGCGTCTTAATGGACACTTCGCCGTCCACAGCAGGTAAGCTGCAATTCTCTCGACGCGCCGCGAAAGATTTCATCTTTACCGTCACTCGCCTTAGGAAAGACAAGGCGGCGTTCATGACCTTCGACCACCAGATCTCCCTTCATCAGGATTTTACCGACAAGCTCGACCTGCTTGACCGAGCCATTGATAAGGTCACAAAGACCGGCTCGCAGACCGCTCTCTACGACGCAGTATGGCAGTTTGCAGATGAGAAACTCCGCGGCATCGCGGGCCGAAGAGTGATCGTAGTCATAACCGACGGAGAGGATACGTTCAGCCGGGCCGAACTTCAGGACGCGATCGACATTGCTCAACGAACCGAGACGACGATATTTGCCATCTCGACAAAGGCAGGATTTCTCGGCTCGGTACCGGGCGTCGAAGCAGGAACGGTTAAGGACAGGGGTGACAAGGATCTCACTCGTCTAGCTGAAGAGACTGGCGGTGAAGCTTTTTTCACTGGAGATATGACTGAGCTCGAACGCTCGCTCACGCGGATCTCGAAGGAGCTGCAAGGCCAATACATCATTACGTATCGTCCGAAGAATCAGGATTACGACAATCGCCCCCGAAAGATCGAAGTGAGATTTACGAATAAGGACTTCGAAAAGAAGTATAACCTTCGGACAAAGACTAGTTACCGAGCTATCCGCGACAGTTTGCGATAGAGGCGAACGCGAGCGGCCGTTTGGGTCATCCGACCAGAGATGAAGAATCGATTCAGAGCATTTTTACTTTTGGGCTTGCTGATGGCGGGCTTTGCTGGTGCGGCGTATTTCGCACCGGACGCCGAGGCCCAGAGCACGTCGGGGGCAAAGCCGACGCCGACGCCGCCAGACCCGGAAGACGAAGAGATCCGAATCGACACCGAGGTAGTGAACATTCTTTTCACCGCTCAGGACAAGGACCGGCGCCTGCTGCTCGGTTTGAAGAAAGAGGACATTCGGATCCTCGAGGATGGCAAACCACAGGACGTCATCGCGTTCACACGTCAGGTCGATCTGCCGCTGAGCCTAGCGATCCTGATCGACACGAGCATTTCGCAGGAGCGCACGCTGCCGGAAGAGAAAATGGCGGCGATATCGTTCCTCGAATCGTTCATCCGCCCTGAAAAAGACGAGGTCGCGGTAGTTTCATTCACTGGCGAATCGACGCTTGAGCAGGGAATGACGAGCAATCTGCAGCGGCTGCGCAGGGCGATCGATCGTGTGAAATTTGTTGCGCCTGCGGGTTATCTCGGTGGAGGTGTGATGTCGCCGACGCCTCCGATATCTGGAACCGGCACCCAGGTCGCTGGATCGACGGCGATATGGGATTCGATCTGGGTGACGGCCGCGGACGTTCTAGGGCCCGCCCCTGAACGAACTCGGCGGGCGATCATTCTGCTGTCGGACGGATACAATACTTCCGGTAGGAAAAAGTTGGAAGAAGCGGTGCTTGCTGCTCAAAAAGCCGAGGCCGTGATCTATTCGATCGGCATCGGTGACAATTTTTATTCCGGCGTTGATGAAGGCGCTCTGAAAAAGATCTCCGAACGGACCGGCGGCCGTGCGTTCTTTCCTCGAAACGAACGCCAGCTTCGCGAAGCATTCAAGCAGATCGAGGACGAGATGCGGTCGCAATATCTGCTCGCGTACGAACCGACGAACCCCGCGCTAGACGGATCGTACCGCCGGATCCAGATCCAGATCGCAAATTCGGAACTTGAAAAGCAGAAGGTCCGCTTAACCCATCGCGAAGGCTATTTCGCCAAGGATCAGAAGAACAAGAAGTAACTCGTTCAGAGTTCAAGCTTTAGCTTGTTTATTGTTTGCTGCAAAGGTCTCGTCGCAAACGAAGAACAAGCTAAAGCTTGGACTCTGAACTGCTTGAACTCTGAACTGTTCTTATCCCTCGACATTCTCCGGATCGTTCAGCCACCACTGATTTCCCCATTTATCGATGAACCCCGCGGTGCGGCCGTAGCCGCGGTCGCCGGGTTCCTGGTTTCCTTCCGAGCCCTGTTCAATGGCCTTTGCGTAAACTCCGTCAATGTCCTTGACCAGCACGAACATTCCGCAAGGCGACGGCTTCCATTCGCCGCCCGCCTGGCCGAACATTATCGTCCCGCCGTTGATCGAATATTCGGCGTGCATGATGTCGCCGGTTTCGTGGTTAACCCGGAGCTTCTCTTCGGCGTCGAACACGTCTGTTATGAATGCGATAAATCCGTCCGCGTCGCCCGGTAATACGATGTACGGCATAACCGGTGAATAGTGTTCGGGGCCTGCTATTTTTCTATCCGCAGCCTTCATTGCCTCTCGTCCTCCTTCTTTGCCTCCAGAAACATCCATCGATGGCCTTCGATGTCTTCGACCCGGTATCGCTTTCCCGGAGGGCCGACCTCCGGCTCGCTCAGTATTCGGGCTCCCGCCTCGTTTGCTCGTGAAAAGTGCTCATCAACGTTATCAATCAAGACTAGTACGCCGTCGATCACCCATGGGACTTTCGACCATTTCCTCGCCGCCTCGCACGTTTCCCGGTGATGTTTCGGGCTCTCGTAATCCGGGGTAGCTGAGGCGAGCATGATGATGCCGTGGCCGGTTTCCATTTCGCCGTGCGCCAGATTGCCCTGGTCGCCGAGCATTCGAGTAATTTCGTGAAATCCGAAGGCTTCGGCTAGCCAATCCATTGCGGCCTCACCGTCTTCGTAATGGACCATCGGTATTACGCCTTGCATGAATCCGTCCTCCTAATTTGGCTCTTTAAGTGCCGGTGCGATGTGGCTGTGGACACACAGCCATTGGCCATCGCGTTTGACGAAAACGTCGGTGGTCCACTCGTCCGCGTCGAATTGCTGACCGCCAAAGTGGGCTGTGTTTACTACGCGGGCGGCGAGTACCACCGTTTCTCCATAGACCTTGATCCGCGCGTCGCCGACCATTTCGAACTTGCTGTGGGTTAGCTGTCCGCTGCGGACGAACTCGAGAAAGTGCTCTTTTGCCGAGATGCCGCGTTCGGAAACCATTACCCATTCTTCGGCCATGAAACTGCCGATGCGGTCCGCGTCGTTCGCGACCATCGCCGCCGCCCAATCTTCACCGAGTTTCAGAATTTCTTCTTTTGTATCCATTGGTCTATTTACCGTTCGCACACGCGAATCGTACTCGATGTTTCCCGCAAAGTCGCAGAGACGCAAAGAGTCGATCCGGTCTTCACTAGACTATCCTATTACCCCACACAAAGAACTAATTGGAAAAATGCGACATCTGCTCGGCGTCGATGTATTGGGTGCCCTCGGCGGTGTTCCAGAAGTACTCCTTGGGCGTATAGCCAGAGAATTCGCGGAAGTCGTTGATAAAGTGTGACTGGTCGTAGTAGCCCGAAGCGTATGCGATCTCGGTCAGATCGCGCGTGCCGTTGAGTTTGTATTGAGTGGCGGCCTGGAAGCGGACGACGCGGGAGTAGAGCTTCGGCGAAAGTCCGGCGAGATCTTTGAAGCGGCGTTCGAACTGGCGTTTGGAGATGTTGTGTTCGGCAGCGAGCGAATCGACGGTAAGCGTTCCTTTGTTTGCGAGAACCGTGTGTATCGACTGGTAGATCGAAGGAAGTTCGCGGCTCGTCGCGTTGAGTTTT
>Ga0307505_10002515_pt1 | contig 12639 bp, 14 predicted proteins | sample 23_S_MG_FD_202183 | JGI IMG/M metagenome (GOLD analysis project Ga0307505, IMG submission 202183) | Soil microbial communities from Populus trichocarpa stands in riparian zone in the Pacific Northwest, United States - 23_S | ecosystem: Environmental > Terrestrial > Soil > Riparian zone > Trees...
TAAACAGGCTTGGTTGGTAATAACGGTCAGTGCAATATCGTGACAGATTCGGTCACCTGCCACCTCACCAACCCCACTGACCCCCCACCCGATCAGCCCGCACCACCACGCTCCCCGCCGGCGCCGGCCCCAGCAAATCGCCCGCCGCCACTGCATGATCGAGCCACTTGGCCCACGCGCTTGGGCCAAGCAGCGCGACCTGGCGGCCGTGGTAGGGGGCGACGTCGGGGCCGGGCTCGGTGGTCAGCATGGTGAACGCCTCGCCCGCCGCGCGCTTGCCGGCCTCGCCCGGATCATCGCGGACCAGGCCCGCGATCCCGAGCATTCCACCCTGCGCGTCGCTGAACAGCCAGCGGTCCTTGCGTTTCTGCTTGGGGTCGGCCGGCGTGGTATATTCGTAGAAGCCGTCGGCCAGGATCAGGCAGCGGCCGCTCGGGAATTCGCGCCCGTCGGAGCGGAAATTATAGAGCGGCTTGCCGTTCGCCATCGGCCAGCTCCACCGCCGCACCACCAGCTCATAGCCGCCCCCGCCAGTACCAGCCGCGCGCACAATCACCCCCGGATCGGTAATCGCGATGTCACGCGGCGTCAGGTTCGGCGCCCCCTCGGGCAGCGCCAGCGGCATCTGCAGCCCCGCGAAGATCTTCTTGATCTCGTCGATCGACCGGCTCTGGGTGTAGAGATTGCACATCGACCCATCCTTGCCTGCGGCCTAAACGCCCCTTGCGGGTCAATATCTCCTTGACACCACTACGTCAATGACGTACTGGTTCGCTGTGCACACCGTCGTCGAGACACCTGAATATCTCAAGGCGTCGGCGCGGGCGGGAATGAGCGACGAGGAGCGGCTGGGCGTCGTAACCTTCGTTTCGGCCAATCCGGAAGCGGGTATCCTGCTCGGGGGCGGCATTCGCAAGGCGCGCGTCCCCGGCAAGGGACGTGGAAAGAGCGGCGGCTATCGGGTCATCACCTATTACATGACGGAGGACGAACCGGTTTTCCTCCTGACGGTGATCAGCAAAGGCCAGCAGGCCAATCTGACAGAGGACCAGAAGAAGAGTTTGAAGATCACGGCCAAGGACGAAAAAAGGAAACGAGGACGGCGATGAACAAGGACAATTTCGAGAGCCTCAAGCGCGCGCTGGGCGAAGTCGATCAGTTTCGCGCCGGCAAGCGTGCCGGCTTTGTCGTCCATGAGCCGGTCGATGTGCGCGAGGTGCGCGCCCGGACCAAGCTCACCCGCGCCCGTTTCGCCGAGCGCTTCGGCCTCGACAGCCGCACGGTCGAACAGTGGGAACAGGGCCGCCGCAAGCCCGACAAGAGTAGCGAAACCTACCTCCGTCTGATCGAGAAAGCGCCCGACACGGTGGCCGAGCTGGTGGCGGGGCTCTAGGCCCAGCCGCCCTAGGTGATCTTGGCCACCACCTTCCCGTCGCGCAGCACGTCGCACACCGGCCAGTCGCCGCCCGCCATCCGCCTCATTTCTTCCGCAGGTACACCGCCGAGACAATCGTCAGCTGGCGGTCCTTGCCGTCGGCCGCGGGCAGGAACGGCTGCACCATCGCCCGCGCGCAGCCTTTCTCCACCCCTTCCTCGGGTGCATGGCCGCGCTCGATGATCTCGCACCGCGTCACGTTGCCCCTGGGGTCGATCGTCAGGCGGCTTCGGACATGGTCGAAGGCTTGCTCGCCCGGTCGCGACCCGACCGTGGCCGCGCCCTCGCCCGTCCCTGCGAATTGCGACGTCTCCATCACGAACAGCCACGGCAACCAGTCGAACTCCGGCCCGCCATACATTGCGGCCATCGCCGGCATCGCCCCAAATTCCTTGCACATCCTCTTGTCGATGTCGTCGACAGTGAGGTCGCTCGACAATTCGTAGCGGCAGCCGGTGACCTCGCCGCTCTTGCCCAGCGTGAAGATGGTGCGGACATGGCTGTCGATCACCGCCAGCGCCTTCCGCTCTTCCAATTGCCAGCGGATTGCCCGAACGAAGTTGCCCGCGACGCGCTTGCCCTTGCGGTCCGTGGCCGGGGCGAAGCGGCCCTTTTCGACCAGCAGGGCGCAGGTGCCGCCGTCGATTTCGGCCGACCCCGACGATTCCAGTATCTCGCACGCGATCGGGCGTCCCGCGACATCGACCTCCACCTTGACCCGCACCTTTCCCTCGACTTCGAGGTTCCGCGCCCAGAATGGATAAGCGTCTGGGTTGAACAGCTCGTCCAGGTTGATCAGCCACGGCGCCCGTCCGTTGGCCGGCTGTGCGGGCATCGCATAGGTCGGGATCGGCGGCGGAGCCGGCGGGGGCGGTGTCGGCCACATCTGGGCCAGCGCCAGCGCGGCCAGCATCATCGGGGCGGCAACGGACATCTCGGTTCATCCAAAATACGCAAACTCGGCGCGGCCATCGATACGGCCGTGGGTCGCGCCGTCAAGCGGGCGCCCTAGGTGATCTTGCCCACCACCTGGCCGTCGCGCAGCACGTCGCACACCGGGCAGTCGCCGCTCGCCACCGCGTCCTGCACCGCCACGCGATCGTTGGGCGCCAGCACGTCCTTCTTCTTGACCACCGGTCCGCGCGGCCTGGCCAACACATTGATTCGATAATGCTTCATCTAACGCTTCCCCGGCCCCGCCCCATGTCTGCCGTCCCGGGACGAATTTGGCAAGCGAATTGGCTGGAGGCGTAACGGTTAAGTATCTCTTTCCTATTTGAGCCTAATAGGTTAGATACAGGCGTAGATGCGGGCCTCCGATGAATCACCCTGCCTCCGTGCCAACCGCCGGCTTGGTGCCGCGATATCCTGTCGGCCCTCCCCTTCGTATCCATTGCGAGTGCCGCGACCGGGAAAGCTCCATGGTGACCGCGAACATGTGTGAACATTCGCGCGCAGCCTGTCCGGGGGACAGGCGAGCACGAATGTCGCGCGGCTCAGCGCATGCTAATCAACGGCGTGACCGGCCCCTCGCCGAGCCTGTTCGCAGCCGCCGCCCCAACGAAAAACGGCCCGGGGCGCCCCGAGACGCTTTCCTTCAATCAAACCCTGACCCAAGCGGATTGTTGCCACACATCAAGTTCGGACTTCGGGCCGGCCGCCCGGCGCCGGGCCGCTGTCATATCCGGGCCCGGCCGCTGCTCCCGGCAGCCCGGCGTTGGCGGCGGCGGCATAATCGGCCCTGGCCGTCGGCAGCAGCCATTCGCAGAAGCGCTTGATCTTGGGCACGGCGTGGCGGTGCTCGGGATAGACCAGCCAATAGGCCCAGCCGCGCGACGAGGTCCGCGCGAACGGCCGCACCAGCCGCCCCTCGGTCAGGTCCCAGCGCCAGAAGAAGGGCGACATGGTCGCGATCCCCCGGCTGGCCATCGCCGCCGTGCCCTCTGCGGTCTGGGAGTCGAGCTGGATCCCGGGCCGCTGCGGAAGCTCGCCGACCTCGACCCCGGCCTCGCGCAGCCACTGCGCCAGCCACGGATCATTGCTGCTGACCTGCGGCATGTCGAGCAGATCGGCAGGCTCGATCGTCCGGCCGGGATGGGCTGCCTGCCACTCGGCCAGCAGCTTCGGGCTCATCATCGGCGTATAGTCGATGTCGATCACCTTTTGCGCATGCAGTCCCGGCCACTCGCCCATCCCGGCGCGGATCGCGAGGTCGAATTCGTCGCGCGCGAAATCGATCAGCTGGCCGCTGGTCTCGAGCCGCACCGCGAGCGAAGGATGTTCCATCTGGAATCCGCCGATGCGCCACGCCAGCCAGGTATTGGCGAAGGTCGAGGTGGTGGAGATGGCGAGCAGATTCTCGTCCTCCGCCCGAAGCGTGGCGAACGCCCCGTCGATCCGGTCGAAGGCGTCGCTCAACGGGGCCAGCAGCCGCCGCCCCGCCTCGGTCAGTTTGACCCGCCCCTTGCCGCGCTCGAACAATTTGACCCCGACTCGCTCCTCGAGCCCGCGGATCTGGTAGCTGACCGCCGCCTGGGTCATCCCCAGCTCCTCGGCGGCGGTGGTGAAATGCTCGTGCCGCGCGGCGGCTTCGAACACCCTTATGGCGGACAGGGGGGGCAGGCGGCGCATTCCATGATTATAAGCCAGCCTTATGGCTTTTGTCCATCCTTCGATTGGATTTGCAGGGGCACAAGCGCCTAAATCCTCCTAGCCCGGTTGAAAGCGGAAACGCTTTTCACCGATCGCCAAAGGAGGAAAGCATGACTTATCAGTTCGACCGCAGCCAGTTCATCGAGAACGGCCCCACGCTCGCCGCCGCCGCGGCGGTCGCCCGGATCCGCAAAGCCGCGATCTACGCTGCGCTCAACCAGCGCAAGGCGGATGATCGCGGCACGGACCTGCCCAAGGCCGCCTGACTCAAGCTGAAAGGAATTCGCCATGATGGACCAGCATTTCGACCGTCAGTACCAGGCCGGCCGGGCGGAGCTCAACGACGGCATCGACCAGCTGTTGCACCGCCTCGCCGGCGAAGCCCGTGTCGTGTTCGACGCCATCCACCGCATCCAGTTTTCCGCGCCCTGGGCCGATCCCCGCTCCCGTTAAGGCCCGGACACTGGGGCCCCGGCCTGCCCGCCGGGGCCCCCATTTTCCGTGGCGCCGAAGCGGTACGGCATGTCGAACCCCGACAGCTTCCACCCGAACCCGTCGCGCCGGAATATCGCTGCGCCATCCTTGCCCTTGGTTTTGACCTTGAATTCGCTGAGGCCGTGATGCTCGATCACCAGTCCCTCCCTGGGAATGGCGACCGGCATGACGCCAACCCTGCTCGCCCCGGCCCCCCGCCCGCGTCCGGTCGTGCTGGCCGCGCTGGTGGCGTCGAACATCGCCTGCACCGCCTCGGGCGTGACCAGCAGGTCCACCCCGACGGGGAGCAGGTCGACGGCAAGTCCGACTATCGGATTGCGTTCTACCCCGCGCCGGTCCGCCTCAAGCAACAGCTCGCGGCGAAGCTCGCCTTTCAGGTCGATCTTGAGCGCCTGATAATCGACGTAGGCGCTCAGCTTGGCGCCATTGCCGTCCGCGGCCGCTTTCCGCATTTCATTGAGGGTGTAGCGCGGCGATCCCTCGTACCAACCGACCAGCGCCGCGATCAGCAGGCCGAAAACAACCGCGATACTTTTCATCCCTTATTACCTCTCGAACAACGCGCTTGTGTATTGCCGCTCTAACACGCTAAGCTAAACAATCTGCATTAACGGGGGTTTATCTGATGATTCGCAATTCCGTCCTGATTGCCGCAGCCGCTTTATTGCCGCTTGCCGCTGCATCCTCCCAGCCGCTCGCGGCCATTCCTTTGATCCCCCGCGACGCCTTGTTCGGCAACCCGGTCAAGGCTGGCGCGCAAATTTCGCCCGACGGCAAATATCTGTCGTGGATCGCGCCGCGCGACGGCGTCTTGAACATCTGGGTCGCGCCCGCCGCTGATCCCGCCGCGGCCAAGGCGCTGACCAACGAGCGTACCCGCCCGATCCGCGGCTATTTCTGGGCGCCCGACAGCAAGCAATTGCTGTTCGTGAATGACAAGGGCGGCGACGAGAATTTCCTGCTCTATGGAGTCAATGTGACCACCGGCGCCGAGCGCCTGCTGACTCCGTTCGAAAAGACCCGCGTGCAGATTCTCGGTGTCTCGCCCTTGGTCCCGGGACGGATCCTGGTCGGCGTCAACAATCGCGACGCCAAATGGCACGACGTCCACAGCCTCGATCTTGCCAGCGGCAAGCTCACGCCGGTCCTCTTGAACATGGGCGGCTATGACGGGTTCATCGCCGACCAGAACCTCATCATCCGTGCCGCGCAGAAGACCAAAGCCGACGGCAGCACCGAAATTTATCGGGTCGCCGCTAACAAGGTCGAGGCCAGCCCGTCCGAGACGATCGGATCGGCGGACAGCCTGACGACCGCGCAGGCCGGCTATACCTTGGACGGCAAGACCCTTTATTGGGTCGACAGCCGCGACCGCGATACCGCCGCCTTGGTCGCGCAAGACGTCGCCACCGGCGCCAAGACCATCATCGCCGAAAATGCCCGCGCCGATATCGGCGGCGCTCTGACGAATCCGCGCACCGGTCGGGTCGAGGCCTATTCGGTCAATTATCTCAAAAACGAATGGACCCCACTCGGCAACGCCGTCGCGGCCGACCTCGCCTTCCTCAAGAAGGAATTGCCGGGCGAGTTTGCGGTCACTTCGCGCACCCTGGCCGACGACAAATGGACGGTCGCGGTCGCCTCCTCGAGCGCGTCGGCAACCACGTGGCTGTATGACCGTAAGGCAAAGAAGCTGACCAAATTGTTCGCCTCGCGCCCAGCGCTCGAAGGACTGCCGCTGAGCAAGATGCATCCGGTCGAGATCAAGGCGCGCGACGGTCTGACCCTCGTCTCCTATCTCACGCTTCCGCCGGGCAGCGATCCGGACGGCGACGGCCGTCCCTCGGCCGCGGTACCGATGGTGCTGCTGGTCCATGGCGGTCCGTGGGGCCGCGACGCCTATGGCTTCAACAGCTATCACCAGTGGCTCGCCAATCGCGGCTATGCGGTGCTGTCGACCAATTTCCGCGCCTCGACCGGCTTCGGCAAGAAGTTCATCGCCGCCGGCGATATGCAGTGGGGCCGCAAGATGCATGACGATCTGCTCGATGCGGTCGACTGGGCGGTGCAAAACGGCGTGACCAGCGCCGACAAGGTGGCGATCATGGGCGGCAGTTATGGCGGCTTTGCAACCCTGACCGGAATGACCGCCACGCCCGACAAGTTCGCCTGCGGCGTCGATATCGTCGGGCCGTCCAATCTGGTGACGATGTTCAACAGCTTCCCGCCCTACTGGCAGTCGGTACGGACGATCTTCGCGACGCGGATGGGCGATCCGTCGACCGAGGAGGGCCGCAAGATGCTGATGGAAATTTCGCCGATTTCCCACGTCGACAAGATCAAGCGCCCGCTGCTGATCGGCCAGGGCGGCAACGATCCGCGCATCGTCAAAGCCGAATCCGATCAGATCGTCGCGGCGATGAAGGCCAAGAACATTCCCGTTACCTACGTCCTGTTCCCCGACGAGGGCCACGGCTTTGCCCGCCCGGTCAACAATATCGCCTTCAATGCGGTGACCGAGAATTTCCTCAGCCAGTGCCTCGGTGGCCGCGCCGAGGGGATCGGCGGGACAGTCCGCGCCTCGACCGCCCAGGTGCCGCACGGCGCCGAATATGCGCCGGGACTGGCTGAAGCGATCCGCCGCTAACCGCCAAGGATGAGCGAATTGCGTGGGGGTGGCGGCTAGCCTATAGCCGCCGCCCCTACCCGCGTTCGGAGCAATCACCCCTTATGTCGCGTCGCCGCCAGATTTACGAAGGCAAGGCCAAGATCCTCTACGAGGGTCCCGAGCCGGGAACGATCATCCAATATTTCAAGGACGATGCGACCGCCTTCAACGCGCAGAAGCGCGGCACGATCAACGGCAAGGGGGTGCTCAACAACCGCATTTCCGAGCATATTTTCGTGGCGCTGGCGACGATCGGCGTCCCGACCCATTTTATCCGCCGACTCAATATGCGCGAGCAGCTTGTCCGCCAGGTCGAGATCGTGCCGATCGAGGTGGTGATCCGCAACGTCGCCGCGGGCTCGCTGTCGAAGCGGCTGGGGATCGAGGAAGGCACCCAGCTGCCGCGCACCATCATCGAATATTATTACAAGGACGACAGCCTCAACGACCCGATGATCGCCGACGAGCATATCGCCTGCTTCGGCTGGGCCAGCCAGGAGGAGATGAACGACATCGCCGACATGGCGATCCGGGTGAACGACTTCATGTGCGGGATGTTCGCCGCCATCGGCATCCGGCTGGTCGACTTCAAGCTCGAGTTCGGCCGGGTGTGGGACGGCGACTATGCGCGTATCATCCTGGCCGACGAGATCAGCCCCGACGGCTGCCGCTTGTGGGACATGAAGACCAGCGAAAAGCTCGACAAGGACCGCTTCCGCCAGGATCTCGGCGGCGAAGCCGAAGCCTATCAGGAAGTCGCCCGCCGTCTCGGCCTGCTGCCCGAGGAAGCCGACGAAAATCCGGTCCTCGACCTCGACAGCCACCGCAAAAAGCGCGGCAAGTGACGCGCGCAGCCATGCCGGGGCATGGCGAGCACGGCGCTCATCCTGACAGTTGTTGGAGGTGCCGTTCGTCCCGAGCTTGTCGAATGACCGCTCTTCTCTAAGTTGACCGCACAAGCGAAGGACAGCCCTTCGACAAGCTCAGGGCGAACGGTGTTGGGGGTTTCTCGAACTCGAGTTGTTACGTTGAACGCCGCACTCGGCCCCCTCGACTATAGGGTGCCCGACGGCATGAATGCCGAGCCGGGCAGCGTCGTCATCGCCCCGCTCGGCCCGCGCCAGCTGATCGGCGTGGCGTGGGAAGCCGACCGCCTCAGGACCGAGGAGATCGGCGACAACCGCCTCCGCCCGCTCGCCGGCCTGGTCGACGTTCCCCCGATCCGCCCCGCGCTGCGCCGCCTCGCCGAATGGACCGCCGATTATTACCTCTCGCCGCTGGCCGCGGTGCTGCGCATGGTGCTGCCGTCGTCATCGGCGCTGGCCGGCCCGAGGACGATGATCGAATATCGCCCCACCGGAAGCGCGCCCGCCCGCCTCACCCCGCAGCGCGAAAAAGCCCTCCTTGCAATAGAGAGCCGCCAGGGCACGGTGCGCGAGCTTGCCGCCCATGCTCAAGTCAGCGACGCGGTGATGCGCGGGCTGGTCAATGCCGGCGCGCTCGAGCGGGTCGAGGTCGAGGGCGACCTGCCCTTCCCCGCCCCCGACCCCGATTTCGCCCCACCGGCCCTGAGCGACGAGCAACGCGCCGCCGCCGCCTCGCTGACCGCCGCGATCGGCCACGGCTTCGACCCGGTGCTGCTCGATGGAGTCACCGGGTCGGGCAAGACCGAAGTTTATTTCGAGGCGATCGCCGAAGCGCTCCGCCAGCAGCGCCAGACGCTCGTCCTGCTCCCCGAAATCGCGCTGACCGAGCCGTTCCTGACCCGCTTCACCGCGCGCTTCGGGTGCGAGCCGGTGGCGTGGCACAGTGACCTCCGTTCGTCCCAGCGCAGGCGCGCCTGGCGCGCCATCGCCAGCGGTGAGGCGAAAGTCGTGGTCGGTGCCCGGTCGGCCTTGTTCCTGCCCTACGCCGACCTCGGCCTGATCGTCGTCGACGAGGCGCATGAGCCCAGCTTCAAGCAGGAGGAAGGCGTCCAATATCACGCCCGCGACGTGGCGGTGATGCGCGGCCATTTCGAGGGCGTGCCGGTGATCCTCGCCTCGGCCACCCCGGCGATCGAGACCCGCCACATGGTCGAGATCGGCCGCTATCGCGAGCTGCTGCTGACCGAACGCCACGCCGGGGCCGAACTGCCCGCGATCCGCGCCATCGACCTGACCCGGGACCCGCTCCCGCGCGGCCGCTGGCTGGCGCCGAGCCTGGTCGCCGAACTCGAGGCCAATCTCGCGGCCAAGGAACAATCGCTGCTGTTCCTCAACCGCCGCGGCTTCGCCCCGCTGACCCTGTGCCGGACCTGCGGCCACCGCTTCAATTGCCCCAATTGCACCGCATGGATGGTCGAGCACCGGCTGATGCACCGACTGGCCTGCCACCATTGCGGGCATGTCATGCCCCCGCCGCGCCTGTGCCCCGAATGCGGCGACGAGGATTCGCTGGTCGCCTGCGGCCCCGGGGTCGAGCGCATCGCCGACGAGGTCGCGGCTTTGTTCCCCGACGCGCGCACGGCGATCGTCACCAGCGACACCATCTGGTCCCCGGCCCGCGCCGCCGACTTCGTCCGGGCAATGGAGAGCCAGGAAATCGACATCGTCGTCGGCACGCAAATGATCACCAAAGGCTATCACTTTCCCAATTTGACGCTGGTCGGCGTGGTCGATGCCGACCTCGGTCTCCAGGGCGGGGACCTTCGCGCCGCCGAGCGCAGCTTCCAGCAGATCCAGCAGGTTGCCGGCCGCGCCGGCCGCGGCGACAAGCCGGGCCGCGTCTATGTCCAGACCCACGACCCCGACGCGCCGGTGATCGCCGCTTTGGTGGCGGGCGACGGCCCCGGCTTCTACGCCGCCGAAACCGCCGCCCGGCGCGAGGCGGCGATGCCCCCGTTCGGGCGCTTGGCGGCAATCGTCATCTCCAGCGAAGACAAGGACGAGGCCGAGGCCGTCGCCCGCCGAATCGGCCGCGCCGCGCCGGAAATCGACGGCATGGCAGTGTTCGGCCCGGCCCCCGCCCCGCTGGCCATGCTGCGTGGCCGCTATCGCCAGCGCCTGCTGGTCCACGCGGCGCGCAAGCTCGACGTCCAGGATGTCATCCGCGACTGGCTCGGCGGCGTCGAGTGGGGATCCAAGGTCCGCGTCGCGGTCGACGTCGACCCCTACAGCTTCCTATGAAAACTCAGCCAAATATTTGGCCCACGGTTATAAGCGCCGCAACTGCAAGGACGCCGCCAATCAAAAGTCCTCCGGCCAATGCGACACATCCCCTTGCAACTTGAAACAACTAAGCTTTTCCTTGCATATTCCATGGTGGCTTGATTGCTCTGATTAGACCTGCCTCGAGGCCTGCGGAGCCATCAATTGCTAACCCATTCCAGTCCAGCTGCGGGGGATGAGCAACCAATACTGAGACTGACTTTCCTTGGGCTAAACAGTCGAGAATAAGCTGCTTCACTCGCGCACGTGTGCGCTGCCTGGCGTAACCGTATGCGTAATGGGACATTGTAGTTTGCAGGCCTGATTGGGACAAACCGACGTACTGGACGATTCCATCTACAGCAAAAGCATACACTCCCCGTGAAGCCGGAGCCTTTGCAGAGTAACCGAACGTGTCCGGGCCTAAACTTTCGCATTGGCTGATTAGTTGAAATCCTGCCGCCACCAGCTTCTCGATAGGCCAAGGTTCAATGCTGCCTACTGGAAGATCCGCACCTTTTCCGCCACCTGATCTCTTCACAGATGCGACGCTGGATTGAACCAATACGTTGCGCACATGCTGATACCGGATGTTGAGAAAATGAGCGATTTCCGTTCGCTCAAATCCGGCTTGAGCCAGAGCGCGAATCTTGGCTGATTTGGTCGGCAGATTCTCGACTACTTTTTGTGGCAGCGGTCGCATTAGATAACTTTCTACGATCGTTCGGTGCGACGCTAGTCACTTTCTCAATGACTCCCGGGCCACCTGTTCCGCGTCGCGGTCGACGTCGACCCTTACAGCTTCTTATGAAGCGAAGGCCGATACGACCGCCGGCCGGTCGAGCCCGAAATCTTCCAATCTGTAACGATGCCCGTGGTGTTTGGGCGGACGGCTGAGGCTCGCCGCCATGTGCGCCTCGACTGCCGCCGGCAGGTTCAGGCCGAATGCCCGGTACGCACGGCGCACCGCTTCCCGCCAGTCGCTCGACACCTCGTCATAGTGAAGGTCGATGCCGGCGACGTCAGGGTCCGCCGCCAGCGCCTCGCGGACGCGCGCCTCGCGAAGCACGGTCTTGCGCAGCCATTCGGCGCCGATCGCTGCGGGATCGGCCCGGTCGGACTGGATTCGCGTCTGGTGCCAGGCAAGGCTCGCGCTCGACGCAACCACCTCATCGGACCGGCGCGTCAGGCGAATGATCCGGATGTCCGGAAAGCGGGCGATCAACGCGCCCAGGTCCTGGCAAAATTGCGGAGCCTTGATCAGCCAGCTCCGCGCCGGATCATCGCCGCGGTTCCAGCCAATCGTCTGTAGCAGCCGCGCAAACTCGTCATAGACATCGCGCGCGTCGCTCGCTTCGCACCGCCGGGCATAGCTGGGGACATGCCATTGGCATTCGAACTGTGCGCCCCACAGGCTGAAGGCGTGGAGCCCATATTCCTCCTCGGCCGCGAATGGCGCGGTCGGATGGATCTGGGCGAGCGCTGGGTTGCACCGTTTGAGGAGGGCGATCCCGGCGAACGCTGCCCACGGTCGCGGATCGAGTTTCTGGAGCAACCCGTCAGGCGGCACCGGCGCAAGCGATTCAAACGTGCGCGTGTAGGCAAAGTCAGGATCGCACGCGAGCAGCCGGTGCATCCGCGTCGTGCCCGTCCGCATCTGCCCGACGATCGCCACTGGCGCTTCGATTGGCCGGTCCAGGATTCCGGGATGCCTGCGCCACAACCGCTCGGCGCGGATTCGCGAGGCGACGATCCGGACCAGTTGCCCGTGGGCGTTGGCCCGGCCAAGCGAGTTTAGCTCGGCTTCCTCGCGAAGCGCGGCGCACAGCCATTCAAGTCGCTCGCGCCAGGGCCCGTCGCTTGGCCTTTCGCACTCGCGATTGATCGCCGCGGCCACAATATCGCCGGCGTCCAGCGACGGCCGGTCGTGCCACTCGGTGGACCACGTCCAGTCGAGCAGACGCGACAGTCGCGGGGGCCAAACCAATGCCGGATACGCTGCACTCGTCATTGCCGGGAATTAGACCGATCGGTCGACAACGTCGAGCAACCTATGTTGCCGCCTGACCCACCATGGCCTGAGCACATGGCCGGCCCGCACCGCGCGCACCACCAGCCAGACGCCCGCGCCGGTGGCGATCACCAAGGCGATCACCGATGCCTCCAGGCCAAAGGTGCCCCCCGACAGCAATTCCGGCCCC
>Ga0307505_10002516_pt1 | contig 12631 bp, 11 predicted proteins | sample 23_S_MG_FD_202183 | JGI IMG/M metagenome (GOLD analysis project Ga0307505, IMG submission 202183) | Soil microbial communities from Populus trichocarpa stands in riparian zone in the Pacific Northwest, United States - 23_S | ecosystem: Environmental > Terrestrial > Soil > Riparian zone > Trees...
AAGGGCACCGACAATCCCATTTTCTTCCCCGTCGCTTCCATCTCTGTCTTCACAAGCTGCTTCGCTTCTTCCAATTCTTTCTCCGGCACTTCGAAAATCAATTCGTCGTGCACTTGCAAGATCATTTTCGTATGCGGCAGCTCATGGCACAGCCGCCGGTTCACATCGATCATCGCCACTTTGATGAGATCCGCGGCTGAGCCCTGGATCGGACTGTTCACGGCCATGCGTTCGCCGAATCCACGCTGCACGGGATCGCCGCTCTGCAACTCGGGAATCGGACGCCGCCGACCGAGGATCGTCGTCGTATAGCCTTTCGTTTTTCCTTCTTCGATATTCCGGTCCATCAACGCGCGCACCGCCGAAAACTTCTCAAAGAACGTCTCGATATACTTCTTCGCCTCCGCCTGCGGCACGCCGATGTTCGAAGCCAGGCCGAACGGACTGATCCCATACACAATGCCGAAGACGACGGTCTTGGCCACGCGCCGCATGTCTCGCGTGATTTGACTGGACGGCAGACCAAAAATCTCCATGGCCGTCGCCATGTGGATGTCTTCGCCCTTGGCAAACACGGCGAGCAAGCGCGGATCTTGCGACAGGTGCGCGAGGATGCGCGGCTCGATCTGGCTGTAGTCGGCGCAGAGCAAGATGTGGCCTGCCGGCGCGATAAACGCTTCTCTGATTCGTAATCCGTACTCGCCCTTTACCGGAATATTCTGCAAATTCGGCTCAGTAGAGGAGAGCCGTCCGGTTGCCGCGACGGTCTGATTGAGCGACGTATGGAGCCGCTTGGTTTCCGGGTTCACCAATTCCGGTAGCGCGTCCACATAGGTGGACTTGAGCTTGCTCAGGCTTCGATAGTTCACAATCTGCGCGGGCAATTCGTGCTGAGTGGCGAGCTGCGTCAGCGTGTCTTCGTCGGTCGAGTAGCCGGTCTTGGTTTTCCTGATCGGTTTGAGCCCCAGCTTCTCGAAGAGCACCGTGGCGAGCTGCTTCGGCGAATTGATGTTGAACTCGCCGCCGGCCAATCCCTCGATCGCCTTGATCATCTGATCGAGGTCCCGTTCCAATTCTTTGCTGAGCGCGCGCAGGCCTTCGACATCCAATAAAAACCCGTTCCGCTCGATCTCGGCCAACACCGGTACCAGCGGCATTTCCACGTCGGTAAAAAGCGCGAGGCTTCCCTGTTCAGACAGTCGTTCCGTCATCGGTGGGGCAAGCTTGGCCAGCACCGATGCGGCTTCCGCGGCCTCCTCTCGCGATCCGGTGTCTTCGTCGAAAAGGGATTGCGGTGCGGCGCTTTTTTTTTGCCCGGTCCCAAGCCGATGGTTCAACACTTCCCACGCGATAGTTTCAAGCTGGTGATCGCGGCGATTGGGATTGAGGAGATAGTCCGCCACCATGGTATCCAGGTAGGGGCCGGCGAGGGTTACTCCAATGCGGTGAAAGGCCAGTAAGGTCGCCTTCAGGTCATGGACCACCTTGGTTCTGGTGAAATCATGCAGCAACGCAATGATGGGCCGCATATAGGTTCGAACGTCGAGCGGAATGTACGCGGTCTTCTCTCCAATCGACAGCGCAATTCCCTGCACATCCGCCTGCACGCCTGGCCCTGGAGAGAGCAGACATTGCAGGCCGAGTGCGCCGCCCTTCGGCAATCCCTCCACAAATCGCTGTGCGGACGGTTCATCCTGAACGGTCTCCGTCTCAACCGCATTCGAATCAGCTTGCGTGAACGACGGCTGAAATGATTTGAGGAGTGTGGTGAACCCCAGTTCGCGCAACAGATCGGTGAGCTGGTCCTGATGCGGAGGCTTCAGATGATAGGTTGCGGCATCGAATGTGACGGGACTATCCACTTCAATGGTCGCCAGCCGCCGGCTGAGGCGGGCATTTTCCGCTTGGTCGATCAGCAGCGCCTTAATCCGAGGCGGCGTGACCTCCTCCACTCGGCGTAAGAGTTCTTCTATCGTGCTGAACTGGGCGATCAGCTTCATCGCCGTCTTCTCGCCGATGCCCTTCACGCCGGGAATATTGTCCGTCGCGTCGCCCATGAGCCCCATGATCTCCACGACACGCGCCGGCTCCACACCGAAGCGTTCGAGGCACTCCGCTTCGCCAAGCCACTTGTCTTTTACCGGATCGTACATGCGCACGTGAGGCGTCAGAAGTTGGAACATGTCCTTGTCGCCGGTGACGATGACGACATCGAAGCCGGCCTGTTCGGCCTGGTGCGCAAGCGTGCCGATCAAATCGTCCGCCTCATAGCCGGCTTGCCGCACGGCAGGAATGTTGAGGGCATCCACCACGCGATGGATGTAGGGGATTTGGGCGCTCATGTCTTCCGGCATCGGCGGCCGCTGCGCTTTGTAGGCCTTGAATTCCGTGTGGCGCAACGTCGGGCCCTTTTCGTCAAACGCCACGACGAGGCCATCCGGCTTCCGTTCACGAATAATCTTCAGCAACATCGTTGTGAACCCGAGGATGGCGTTGGTCTGGAGGCCTTGAGAATTATTCAGGGCGGGCAAGGCAAAGAACGCACGATAGATGTAGGCGCTCCCATCGATCAGGTAGAGCGTCTTACGGCTGGGCTCGGTGCTCGGCATGGGTTAGCCCGCATTATTCATGACGGTTCGTCGCGAAATCGCCCTACAGCGCGTTCCTCGTGAAGCGTATCTCGTATCTCGCATGAAAAGATACAGACACACTCTTTCCTTCCTGCGCTTCACGCTTCATGAACGACGCTTCACGCGCAAAAGCAGCGGATCGGCGATTGCAGCAGAAGTGTTCATGGATAATGCGGGCTACGGGCCGGGGGCCAGTGTCAGTGGTGGTTTATCAAACTGGCGGCGCATGCCATTAATGACACTCAGCAGGGTCGGCTGGCCGACCATTTTCGCCTCCAGCTCTCGCTTTTTTGGGAAATCCATGAGTGAGATTCCGATCAGCATCGTCAGGAGGCCCTGTCCGGGCAAGAAAAGCATGGCAAAGCCGGCCAAGAGGAACACGCCGCCGACGATGTTCTTCACGACCAACCCAAACAGACGCAGCGCTGGATGATGGTCTTTCATCCAATGGCGGGGAGTACGCGTGTCAAAATAGTCGGCGGGCAGGCGGACCAGAATCAGCGGGATGGCAATCAGAGAACCGATAAATCCGATGACCGAGGCCACGGTGAGACCGATAAGCACATCGACAGGAACCCATTGCTGTACTGTTGCATATAAGTCTTCCATGCGCTCCGTATCCTAGCATGCGACCTGGGGGCACTCAAGCCGACAAACCAAGCCTTGACGAGTGTTTACGGCACGTTTCTCACGGGCTATAATCTTTCTGCCATGTCACCTCGTTCGCCCATCACGCTTCGGATCAGCACCTTGCTAGGGGTGGCAGGCCTGGGCATAGGGCTCCTGACCTGTCCATTCCCGGTCGGTGCAGCCGATGATTTTCATATCGAGATTACGAAAAAAGGCCTGGGCAAGGAAGTCGTTATCACGAAGGGTTCTCGCGAGTGGTTCATGCTGATCGAGGTGACGCCGGAGAACTCCGTGGTCCTGCGGCAGGAAAAAGAGCACGATCGCTATCTCGTGGACGAAAGTGAAACGCATGACCGTCCCATGACCACGAGCGAAGTCGATGCGGCCATTACCGATTATGTGAACAGCGTGAAGACACGCGCCACGAAGGAGTAGCCACCGACCATGCCGGCTCAACCCAAGTTTGTCATCTTCGCCCATCACGCCACGTACGACACGCTGCACCAGGTCGCAACCCTTGGTCTCACTGCCGCGGCGATGGGAAAGGACGTGATCGTGATCTTATTGTTCTGGACGATCAAGAAACTGGCCGAGGGAAAGATCGATCAGGTGGACTTTCCCCCTGAGTATGCCGACTCAGCCGGTGAAGTGGCGCGGCTCTTGAAAGAAAAAAAGGTGCCGAAGATTTCTGAAATGTTTCAGGACGCAAAACACGTCGGAAAGTTTCGTCTGATCGCCTGCAGTGCCGGCCTGGAATACATGGGCGTGGATAGTGCGGCGGTCGAAAAGAACGTTGACGAAGTCATGGGACTCCCCGCAATTATTGCGCTGACCTCGGACGCAGAAACGAAGCTGTTCATATAGCGGGGCGCGAGACTCGCGCGAAAGGCGAGACTGGTGTGACGCTCAAGCCCTGATTCTGCGTGTCTCGCTTTTCTCGCTCGTCCCGCACGTCTCGCTTGCGCTCGCTCATCGCGAGCGCGTCACTCCTACCCGATCGCAATATTCGATGAGCTTGCACTTGCTGCAGAAGGGCGAGACCGGTTGGCAAAGGTTCTGTCCATAGGGGACAAGCAAATCGTTGAAGGTAATCCAATGCGGCAATGGCAATTTCCTGCGTAGCGCTTGCTCAGTTTCCTCCGGTGTCTTCGTCTTCACGTAGCCCCAGCGATTGCTGATCCGATGGACGTGGATATCCACGCAGATGCCGGGCTTGCCATAGCCGACCGTCACCACCAAGTTCGCCGTTTTCCGGCCGACTCCCGACAGCGTGACCAGCTCATCGATGGAGTCCGGAACTGTGCCTTCATAGACGTCCAGCAGACGACGACAAATGGCATGAATGGATTTGGCCTTCGTCCGGTAGAACCCAACGGGATAGATGGCGCGTTCGATCTTCCGGAGCGGCTGGGTCAGCATCGTCGCCGGCTGATGCGCCAACGCGAATAGTCTGGCACTGGCTTCACGTGTCGTCTTATCTTTAGTTCGGAGGCTGAGGAGACAGGATATAAGGATGCGAAAGGGGTCTCGGTTCGACTCGCGCGCCACCACGCCGACGACCGGCTCCTCCCACTGCCGGATCTCGCGCTTCACGATTCGAAGCGCTGCAGTGATCTGGTCCTGGCGCATGAACGAGGAGGGCTAAGAAGGCCTCGAGAGAAATGCGATCAACCGATTAGGTAAGTCCGTGGGAGAACGCTTACTCTGGCTTACGCTTCGACAGCCACTTTTGACGCCGCCGTTGCGCCTCGCGCTGCTTGGCTTTCTTCCTGACGCTCGGCTTTTCGTAAAATCGCCGACGCTTCAGTTCGCGGAAGAGTCCTTCCCCCGCGAGTTTTTTCTTGGCAACTTTGAGGGCTTTCTCGACGTTATTATTGAAGACTTTGATTTCCATTCTTTTCGACTGTGTACTTTCCCAGGCGATGCCTGTACAGGTTTTTTCTTCGTGCCAGCCTGACCCTGACCAAGGGTCGCAGTGTAACATGCCCCCCTGAGTTCCTCAAGACGGTTTGTTATGTGCTGAATCCGATCGAGAATTGACAACTTAAACCGTTGATTGTGTTGGATCTTTACGTTTTCTTCGACCGTATGACGCCCCGCATCAGCTGCGGCAATCGCCAGCACCATCCCTACGGTGAGGTCTGACCGAACGCGCGGCTTCACCCCTGCCGAGCAGGCATGAAGAAGGGCACCGGCCTTCGTCGCCAGTTCGGCGATTTCAAGCGGGATCTCCGTCGCCAGATGGAGCGCAGACGACAAGACGGCGGGACGAGTCCGATCAGTTTTCGCGAGTGTCGTTGCCTGAATAAATCGCTGATAGGCATCGCCATCCGCTTGCATGAGCTCGCGGAGCCGCCGGCTGATCTCACTCAACCGTTGTTCCACTCCTCGTTGCCCGCTAAGGCGCGCGCCCATGATTCCCAGCGAGGCCGCGAGAGCGCCCACCAAGGCCGCAACCGTACCGCCGGCTGGAATCGGAGTCGCTGCGGCCACTGAGTTCAAAAATTCCGCGATCGATTGCGCGTGCCAATCAACTGACTCCTGTTCCCGAGATGAGCCCGGTCGCACCGGCTCATCTAATAGGCGATTTTCCAATCTCATTTCCAGTACCTGCGTTGAATCGAACTGTTCGAGCGCGAGGGTATGTCCGGCGGCCTGGACCAGGGCAGCTTGGGGCACAAGCCCGATCACTTCACTCCCCGCTACCTCGACACCATGCTTGGCTGCGCGGGCGCGAACCGCTTCAAACGCGACATGAAGAGGTGTGATGATGTAATCGGTGAGATTCATGGCGACCTGAACCATCTGTCGGCTGGCTAACTCCACGCCGATTGCTTTGAGATGGGGCAGTCCTCCGTTCGATTGACGAATGTCTTTCGCAATGGATCGGGCGAGTGACAGATCCGTCGAGCGGAGATTCACATTAAAGGCGATCAAGGGGGGTCGTGCACCGATCACCAGTGCGCCGGCCGTCTTATGTAGGAGAAAGGGACCAAAGTCCGGTGTCCAGTCCGGATCGGAAGCCATGCGGAAGGCAAGGCCTTGAAGCCCTCCTCGACGAACTGATTCAAGCGGAGCATGATCGCGGTGCATGGCGGCCTGTTCGTAGAGGAATACTGGAATCTCCAGCTCTGTTCCTACCCATTGCCCCAATCGCTTCGCCAGATGGATACAGTCCTGCATCGTCGCGCCGCGCAACGGCACGAACGGCACGACATCCGTCGCTCCCACCCGCGGATGGACACCCTTGTGTTTCCGAAGATCGATGAGGTCGGTCGCCACGCGAATTGTGCGAAAGGCCGCTTCAACAACCGCGTCTGGTTCGCCGGCAAAGCTCAAGACGGAGCGATGGTGGTCCCGATCCATCGTGTGGTCCAACAGCCAGACCCCCGGCACGGATTCCACGGCATTCACCAGGGCGCGCACCGTCGTCTGGTTTCGCCCCTCACTGAAGTTCGGCACGCATTCGATGAGTCGATCCACGTCCATGCCCCATCAAGAATCAAAACAACGAAGCCGGAGGTCTGGTCATCCCTCCGGCTTCTCTCTCCACTCAGCCCCTGTCTATGCAGTTACTTCGTCTTTTTTACAAACGCTTTATAGATCGTTCCCGACTTCGTCTGTTCTTCTTCGAGGCCGACCATCAGATGGCCGGTCGTGTCGCACCAGGCCGGCATGTCCTTCTTGATGCCTTCATCGTCTGAGACGACTTCAAGGACCTGGCCCAACGTGAGTTCCTTGATCTTCTTCAAGGTCATGATAATCGGCATCGGGCAAAAATACCCAAGCGTATCGAGCTTCACATCGGCTTGTGGCATCAACAACTCCATGAAGGCTGAGGTTGAGGTCAAGGCTTAGCTTAGGCCTTAACCTCGACCTTAAATAAATAAGTTCACGCTGCCTTGCTTGGCTTCCGCAAGATAAGTCGTCACCCCGGCGAACTGATCAATACCCTCGATGAGCGTATCTTTCGTGATCCCCATCAACCCCATAGTCGTCGTGCAGGCAATAAAGTGCACCCCGAGATCCAGCGCCGTCTCCATCAGTTCCGGCACACCCGGCATCCGGTTTTGCTTCATGACCTTTTGCATCATCTTCGTGCCCAACCCCCACATATGGAACCGCGAGAGAGGAAGACTGTCTGCGCCACCTTTATTCAGCAGGCCGAACATTTGACGAAGCCAGTCCTTGGCAGAACTGCTCGCGCCTTTCCGGCGAATGGCATTGAGGCCCCAGAAGGTGAAAAAGACGGTGACCTGCATCCCCATGGCAGCGGCCCCGGTCGCGATGATGAATGCCGCCATCGCTCGATCCATGTCGCCGCTCAACAGCACAATGGTCACCTTGTCAGGCTTGGAGGTCTGCAGATCTGCCAACGCCACCGCTGGATCCATCTGTGCGATTGTCATGACGCCCTCTTTCCTATCAGATCCGCATGAATGCGGCGATTTCAATGCAGTTTTGACTATAGTCTCCGCTTCTTTTTCTTGTCAAGGAAAGGGTGGGAGGGGAACAGCCAGACCATCCTTCTTGCTCGCCGAGGCCGCACGATCAGAATGTGCTCCCTCGATGCGCACAGTGAAGGACAGTCTGGCTGCTCCCCTCAGGGTAAAGTGGGAAAAGTCGGGAGGCTCTCGCCTGGGCTACTGGCACGTCCAGGGACATCGATTGCGAAGCAGTCGGAGGGTATGGAAAGTGGGGACGTTACACGCAGAGGGAGACCGAGCAGACCAACCCGCTATGGGAAGTACTGGATCGTGGCAGAAGGGGTCGAAGATACAGTCTTGCGGTGCGTGCAGCGAAGAATAGTCTGGCGGTTCCCTATCTTGGGTTAGAGAGGGGAAGTTCGGTGCCGGCTGGCTTGAAGTTTCTGACCCTCTCGCTATGTTCACGATCGATCACGTTGCTGCAGTCCATAACACCGGCGAAGTGGTACGATAAACTGAACGCCACGCATCTTGCGTCGGCGCAAACCGGACAGCTCCTCGACCATCCGTTCAAAGATCGAGTTACGCGCAGTGAACACCATGGCGAACAGACGCGCGAAGCGGGTCACGCTTCACCTTGTTCTTTCCTTCGCGGCGGTCGTTTTTTGCACGCAAGCCGTCCCGCTCTGGTCAGCCGACAGCCGTCATGTCGCAACCGTGCCTGCACTGGGTGTGCTCGCCGGCGGGCAGACCGGAATTGTTCACTACATCGTGCTCCAAATCGACAAAGATCCTCGACGAGAGGGCCCGACGGTCCAATTCAATGAGATTAACCTCGGCGGCGGTTCAATCGTCAGCGAGGATTGGAAGGAAGGCGTTAGGCAAGCTGTCGTGGCTGCCACGAAGGCGGTGGGAGAGGACGGACGAGAGTGGGTGATCACGATCAAGAACCGGTCATACAATGCGTTGACCGAGGGAACGAGTGCCAGTAGCGCCGTCGCGGTCGGGCTCGTGGCGGCCTGGCGAGGTGACCACATCAAATCAGACGTCGCCTTGACCGGAAAAATCATGCCGGACGGTCAGATCGAGTCCGTGGACGCACTTGTCGTCAAAGCTGAAGCGGCTACACGCGCACGGTTTAAAACCATACTGGTACCTCGAGGGCAACTATACACAGCTGACTGGGACCTCTCCCAGCTGGCAACCAGATGGAACATCAACGTCATTGAAGTGGCAACGCTGGAGGAGGCATATCTGCTCATGACAACGCCAGGACGCTAGCAGGATGTTGAAAAATCCTGGTAGCGGCTCATTTCGCACCCATCTGCACTAACAGCCCCATTGCCTGCTGAATCTGAGGACGTGTACCGAGTAACACCACAATATCGCCCGCCGTTAACCGGGTATTGTCCGACGGATTGGCTTGTGTCACCCCGACATGCGTCCAAGCAATCACCGAAGCGCCCGTGCGTGAGCGAAGAGCAATCTCAGCCAACGTCTTGCCCTGCGCAGGCGAATCGTCATCGATGCGGCACGTTTCGACTTCCGCATCGGTCGAGGTTCCATCACGAAGATGATGTGGAAGTTCCAACGTTTCGCTGCGACGAAGCAACGCGTACCCTTCACGGCGAACTTGTTTCACCTTTTGCACGACAAAACTCTGCGGCAGTTTGTACGTGCGGAGCACTAAGGAAAAAATCTCGATGGAGGTTTCGAATTCCTCCGGTACCACATCATCCGCGCCGAGTTGGTGCAGCTCCTCTAATTCGCGCAGGTAGCGAGTCCGCACGACGACGTGGAGTTTGGGGTTGAGTCCCTTGGCAACCTGCACGGCCCGCCTGGTGATAAACGGATCCGAAATGGCGACCACCAACACCTTCGCATCCTCGATCTTCATGTGCCGCAGCACATTCGGATTCGTGGCATCGCCGTAGTAGACGGGCACTCCGTGTTTCGATTCGCGGCTGACGGTATCGCCGTCGAGATCCAAGGCAAGATACGGGATCTCCGTCTCACCGAGGACGCGGGCGAGATTCCTCCCGTTCAACCCATACCCCACAATAATGACGTGGTCCTTCATCCGAATCTGCTTCCCTGGGGTACGCAGGACGTGAGCAGTGGTGCGACTAGGCAGCCAATGACGAAGCCGCTGCCACGCCTCCGCGCGGCGAGCCAGGTGCGGCGACCATTGCATGAGAAAAGGCGTGACAATCATGGAGAGCACTGAAACCGCGAGAAAGACCTGATACGGATCACCCCGCAAGAAACCGCTCTCCTGCCCTTGCTGCGCCAGCAAAAAGCTGAACTCTCCGACCTGGGCCAGGGCAATGCCCACCATAATCGCAGAACGCGGGGGAATCTGCGCCAGCAAGACAGCACCGGCCCCTGCGAAAAACTTCACCAACAGAATCGTGACAAGTAGCCCGACCACGGGCAGCGGATGCGCGAATAATATCCGCCAGTCCATGAGGATGCCGATCGACACGAAAAAAAGACTGTTAAAACTGTCGCGGAACGGCAGTACTTCGGCCACAGCTTGATGGCTATACTCCGATTCGGAAATGACTAACCCGGCGATGAACGCGCCCAACGCCAACGAAATACCGCCGAGCGAGGTGAGCCACGCGATACCGAGACAAGAGACGATGATCGTCAGAAAGAACAGCTCGCGGCTGCGGCTGCGGACGATATGTCCCAACAGCATGGGAACCAGATACCAGGCGGCTGCAATGACGAGTGCGACGACGAGAACCGACTTCCCCAAGGCAAGGAGGATCGCCAACCCGCCTCCTTCTGATTGGCTGGCAAGAATCGGCGTCAGCAGCATCATGGGCACGACGGCCAAGTCCTGAAAGATGAGAATGCCGATCGTGGCTCGGCCATGGATCGAGTCACTGTCCCCCCGTTCGGCCAAGGTCTTCAACACGATCGCCGTGCTGCTCAGGGAAAAGAGAAATCCCCAGAACACCCCCTGTTGCCAGGATAGTCCGATGAGCATCGCCCCGAGCCATGCGACCAACAACACGCCGCCGACCTGGAGCGGTGCGGCCAGGAGCATGAGGCGGCGCATGGAAGCCAATTGCACCAACGAAAATTCGATGCCGATGGTGAAGAGGAGCAGAACGATCCCGATCTCCGCCAACACTTGGACCGTGCCGACATCCGAAATGACGTTCAACCCGTTAGGGCCGATGAGTGCGCCGGCAACCAAAAATCCGGCGATCGAGGGAAGCTTGAACTGATGAAATACGAAGACGACGGCGATCGACGCCGTGAAAATCACGAGCAGGTTTGCAAGCACACCATAGTCAGTCATGACGGAAGTCGTCCAGGCGAGGGAAACTGCTCGAATGCCCCACGTTTCACGGGATCAAGGCGGAGAATACCCCAGCAGCGAGGAGGGAACAAGGCAAAGCTGCTTGTTCAACGGCGTCATCGCCGACGACGAGACGTCACATCTGCGTTGCTTCCAACACGCGTGGGCCGATCTCGTCCGCTAGAATTTAGAAGGCGCAGGTCCCGAATCAATTGAGCCATCGGTCTCGGCTAGTCGGCCAGCTGAGCCATCTGGCTGTGTCCACCATCAGTAGCAAGACCCCCCTCGAAAGATGAATAGACGGCTTTCTCTCTGGTGGCATAGCTTGTCAATATTACCGGCGTGTATAATAAAAAAAGGGGTGAACGATGACGCCAACCTTGTCTGCTCCACTGTCACGGGGGAGGTGCGCTATGCAGCCCGCCCATCTGCTCATGATCGCCGCAACAAGCCTTATCCTGTCCTCAACGCCGGTATTTGCCGATACCACGACCGGGTTCGATCCGTTACTGATGCGGGAGTGCCCCCAAGCCGATGGGACCGTCCTCTACACGAACAAGGATGTGCCAGGCTGCAAGCTGATGACACTGAAAGAACTGTCGGTTGTGCCTTCGCTGGACGATATGCCAACGTATCGCCCTACCGTGGCTGCGGCTCCTCACTATGATATTCCGCCGTACGTCGACCGACATCAGACCGGTATGACCGGCGGGGGACAGACCGTCCCCGATTGGGCCAAAGATTGGCACGCCAGCATTGCCTCATCCGGATCCGTTCAAGCTGAAGTCTGTTCGAAATACGGAGAATGGCTGCATCTCAACGAGAAAACTCGAGGCGGGTTCTTTTACGGAACAGACCCGTCGTATGGCGGAGATCTGTCGGGGAGAAATCAGCGCGGGGCGAGCTATTCGTTCTACGACAATGCCCGCTATGTCGCACTGTCCAACATTTTTGGGCGAGGATTTGTGCCGATCGGCTGTCCGTAACGAGTCGACTTGGGGCGAGAGACTGGGGGTGCCAGGCTATTTGGAGGGCTTGGCGCCCTTCATTTTTTGTAGAACTCCCGATACCACCGCACAAACCGCGCGATGCCTTCTTCGATCGGCATGGCCGGGGCAAATCCGACATCTCGCGTCAGATCCGCAACGTCCGCATAGGTTGCCGGCACGTCGCCCGGCTGAATCGGCAGCAATTTCTTCACCGCCTTCTTTCCTAACGCGTTCTCCAACACCTCGATAAATCGTAGCAGCTCGACTGGCTGATGATTCCCGATGTTGTAGATCCGGGCCGGCGCTGAGCTGGTTCCGGGGTCCGGTTTATCACCGGACCAGGCCTGGTTCGGCATGGCCGGGTGATCGAGGGTCCGAATCACGCCTTCGACGATATCATCGACATAGGTGAAATCACGGCGCATCTTTCCGTGGTTGTACACCTCGATCGGTTTTCCTTCAAGAATCGCCTTTGTAAAAATGAAGAGGGCCATATCAGGCCGCCCCCAGGGTCCGTAGACCGTGAAAAACCGCAGACCGGTACAGGGAATCCGATAGAGATGCGCGTAACAATGGGCCATGAGTTCATTGGCCTTCTTGCTGGCCGCGTAGAGAGAAACCGGATGATCGACATTGTCG
>Ga0307505_10002517_pt1 | contig 12628 bp, 6 predicted proteins | sample 23_S_MG_FD_202183 | JGI IMG/M metagenome (GOLD analysis project Ga0307505, IMG submission 202183) | Soil microbial communities from Populus trichocarpa stands in riparian zone in the Pacific Northwest, United States - 23_S | ecosystem: Environmental > Terrestrial > Soil > Riparian zone > Trees...
TCAAACAACACCGTCCATTCAGGCGATGCCACCGGCGCCGGTGCCGCGCCTCGCGGCATCAGACCCGCGACCGCGTCGATAGCTGTTGTCGCGGCCGCCCGGAGGGCCGGTACCCGCGCCGCCAGATCGCGCTGGATCTGCCCTCGTGCCGTCCACGCCGCCTCCATGCGCTGAAACAGTCCGTCTGCCGTGACGGCAGCCAGGTCGGTGCCGAACGCCTCCATGCCGACGCGCGCCAGCGCATGGCCGACCTTGTCGTCGTAGCGCAACGCCACGAACGCGGTGCCCGCATTGGCCGCGAGGATCGCGGCGTGCAGCCGCATGGCGACGACAAGGTCGCTGGCCGCGAAGATGCCCTGTACCAGCGAAGGGCTGAGGTCCGCGTCGGCCAGCGTCGCGTGCGCAGCGTGTCGCATCGCCGACCGCACGCGCAGGGCGACGGCACGGTCGTCATCGTTGCGACTGTCGCTTTGGGACTGGAACGGGACAAAGAGCACGTGAACGTTTCGCGCATCGACGAGTCGATCGAGCGCGCCCGCGACCGCCGCTTCCCAGTTGCGGCCGTTGACGCCCATCTCCCAGGTTCTCAGGGCGACAACAACGAGCGGTGCGGTGTCGGGGACGCGCATCCGGCAAAGCCGCGATCGCACGATGTCCGGGTCTGCGGATCTCAGCAGGAACGCCGGATCCGCCGTCACGGCGACGCGATCTGTGTCCACGCCGATCGCGCCAAGGAGCTCACGCGAGGCGTCGTCTCGGACCGAGACCGTGTCGGCCTGTTCGAAGATCAGGCGGGTATAGCGGCGGCCGGCTTCCGTACGGAGCGGGCCCACGCCGGCCGCAATGATGGCCAGCGGCTTGTTCGTGAGCCGCGCCAGCACAGGCATCGCCGCGCAGGCCGTCAGTCCCCAGTGCCGGTTCGTCAGCAGCGTCGTCTCGTCCACGCCGTGGTAGTCGTGAAACAGACCGCCGCCGCCCAATACGAAACAATCGCACGACGGCGTTCGGGTGAGCGCGGCGACATCGCGTTCACCAAGGGCGTCCACGCCGTGCTGCCGCTGTGTGCGCTGGGGATCGCCCGAGAGCACAAGCGGCACAACACCCGGCAGCGCCTGCTCGAACTGATCCACCAGCACCGACAGAATGGCCTCGTCGCCAAGGTTGCCGTGGCCGTAATACCCGGAGATCACCACGCGGCGAGGTCCAGCGGTGTTCGCGGCCGCACCGACGCCTGACACGCGCGGCCCCTTGCGGAGCACGTGCTCCCAATGTCCCGTCCACGCCTCGGCCGAGCGATCCCAGTTCCACGGCGTGGCACGGCCCCACCGCCGCATTCGATCGCGGCGCATCGGATCTTCTGAGAGGCCGAGAATCCGATCGGCGGCTTCCTGCTGCGCGCCAGCCGATTCATGCGGCTGCGCAACCAGAAATCCGTCGGATCCGTCGGCGACAAGTTCGCGAAACGCGCCGACGGCACTGGCGAGGACGATGGCGCCCGCGCGCTTGGCTTCCTGCACTGCGATGCCGAAGCCTTCTTCCATCGCCTGCAGCGCGAGGCAGTACTCGTAGCCGAAGAGCGCGCGGGCCAGATCGCGCTGACCGAGCATGCCCTTGAATGTGACGCCGGGTTCGGTTGGCGCGGGGTCCGTCGTGCGTCCCCACAGAAGGCCGCCCCCGAACACGTCGAGATGAAAGCGGTCATCGGCCGAGCGCAGCCGGCGCAGCACGCCGATGCAGGCGTCGAGCCCTTTCTCGGGCGGGCCGACGTACGCGATGGCGAACGGATCGCGCGCCGGCGGGTCCGCTTCCACCGCCTCGAAATACTCCTGGTGGATGCCGTTGTAGCAGACGAACAGGCGTTCGTCCGGGATCTTCCAGCGCGTGGCGCACACGCCGTGCAGGAAGTGGCTGGCGACGTACACGTAGTCGGCGCCGACGGCCTCGAGATCGGCAGGCTTGGGAACGCCCTGCACCCAGACGATTCGCAGCGACGCCTGCACCTGCACACGGCGCAGCGGCGCAAACGTCAGCGCGCCGCCCGTGCTGATCGCGATGAGGACGTCGCAGTCGATGCGATCGGTGGCGTCGATCGGCTGGTACTGAACGCCGCGGTGGGTGAGCGGCGCCTCGCAATGCACGTAGGCGGTGACGACGTGGCCCAGGCGCGCGAGGGCTTCGACCATGGACAGCCGCGCCGTGATGCCGCCGCCGACGCCCTGTTCCTCGCGCGTGCGCCCGTCGTAGTACCGGGCGCGATCCGGCGAATACAGCGCCACCCGACGCGGCGTGAAGTCCGCCATCACGCTGGTCGAACGACGGGCGCGGGTGTCGATCGCAGCGCGGCGTACGCATCGAGGCCGTCCCGCACGCTGCCGTCAAAGTGCAGCCGGCCCTGGTCGAGGACGCAGACGCGATCGCAGACCGCCTCGATCGACTCCGGCGAATGCGACACGAACAGAATCGTCTTGCCGCGCGCGCGCAGCCCTTGAATCGTCTGCAGGCAGCGCTGCTGGAACTCCGCGTCGCCCACCGAGAAGATCTCGTCCAGCAGCAGAATGTCCGGGTCGATCTGCGCGGCCACCGCAAAGCCGAGCCGCATCTGCATGCCGGACGAATAGCTCTTGAGCGGCTGGTCGATGAAGTGCGCCAGGCCGGAGTACTCGATGATCTCCGGCAGCATCGCGTCGATCTGGCGGCGGCTGAATCCGTAGATGGACGCGTTCATCCGCGCGTTGTCGCGGCCGGTCAGTTCGGGATGGAAACCCACGCCCAGTTCGACCATCGTGCCCACGCGCGCATGCCGGGCCACCAGCAGACTGCCCGCCGACGGCCGATGCAAACCGGCCACCAGTCGAAGGAACGTGCTCTTGCCCGAGCCGTTGCGGCCGACCAGTCCGACGGCCTCGCCCGTCCGGATGGTCAGCGACACGTCGCGCAGCGCCCAGAACTCCTCGATCTGTTCGCGGTGGCGCGCGTGAAACATCGACAACACGCGGACCTTGAGCTCCGGCGATCGATTGTGGCGCAGGAGGAAGCGCTTGGAGACGCCGCGGGCGGCGATCGCGGTCGCGCTCACAACTGCTCTCCGACGCGATCCTCGAGCGCCATGAACACCAGGCCGCCGATCGCCAGGCTCGCGGCCGCGTACGCGACCGCCAGCAGCCACGTCGACGCCTCGGGCCACACACCCTGATGGAAGATGCGCTGATACGAGACGACAAACGGTGACATCGGGCTGAACTGCAGGACACTGCGGAGCGGCGCATCCACCTGGCTCAGCGAATACAGCACCGGCGTCGTCCAGAACAGGAACGAGATCGAGACTTCCACCAGGTGCCGAATGTCCCGGAAGAAGACGGTGGCGACCGATAGCGCCATCGCCAGGCCGACCGTGAACAGAACCTGCAGAGCCAGCACGAGCGGAAACCCGAGCATGGGCCACGACGGCGCCTCGCCGTACGCGATCAGCATCACGGGCAGCAGAATCAACGCCGTGAGGACGTACTGCGCCAGGTTGAACACCACAGTGGCCACCGGCAGCACCGCGCGGGGAAACTTGACGCTCTTGAGCAGACCCGCGCTGTCGATCATCGATCGCGTCGACATGGTCGCGGAGTTCGCGAAAAACGACCAGGCGAGCACGCCAAGCAGGACGAAGAATACATAGCGCTCCTGGCCCACGCGCAGGATGTATTTGAACGCCATCGTGGAAGCGGCGACCATCACGATCGGGTTCAGCATCGACCACAGAAAGCCCAGGACCGATCCGCGGTACTTCAGACGCAGGTCGCGCAGGACGAGATTGCGCACGAGTTCGCGGTACCGCACGAGCGACACGACCATCTCCCAGGGCGACGAGCGTTCGGTGGCCCGGTCAATGAACGCCGGGTCCGGCGGACCGGCGAATCGGGTGGGTTCCGTGGTGGGTATGCTCACGTCGCGCAAGATGTCAGATTCGGCAGACTATCACCGCCGGGTCCCTCTTATTCCGGGTGCGTCCGGGACCGATACACCGGGCGCATCATGCAGACCCTTCGGACAATTCTGGTACTGACGATTGGCGTCACCGCCCTTGCTGCCGCCGGCCCCGTATTCGACCCCGATCCGCTCCTGGACCAGCAATGGCACCTGAAAGACCGTGCCACCGAGATCGGCGGCGCCAACGTGACCGCCGCCTGGCCCCAGACCGAAGGCGCCGGCGTCGTCATTGGCATCGTGGACGACGGGCTGCAGTGGACGCATCCGGATCTGCTGCCGAACTACCTGGCGTCGGCGTCGTTCGACTTCAACGACAGCGACAACGACCCCACACCCGCGCCGGGCTCTGTGGGTCGCGGCACGGCCGCGGCCGGCCTCGCCGCGGCGCGCAGCAACAACTCGATTGGCGTCGCCGGTGTGGCGCCCTCCGCGCAGATCGCCGGCCTTCGCCTCACGGGCGCGCCAACGTCCGACCTCCAGCAAGGCGCCGCCTTCAGCCACGTCGTCGACATCATCCACATCCTCAGCAGCGGGTGGGGCGCGCTGGATGATGGCGCGACGCTGGATGGCCCCGGGCCCGTCGCAACCGGCGCGCGCGAGTCGGCTGCGATCACCGGCCGTCAGGGCAAAGGCCGCGTCTTCGTCTGGGCCGCCGGCGATGGCGCGGGCGCGGGCGACAACTGCAACTTCGATGGTTACGCCAACAGCCGATTCGTGATCGCCGTCGGCGCGACAGACGATGCGGGCCAGCAGGCGCCGTACAGCGAATCGTGTTCTGCACTCTTCGTGACGGCACCCTCCTCGGGTGACCTGCCGTCGCGCGCCATCACGACGACCGATCTCGTCGGCACGCCGGGATACGACGCGTCCGACTACACCAGCGCGTTCGGCGGCACGGCGGCGTCGACGGCGATCGTGTCGGGGACCGCCGCGCTGATGCTGGCGCGCAACTCGAACCTGACGTGGCGCGACGTGCAGCATGTGATCAGGCGCACCAGCGCGCGCGTGAGCCCGTCGGATCCGGGGTGGACGCTCGGGGCGTTTCCGCATCACGAACGATTCGGTTTCGGATTGATTGATGCGAAGGCCGCATCGGATCTGGCCGCCGGGTGGACCAACGTGCCGGCCGAGGAAGTGATCGCGCCGGCCACGCGTAACGTCAACGCGGCGGTGCCGGACAACAACACGACCGGCGTCTCCGACGCAATCACGATCGCCGGCGCCGAATCGACTTTTGTCGTCGAGCACGTGGAGGTGGAACTGCAGGCAACGCACGCGTCGCGCGGTCATCTCCAAGTGTCGCTGACGTCGCCATCGGGTGCGGTCAGCCTTCTGGCGCCGACGAGGCCGCAGGATTCCGGCGCCAATTTCAGCGGGTGGCGGTTCTCGTCGGTGCGCCACTGGGGTGAATCGGCGGCGGGTGCGTGGACGCTGAAGGTCGCTGATCTCAACGCGGGCACGGCAGGAACGTGGAACAGCTGGACCATCCGCGTCTACGGCTACCACGTGGCGAATCCGCCGCCTGGTGCATTTGCGAAGACCGCTCCGGTAAATGGCGCGACCGACCAACTGTCCAGCCCGACACTCAACTGGACGGCCAGTAGCGGCGCGACCGGCTACGAGTACTGCCTGAACGACGCGCAGGCCGGCGCGTGCGGCAACTGGGTGTCGGTGGGCAACACGTTGTCGGGCTCACCGACGGGCCTCGCGCCCGGCGTCACGTACCACTGGCAGGTGCGCGCGACCAGTGCGAGCGGCCTGCAGACATTCGCCAATGCGGGCACGTTTCACGCCTTCACGACAACGGCCGTTGTTCCGGGCGCGTTCGCGAAGACGAGTCCGTCGAGCGGTGTGACGAACCAGGCAACGAGTGTGGTGCTCAGTTGGGGCACGAGTAGCGGTGCCACGGCGTACGCCTACTGCCTGGACACGACCAACGACAACGCGTGCGATGGATCGAACTGGATCGCGGTCGCCGGCACCAGCGTTGTGCCCGCGGGGCTCGCGCCCAACACCGGCTACTACTGGCAGGTGCGGGCTACCTCGCTGGCCGGCACCACGTACGCGAACGGCGGCGCCGCCGTGTTCTGGAACTTCACGACCGGCGCGGCGCCGGGTCCCTTTGTGAAGACCACGCCCGCCAACGGATCGTCGGGTCAGGCCGCGGTGACAATCGGATGGACTGCGAGCGCGAGTGCGACCGCGTACGAGTACTGCTTTGACACCAGCAACAACGGCGCGTGCGCCACGTGGGTGAACGTCGGCGCTGTCCAGAGCGCGGCGCTCTCCGGGCTCGCGCCCCTGACGACGTATTACTGGCAGGTGAGGGCGCGGACATCGAACGGTTCGCTCGTCTACGCCAATGGCGGACTGAGTGTGTTCTGGAGCTTCACCACATCCGCGCAACCCGGCGCGTTCGCCAAATCAGCGCCAGTGAACTTCTCGGCGGGACAGCCCGCGAGCCTGACGCTCGCGTGGACGGCCAGCGCCGGTGTTGCGCAGTACGAGTACTGCTACGACACCACCAACGACTCAGCGTGCAGTGGCTGGGTCAGCGCCGGCACGAGCCTCAGCGCGAATATCAGCGGGCTCGATGACGACACGACCTACTTCTGGCAGGTGCGGGCCGTCAATGCGAGCGGCGCGGTGTTTGCCGATGGAAGCGTCGACGAGTTCTGGAGCTTTACCACCGCGCTGCCGAGCCTGGTGCAGAACGGCGGGTTTTCGAGCGGCCTGACGGGCTGGTCCACATTTGCCCTGCCCGATTCGAGCTATTTGATCACGGACATCGCGGCGGGCGTCCTCCGCTTCTATCGCAACGCGCCGCCGCCGGGCTCGAGCGGATCCGGCGTCATCCTCCAGCAGACGGGTGAGCCGTTTGTCACCGGCGATCCGATCGACGCGACGTTCGACATCGGCAACAGCAGTACGGCTCGGAAGCGCATCACCGTGCTGATTCACGATCAGGATTTCAGCGATCTCTCGGTCTGTTCGTTTTGGCTCGCGGCGAACGCGCCGATGCGAACCTATCGGATGGTGACGCACACGACCGAAGACTGGATTGGCGCGACGATCTCGTTCTACGCCGCGTCCACCGGGAGCGATGACGGCTATTACCTGCTGGATAACGTCGCGCTGCGATATGCGCCGTCGGAATCGGTGGATCGGACCACGTGCGAAGATCCGACCGCGCCCGCGCCGAACGGCAATCCCGCGGGGCCTGAACTTCTGCTGAACGGCGACTTTGCCACCAACAGCACGGCGTCGTGGACGCTGTTCGGCGTGATCACGCAGCAGGTGGTGGCCGGCGTATTCGAGTTCATCAAACCACCGGGCGAGCCGGCGGGCGTGATCCTTCAGCCGACGGGTCAGGCCATGGCCGCCGGAGACATTGTGACGGCGACCTTCGAACTGGGAAACAGCAGCGGCGTGCGCAAGCGCGTCACGGTGCTGCTGCACGACGCCTCGTTCGGTGACCTGTCGGCCTGCACGTTCTGGCTCGAGCCGGGACAACCCCTGTTGCCGTACGCCATTCGCACGTTCGCGACGACGGCGTGGGGGAGTGCGACGTTATCGGTCTACCCGGCGACCGTCGGCGCCCAGCAGTGGATGCGCCTGGACAACGCGTCCATGAAAAAGACACCGGCGTCGGCCACGATGGGCACGGATTGCCTCGAGCCCGGCGCCGCGCCGTTTGATGCGGTGGTGGCGGACGCCGTGCCCGCTACTTTGACGGATGCAGCACTTCCGCCAGCAGTCGAACGGCGGCGGCCACTCGCGGACCTGGAATCGACAGCCGATCGTCGACGAGGATATGGACGCGCCGCGACCGCACGGCCGGCACGGCCGGCAGGCCGTTCCACGCGTCGCGTTCGCGCCTGAGGCGATCCTCCGGCCAGGCGGCGCCGGCGTGTGCCTCGATGATCACCTCCGGCGCGCGCGCCAGCAGCATTTCGGTTGTCGCCTGCAGGTTCTGGCGCTTGACGTCAGCAAAGATATCCTCGCCGCCGGCCAGTTCCAGCATGTCGTGCATGAAGCCGATGCCGCCGCTCGCGTAGATGCCTCGCAGTGATTCCGACTGGCGTCCGAAGATCAGGACGGCGCGCGGGCGACGCTTGCCCGCCACGCGCTGGCGCGTCGCGGCCAGGTCGCGCTCGATCTGATCGGCCAGGTCGCGCGCGCGATCCCCGCGCCCGATGCGATCGCCCACGGCACGCAGCGTGGCCGTGATGTCGGCCAGGCCGGCGTGTTCGTACTTGAAGAGCGGCACCCGCGCGCGCTCGAGCCGTGCGATGAGATCGATCTGCGTCTGATAGACGATCACCAACTCCGGCCGCAGCGACAGGATACGTTCGAAGTCCGGATCCACCAGCGCGCCGACCCTGGGCTTGCTCTTCACCTCGGGCGGGAAGTTGTCGTAGCTCGACACCCCAGCCACATCCGCGCCAGCGCCCATCGCGAAGAGCATCTCGGTTACTGCAGGGACCAGCGACACGATACGAGGTCCTATGGTCCAAAGGACCAAGGGTCCAAGGGTCCGGTCCGACGGTCCAACGGTCCGCGCTCCCGTGGGCGCAACGCCAACCACTAGCGCCGCCAGCGCGAGAACAACCACGTGCACCAAGACCTTTGGACCGTTGGTCCCTTGGACCTTTGGACGGTCTACCGACGGGTAATTAACAACCATAGAAAAAACGGCCCCCCGATGACTGCCGTGATGATGCCCACCGGTAACTCGATGGGCGCAAGCACGATCCGGGCGATCGTGTCGCAGGCGACGAGAAACGCCGCGCCGAAAAACGTGGACGCCGGCAACACCAGGCGATGATCGGCGCCGACCATCAGGCGCACAAGGTGCGGCACGATGATGCCGACAAAGCCGATCGGCCCGCCGACCGACACCGCCGATCCGGTTGCGAGTGAGGCGGCGAAGAACGCCACACGTTGAGCACGGACGACCGGCACGCCGCGGGTGGCCGCGGCTTCGGTGCCGATGCTGAGGAGATTCAGGGGCCGCGCCAGCCAGGCGAACGCGGCAAACGCCACGGCGACCAGCGGCAACGCGGACACGAGTGGCGCATAGCTGGCCACGTCCAGATCGCCCATCAGCCAGCGCAGCGCGCGAAACGTCTGCGCAAAGTCACTGACGTATTGCACGAACAGAATGAGCGCCGAGAAGAACGAGTTCAGCGTCACGCCGGCCAGCAGCAGCACTGTGGTGGACAGGCCGCGATGCCGCGCGCTGGCCAGCGCATAGACGATGCCGACGGCCAGAAATGCGCCGGCCAGACTCGCCGACGCGACGCCCCCAACGGCCCAGCCGGCGCCGAACGTGATCGCCACCATCGCACCGAGTGACGCACCGGCCGACACGCCGAGCGTGTACGGCGTTGCGAGCGCATTCCGCAGCAGGCCTTGGAAGACGACGCCCGCAGCCGCCAGGGTGCCGCCCACGAGCGCCGCCGCCAGCGCGCGCGGCAGCCGTGCGATAAAAAAGATCTGCGCGTCGATGTTGTCCGCGAACGGAATTGAGGTGCTGAACACGCGCGAGAACTGGATCGGAGTCGATCCGATGAACGGCGATCCCAGCACGGCCACGACCATTGCCGCAAAACACGCAAGGATGACAGGAATTCCGCGCCGAAGGGGCATGGTCATGGCGCGACTTTCATCGCGACACCAGCGCCGACGCCAGGATCGGCGCCGCCAGACCGGGCGGCACGTCGAAAAGCCGCCCGACCAACTCAGGCGTGAGGACGTCGCGCGGTGCACCCTCGGCCAGGATGCGCCCCGACGACAACAGCACCACGCGCGTGCAGAGCGACGCCGCAAAGCGCAGGTCGTGCGTCGACAGCAGAATCGTCATGCCCGACGAGTCGTGCAGCCGCTGCAGCACCGCGCCGATCTCGAACTGGTACCGCAAGTCGAGCGACGCCGTCGGCTCATCGAGCAGCAGCAGCCGCGATTCTCCCCCTCCGGACCCTCCGGACCCGATGGACCCGATGGACCCGATGGACCTGTCGAGTTGCGCGAGCGCCGACGCGATCACGACCCGCTGCTTTTCTCCACCACTCAGCGTGCGGAACGGCCGATCCGCAAACGCCGCGGTCCCGGTCGCCTCGAGCGCGGCGGTCGCCGCCGCGAGATCGGCCGGACCTTCGATCTCAAACGCGCCAAGATGCGGGTACCGGCCCATCAAGACGATCTCGAGCACGCTGTAGTCGAACGCGAGCGAGGTTTCCTGCGGGACAACCGCGATGCGCTGGGCAACCGCGCGCCGAGGCAGCGACGACAACTCCGCATCGCCCAAACGCACGGATCCGGCGTCTGGCGCCAGCGCCCCCGACAACAGCCGCAGCAGCGTCGTCTTGCCGGATCCATTGGGACCCAGAATCCCGACGACCTCGCCGGCGTCGATGCTCAGGGAGACGCCGTCGATCACGCGATCGACGGCGGTTCGACTACGCTCACCGCCGGCGGTGCTGCGATCGCGCCGACTGGCGCGTCCGCCGTAGCCGAACTGGAGATTACCGCCCGATAGCAACACGGAGTCCCACTGACGCCGATCGCGCCTGTGCCGGATAGCCGAGCGCGTCCTCATACTCACGATCGAGGAGGTTCGTGACGCGGGCGTACGCCTCGAGCTGGCGCGAGATTCGGAAGGACCCGCCCGCCGCATACACGACGAATCCGGGATTGGTGAGCGCCACGTCGACGAAGTTCGGCTCCAGGTCCGTCATGGCGTTGCGCCCGTTCACGACCAGAAACACCTGCGCGCGACCGCGAGCGTATCGCACGTCAAGCGACCCCTGGTGACGTGGCCGCCGCACGAGCGGATCGCCGACGATGTAGGGAGACGGCACCGCGCCGGGGATGTTGTCGACGGCCAGAATCTCGGTGTCGAGCCAGGTGTAAGCGCCGCGCGCGGACAAACCGAATCGCGTTTGCCACCGCACGCCGACCTCCGCGCCTTTCGCGCTGGCATTCGAGATGTTGTCGGTCTGATAGATGCTGGCGCCGGTGAAGCTGCTGCCGACGGCGACGATCAGGTCGTCGTAGCGATTGGCAAAGAACGTCGCGTCCGCGATGAGGAGCACGCCGGGAAAAGCATGCTCAATGCTGACGTCGACGCTCCGGCTGCGCTCGGGCTTGAGGCCCGGATTGTCCGTGAACGCCAGTTCGAACACGGTCGGCGGTTTGATGCCGGTGCCGCCGCCGGCACGGACCTTCGTCCACCCCTTGGTGGCGTCAGCGATCCGGTGGCCTCGCAGAAACCACACGCCTGACACTTTGGGATTGATCGACCAGACGACGTGCGCGCCGAATGGCGGACGGCCGAAGCCGTTCTCTTCGAGCGCTGCGCGCTCGATGCGCTCCGCGCGCACACCGGCTGTGACCGCGCCGCGCGCGCCGATGTCCACACGGCTCTCGAGAAAGAGCCCGGCCACCGTCCGGTTGACGGGAATCGGCTGAAATTGCTCACCAGTCACGAACGTGTTGTCCGCGCGTTCCTGCACGAACTCGAAGCCGGCCGAGAATCCGGCGCGGCCGCGTTCCATGTCCGCCTGATAACGGCCCATCATCCGGCGCGTCTCATCTTCGGAATCGCCGAATGGGCTGATGAACCGGCTGGGAGTCTGCGACCAGGAGAACTGCGCCACATGGCGGACGGTCCGGGCATCGCCCAGCACCGCCGATGCCGCCACGCCACGCGGCTCGTTGATGCCGCGCGAGATGGTGTCCAGTCCACCGTACCGCCCGAACGGATCGGATCCGTACGGGCCTGGGTTGCCCCGATCGTCGCGGCCGGCGCGCGCGTCCACCCGGAAGCGGCGCGTCGCACGGTCCGACCAGCCGAGACTGGCGGTGCCGACCAGGCGCTCGTAGTCGTCGTTCGACACCGGGCCGCCGATCGACGCGCGGACAGTCGTGTCTCCGTCCGAGGCGAGCCGTTCGAACGCCGCGCCCCACGACCACGCGCCCTTCGCGCCGTTGGTCGAAGCCGTCAGGCGCGCAGTGCCTTGCCCGCTCAGTTCGGCCGACAGGTGCGCCTGCGGCGGTCCGGCCTTCCGGGTGATCACGTTCACGACGCCGCCGATCGCGCCGCTGCCGAAGACCGCGCTCTGCGGGCCGCGCACCACTTCGATGCGATCGACGCCGGCGGTCGACAGGTGCGCGGCGTCAAAGCCGCCGCCAAACGAATTGAGCGCGATGCCATCGACCAGGAACAGCGTGTAGTCGGACTCGCCGCCGCGCGGAAACACGGAAAAAATGGCACCGCGGCCGCCGCTCGCGATCATGCTGAAACCCGGCACGAGGCGCAGCACTTCGCTGGCGGTTTCCGTCTGCCGCGCTTCCAGATCCGCGCGGTCGATGATCGTGACGCTGTCGGTGACGCGCGAGAGCGGCTGATCGACCTGCGCCGCAGAGACGACGACCGAGTCGCTCACAGCCGACACCGCGAGTGTGATGTTCACGTCGACGGCACCGGTGGCCGCCACCGTGATGCGCGTGGCGGGCGCGCGCAGTCCGGCCGCGGCCGCCAGCACGTCGTACTCGCCGGCGGGCACGGTCACCGGGCCAAACTGCCCGCCGGACGAGGTGCTCGTGGTGGCGACAATGGTCTTGCCGCGAACGATCAGCACCTGCA
>Ga0307505_10002518_pt1 | contig 12625 bp, 11 predicted proteins | sample 23_S_MG_FD_202183 | JGI IMG/M metagenome (GOLD analysis project Ga0307505, IMG submission 202183) | Soil microbial communities from Populus trichocarpa stands in riparian zone in the Pacific Northwest, United States - 23_S | ecosystem: Environmental > Terrestrial > Soil > Riparian zone > Trees...
AAGAGCGCTGCCTCGGCCGCGGTGAGGCCACGGACGTCCATCAACTCGTCGACGTACGCGCGATATCCGGCCTCGGTCGGTACGCGGCCGGCGGACGTGTGGGGATGGGCGAGAAAACCGCCCTCCTCGAGGGAATGCATCGTACCGCGCACCGAGGCGCTCGACCAGGCCACGCCGTCGTCCTCGACCAGCGTCCGACTGCCGACCGGCGCAGCGGTGTCGATGAACCGCTGGACCACCAGCCGCAAAACAATGCGTTCGCGCGGCGAGAGGCCGCGCGGACCGTCGGCAGGGCTGTGCGATCCTCCTGCTTCTCGCATGGTGCGAAGCTACTTAGCGTGGTCGGCGCCGCCTCCCCGGACGGTGGAACGACGGCAGAGGTCTCCGTCAGTATCGGCGAATTCCGGCACCTCAGCGCGGAACGCCCCATACCATCAGTCCACCGACGTGCCCCGCGTACGCCACCAGCAGCGCCGCCGCGAGCGCCGGCAGGAACAGCGCGATGCGCAGGGCGAGGGGATCGGCGGACGCCGCGGAGCGCCGGCGCAAGGCCACCGTCGCGCCGGCGAAGGCGAGCGCGCCGGCCAGCGACATGTAGAGGGTCCACGCCGCTGCCGCCTCGTGGGTCTCTATGAGCACCTCCACCTGCGGATCTCCCTCGACGGCGTCCTCGAGGACTTCGCCGGTCTGCCCGGCGGCCCACGCGCCGGCGGCGCCGGCCACCAGCAGGGCCAGCGTCGCCGTGCGCCAGGGGCGCCGCCCGACCGCCGCGTAGCCGGCGGCCGCGCCGGCGGCCGCGATCAGCAGCGCAATCGGCGCGTGCACGACTACCGGGTGCAGATACGGCAGGTCGTACTGGAGGACGGTAGTCCAGTCCATCCTCAGCGCAGCGTGAAGACGTAGTCCGCGTCGTACGCCCGCACGAAGAGCCGATCGTCCCGCCGCAGGATCCACTCGGGCGCGGTGCGGACCGGCAATTCGTCGAGTACCAAGCCGGTGAAGCGGTCGATCACGAACAGGGCGTCCGGCTCGGCCGTGAAGCCGTACCCCGCAACGAGAGCATCGTCGACAACGGCGAAAGTCCTGGCATTCGCGACGCGCGGCCGGCTGCGCCACCTCAGCTCGCCCGTCTCCAGGTCGAGCGCCGTGATGTAGCCATTCAAGCCGCCCGTCGTCGCGGCGTACGTGTAGTGGGCGTTCGCGACGTAGAGCCAGCGGGACGCTACGGCGGCCCACAGAAGGCCCTGCGGCCAACCGTCGGAGCCAGGCGGGCCGGCGGAGGGAGTGAGGTAGTGCTGGAAGTCGAATGCACGCCGGCTCGCGTCGCCGGCGACCAGGAGGTAGCGCCCGTCGGATCCGGCGCCGTAGATCGCCAGCGTCAGTCCGTGCTGCTCCATCACGCGCATCCGCGGCTCCCCTCCGTAGAAGTCCGGCACGAATCGCGACGGCGCGGCGGTACCGGGCGCACCGAAGTCGTTCCGGCGGAGCCACGCTTCCTGGTCCGTGATCGTGTTCGGCGCCTCCATGAGGCGGAGGAGGCGGGGGACGACCACTGCGCGCCGGCCGACATCGTCGACGAGGCGGTAGTCCCACGGCGGCGCTTCGAGCACGACGGGCTCGACGGCCCGCCACGCCGACTCCGGATCGCTGCCGACCGGGTGTTGCGTAGAAGGCGCGGGCGCGGTGGCCGGCGCAGGGGTGGCGCCGGGGGCCGGCGCCGGGGCGGCTGGCGACGCCGGCGGTGGGCCGGAGCATCCGCCGGCGCCAGCGAGCGCGAGAGCGAGGACGGCGCGGCGCGCGATCATTCCTCGGCGACAGCCGCCACTGTTACGTCCACCAGCGGGTCGCCCGTCATCGCGGCCGGCGCAGGGAGGCCCATGAGGGCGAGGATTGTCGGCGCGATGTCGCCCAGGCGGCCGTGGCGGATCGGACCGGCGAAGCCGTCCCGGATGATCAGGTGCGGCACGAGCGCCGTCGTGTGCGCGGTGTTCGGCGATCCATCCGGGTTCATCATCCGGTCCGCGTTGCCGTGATCGGCAATGATCTCGACCGTGTAGCCTCGATCCAGCGCGGCCTCTACCACCACGCGCGCGGCCGCGTCCACGGCTTCTACCGCGGCGACGGCGGCGGCGAACACCCCCGTGTGCCCCACCATGTCCGGGTTAGCAAAGTTGAGGACTACGAGATCGGGCGTCTCCGTACGTATGTAGCCCGCCACTCGCGCCGCGAGCTCCGGCGCGCTCATTTCGGGCTGCAGGTCGTACGTCGCGACCTTCGGGCTGGGGACGAGGATCCGCTCCTCGCCCGGGAATTGAACCTCGCGGCCGCCGTTGAAGAAGAAGGTGACGTGCGGGTACTTCTCCGTCTCGGCGGCGCGTAGCTGCGCCAGGCCGGCGCGGCTTATGACTTCCCCCAGCGTGTCCGTGAGATCATCCTTGTCAAAGGCGACGGGACAGGTGAAGTCCGCGTGGTAGGGCGAAAATGTGGCCACGTGGAGGCTCGGCCGCCGGCCGGCGTCGAACTCCGCGAAGCCGGGCTCCGTCATGACGCGGACGAGCTGTCGCGCGCGGTCGGCCCGGAAGTTGAAGCACGCCACCGCGTCTCCGTCGGATAGGCGCGTTTCGGGAGCTCCGGAGAGGACACCCGGCTCGACGAACTCGTCGGTCACGCCGGCCGCGTAGGAAGCCTCGAGGTAGGCCGCCGGGTCGTCGTACGGTGCGCCGGCGCCCATCGCCAGCGCATTCCAGGCCTTCGAGGTGCGTTCCCACCTGCGGTCCCGGTCCATCGCCCAGTAGCGTCCGACGATGGTGGCGATCCGGCCCACGCCGGCCTCGGCCATCCGGGCCTGGAGGCGGCGGAGGTACCCGGCGCCAGCGCGGGGGTCCGTGTCGCGGCCGTCGGTGAACGCGTGCAGCACGACGTGCGCCGGCCCGAGTCCCTCACCCGCCGCGAGGTCGATCAGGGCGAGGAGGTGTTCGAGGCGCGAGTGGACGCCGCCGTCCGAGACCAGCCCCATCAGGTGGAGGGTGGTCCCGTTCTCCCGGGCGTGCCGCGCCGCGCCGACGAGGACGGGATTGCTGAAGAACTCCCCGCTCTCGATCGCCTTGTCGATGCGGGTGATCTCCTGGTCGACCACGCGGCCGGCGCCGAGGTTCATGTGACCCACCTCCGAGTTGCCCATGAGCCCCGCGGGCAGCCCCACGGCGCGACCGGAGGCCTCCAGCGTACCGTGTGGGTACCGGGCGAACAGCTCGTCGAGGAACGGCTTGCGCGCCGCCTCGATGGCGGACACCGCGGGGTCCTCGGCGATGCCGTAGCCGTCCAGGATGAGCAGCAGGTGGGGCATGGGGGAAGGTAGGGGGCGTGTTGCGTGTTGCGTGTTGCGTGTTGCGTGTTGCGTGTTGCGTGTTGGTGATGGGTTTGACGTGATGGGTGATTCCGGCGTGCCCGCATATCTCGCCCCGGTAGTCCGGTGCGAACCGCGAATTGTGGACTGCAATCCAGGAAACGCCACCGTCCACAGCCCTCCGCCTTCGTCATCCGTCCTCCGCCATCCCACCTCCCTCTCGTCCGCGGCGTCCGATTCCGCCGACCCGGTAGTCCCGCACTACGCGAGTGGACTTCCCGGTCCGTGTGTCGTACAGGTCCGTGGAGCCGCTGCGCGGGTCGGCGAGCTGCTCGACGCCGGCGCGGTCGGCGCGACGTACAGGGTCGTCGAGGTACCGCCGGGTGGCCTTCGCGTAGTACCGGCCGCGCTTCGCATCGAGGCCCCTCAGCGGCGCCGGCAGGGAGAGAACGCCGGCGTAGTAGTCGCACGGCGGGCGGCTCTCGCCCGGCGCCGGCGCTGCCAACGGACACCGCTCGCACTCCGGCCGGCGCGCGTGGCAGGTGTAGCGACCGTGGAGGATCAGCAGGTGGTGCGCATCGATCCACCCGTCCCGCGGGATCACCCGGCGCAGGCCGTCCTCCACGGCGCGTACCGTTGGCGCGTCCCGCACCAACCCGATGCGGTTGGCGACCCGGAACACGTGCGTGTCGACCGCGATCGCCGGCTCCTGCCACGCCACGGCCGAGATCACGTTGGCGGACTTGCGGCCCACACCCGGCAGCGACGTCAGCTCATCCATCGTCCGCGGCACCTTCCCCCCGAAGCGGCTCACGATCTCACGCGCGGCCGCGACGAGGGCACGGGACTTCTGGTTCAGATAGGTCACGGACTTGATGTACTCCACCACTTCCTCCGGCTCGGCCGCCGCCATCGATTCGACTGTCGGATAGGCGCCGAACAGCGCCGGCGTGACCATGTTCACGCGTTTGTCGGTGCACTGCGCCGACAGCACGACGGCCACCAGTAGCTCGTACGGCGACCCGTGGTCTAGCTCGGTCTCCGGCCGCGGGATCGCCGCGCGCAGCCGGTCGAGGGCGAGGCGGGCCTTGTCTCGGCGTGTCAAGGAGGGTGATTGGTGGTTTGTGATAGGGGATTCGGCAGCCTCGGCTCACGCGCTGTGGGTGGTGCGCGTTCACTGACGTCCCGGTGCTTAGGACTAACCCTCTCGGGACCCGCGGAAAGCAATCGGGCGCTCGAGCGGCTCGCCGACCCGGAACTCACCCATCACCCATCACCAATCACCCTATACAGGGAACCCGCCACCACCCGCCAGCATGTTAGGCGCTCTCGCCAACGGCGGCAATGAACGCGCTCCGCTCACTTTTCGACTGGGCCGAGTCGCACCGTGCGGAGGTGCTGGACGTCGTCCGGATGTACCTGGGGGTCGGCCTGGTGGTGCGCGGCGCTCTCTTCGTCAGTAGCCCCTCCACGTTCCAGGCGCTTCTGGGGTCGCCGGAGCTAGCGTGGCTGTCGAACGGGGTGTTCGTCCACATCGTGGGCCTCGTGCACATCGGAGCCGGCGTGCTCCTTGCGGCGGGACTCGCCACCCGGTTCGCTGCGGCTGTCCAGGTGCCGGTGCTGCTCGGTGCCCTCATTCTCGTTCACTCGTTCGAGGGCATCGGCACACCGCAGCAATCTTTCGAACTGGCCGCGCTGGTGCTGGTGCTGCTCCTACTGTTCGTTGCCGTCGGGTCGGGTCCGTGGTCTCTCGATACGATCATCGAGCGCCAGTCCGCCCGGGACGAAGAGGCCGAGGAGGAGGCCGAGAGGGTCGCCGGGTGACGGCATTCGCCGGCCGCGCGGCTGATGTCGGCGACGGGCCTGTTCGGAACGTCGGCCGTACCGAATAGCGCCGACGCTGGCGCGCGACCGGGCCCGCCGCGCTATCGTCCCGCGCCTCCGCCATCCGCGCTCTGCCCTCGGTCCCCCGCCCCCTGCCCCTCGCCGCGGTGCTGGCGGTCGTGCTCGTCGTGACAGCGGGGGCGCCGGCTGCGCAACCGCCGCGCCTGTCGGGGGAGGCGACTGTATCGCTGCTCACGATGCTGCCCGGAGACGAGGTCTACTCGCTGTTCGGACACAGTGCCATCCGCATCCGCGATCCGCTGACGGGATTCGACGTGGCGTACAACTATGGCACGTTCAACTTTGAGCAGCCGGGATTCGTGGTGCGGTTCGCGCGAGGCCGCCTGGACTACATCCTCGACACCGCACCGTATTCGTACGAGGTCGACCGCTACCGCCATCTCCAGAGGCCGATAATCGAGCAGCGACTGGACCTCGACTCCGCCACCGTCGGGGCACTCTTTAGCCGACTGGAGATCAACGCGCTGCCCGAGAACCGCGCCTATCGCTACCGCTTCTTCCACGACAACTGCTCCACGCGGCTGCTAGAGATCATCGACATCGCGCTCAGCGACGCCGGCCGGCCGGCGCTCGCGTTGCCCGGGCGCTCGGAGACGGAGTCGTTTCGCGACCTGATCCGCCCCTACGGCGCTGGGACGCCCTTGCTGTGGACGGGGATGAGCGCCGGGCTCGGCATCCCGGCAGACTCGGTCGCGTCCACGCGGCAGCGCTCGTTCCTTCCGTTGGAGCTGATGCGGCTTGCCGATGCCATCACCGTCGAGGGCCGTTCGCTCGTCGCATCGCGGGACACCGTGTTCTGGATCCCCGGCGCCGGCACTGCGCCGCCGGCGTTCCCGTGGCCCACCATTCTCGGCTGGGCCATTTGCGTCGCAGTCGGGGTGGCAACGGCGATCGCCTGGCGCACGCCCCGGCGTTACGAGACGGCGCTGCGCCGACTGGACGTCACCCTGTTGGCCGTCGCCGGAGTGGTGGGTGTCGTCCTCGGGCTCCTCTGGCTGGCGACGGAGCACGGCGTCACGGGACCGAATCTCCACCTCATCTGGGCCTGGCCAACGCACGTCGCAGCCGCCGTGGCGATCGCGCGCCGTCGGCGCTGGCGACCGTATCTCCTCGGCGCCGGCGCGGTAGCCCTGGTCGCCGCCGCAGGCTGGCCGTTCTGGCCCCAGGGGATGCCGGCGGCGCTCCTTCCGTTCGCGATACTCGTCGCTGTGCGATGCCTTGCGCGGGGCGCGGCGCCGGCCGTCCCGGACGCGGTCGGCCCGCCGACAGCCCTACCTTAGTCGCATGCAACAAAACGCCAAACAGGCCGCCCAGTCGCTGCCGCCGCGGTTCAACGCGTATCGCCTGGGTGACCTCTGCGCGCACGCTACCTACGCGAACGACTCCGACGATCGCCCTGACCTCGTCGTCCGCGCCGCGTTCACGGGGCAGCCTGTGGCCACAATCCCGCAGTGCGTTCCGGCGGATGTTGCGGAAGCCCTTCGACGCGCCCGGCGTGCGCAACCCGCGTGGGCCGGTACGACCGTCGCCGCGCGCGCGCGCGTCCTCAAGCAGTTACATGACGACGTGCTGGAGGACGCCGAGGTCGCGATGGACCTCGTCCAGCTGGAAGCCGGCAAGGCCCGGGCCGATGCCTTCCTGGAGGTTGCCGACGTCGCCGTCGTCGCTCGCTACTACGGCTATCACGGCGAGGCCGCGCTCGCACGCCGCGAACCGCCGGGCTTCCTGCCCCTCCTCACGAGGATCGAGGTAAACCGCATTCCGGTGGGCACGGTGGGCATCGTCTCGCCGTGGAACTATCCGCTCACGCTCGCGATCAGCGACGCGCTCCCGGCGCTACTCGCCGGCAACGCCGTCGTCCTGAAGCCGGCGGAAGCCACGCCGCTCACGGCGCTATGGCTGGCGTCGAAGCTCGAGCGCGCCGGCCTCCCGGCGGGCCTGTTCCAGGTGGTGGTCGGCGACGGGCCCACTCTCGGGCCGGCGCTCGTCGAGGGAGTGGACTACCTGCACTTCACGGGGTCCACCGAAGTGGGCCGAAAGCTCGCGGCCGCCGCAGGCGAGCGACTCATCGGCGCCTCGTTCGAGCTGGGCGGTAAGAACCCGATGGTCGTCCTCGACGACGCCGACCTCGACGCGGCGGCCGCCGGCGCCGTCAGCGCGTGCTTCGCATCCGCCGGACAGCTCTGCGTCTCGGCCGAGCGCCTCTACGTACCGCGCGCAACCATGGCCGACTTCCTGGCGCGGCTGCGCGAAGTGGTCGAGGGCCTGGCTATTGGCCCCGCTTTCGACTGGTCTACGGACATCGGCTCGCTCGCAGGACCCGAGCAGCTCGCCAAGGTGTCGTCTCACGTCGAGGAGGCTGTCGCTGCTGGCGCGATCGCTATCTGCGGCGGCCGCGCGCTCCCTGACCTCGGCCCGTTCTTCTACGCTCCGACGGTGCTGATCGACGTCACTCCGGACATGGCCGTCTACTCGGAGGAGACTTTCGGGCCCGTCGTGTCGGTCTACCCCTACGACTCCGATGACGAGGCGGTCGCCCTGGCGAACGACGGCGAGTACGGGCTGAACGCGTCGGTATGGACGAGCGACGCGGCGCGCGGGCGCCGCATCGCGCGCCGCCTCCGCTTCGGGACCGTAGGTGTCAACGACCCGTACACGGCCGCGTGGGGCTCGACGGCCGCGCCGATGGGAGGCTTCGGGCAGAGCGGCGTTGGCCGCAGGCACGGCGCGGAGGGCATCCTCAAGTACACGGAGGCGCAGACGATCGCGACACAGCGGCTCCTCCCTCTCGCCCCGGTCGCCGGTATGACTGCCGAGGCGTTCGCCGGCGTGACCCTGAAGGTGCTGCGGCTGCTGAAGCGACTGCCGGGGTTGCGTTAGAGGCGCGGAGGTGGGGGCCTGGGAACGTTAGAAGTTGTTGTTGGTCAGTCGCGCGTCCATTCGTGCATACGTCCACACACCCGCGACCCACATACTCCACACCCCGCACCTCAACATGATCTCGTCTCCGACAATCGTACAGACCGTGGCGCGGCGGGCGGCGGTCATTCCCATAGCGATCCCGCGTGAGCAGATCCGTGAAGTGATGGGCCCGGCGTTCAACGATCTCTTCGCCGCGCTAGGTGAGCAGGGCGTCGCGCCGGCGGGGCCGGCGTTCTCGCACCACCTCCGGAACGACCCGGGTGTTTTCGACTTCGAGCTCGGAGTACCCATCGACGCGCCCTTCGCGTCCACAGGCCGAGTCACGCCGGGCGAGCTGCCGGCTGCGCGCGTGGCGCAGACCGTGTACACCGGAGGCTACGAGGGTCTCGGCGCGGCGTGGGGCGAGCTCGATCGCTGGCTGAAGGACGAGGGCCTCGAGACGGCGGGGGCGTTCTGGGAGATCTACGAGGCAGGCCCGGAGACAGGCGTCGACCCGTCTCAGTACCGCACCCGGCTCAGCTTCGTGCTCGCCAGCTAGGGAGCGTGATCCTTGCTCGGTACAAAGAGCGGCGCGCCGACAGCCCGGTCGCCTGGTGGACCCGCGTTGTCGGCGTCGGGCTCCTCGGCTCAATCCTCGGGTTCTGGCTGTTCGGCGTGCCGGGCGCACCGATGCTCGGCGCCATCGGATTCCTGGCGGCCCTGCTGCACGCTCTCGCGGCCGCGCGGCTACCGGGTCCGGCCGGCGCCGTCACCCTCGTCCTCGCCGCAGCGGCGCTCGGCGCGTCATCCACGCCGGGCTGGGGCGCCGCGGACCTGCCCGACGGAAGCCGCATCAACGTGTCGCCCGTCGGGCTATCCCACGTGTTGACACCGGGCACTCCCGCGTCCGGGACGGCCGACTGCGGATGGCACCCCGCTTCCGGACACGCGCAACCTTGCGCCGTCATCCACGGCGGCGGCGCCTCCTTCGCCCGACTCCGCATCGTGTTCCCGCTGGTGATCGCCTCCGCGCTGGCGGCGCTCGTCGGCGCGCTGTTCTCACTGCGGCCGGTGTGGCGCGGCCGGCGGCGCCTCGCGGCGGGCATCGCCAGCGCCGGCGCGCTCGCCGCGCCGATCCTGTTCGCCAGCGGCGCGCCGGCCGCTCTCGTGCCGCTCGCGGGGCACCGGTTCGGCATGGGAGGCACTCTGGGCACGATGCTGCTCTCGGCCGGCGCACTGCTGTGCGTTGCGGTAGCCGCGTCGCCCCGCAGGGGCCCGGAGGGCGATAGAGGCTGACGCCGGCGCCGCTGAATCGCGGAGCGGCGCGCGTTTTATCTGCGGCGGCGCCTATCTGCGCTGCGTCTATCTACGCTGCGTATATTTACGCAGCGTAGATCTACACCACTCCGCCGTGCGCAACCCCTTCGAGTTCGGTCGCGAGCTCACCTCCTCAGAGCTCGTCGATCGCGAGCCGGAGCTCGCTCAGATCGTCCAGGCCATGCGAGAGGGCGGCCGGCTCTTCCTGATCGGGCCTCGCAGGTACGGCAAGACCTCCCTACTCCGCGCAGCCGCCGGGCGCGCGGAGACGGCGGGCACAGTGGTGCTGCGCCATGACGCCGAGGCGTACCCCACCCTGGCCCGCATGGCCGAGGCCCTCGTCGCCGAGGCCACGCGCCGCCTGACGGGGGACGTCGAGCAGGCCGGCCAGAAGGCGAGGGCCATCTTCGGCGCGCTCCGACCGGAGGTGAGCTACAACCCGCTCACGAACGGGTGGGCCGTCTCCCTCGCGGCCGCGGCCGCCGAGCGGCCCGCGCCGGACCTTCTTGTCGACGTGCTCGCGGGGCTCGACCGCCTTGCAGCCGACGCAGGAAAGCCCGTGGCGGTCGTACTCGACGAGTTCCAGCACGTCGTCGAATCGGGTACCGGTTTCGACGCTGAGCGCCAGCTCCGGGCGGCGGTGCAGACGCACGCACACCTCGGCTACGTTTTCGCGGGCTCGAAGACGACGTTGCTGTCGGAGATGACCACCGACCCCTCGCGGCCGTTCTACCGCCTCGGAGAGCGGCTCTTCCTCGGCGCCATCCCGCGCGACGACTTCCGGCCGTTCCTCCGCGCCGGCTTCGAGCAGGCGCACCTCGACATCGCGGACGAAGCCGTTGAAGCAATTCTCGACCTGGCCGAGGATGTCCCGTACAACGTGCAACGGCTCGCTTACGCCTGCTGGAACGAAGCCCGGAGCGTGGAGGAAGGCACCGCTACGCCAGGCGCCCGCGGTGTTCACGCGGCGCTCGACCGGCTCGTTCGCCGCGACGACCCGTTCTACACGCAGGCGTGGAACCGGTTGAGCACCGCGCAGCAACGCGCCCTCCTGGCCCTGGTCGAAGGCGAGGGTCGTGGTCTGTCGTCGCGCGACACGCTCCATCGCGCCGGGCTGCCACTGAGCACGATGCGGACCGCCGTCCAGGCGCTCGTCAAGACCGGCGTGGCGCGCGAGGACGAAGCGCAGGCTGGCGTGCGCCTGCGGCTGGAGGATCCGTTCTTCGCCGCATGGCTCCGCACGTTCGTCGACGGCGCGTAACGTTGGGGCGCCGGCACCCTGGACCATGGAACACGCGATCTCCCCGGACGGCACGCGTATCGCCTACCGGCGCACCGGCGCCGGCCCGCCGCTGGTGCTCGTCCACGGCACGACGGCGGATCACTCGCGCTGGGACCGCATCGCGCCGGCGCTGGAGGCACACTTCACGCTGCTAGCGATGGACCGCCGCGGTCGCGGCGGGAGCGGCGACGCCGGCGCGTACGGGATCGAGCGAGAGGCAGAGGATATCGTCGCCGTGGTCGACGCTGCGGGCGCGCCGGCCGACGTGCTGGCGCACTCCTTCGGCGCAATCTGCGCGCTCGAGGCGTCGACGCTCACGACGCGTATCCGGCGCCTCGTCCTCTATGAGCCGCCGATCCCGACGGGGGCCGGTGAGATGTATCCGCCCGGCTTCCCGGATCGCCTGCAGCAGGCCATCGATCGGGGACGGTCCGAGGACGCCCTACTGAGCTTCTTTGGAGAAGTCGTGCACGTCCCCGAGCGTGAGCTGGACGTAATGCGCGCTCAGCCTCTGTGGCAGACCCGCATAGCGCTTGCGGCTACCATTCCGCGCGAGCTGAAGCACGCCGAGGAGTACGTACTAGATGCGGCGCGCTATCTGCGAATGGACGCGCCAACGCTCGTGCTGCTCGGTGGCGACAGCCCGCCCATGTTCGCGGGTGCCGCTGAGGCCGTGAACGCGGCGCTGCCGGACGCGCGCACGGCGCTCCTGCCCGGCCAGCGCCACGTCGCGATGGACACCGCGCCGGCGCTGTTCGTCGACGAGGTGATGCGGTTCCTCGCCCCCTCCGAGTAACCGACGGTCCGTGGCTAGTGGACCAGCCGCATGCCGATGCCGGTGCCCATCCCCAGCGCGTAGCCGAGCTGGATGGTCTGCATCGCCATCGGCTCCAGGTAGCGCGCGTTCGCGAGCGGGCCGGCGTCCACCGCGTCGAACCCGATGTCGCCTGCAAGTTGCAAGACGGCCGACTTCGCGCCGGCGTCGTGCTGCGGCTAGAGGCCGGCGGGGATGTCGCGACGAGGACGATGGTGATCCCCCGGTGACGGGGATCGGGGATTGGGGATTGGGGCACGTCGTGGCCCAGTCACCAATCACCAATCACCATCACCGATCACACCCCGCGTAGCACGTCCAGCACCGCCGCCTCGGCTGGCTCGAGGCCGGCCGGCGTGTTGCCGGCGTGGCGCCATGATGTTGATGCAGGAGTAGCAGAGGGGTACGGGGAACTACCCTGTCGGACGGTTACTTGCACGCGCGCGGCGCGGCAGATGGGTATCACCGGACCATACTGTTATGGACGGCTATCTCAACGTGCGAAATCTCCCCACCACCGTGCACCACGAGTCCGCCGTCGGCGACGGATGCCAGGACGACACGGAGGCGATCCAGGCCGCCCTCAACGCGCTCGTCCGCTACGGCGCGACTGCTTCCAAGATTGACACGACGGCGTGCGACGGCCAGACCGCGATCACCCTCGACGCGTGGGCCCCGTACTACGCCGGCCTCTACTTCCCCGCCGGCGTCTACCGGCTCTGCGGCCCGCTGAACGTTCCGTCCCTCCAGCAGGTCCGAATCTTCGGCGAAGGCGGGCGCGGCGGGGGCTTCCAGGGCGAGGAGCGCGTCCCCCTCGGATCAGTGCTCCGGCAGGACGAGGACGGCGCGGCGATCTTCCGGTTTGGCCATGGCGATGTCCACAGCCTGACTGTCGAGCAACTGGGGTTCGCATGGGGGAGCCCGCAGGAGGCCCCCCCGGGGTGGGCGCCGCGGGAAAGCCACGCGGTCCCTCTGCCCTCCGGCTACACCGCCCCCGGCGCCGTCGCCATCCTGTTCTCTGCGGGCGACCGTGCCCCCGGCCTCCTGAACGACCACTACT
>Ga0307505_10002519_pt1 | contig 12625 bp, 11 predicted proteins | sample 23_S_MG_FD_202183 | JGI IMG/M metagenome (GOLD analysis project Ga0307505, IMG submission 202183) | Soil microbial communities from Populus trichocarpa stands in riparian zone in the Pacific Northwest, United States - 23_S | ecosystem: Environmental > Terrestrial > Soil > Riparian zone > Trees...
CAGTCCAACCATGGCTTTCCTTTTCGGCACGATTTTCTATCTTGCGGCTGAAGTGCAAGTAAACGACCTAACTGCCTAACGGCGTCTCGTCGGCACCTGAATGGATCTCGCATGAGCAGAGCAGAGCAGAGCAGAGCAGAGCAGAGCAGAGCAGAGCAGAGCAGAGCAGAGCAGAGCAGAGCAGAGCAGAGCAGAGCAGAGCAGAGCAGAGCAGAGGGCGTCGGGCATAGTAAGGGAGTAGGTGAAAACTCTCCTAGAAGCATCTGGAGCTTGGTCGCATACCTATGCGCGATAGCCGCCGGCTTTTACCTGATCTCACAAATAGCCACACACTCCGACCAATACCAATGGGATTTTCGCATCTACTACTTCGCAGGCCAGGCGAGCTCCATAGACCGCGATCCATACAATCCCGACGTCCTAAGCGCGATTTCCGGCGGCTGGAAGAATCTTCGATTTGTGTATCCTCCGCAAACGCTCGTGCTCTTCAAGTCGCTTGGGCGACTGCCATACGAGACTGCCTATCTGGTGTGGTTAGTTCTGAAAGTGATTGCGCTTGCGATCCTGATTCTGCTCTGGCGACTGACTCTGTTCAGAGAGGAGCCTCCACTTACTTTCGCGGTCTTCCTGTCGCTCGGGTTCGCCGGCACGATCTACAGTGACCTCTTCGCAGGAAATGTCTCCATCTTTGAGCAGGCACTTCTTTGGGGAGGCATCGCGCTATTGTTGCGTGGCAGGCAACTGTGGTTCTGCGCACTCGTGGTAGGTGCTTCTTTCTTCAAATTGACTCCGATTGTATTCCTGCTACTGCTTCCTTTGGTCGGGTTGAAATACGCTTGGCGGTATTTCGGAATCTCCCTTGCCACCTTCGCAGTGCTTTTGGGGCTTGGCGAATTTCTGTGGCCGGACCAATCCGCACGCTTCTGGGAGGTCGCCTTCTCGATCAGCGAACGCGGATCTCTCGCAAATCCGTCGCTCTATGCGTTTGTTTGTGACCTGGTTGAGATGCTTGGCGGAGGCGATGGATCAAATCTGCGATACCTGTCAGCGGCGATCTACGCGCTGATAGCAGGACTGGTTTGCGTCGTGAGCATCACCGCGTGGCGAACTGCTAAATCAAATCGTCCCGCCGGATCGCAAAATGGCGCGGCTCTTTGGAGTATTTGCCTGTTCGCGGCAACATTTGCGGTCACAATGCCTCGATTCAAGTCCTACTCGTTTATCGTTCTCCTACCCCCGGCCTTGTACGCGATTCGCAGGATGGGTCAGCATCAGAAGTTCTGGCCATTGATTGCACTGATCTCGCTGCTCCCACTAACGCCATCGCCGGTGCCTTTGCCCACACGGACACCGACCTTGTTGTTCTGGCTCTACTACCAATTGTTCCTGGCAGTGATCGTTTGGTGGCTCTTGGTGACGATGAAGGGGACTCAGACGATGCCTGATGATCCCGGATTCGGAAAGGCGTAAAGCTCAGCCGCCTGTAGTTCCTGCGGCTTGCGTGCGTTTCTGCAGTTCGGATTGAATCTTCTCCCACAGCGGATGCCACAGGTCGGGACGGTCGTTGTAGGAAGCCAGTTGCTTCTCGACTGCTTCGGTTGTTACACCAACGGCTTCGAGAACACGCTTCTTTTCACGCTCGTATTCCGGGGTCCCGATGGCCATGGTCTCAGCGAGGACGGCCAGTTCGACGTAGGCCTTCACAAACGTCTCATCGTCAATCGGTTGCTCGACCTTGCGATTGTCAGGATCCACAATGCCCAGCTTGCCAGTCTGGTACATCCAGACAATGCCGATCGCGGCGAGAACGAGGACTGTAACGATGGCGACTTTGATCTTCATGTGTTGATGGGCTGCCCCAGTCGATCAGGCCTAACAATATACACCCGAAATCCCCAATCGCGCCACCCGCCGCCTCAATTTGCCGGGCCCTTGTCATGGTACCCCGGCGGGGGCAACGGTCTGACCATGATCGTTTTCTCGCGCTCTACGCTGACCGTACCGGCCGGCGCCTTCCGTGGTTTGCGCACAAACCGTGCTTCCGCATAGACAACGGGCACCAGCCCGGCATGCTTGGCCTTGGAAAAATACGCTGCGACCTGAGCGGCTTGTGTGAGGACATCCTTGTCGATGGCCTGATCCTTCGAGTCGCGCTTGAGGATCACGTGCGACCCCGGTGAACCATGCACATGGAAGAAAATGTCCTGCGGCTTGGCAAATCGGAGCGTCAATTCATCGTTGTCTCGCGATGACCTGCCGACCCATAGCCGTTCCTTGCCTAAGGCGAACTCACGGTATGGCAGCCGTGGCTCGTTCTTCCCCTTCCCGGACTGCGTCGGCTCGGCGTCCCACCCGAGCGACACCGCAATCGCGCGTGTTTCATCGGGAGAATCTGGGGCCGCTTCGAGCCGTTTTAGTGCTGCCCGCAGACGTTCCTGCTCTCGCATGAGACGTGGCTTCTCCGACTGTGCGGATGTGATCGCATCAGCGGTCTTGCGAGACTTACGGTAGTAATCATCGATGTTCTGTTGCGGTGTCCGCGCAGGATTGAGAGTGATCGAGACGACTGTACCAGTGCGCCAGTCCTCAAACTCGGCGGTGACTTGCCCGCGCGCCAGCGATTGGCGATTGGCGTTCAGAATGTCACCCATCGCTTTGTACTCGTCCGCTCGAAACGACTCTGCCAGTGTCCTGTCGATGGATGTCAATCGACGTTCATTCTTCTTAAGTGCAGTCTCGATGGTCGTGAAGAGCCGCTTCCGATCATCGGCCGCTCCCGACTGACGCGGCTCGCGCGAATCGCAGAGCGCCAGCAGTTCGGCGAGTGACGACGATTCCCCGTTTGGTTCAGATGCGATGCGGATCTCTGAGGGGTCGAGCCGGGCACTCCAAAACGTTAGTGGAGTGGTAGGATCAAGGACCGCCGTGCCCACGGCCTTGAGCGCGTCGAACTCTTCGCGATACCTGGCTGCGGGTGTTACATCCGGATCAATCGCGTAATCACGCAGTCCGCGACGGTGCTCGGCAATTTGCCGAGCCAACCCCGAGTCGATTCCCCACAACCGGCGCCGCATAAAGTCCGCTGGAAGCAGGTCGGGTTCCTCGGACCGGAGCGATTTGTACTCCGGAAATGTCAGAGCGCGCCAATCAACCAAGGATGTCGATTCGGGGAGTTGCAGCGGACGCCGCTTCGAAGCGCGTGCACCGGAAGCCTCCGATGCATCCGAATGAAAGCTCTCGAGGATTTGATCATCGGCTGGATTGAGAAGCCAGATGTTCGACATGCTTCCGACCCAACCGGCCACGAGCGCGAACTGCGACACGTCATCGCCGTCGCTGCCAGATTTCTCGAATTCGAATCGGACCACTCGGTCCTTTTCCGCCATCCCTGCCCCGATCAGCATGGCCGATCGCAGGCGGTTGAAAACTTCAGTCCGTTCATACATTTCCCACGACGCTATCCTGTCTCGAGTCCGCGTCCAGTAGAGTGCCGCAGAGTCCCCGCGTGTGCCGACAACAATGTGCACCTTGCCGCGACGCGACCCGACCACGAGCGCAAGACGTGTCCGATCCGGTGATCGCCGAATCTGCTCGACCACACTGCCGACCAGTTCGTTCTGGGCCTCAGCGACCAGCCGTGCGAGTTGCCATCCGATAACTTTCATTCGTTCAACGCCTTGTGCCTCGCAATTACTGAATGAGTGATTGACTTACCCCTCAAGAATGGTGATAATACAAGATTGTACCATGGCAAAAAAGGACACGATCATATCAAGCATGACCGGATTCGGTCGCGGCGAAGTCCTCAGGGACGGTTGCCGGGCTGTTTTTGAGCTTTCGTCGGTCAACAGCCGCTTCCTCGAAGTGTCGATTCGCCTGCCGCGTTGGCTCATGGGAATGGAAGCGCCTCTGCGCGGACTGATCGACAAGCGTATGTCGCGCGGCAAAATATTCGGACAACTGACTTGGGAGCGCACCGATCTTGCGCCGACCCAGGCATTTAATGATCAGTTGGCCGATTGGTATGTCGAAAAGCTCAGTGCGGTGGGTGCGAGGCATAAGTCTCTCGGTCCTCTCACACAGGGTGACCTGCTCCGCGTCCCCGATCTGTGGGGATCACAGTCCGAGAATATCGATGCGACAATCGAGTCGATCCTAAACGATGCCCTGACGGCCGCACTCGACCAACTGGTTGAGGCGCGCAATCGCGAGGGACAGGCGCTCGCCCATGATCTCGCGGAACGTGCCCAATTGGTAGAAGACTACGTCGGCAAGATCAAAGTGCTCGCCGATTTGGTCCCAGCCGCCATGCGCGACAAACTGGCCGCCCGTGTCCAGGAGTTGTTCGGTCAGGCGGGATACGATCCAGCGCGCTTGTCGCAGGAGATCGCCTATATGGCGGAACGCGCCGACATTACCGAGGAGTGCGTCCGTCTTTTGGTGCATACCAAGCATTTTACCGAGACTCTCAGCTCCGGCGAAGCAGCAGGTCGCCGATTGAATTTTCTCATGCAGGAAATGAACCGCGAGGCGAACACAATCGGTTCAAAATCAGCATCATCAGAAATTTCGACCTACGCTGTTCAGTTGAAGGAAGAGCTCGAGCGTATTCGCGAGCAGGTTCAGAATATCGAGTAGGGAAGGGACAGGCCGGATCTCAAGATGAGCAGAGGACGTTGGACCGGCACCGGGCTGTTGGTTGTGATCTCGGCTCCATCAGGTGGCGGCAAGTCAACTGTCATCAGCGCATTGCGTCGTAGTCACCCTGAGTTTTTATATTCGATCTCTGTAACTACGAGAACCAAGAGAACTGGCGAACGCTCAGGGGTCCATTACTACTTCGCGACGTCGGATGAATTCGAGAGACTGAAGAAGGAGAAGAAACTGATCGAGTGGGCGACGGTTCATGGACAGTCGTACGGGACACCCCGCTCAAACATAGATCGCGCGATGAGTCAGAAGCGCGTCATGCTATTCGACCTCGATGTCCAGGGAGCGGCATCCCTGCGAAACTCAGAGCCGGACGTTGTCAGTATTTTCCTGTTGCCGACATCAATGGCGGCATTAGTCCGGCGGTTAAGAGGTCGTCGAACCGACGATAAGGGGACTATCGCACGGAGACTTGAAACGGCCCAAATGGAGCTGACTCGTGCTGGAGAATATCAGTATCTGGTCACGAACAATGATCTTGACGACTGCGTACAAGACTGTGAATCGATAATTCGTGCCGAACTCTTGAGGCGCGAACGGCACCCCGCAGTATCAGTGCCGGGCTCGTGATCGTAACCTGGATGCACTCCGCTGAAGAAAGGTGTGATAAATGGCCAAGTATGACATGGATGACCGCGCCGCAATGGACGCGGACCACGACGACGATCAATCGTTTTCCCCAGCCGCACGGACCGAACGAGCCCGACCATCGATCGGCCGCCGTCCCGCCCGGTTGGTCTCATTGGAACGGCTTCCGGAATTTGCCAAAAACCGGTACGAAGGCGTCCTGATAGCTTCGGCACGGGCCCGGCAGCTCAATGCCAAAAAGCTCGCGATGGAAGAACGCGGTATGGAAGAGGCCTTGGACCTGAAGCGACTGAAGATGACCACATTCGCCATGACCGAGCTGGTTGAAGGCAAGCTCAAGGTGGAACGTCCCAGCGAATCAGCCGACAAGGCATAATTATAACACGCTGTAATACAATTAGTTATCGCACTTTTTCGACCGGCGTCTCACTGACGCCGGTCGATTTTGCTTGTCAGAGGCGTGGGTTTCGGCACAGATTTGCCGCCCTTTGCCACATTAGAATGATGGGATAATTGATCATTTCTTTACCTATTGGCTAAATCCCACATCTAATGTCCCGATAATCTGAGCGTAACTGTTTCCCGGGTGGATGGAGTTCAATAAGGGAACAGAAACTCAGGATCACTGTTGGAAGCGTTCGGACCAAGGACGACACTCAAAACCTAAGGCCTTTATGCCCAAGAACTTAGTAATCGTAGAGTCACCGACAAAGACCAAGACACTGAAGAAATTTCTCGGTGCGGGGTATGCTGTGGAAGCCACGATGGGCCACATTATAGACCTGCCGGGCAGTAGGCTCGGGGTCGATGTGGAGAATGACTTCCGCCCCGAGTACGAGCAAATCGAGGGTAAAGAGAAGGTCATCAAGGCCCTCAAAGAGGCCGCCAAGAAGGCCGACGTCATCTATCTCGCGCCCGACCCTGATCGTGAGGGAGAGGCCATCGCCTGGCACGTGGCCAGCATTCTGAAGGGCACCAAGGCGAAGCTACGCCGCGCTACTTTTAATGAGATTACCAAGACCGCGGTGAGCGAGGCCCTCAAAAACGCCGGTGAGATTGACCAACACAAAGTTGACGCCCAGCAGGCCCGACGTGTTCTCGACCGTCTGGTCGGCTATCAGATAAGCCCATTCCTTTGGAAGACTGTTTGCCGCGGTCTTTCTGCCGGTCGAGTTCAGTCGGTAGCGCTGCGCCTGGTGTGCGAGCGGGAGGCCGAAATCCGCGCCTTCGTGCCGCAAGAGTATTGGACCATCGACGTTGATCTATTCAAGAAGGGCGACAAGTCGAAGACAATTTTCACCGCCGCAGTCTCCGAGCGCGAAGGTGAAAAGCTTGATATTCTCGAAGAAGCGAGTGCCCGCAAGATTGAGACTGAACTTCGCGATGCGGACTACTCGGTAACGAATGTCAAGACAACCGACCGCAAGCGCCAGCCCTACCCGCCATACGTGACCTCGACCATACAGCAGGATGCCGCAGCCCGTGTCCGCTTCTCGCCGAAGAAGACAATGTCGGTGGCGCAAGGTCTGTACGAAGGTGTCGAAATCGGCGACAAGGGACCGATTGGTCTCATCACCTACATGCGTACTGACTCCACACGCGTCGCTGCGGAAGCGCAGACTGCCGCACGAGAGTTGATCGTTACCGAGTACGGTGAGAAGTACTGCCCCGAGAAACCACCGGTGTACGCATCGAAGAAGCGCACCCAGGACGCGCACGAAGCCATTCGCCCGACCTACTTCGATCTGCCGCCGGCAACAGTGAAGAAGTATCTCTCACCCGATCAGCTCAAGCTTTACACGCTGATCTGGAATCGCTTCATCGCCTCACAAATGGCGCCCGCAGAAATTGAACGCACTTCCGTTGAGATCAGCGCCAAGGCGACAGATCCGAAGTCCAAGAAAGGTGTTGAGTACACCCTCAAGACCGGCGCCGAGAAGATTGTATTCCTCGGATTCCTTAAGGTCTATGAGGATGTGACGGAGGAAAACGGCAATGGCAAGCCGGTTATCTCATTGCCAAAGTTGCAGGAGAAGGATCCGCTGTCGATGGTGGAGGTCAAGCCGGAGCAACATTTCACCAAGCCACCGGCGCGCTACAGCGAAGCATCCTTGGTCAAGGAATTGGAAGCGAATGGAATCGGACGTCCGTCGACGTACGCGCAGATCATCTCGACGATTATTCAACGCAATTACGTCAAACTCGAAGAGCGACGTCTCTATACGACCGACCTTGGCGAGACCGTCAACTCGATTCTCGTTGATGCCTTCTCAGAACTCTTCAATGTCGAGTTCACAGCCGAAATGGAATTGGAATTGGATCGCATTGAAGAAGGCACCGAGACATGGACTGAGATCATGCACGCCTTCTACGGACCACTATCCGGCTCACTCGAGCATGCTTCTGGACGCATCGACGAAATCAAGCAGTCGCACCGCCAGATATTGCCCGATCCGTGCCCCGAATGTGGTTCGCAATTGATCGTTCGCTGGTCGCGCACTGGCAAATTCGTCGCCTGCTCGGCCTATCCGAAGTGCCGGTACACCAGCGACGCCGGCAAGTCTGACCCATTGCCGACCGAAGCCACCGATCAAGTTTGCGAAAAATGCAGCTCACCAATGGTCATTAAGACCGGACGGTTTGGGCGCTTCATGGCCTGCTCCGGTTATCCCGGGTGCAAGAACACAAAGGCAATCCCAACGGGTGTTACATGTCCCGAGGATGGCTGCAAGGGTGATCTGGTTCCGCGACGCACTCGATTCGGGCGCACATTCTATTCGTGCTCAACGTACCCTGATTGCAAGTACGCTGTCTGGAATCGTCCTGTGCCGCAGCCATGCCCGCAGTGCGGTTCCAAGTTCATGCTCGCCAAGTCGACGAAGGCGAAGGGCGAGCACATGGAGTGTCCGACGTGCAAACACGTCGTACTTCCCGAAGTCAAAGTCGAGCAACCGGAACCGGTTGAAGTCTGACGCACTCGCCTCAATTTTAATCTCTAAGATTCGACACAGCCGTGGGGTTGCATCATCCCCACGGCTGTCATACCTTGTGCCCTCGCGTTCGCACTTTCACACGGCGCTCTGTATCGATGTTCACGGCCGTAAACTGAACGCACTGGGGCAAGAGTATGGCGGATACATTGTCGGTGTGGGCCAAACGGTTTGCTGAAGACTTGGGCGCGGTGCGTCGCTACTCGCCGCTCACAGTTACGGCCTACCAGCGCGACTTGTCGCGCTTCATCGTCACACAGAAACTCTCCGATGCGCCTCCCGGTGATCGCACATTTTCGCCGCAACGGTTTCAGAATCATCTGGCGTCACTGGCGGCAGACGGACTCTCGAATCGCTCGATCGCCCGCTCCGCTGCGGTGTTGCGGTCGTTCCTTTCGTTCCTGTACCGACGCGGAGCGACTGATGCCGACTGGGCCGAACGCGTGCCATCAGTGAAGTTTGCCGCATCGCTGCCACGGTTTGTGGGCGAATCTCAGATGAATACATGGCTAGCGGCGCTCCCAACCTCGACGCGATGGGAAATTCGCAACCGCGCTCTGATCGAACTGATGTATGCGACAGGGGCACGTGTCGCTGAGGTAGTCGGATTGAACTGGCGCGATGCCGATCTTGAGAAGCACACAGTCCGACTGTTTGGAAAGCGCAGCCGTGAGCGCATCGCGCCACTGGGCGATCAGGTCACAGCGACCCTCAATACTTTGGTCGCGGCCAGCCCGGCCTCGGCCACCGCGGAGACTATGCCGGTCTTCGTCAATCGGCGCGAAGGACGACTCACGACGCGCAGTGTCTCAAACATCGTAGCCGACTCATTTGCGCTCGCGACCGGAGGGCACACATCGCCGCACCGTCTGCGTCACACCTGTGCGACCCATCTGCTTGATCACGGCGCCGACCTCTTGTCATTGCAGCAATTGCTCGGGCATCAGAGCATTTCTACGACGCAGATCTACACACACACCACTCCTCACAGACTCGCAGAAGTGTATAAGAAACACTTTCCCGGCGAGAAGGCGGTATGACCGATGACGCGTGATCACCAGTGGCGTTCGACAACGATTCTCGGGCTCACTGTTCGCGGAAAGACTGCGATGGGAGGCGATGGCCAAGTCACGTTCGACGACACCATCATGAAACACATGGCCAAAAAAGTCCGTCGACTGGGAGACTGGCCGATCCTCGCAGGATTCGCAGGCGCATCAGCCGACGCCTTCACACTGTTCGAGCGATTCGAAATGAAACTCGAGGACTTCAATGGCAACCTACCGCGCGCCGCGGTTGAATTGGCCAAAGATTGGCGGCTCGACAAGTACCTGCGCCGTTTGGAGGCCATGTTGGCCGTCATCGATGCCGAGCATGGATTGATTATTTCAGGAAACGGCGACGTGATTGAGCCCGACGACGGTATCGTCGCAATAGGTTCGGGAGCGCCCTATGCTGTCGCCGCTGCGCGCGCCATGGTTCGCCACACCAAGCTCAACGCCGATCAGATCGCGCGCTCCGCGTTGGAGATAACGTCGGATATTTGCATCTTCACCAACAAAGACATCACCGTGGAAGTGCTGTAGGATAATCATCAATGCGCGAACCACAGAAATCCTCGAAGATCGTGAAGACCTCTGAGCCATCGGAGCTGCGGCTGGACGAAGAACTGACGCCCCAGCAGATCGTGACTGAGTTGGATCGGTTTATCGTCGGCCAGGATCGTGCCAAACGCGCGGTGGCAATCGCGCTGCGCAATCGTTGGCGCCGGCAGCATGTTCAGGGCGAGCTGCGCGATGAAATCATGCCGAACAACATTATCATGATCGGCCCCACCGGAGTCGGGAAGACAGAAATCGCCCGACGTCTCGCGGCGCTTGCCGGGGCGCCGTTTCTCAAGGTCGAAGCATCAAAGTACACGGAAGTGGGATATGTCGGACGTGATGTTGAATCAATGGTCAGGGACTTGGCCGACTTGTCGGTGGCGATGGTCAAGCGCGAACGATCCGACAAAGTCGCCGACAAAGCCGCCGAGTTGGGCGATGAACGAGTATTGGATCTTCTTTTGCCACCGCTGGCGCGTCGATCACAGAAGTCCGCGACATCGGAGGGACCCGACCAGGAAGCATTGGCAAAATGGGAGCGAACGCGCGGGAAATTGCGTGCTCAATTGAAAGATAATATTCTCGACGACAAACAGGTCGAATTGGACTCAAGTCCTCAACGCTTTCCCATTGTCGAGGTGCTCTCGCCCTCGGGTATCGAAGATTTGGGAGTGAACGTTCAAGAAATGTTCTCGTCTATGATGCCGAAGAAGTCGAAGCGTCGGAAAGTGTCGGTCGCCGATGCCCGGCGCATTCTCACGGCAGAGGAAATCGATAAGCTGGTCGACATGGTTGACTGTGTCGGTTTGGCGATCGCACATGTAGAAAACTCCGGAATCATTTTCATCGATGAACTGGATAAGATTGCAGCAGACCGTTCCAAGTTTTCCAGTGGCCCCGATGTCTCGCGCGAAGGTGTGCAGCGCGACATACTGCCGATTATCGAGGGCACCAGCATCATGACACGCTACGGTATGGTGAAGACCGATCATATACTATTCATTGCCGCTGGTGCATTCCACATCGCGAAGCCATCAGATCTGATTTCCGAGCTGCAGGGACGTTTTCCGATCCGGGTGGAACTGGACACACTCACTGCCGCGGATTTCGTCCGTATCCTGACCGAACCGCAGAACGCGTTGTCTAAGCAGTACAAGGCATTGCTCGCGACCGAGAAGGTGGAAATCGAATTCACCGACGATGCCATTGACGAGATCGCACAAACGGCTCAAACTGTAAACGATCGCACAGAGAATATTGGCGCGCGACGGCTCCATACGATAATGACCACGCTGCTCGAAGAGCTGATGTTCCGCGCACCGGGGCAGAAGGTGAAGAAAGTGGTGTTCGATCGCCGCGATGTTCAGAAGACTTTGCGTGACATTGTCGAAGACGAAGACCTCAGTAGATACATCCTCTAACAGCGATACGAGTCGGCGCGATCAGTCCGCCACTCATTCACGGAGCTAAAGGCTATGGTTGCGAAGAAATCGACTGCGAAACAATCAAAAGTGAAATCCAAAGTGCCCGCCAAAGCCAACAAGAAGAGCGCGCCGGCGAAGAATACATCCGCATCAAAGTCCGGGATGCCAGCCGGTGTGAAGGTGAAAGACTTTCTGCGAGTCAGCGACTTCACAGGCGCCGAAATCCGCGCGACTATCGATTGGGCGATTGCGTGGAAGAAAGGCAAAGTCGCACCGCGTCCGCTTGTCAACCAGTCCGTCGGCTGCATTTTTCACAAGCCTTCACTACGGACACGCCAAAGCTTCGAGACCGCGGTATTCCGCTTGGGCGGTCATCCGATGTTCATCACTGATGCTGAGATTCAGCTCGGTGTACGCGAATCGATCCACGATGTCGCAAAAGTCATGTCGCGGTATCTCGGCGCCATCGTGATCCGGACATTTAAGCAGTCGGATGTCGATGAACTTGCGAAGCACGCGACTGTACCGGTCATCAACGCGCTGACCGATGCCTCGCACCCCTGCCAGATCATGGGTGACATTCTGACTGCGCGCGAACACTTGGGCCGTATCGAAAATCTCGCTGTTGCGTTTATGGGCGACGGGAACAATGTTTTTCACTCGTGGGTAGAATTGGCAGCTCGAATCCCGATGGATTTGCGGCTGGCGACATCGCAGCAGACTCTTCCGGATATGGAACTTGTCGAGATGGCGCGACGGGAAGGGCTATCGAAGATAACGATCACTCACGATCCTAAGGCGGCTGTGGCCGGAGTTGATCTTGTCTACACGGATGTCTGGGCCTCAATGGGGCAGAAAGATCAAGTGTACGAAAAGGAAAAACTCCTCAAACCGTTCCAGGTCAATTCCGATCTTATGAGGGGCGCCAAATCGACTGCAATCGTGATGCATTGCCTGCCCGCTGAGCGCGGCAGAGAAATAACCGACGATGTAATCGACAGCCGTCAGTCTGTGGTCTTCGATGAAGCTGAGAACCGACTTTGGGCCCAGGGCGCAATTATTGCACAATTGCTGGCCCGGAGGTAAACACCGACAATTTCCAACTCACAGGAGGGTTACATGCGAAAGTGGTGGATCAACGGTCTTTGCGTGTTAATGGCAGGAGTATTGGCAGTGTCGACTCTAGCAGGTTGCTGAAATACGCTTCGTGAACGTCTTTTTGTCTTCCCTGCCTCGAATCTGTTCAATTTCAGTGTTTCAAGTTGGCGTTCTGTCGGGTTGTTCGTGCCCGTTGATACGCTGGTTTTCG
>Ga0307505_10002520_pt1 | contig 12621 bp, 7 predicted proteins | sample 23_S_MG_FD_202183 | JGI IMG/M metagenome (GOLD analysis project Ga0307505, IMG submission 202183) | Soil microbial communities from Populus trichocarpa stands in riparian zone in the Pacific Northwest, United States - 23_S | ecosystem: Environmental > Terrestrial > Soil > Riparian zone > Trees...
TTTTTCGTGCTGCGCTCGTTCTCACCCTAACCGTTTTCGCATTTCTCGGCGTTGCCATCCTCGACTCGGACACGACCAGCGCTCAGAGATTGGGCCGAAAGGAACCAGTGGCCGAAATTGGCAAAGTCCCAGGTTCCAATGCCGTCATGGCCGGAACCATCACCGGCCACGTGTTCCAGGACTTCAACGGTAACGGCCTCTATGAGACATCGGGCGGAACGACCGCTGCACCTACCGCGGTGGATACCGGTGTCGTCGGTGTAACCGTATCCGCATATAGTTCGGCAGGAACACTCGCGGGAACGGCAACAACGGCGGCCGACGGGACTTACAGTCTTGCAGCCGGCGGAACCGGTCCATATCGACTCGAGTTCACGACTATCCCTACCGGATATTCTCCATCGGCTCGCAGCACCGATTCGGTTTCTGGCGGAAGCTCTTCCAACGCGGGTTCAACCGTACAGTTCGTCGCGGACGGTAATACAGCTGACGTGAATCTCGCATTGAATCGGGCACAGGACTACTGTAGCAACAACCCCGAGCTTTGCTCACAGCTTTACGGCGTAGGCGATGCGACTCAGCCCGAAGCTGTTTTCACGATCCCGTACACCGCCGGCAGCACTCGAACCACTGGCGGAACCCCCGTAACCGACTTTCAATCGCCTGGTAACACAAGTCTCGCAACGACCGATCAGGTCGGCACGACTTTCGGCATCGCGTATCATCGCCAGACGCGGCGGATCTTCGTTTCTTCGTATATGAAGAAGCACGCCAAGTTCGGCGCGGGCGGGCCCGGAGCGATCTATCAGATCGACCGCAACTCGGGCGTTGTCTCGCAATACGTCAATTTCGACACGGTTTTCGGTGCGGGAACGGCCGGAACGAATCCTCACAACACCGCCGACTACAACACCGACAACGGCAACACCACGTGGAATGCGGTAGGCAAGATCGCGTTCGGCGGAATGGCGATCTCGGACGATCAGGCTTATCTCTACGTGATGAACCTTGCCGACCGGCGCCTCTATCGGATCCCGACCAGCGGCTCGCTCAACAGTACGACGATCACGAGTGCGGCTTTCCCGACATCAATGCCAAGCTGCGCGACCGCATCAGAGGTTCGGCCGTTTGCCGTGAACATCTACGAGGGAACGATCTATGTCGGCGCGGTGTGTTCGCGTGAGACCGCGGGTTCGACGCAGTCCTCAAGTTTGAGGGCATACGTTTACGCATTCAACCCGACGACGATGACCTTCGGAGCATCGCCGGTATTGAATTTTCAGTTGAACTATCCGCGGGCTGAAACGGATCCGGGTTATTCGGCGGACTGGCTAAATTGGCGGACAAACTATGTGACGATCAGCTCAAGCCATTTCATTTATCCTCAGCCGATGCTGACCGATATCGAGTTCGACCGTGGAAACATGATCCTCTCGCTTCGTGACCGGAACGGCGACCAGGCCGGCTATAACAGCGCCAGCAACCCCGGCAACTCGGGTCAGCTTTGGAAGGGAATCACAGCCGGCGACATCCTTCGGGCGTGCGGAAGCCCGAGCCTCGGCTGGACGCTCGAAACCAACGGACGATGCGCGTCGATCGGAAGTGCTCCGCAAAACACTGGCGAAGGTCCTGGCGAAGGTGAATACTATTACCAGGACAGTTATCATCCGAACGGCAACCCGCACGATGAAGTCGGCGTTGGCGCGGCTATGCAGATACCCGGTCACAACGTGATGGTCGCGTCGGTTTTTGACCCGACATACATTCCGGATAACAGCGTTTACGACGCCGGCGGATTCCGCTGGTTCAACAACTCGACCGGGGCGCAGAACCGGGGATACCTTGCCTACTGGCTGGCGGATTTTGGCAAAGCAAACGGCATCGGAAACATCCAGGCCTTGTGCGAAGCAGCTCCGATCGAGATCGGCAACCGCGTTTGGTACGACGTAAATAACAACGGTATACAGGAGCCCGGTGAATCGCCGCTTGTCGGAGTCACGGTTCACCTTTACCAGGGTTCGACCGTGATCGGCACAGCGACTACCGATGCGAACGGCGAATACTATTTCGTATCAAGCACATCGGCCGATTCGAACACGCTCGACAATCTCGGACAGATAAACGGCGGCGTTCAACCTTCGACGAGCTATCAGGTCCGTCTCGACGATCCGGCGAACTACACGGTCGGAGGGCCGCTGTTCGGGCTTGCGTTGACCACGGCGAACGAGACCTCTCAGCTTGGGAACGACGACGGATCTGATTCGGACGCAGCATTCGTAACGAATCCGGCAGGATCGCCGATCGGCAGTTTTCCGGTTGTCTCGATCACGACCGGTGCGTCGGGAGCAAACGACCATACGTTCGATATCGGCTTCTTCGCGGCACCATCGGCGGCCCCGGTTTCGATCGACGGCAGCGTCCGAACCGCCCTCGGCTCAGGAATTCGAGGTGCGGTCGTGAAGCTGATCGAATCCGACGGAACGATCCATATGGCGACCACTTCGACGTTCGGGCACTTCCGGTTTACCGGCGTTCCGTCCGGACAGGTCGTTCTGCTTGACGTATCGGCCCGGAGATACACCTTCAATGTTCCGACTCGAGTCGTGAGTCTGGAAGACAATGCTGCCGGCATCGATTTCGTATCGAACCAGTGGTAGCTTAACCTGCTCGATCAGAGTGCAACCAGATGAAAAGGCGGCCGATATGGCCGCCTTTTTACTTCCCTGGTTCGTTGTTGTGATCATTAGCTGACCACCGCCGGTTTCACTTCGGCTTTACGCTTCTCCCGCATTTCCTGACGCTTGAGCTTCATCTCTTCGCGACGCTGCTTCATCTCGACCTTCTTTGCTTCGAGCTGAGTCTTCTGTTCTGCAGTCAGGACAGCAAGCATCTGCTCGTGAACGCCCTGCATTTTTGCACGCTGGCCTTCGCGGATCTGCTTCATCTGAGCCTTCTGCTCTTCGGTGATCTGGCCGCCGGCCTTGCGGGTTTCGCGGATCGAATCGAAAAGAGCCTTGTTCTCGCCTGATGGCTTGTTGGCTTCGTGGATCGCTTTGAGCTGCCCCTTCTGAGCTTCGGTCAGCTCGATGCCGCGGAACATTCCCATTCCGCCGCGCATACCGTGTCGGCCGCCACCGTGACGCATGCCGCCACGCTTGCCGAACTTGCCGCCGCGTTTGCCGAATCCGCCCTTGCGGTCGCCTTTCTCGACTTTCGTTCCGTCGGTCGGAGTTTCGGTGGTCTGAGCCGAGGCGAAAACCCCGAACGCTCCGATCGCGACCGCGAGTGTAGTAGTGGTGAATAATTTAGTTCTGATTGCCATTTTGGTACCTCTTGTATAGATCTCTAAAGCCTTAGCTTCACGTAACGTTAGATGTAGTAAAAAAGGGTTTAGCCGAACCGGCGCTGTAAAGTTATGTAAAAGTCTGTCATCGGATACAGCTTTGGTTATGTGCTACAAACCGAGGTTTGCTGGCGGGGAGCAGGTTTGTAGGAGATGAGATTATCCGAGTCGTTGACGCTGGAACCAACATTTTCCCGCAAAATCTTGACTTCGTGTTGCATCTATGGCATCTTGTTTACCCCGGCTGAAGGCCGGGTTTGATCTTTGAAAACGGCCCGAAACAACAAAAATTCATGTGTGTGGGACACTGGGACAAGAAATAGCGGGGACAAGCTCAGGCCTGTGGAAAACTTTTGACTGAAGGATCGTGGGCGGGCTTCGTCCTGAAATAGGTTGACAGATTCGACTCGAAAAGAGTTTTTCAAAAACGTCGATTTTGGCGGAAAATGCGACCGTAACCTCAATCCCTGCTATCGGTTAAGTGTCCCACGCATTTCGTGGGACACTTGCGGGACGGGCTTCGAAAAGTTTTTTTGAAAACGCCGATTTTGGCTAAGAGCACACTGAAGAACATGTTGTAAGGTCTGGGATTCTGCGATTCTCGATAGATCTCGGTATAGACTTTCTCCGCTTGAAATTTCTCATAGCCTTCCGTCATATTCCCGGACAGTACGAGAAGGGGCCAATATCGCAGAATCGCAGAACGTGGCTCCAGGTTTGTGGCATTACTGGCGTGCTGGCGTTCTGCATTGGGCGGCCCGGTCGGCGGATGGACACACTCCTTAACAGTCGTGTTTCGGCCTTGAAATTGGTAAAATCTGGTCTTTGCACTGAGCATAGGGCAATTCGCGAAAAATGAGATTTTTGTCAGAGATCAACTCGCCTGCGGACCTGCGGCAGCTAAGGGTCGAGGACCTGCAGGAAGTGGCGGACGAGGTTCGTCAATTTATTATCGACACGTGTTCGCGCGTGGGCGGGCATACGGGTGCAAGCTTAGGCGCCGTCGAACTGGCGGTCGCGATGCATTATGTATTCGACACGCCGAGCGACCGGCTTGTGTGGGACGTCGGTCATCAGGCTTACGCGCACAAGATATTGACGGGGCGGCGCGATCAGCTTCATACGATAAAGACATACGGCGGATTGTCGGGGTTTCTGCGGCGTGAGGAATCGGAGTACGACACCTTCGGTGCGGGGCATGCTTCGACCTCGATCTCTGCCGCGCTCGGAATGGCGGTCGCACGGGATAAGAAGGACGAAGATTTTCACGTCTGCGCGCTGATCGGCGATTCATCACTGGCCGGCGGAATGGCGATGGAGGCGATCAACCAGGCGGGACATTTGAAGTCGCGGCTGATCGTGATCCTGAACGACAACGGGATGTCGATCGCACCCGCGGTCGGCTCCTTGAGCGGATATCTCAACCGCATCAAGGAAGCCCAGAGCTATCAGCATCTGAAGGAAGAGATCGGCGACGCGCTTGAGAGCGTTCCGGGCATCGGCGGGACTCTGCGGCGTGCGGCGAAGTCGTTCAAGGATGCGATCGCGGCGGCGGTGCTTCCCGGAGCGTTGGTCAACGAACTCGGGTTTAAGTACATCGGTTATGTCGATGGGCACAACGTTCCGGCAATGGTGCGTGCGCTTGAGGCGGCGAAGAAGGTCGACGACGGGCCGGTGATCGTCCACGCGTTGACGAACAAGGGACACGGATTCCCGAACCCTGAAAAGAATTACTACGCCTACCACGCGACCGGCCCTTTCGATCCGAAGACAGGATTGCCGTACAAATCGAGCAAGTCCGCTCCGCCGAGCTACACCGAGGTCTTTGGCCGCACGATGTGCGAGCTGATGGCGAAAGACGAAAAGATCGTCGCCATCACTGCCGCAATGCCCGACGGTACGGGCGTCGATAAAGTGCTTGCAAAGTTTCCGGAGCGTTCGTTCGACGTCGGGATCGCGGAACAGCACGCGGTCACGTTCTGTGCGGGCATGGCTTGCGAAGGTTTGAAACCGGTCGCGGCGATCTATTCGACGTTCTTGCAACGCGGATTCGATCAGGTGATCCACGACGTGTGCCTGCAGGACCTGAACGTCACCTTCGCGATGGACCGTGCCGGAATCGTCGGAGCCGACGGCCCGACGCATCACGGCCTGCTCGACATCGCGTATTTCCGCGGTTATCCGAATATCGTGCTGATGGCCCCGAAAGACGAAGCCGAGATGCGCGATATGATGCTGACGGCGATCGAGTTCGACGGGCCGGCGGCGTTGCGATATCCGCGAGGCAGCGGCGTCGGAGCCGACATCGAGCGCGATCCGCAGGTTTTGGAGATCGGAAAAGGCGAGACTCTTCGCGAGGGAGCGGATGTCGCGATCGTCGCTTACGGTTCGATGGTTGATCCTTCGATCAATGCGGCGAAGATGCTCGAAAAGGACGGCATCGACGCGACGGTAATAAACGCGCGATTCGTGAAGCCGCTCGACGAAGAGTTGATCCTGTCGCTGCTCGAAGATCATCGGCTCATAGTCACGGTCGAGGAGGCATATCTCGCAGGCGGCTTCGGTTCCGCGGTGATGGAGCTGCTTGAAGCAAAAGGCGTGCAGGACAAGGTCAAGGTAGTTCGCATGGGCGTGCCGGACAAGATCGTCACGCACGGCGATCCGCGGCTGCTGCTAGCAAAATTCGGCCTCGACGCGGACGGGATCTCAGCAAAGACATCAGAATCATTGAAGGCTCTCGGCGAGCGTAGAAACGAACAAAAGCGTCTAAGAGTGGTCAGATAATTCTTTACAGCATGGCAAAACAACCTCAGAAAAGTAATTTGGTTCCCGTGGTCATCATCGGGCTCGTACTCGTGTTGACGGTGGGCGGGATGGCCTATCTTTACAGCACGTCGAAATCGCCGACGGTCGCGAACAGTTCGAGCAACACGAATCGTCCGGCGAATTCGTCAAGCACGCCGAGGTCGCAAACGATCCCGACTAACGCGCCTCCGGGATCGGCCCCGGTCTACGCCAAGGGCGACCCAACCGCGGTGGTAACCGTCGAAGAGTTCGCCGACTTTCAGTGCCCGACCTGTGCGAGCGTGCATCCGGCGATGAAGGATGTCCAGGCCGCATTTGCCGGGAACAAGAACGTCCGGTTCATCTTCCGCCACCTGCCGCTCATAACGATCCACGACAAGGCGATGGATGCCGCGTCGGCCGTTGAAGCCGCCGGAATGCAGGGCCAGCCGAAGTTTTGGTCTATGATGGATGTGTTGCTCACGAACCAGCAGGAATGGGTGAACGCACCGAATTATAAAGAGCTCTGGCGCGGATACGCGGAGAAGATCGGGTTGGATGTTCAGCGCTGGGAAACCGACGCGAGCGGCATGGCCGTCCGTGGACGGATCGAGCTTGATTCGACCCGAGCCCGCGCGATCGGCGTTTCGTCGACGCCCTCGGTTTATATCAACGGCAACCCGATCACCCTCGCCGATATGAACGTCGCCGCAATGCGTCCGGTGATCGAGGCTGCTATCGCCGCGGCGACGAAACCGGCGGCACCTGCTAACGCGAATACGGCCGCCGGCAACAGTAAATGAACGTAGTTGATGAGGATCTGAACGAAGTAACGGGCGGCATCATAAAGTTGCCGCTCGTCGCTTCCCTGCTTGCCCTTGTCGGCCTTGCCGATTCGGTTTACCTCACGGTTTCCCATTACACGAAAGAGCCAGTCCCGTGCAGTATCGTTGAAGGCTGCGAGACGGTCCTGACCAGTTCGTACGCCGAGATCGCGGGCGTACCGATCGCCGCTTTCGGGGCAGCGGCATATTTCATCGCATTCTCGCTCGCGGTTCTTGCCGCGTATGGCAACCGGCTGACTTGGTCGCTTTTCGGCGTTCAAGCGTTCCTGATGGCGTCGGTGTCGGCGTATCTTATATACGTGCAGGCATTTGTCATCAAGGCGTTCTGCCAGTTTTGCCTTATCTCAGCCGCGACGAGCATCGGACTTTTCCTCGTATTTCTCGCGTCAAGATACTTCGCTCGTCGATGACGGTTTAAATCCACTTTGCCTCGATCACCGAAACCTTCTGCGGAGGGTTTTTGATGAGCAGCCTCGCGACCGGAGTTTCAGTTGCATTTGCGGTCTCCGTCGCGGGTTGGAAAAGTGAGTCGAATTCAGGTAGCGTATTGAGGACTAGACGCCACGACGCATTTGTGACTCAATCTGTTCTACAAAGGATCGCCGATGGAGACCAATCGGCCGTACAGGATTGCCTTAAATCGTACGGCGGACTGGTGTGGTCACTCGCGCGTCGGATGCTGCGGAATCAGGATGATGCCGAGGACGCGGTGCAGGAGATCTTTCTCGATGTTTGGAAAAACGCGAGCAGGTTCGACCCGGCACAAGCATCCGAAACGACATTCGTCGCGATGATCGCCAGGCGGCGGCTGATCGACAAGATCCGGCATACGCAGCGGCGGATCTCGGCCGACTCGATCGAAGACGTGCTCGCCGAGCCATCGACCCGCGATGACAAAGTGATGCAGACCAACGTCGAAGCACGCGAAGCGGCGAAGGCGATGGACCAGCTTCGGCCAGAACAGCGTCAGGTGCTGCAACTCTCGATCGTGCACGGGCTGTCTCATCAGGAGATAGCGGATTCGACGGGGATGCCGCTTGGGACCGTCAAAACGCACGCCCGTCGAGGAATAATTCAGGTCAGGGAACTGCTCGGGTTGGGAGAGATCACAGGAGTAAAGGAGGTTTCCGTATGAGCGAAAATATGGATGATAAACTTCGCGACCTCCTGTGCGACCAGGCCGTGTTCGGCCTCACGAATGAGGAAGCGAGACAGCTCAAAGAGCTTTCGGACGGTGCGGAGATGGACGCACAAAGCTACGAATTAGCTGCGGCGGCGATCGCACTCGCTGAGACAAAAATAGAGCCGATGCCCGCGGGTCTCGAGGCTAAGCTCCTTCGTGCCGCGGAGGAGCATTTCGGCGCGTCGAAAGAAGAGATCCACGAGAGCATTCACGATCAGCCGACTCAGACGTTTCAGTGGAAGGAACCTAAGCCGTCGCGGTCGTTCTTTGACTGGTTCGGCTGGGCTGCGGCGGCGGTAGCGTCCATCGTGCTGATGGTGACGTTCTTCTACTATCAGGACCGGCTCAGCAAACTGGAGGATCGGCTCGCGAAAGCGACGGCAACGCCAACGCCCGCACCTTCGCTCGCCGAACAGCGTGATCGGTTGATGGCCGAGGCGACCGACCTGACGCGTGCCGAATGGGCAGGCGGGCCGTATGAACCTACTAAAGGCGTGACCGGCGAAGTTGTTTGGAGCGATGCTAAACAGCAGGGTTACATGACGTTTCGCGGCCTTCCGGTGAACGATGCGAATCTTGAGGCTTATCAGCTTTGGATATTCGAGGAACCGCAGCTCGAAGCCCTTCCGAAGGACGGCGGCGTGTTCAACGTGACCGCGAAGGGCGAGGTTATCATCCCGATCGACGCAAAGCTTCGAACGATCAGTCCGAAGGCGTTCGCGATCACGATCGAAAAGCCGGGCGGCGTAATGCAATCGAAGCGAGAAAGGCTCGCGGCGCTCGCTCCGGTGAAACCCTCGGAGACGTAGTCCCGTACTAAATTCAAGAATTCACGGACCGGCCGCCTGTTTCTTGTGAAACCGGTATCCGTCCGCTTTCGTCTTTTCTAAAGCAACATCAGGAGACAGCTATGCAAATCAAGCGAATTATTGCTGGGTTTCTCGTGCTGGCATTCGGTCTCGCATCTGCCGCTATCGCGCAGAAAGCAGACAAACTGCCGCCGATCAAGACCAAGACATACAAACTTAAGAACGGCCTGACCGTCATTCTTCATGAAGACAAATCCACGCCGATCGTAACAGTCGGAACGTGGTATCACGTCGGAGCCAAGAACGAGGAAGTAGGCCGGACCGGCTTTGCCCACCTCTTTGAGCACATGATGTTCCAAGGCTCGGGCAGCTACGACAACGACTATTTCTCGCCGCTTCAGGAAGCCGGCGGAAGCATCAACGGCACGACGAATCAGGACCGCACATGGTATTACGAAACGATGCCGTCGAATTTCCTTGAACTCGCGCTGTTCATGGAAGCCGACCGGCTCGCGAACCTTCTGCCGGCGATGACGCAGGGGAAACTGGATAATCAGCGCGATGTTGTAAAGAACGAGCGTCGGCAGCGGGTAGATAACGTGCCGTACGGTACTGCGTTCGAAAAGATCGGCCAGATAATGTATCCGAAACCGCACCCGTACAACTGGACGACGATCGGCTCGCTCGAAGATCTTCAGGCCGCGTCGATGGACGACGTGAAAGCCTTTTTCCGCCAGTATTACGTCCCGAACAACACTTACCTCGTTCTCGCCGGAGACTTTGATGAGAAGCAGGCCCGCGGCTGGGTCGAGAAATACTTCGGCCCGATCGCACCCGGCGGTGAGATCACTCGGCCGAAACCGGCGATGCCAAAGCTCGACAAAGAGATCCGCGAGACGTTCGAAGAGACCGTGCCGCTGCCGCGTCGATACTTCGTCTGGCACAGCGTTCCGGCATACGCAAAGGACGAACCGGCCCTCGATATCCTGAGCTTCATCCTCTCGAACGGCCGTACTTCCAGGCTGCAATCCAACCTCCTCTACGGCAAGGAACTCGTCCAGCAGATCAATGCTGGCAACGGCACGAGTGAGGTCGGCGGGCTTTTCCAGATCCAGGCGACGGCGCGTCCGGGCAATTCGCTCGACGAGATCGAGAAAGAGATCGACGCCGAGATAGCGAAGATCAAGTCGACCCCGCCGACCGCCGAAGAGATGTCGCGAGCTCTCAACAGCATCGAATCGTCAACCATCAACAGCCTTCAGACCGTCCTCGGGAAAGCCGGTCAGCTGACCAGCTTTGCGGGTTACGTCGGCGAGGCGGATTGGTTCCAGAAAGACCTCGACCGCTATCGGACCGTGACTGCGGCTGATGTTCAGCGCGTTGCTAGCACGTATCTAATACCTAATCGCCTCGTGATGTCGTATGTTCCGCGCACCGGCCAGGTCGCCCGCGGGCCGCGACAGGGTGACGCGACAACGTCGGTGAAGTCCGAGAAAAAGGACCAGGCCAAGATCGATGCTCAGGCCGCGAAGCTGCCGAAGCCGGGTCCGAATCCGAAGTTCGCACTTCCGCCGATCGAGAAGACCAAGCTCGCGAACGGACTCGAAGTTTGGATGGTCGCGCAGGACGAACTTCCGATCGTCTCGATGAACCTCGTCCTCAAGACGGGCCAGGCGAGCGAACCTGCCGGCAAGACCGGCGTCGCCGGGATGACCTCGACGCTGTTGGATGACGGAACGGCGAAACGTTCGGCCTCTGACATCGCGAATCAGCTTCAGAGCATCGGAGCCAACGTCAACGCCAACTCCGGTTGGGATTCGACCAACGTCACGCTCTCGACACTGACTAAGAATCTCGACGCGGCGCTGGATATCTACGCTGACGTCGTACAGAATCCGGCGTTTCCTGCCAGCGAGATGGAAAGCCTCAAAGCTCGGCAGATCGTCGGGCTCCGACAGCAGCGAGCCAACTCGGGTGCGATCGCGAACGTCGCCTTTAACAAGGTGCTGTACGGCGATCACCCGTACGGCCGCGACAATAGCGAGGACACGATCACAGCGATCAGCCGCGACGATGTGGTGAGATTCTACGAATCGAACTATCGCCCGAACAACGGCACGCTGATCGTGGTCGGCAGCTTCGATAAGAAGACGCTGAAGGCGAAGCTCGAAAGTGCGTTTGCGAATTGGAAGCCCGGCGCTGTTTCGGCACCGCAGCTTCCCTCGATCAAGCCGCTTGATAAGCCGGGCATCTACATCGTGGATCGTCCCGGTGCGGCTCAATCGACAGTTGCGATCGGACACGTCGGTGTGGACCGCTCGACGCCTGATTTCCACGCGATTCAGGTGATGAACGCCATTCTCGGCGGCGGTATCACATCGCGGATCTCGATGAACCTTCGCGAGGACAAGGGGTACACTTACGGTGCGAACAGTTCCTGGACTTATCGTCGAGGGCCCGGACCGTTCCGTGCCGGCGGCGAGATCCAGACGGCTGTGACCAAAGAAGCGATCGTCGAGTTTATGAAGGAACTCAACGGCATCCGCGGCTCGGTCCCTGCAACGCAGCGAGAGCTTGATTACAACAAGCAAAGCATCATTCGCCGGTTCCCCGCGGGCTTCGAAACGATCGGAGCCATCTCAGGCCAGCTTTCGAATCTGGTCGTTTACGGATTGCCGGACAGCTACTTCAACGACTTCATCACGAAGATCGATAGCGTCACGCTCGCTGATGTTAACCGCGTCGCGCAGAAGTATCTGCATCCCGATCAGATGGCGATCGTCATCGTCGGCGACCGCAGCGTGATCGAAGCGAAGCTGAAAGAGATCCCGACCTGGGGCGCGACGCTTCGCATCCTGAACTCGGACGGGAACCTGGTGGAATAGACGTCCATCCGGCACAAACATGAAGAGCGTCAGCAGCAATGCCGACGCTCTTTCTTTATGAACAAAATACTCTAATTGGAGACCGAGGCGACGACCGGAGCAAGTGCCATCGTATGGGCGTTTGCTCTATGAAATGCGTCAAAGATCGTCTTAAGAGCGGAGTAATTGGAAACACTGAACCTCAGCGAGCCGTTCATACCAAAGCTAAACCGCCGGCGATATGTAAGGTTCTTGTTGTCCTTTGTGATCGACATCGAAATATCGTTGGCGGCTAGTCCACCCGGATCGGCAAGCCTGCCGGGTGAATCGGGGCTCTCGAGAATATATCCCGGCGGCAATTCGAAGGTGACCTCGTCAAACTCCGAATACGGATACTCAAAGTAAATGTCGTGCTTCCGTTTCGATTCCTGGAACATCGGCTGCGACCCCTTTTCGAAGACATTGGGTTGGATGAACATCCTGCGTCCGGTTCGCGAGGCATATCCGGGGACCGTCAGATCGAACGTATATCGGAACGGCAGCTTGGTGTCGGTTACGTTCTCGATGGAGATCGCTGAAACCTTAGCAGTGGACGCAATATTACTTTCAACCCACTGCCTTAAAGTGTGCTCCCGCATCTCGGCGCCATCGTCGTCGTTATACTCCTTATGATAGGCGCCGGTGTGTCCCGTGTATTCGATCGTCACCTTGCCCTCTAATGTTCCGTCCTCGTGCAATCGGAAATTGCCGCGACGGATCTCGGCTGATTTAGCCGGCCCCGACAATTCCGTCT
>Ga0307505_10002521_pt1 | contig 12620 bp, 5 predicted proteins | sample 23_S_MG_FD_202183 | JGI IMG/M metagenome (GOLD analysis project Ga0307505, IMG submission 202183) | Soil microbial communities from Populus trichocarpa stands in riparian zone in the Pacific Northwest, United States - 23_S | ecosystem: Environmental > Terrestrial > Soil > Riparian zone > Trees...
TGCGACGAATTCGCGACACCGGGCGGTCATCGTCGGGTATGGTCCGATCGGACGCACCTTGGCAGCACTCCTCCGCGAGAATGATATCGAGCCAACAATTATCGAACTGAACCATGAGACAGTCGAAGAGCTGACGGCTGAAGGCACGAACGCGGTCTACGGTGATGCGTCGCGCGCTGAGATACTTGAAGCAGCGGGAGTCAGTCAGGCCGGTAGTCTCATCTTTGCAGCATCGGGGACAGCCGACACAACCATCCACGTGGCCAAGGATCTTAATCCACGAATTCTCATTATAGCACGGACGAGCTACATCGCCGAAGTCGACGTGCTCAGAGGCGCTGGTGCCAGTTCTGTGGTCTCTGCTGAAGGCGAGATCGCACTAGCGATGGTGGAACGGGTGTTGCGACAATTGGGAGCAACGGCGGATCAGCTTGATCGGGCGCGGGATCGGGTCAGGGCGGAATTGAATGAGGGATAGCCTGACGAGTGCGCCTACAAAATGCCAAAAGCCCCCACCGCGATGCGATGGGGGCTTTTTCATTCATGCTATTCGGTTTTTCGGACTTGCCGGCCCTTCGACTCCGCTCAGGGTAAATCAGTCGAGATAGGCGCGCAGTGACTTGCACCGCGACGCATGCCGTAGGCGGCGGATCGCCTTTTCTTTGATCTGACGCACGCGCTCGCGTGTGAGATTGAAACGCACGCCGATCTCTTCCAAGGTCAGCGCTTTCTCATGCGAGAGCCCGAAGTAGAGGTTGATGACCTCGGCTTCGCGCGGTGTCAGAGTGTCGAGCGCCTTTTCGATCTCCAAGCGTAGCGAGTCCTTGAGAAGCGACTCATCCGGTGCCGGTTGCAGCTCGTCTTCCAGAACATCGATCAGACTGTTGTCTTCCGATGTCGAAAACGGCGCATCCAGCGACAGGTGCGTGTTGGAAATCTTCAAGGTGTCGGAGACTTCCGCTTCCGACAGCTCGAGTTCCTTGGCGATTTCATCGGGCGACGGCTCGCGTCCGAACTCTTGTTCGAGCGACGAGGCAATCTTGCCGATCTTGTGCAGCGTGCCAACCCGGTTTAATGGGAGGCGTACGATGCGCGACTGTTCGGCCAATGCCTGTAGAATCGCCTGACGAATCCACCAGACGGCATAGGAGATGAACTTGAAACCGCGTGTCTCATCGAAACGCTTCGCCGCTTTGATGAGTCCGATGTTGCCCTCATTGATCAGATCGGCCAATGATAGGCCCTGATTCTGATACTGTTTGGCCACGGACACGACAAAGCGAAGATTCGCCTTCGTGAGTTTCTCAAGCGCCGACTGATCCCCCTGCTTGATACGCTTGGCAAGAGAGACTTCCTGAGCCGACGTGAGAAGCGGCGTCTCGCCGATCTCCTTCAGGTACAAATCTAACGACCGGTCTTCGTCCCGGTACTTGCGGGAGGTTCTAACGCTCGTACCCGCTCCTCCTATGATTAGTGGTTCGTTCCTATCAATGCGACGATGGCCGCAGCGAGATGTAGCCCGTGCGTCCCCTTTGGTCATAGACCAGGAACGACACGGCCTTTTCTTCCGCCTTGCGCATCGCCACATCCTCAAAATCCGCACGTGTGCGAATCGGCTCATGATCGATTTCACTGATGATCATGCCGACACGTATGCCTTTGTCGTATGCCGGTCCCGACGGATCAATGTCGGTGACAAGCACACCCGCATTGTATTCAGTACCCAATTCTTCGGCCTTCTCGGGAGTCGCTGTCACGACTTTGATGCCCAGCCAATCCATTTCGCGATTGAACGTCGGCCGCTCGACCTCATCGGTAGCTGAAGCCTGCTGGTAGGCGTCGCGATCGCCCAAGGTCACGGAGACGTTCTTGGCTTCTCCCCCGCGCAGCAAATCGATATTGATGACGGCTCCGGCACGCGCGCGCCAGATGGAGCGCATGAAATGCTGGGAGTCGTTGATCCGTTCGCCGTCGACTTTCAAGATCACATCACCGACTCGCAACTGCGAGCGGGATGCGGGAGTCTCGGCGAGCACACGGTTGATAATGACGCCATTGGCGTCTTCCAGATCCTCGGCTTCGACATCATCCCATGTCAGGTCGCGAGGTTCGATTCCGAGCCAGCCGCGCTTGACCTGCCCGCTGGCCATAAAATCAGGAATCACGAGCTTGGCGAAATTGATCGGGATGGCAAACCCGATTCCGACGTTGGAGCCGGTCGGGCTGGCGATCGCGGAGTTGATCCCAATGACAACGCCGTTGAGATTGATCAGCGGACCGCCGGAGTTGCCGGGATTGATCGAGGCATCGGTCTGGATAAAATCCTGGTAGACCGGTGTTTCATCACCGAAATACAAACTCTTGCGGCCGAGGGCCGAAATCACACCCACGGTGACAGTGCGGTCGAGTCCCTGTGCGGGGAACGGGTTGCCGATGGCTATCACCCAATCGCCCACCAGTAACGAATCGGAATTGCCCAAGGCGATTGAAGGCAGGGCGTGGTCGGACTCAATCTTCAATAGTGCCAGATCGGTCGCCTGGTCGGTCCCGACTATTCGCGCTGGAAATTCCTTCTTGTCGGACATGCGAACGGTGATGTCATCCGCGCCTGAGACCACGTGGTAGTTCGTGATAATGTATCCGTCGGGGCTGTAGATGAACCCTGAGCCCAACGACTTCTGCTTGCCACGGCGGTCGCGGTTGCCGAACCAGTCTTCGTAGAATGGTTCGAAGCTTTCCGGGCGACGGGCCTGAACAACCTTTTCGGCGGAAATATTGACGACGGCGTCTTTGACTCTCTCGACGACGGCAACAAACGGGCTCCTGCCCTGCTCGTTGACCCAGCCACCCTTCGGCGCGAGCTGCGCGAAGGCCGACGGTATGCCAATAAGCGCGATGGATAGCGCGACAACAGACAGTGAGAGAATCCGAGAGCCCCTAATCATTCCCATCCCGGTAGTCTTACGGTTCAAATCCATGCAAACCCCCATGGTACTGCGGTTGGTGGTTGAAATCAATCGCTTCACGATAGAGTTCTATCGCTTAAGACCGCGATTTGTTCCCCAACCATCTCTACTACACACAGGGGACTTTGTTGCGTTGCGGCAGGACAATGAGTTTGTGTCTTCCTGACTCGTCTGTCGTTGAACCGGGTCAACGTCGGTTCGTCCCATCGGTGCAACGATAGGCCGTACAATGCCCCAGCTTCTGCAAAACCCACTGCATATACGGCTGAGATTGGAAGCTGTTGCTGGAAAAGACTACAGAAATTATACGCCCTGTTCACCTACCGTCTACGAGCAAACGGGCTGCAAAACAGGGCGTTGGATGACTACTTTTTTTCGATGCTGAACAATCGTGAATCACCGCGACCGAGCCGCAACTCGATTCCCGACTTAAGGTCTTTTGCCGCAATACGATGCGACTCAGTCCCCAGGAAATCGGTGAGGGCGACTTTGGGTGAGGCGAGGCCGATTGCCTGTAAATCGACGCTAACTATCACTCCGCGGGCCGAAGCCGCCAAGGATTGCTCGGTCACACCGGTGGTCTCGGCGATGTCGTAAACCATCACCAATCCGCCCTTTTGGTGCGCATGTACCGCAACGTGGACGCGCGGATCGCTGCACCATACAGGAGATTCGAGCTTGGCTTGCGCGAGAATCTGGCGCAGGAAGACCAGCTTTTCCGGGAGCAAGTGCGAGCCGGGCGAGAATGTGAGGACAGTCGCTTGCCCCTTGCCGCACTTGTATGACGCGCCGAGCAACTTGGCTCCCGCCTTGGCCAGCTTTGTAGCACGTGTCGGCGAACGCTTGATCGAGCCGAGAGCATGCGTGACGAAATTGCCGCCGGTGGTTTCGACCGTTGCAATTGCGGGTTCAATCTCGGTCTTGAATCCAATGGCCTTGGAGAGGATCTCGCAGGGTTCGAACCGTTCATCCTGATGAGGCACGGCCCCATATAGCACAAGGTGTGCACCATTTTCAGCCAAAGCCGCGAGCTTCTGCTGAGTAACCGCATCCATGTACTCACCCGACGGAACGATAATGGTACCGAAGCGATCTAGCCGTTCAGTGACCCCCAACTCGAAAATGCGGTAGTCGTAGGATAAGCCCATCAGGTCGGCGCAGACGGCATCGAAGCCGGACCCCACGAGGTCGGAGATATATCCGCTGGGGTCATACTCACCTACCGATGCAGCGCGCAGGTACGGACGATACTGGACGACAGCGACATCGGCAAAATCTCGCATTTGGTCGTATTTCAGCTCGACCAATCGTGTGGTGGCTTGCGAGACGATGTCGAACGATGGGAGAATGGCACCATCGGCTTCGAGTGCACCATCATACCAGCGCTGGCGCCCAACGAACATGTGGTAGTTGAATCCCTTGATGCCGGCTGCCAACGACGCGATGATCAGACGCTTGGTGTCATCGGCCGTAATCGGATGATAGGCGTGCCCGGCGGCGGGGTCGGCATGACGGCTGCCGACGCTCAACTGGCCGCTGAATCCGGACGGCTGCCAGGCCGACACGGAGCGGGCGCGACGAATGGTTTGGGCGAAGGGACGGTTCCAATCGAGATCGACTGTGAAGAGCGTCCGGCCAGTGGTCTTGGCGCCGGCGAGATCCGGGAAGAAATAGGCGCCGCTGTAGGCAAGACTGCGTGCGAATAGGACGGATATCTCGGTCTCGGAGAGGATCTCAGCGAGGTAGTCGGAGTAGCGATTGACGACCCACTCACGGAATTCGACCCAGTCCATCAACCTCATGAATTCATGCGGTGACTTGCCGATCGACGGGTCGGGCGGAGTCGCATCGCCGAAGTCCTTGATCTTGCTCTTCCAGGCCTTGTTCAGCTTGTCGGTCGAGTGGTACTTCTCTTGCAGGAATCGGCCGAACTGCGAACGCGATCCTTGCGGGCTGAAGTCGGCGGAGAATGGATCGAAGTGGCCGCCGAAGCTGGTCTCGTGATCGAGTTCGATCATGAAGACCGGGCCACGCGGATAGATGTAGTTTTTCACGACTTCGGACAGGACTGAGAAGTAGTTCTTGAGCTGGATCTGGTAGCGGTTGCCCAAGTACGGGGGCATGGTAATCGCACGCGCGCCTCCGCCCGGCTCAACCAGCACTGGTTCGCCCGCGTGATTGGTCGCGATATTCTCAGGGTGCTTGAGGACAAAATCCGGAATACCGCCGTTTTCGCACTCCGAGGCAACCCACGGCCCGGGGCGCAAAATGATCTTGAACCCGAATTCGCGACAGAGCTCAAGGAAGACGATGAGATCGCGGGCGGCATCAGAGGTCCCCGCGAAGTCGAGCTCGCCCTGACGGGGCTCGTGGATGTTCCACGGCACAGCCGTTGAGATAATGCGGAAGTTCGCCTTGCGAATTCGCTCGAAGCAGATCGACCAATGTCGTTTGGCGACACGGAAGTAGTGCATCTCGGCGGCAAACGGGGGGAACTCCTCTTTGCCGATCACGAATTTGTGATCAATAATGCGTAGTGAAGCGCGTGAATCCCTTGTCCCACCAATGGTTAGGACAAAAGGGTCCTTCGTGCGATCATCCATATTAGTCCTTCTTCTCCTTAGGCGAAAGCGCGAAGTGTACCGGAATTCGGGCAAATGGTCAAGAAATATCTTATAAACTATTGAGGGAATTAAAGTTATACATGCATGACAGCGCCATGCCGATTTGGCAGATGATAGGACTTATAGGACTTATGGGGCAATAAAAAAGCCGCTACCTTTTCAGGTCGCGGCCTTGGGAAGCTATCTCGGTTCTGTTATTTCAGCAGAACCATCTTACGGGTGCTGGAGAACTTGTCTGTCGTGATGCGATAGAAGTACACGCCAGTCGCGACTTCGACACCGTCATCAGAACGACCATCCCAATCGGCTTGATGCGTGCCGGCCGAACGGAACTCGTTGACCAAGGTCTTCACTTTGCGGCCAAGAATGTTGTAAACGTCGATGCGAACATCGCCGTCAACCGGCTGCGCGAAGCGAATCACAGTGCCAGCGTTGAACGGGTTCGGGTAATTCTGCTCGAGCATGTACGATTCGGGAACTGCGCCGGCCCCTACTTCCTTGATGCCCGCTGGAACGTTAACACCGACGATACCGTGCTGGAAAGTGGGCACGATCGGTCCGAATGCCTCGTCGACGAATAAAAGATGATTAGCCGGGGCCACGCAGGTGGTGTCGATAATGAAGACACCTGGTGTCGGCCCAACGTTGCATACGATTCGGTAGGACGGCGTTCCCTGCGGATCAGAACCAGCGGGCATCGCAATATCTTCCCCAATGCCCGGGTCGCCCTGAGAGACCGTAGCGAGGAAGACAGCGTCTGGACTGACGAAATCCGGCTGCGCGGCCTGCGTGTTCCAACGAGTTCCCATGTCACCAGCAATTCTTCGATTGCAGCTTCCAGCCGTAGGGGCTTCTGCTACTGCGAGAGTTCGGCTCGTGATGTTCGCAGGCGGCCATGTATCACCCTCTGCTCCCAACGGACTCAAGTTCATTCTGCCGGTCGCATTCAATCCCCGCTGAAATCCACCGGTCACCATGTATGCATTGGTGCTCCATGTACGAATTTCGAGTGGAAGTACAAATCCAGTCAACGGGACGTCATTCTCGACGTAGACGCCGATGGTGACAGTCGTATTCGGCGGGACGAAGCTCATCGTGTCGACGCGAACGTGATTAGCCGCCATCGCCGAACCGGCCATTCCAAGCGCGCAGGCGATCGCGAGTGCGCTGACAGTTCCTTTGTTACGCATTATCCGTCTCCTTTAATCCTTCCCTGCTCGGACATTCATTCACGAGAACCGCGATGTCCCCGGCTCTCCATTATCCAAAGTTGGCGGGAAACCCATGTCTTACATAGGCTCCCGATCCCAAATAGGATTTGTGGCCGGGTTTTGTCAACAGCAAATTCTGCGCTTTGCCATAAATCGATCCTGTGAGCCAGCTTGTTTACAGGGAATTAATCTCTGTCGAAGAAGTCCAGCGTGGCTGAGAGCGAAAAAAGTTTGCTTCGTCGTCGCATCCCTCGACTCCGTTCGGGACCTTCGGAGAGCGCTCCTCGCAATGACGATGCACCATTTGGGGTTAGGAAGATCGTCATTGCGAGACCCGTTCACGGCACTTTGTGGATGGGTCGAAGCAACCTTTGTTGCTCTTTTCTGACTCGTTCGACAGACCCATTAACCCCGTACATGATTTTCTACACCTGAAGGACTAGTGCGGATAACCCTAATTAAGAAAAACGGGCCCCGCAGTTGCACGGGGCCCGAAATGTAAACGCTATCGCTTGACCGACCTACGGACACGGCGACGTGCAAGCGTTGCATTGAGCCGATGCGTCGCCACGGAAAGCGCGATTGACCACTGAGACGACATCGAGCACATCGATGGCGCAGTCGCAGTTCATGTCGGAGCGTCCGACGTGTGTGCAGCCCGCATCCTGAGTATCGGCGTTGCCGCGGAAGGCAACGTTGACGACGCCGACGACATCGAGCACATCGATACTGCCGTCGCAGGCCGGGTCACCATGGCAGGTGCAGGTGCATGACGATCCAATGGAGGCCGATCCACCGACGAATTTGGGTTTGAAGTTGGCGTAGTTCGAAATCAGCTTCAGCGTGTGCTGGCTCAGGCCAAGCGTGGCGGAATCAACTACCTCAACTTGTCCGGCCGATCCCGAGACAACACGAATCCATACATGAGCGATCACGCCGCCGCCGGCAGGAATCGGAGTACCGGTCGTGAAAGCGCGCAGGTGCCATGCGGCTGTCGTGCTGCCGTCGATGACCTTGAGCACATCCCAGTTCGCGGTCAGCCCGGTGAGGGTCAGCGAGTCGACAACGATATTGGCCGGGCCGGTCAGACGAAACGGCAACTTGATATCGCCGAGCGCGTGGGTGTTACGCAGCCGGACCGCAAGCGGTACTTTGTCGCCCACCGACAAGCCCGTGGTGTCAGAGTACTCGACTGTGTCTTCGACAATCACGATATGCTCGGGGCAGATTCGTGTGTGCGGTCCCGAGGGGCCGCTTCCGGTGTAGGTCACGGTGTAGATGCCGGGTTCGGTGTATTCGTGCGATGTGTTCGGACTGTTGCCCGTGTTCCCGTCGCCGAAGTCATAGACGTATGGGCCGTTGGGGGCATTGGGTGAAACGTCTGTGAAGTTGATCGTCATCGGCGCGAAACCGAAATTCGTGTCAACGTCGTAGTCGGCGGTGGTCAAAACCGAGAGCGAATTGTTGGCATTGACACGTCCGGTTCCGAGCAGGCCGGTGAACCCAGGGTTATCGAGGTAGATGTTGCTCGTGTAATTGAGCAGCAGCGTGTCGATCTGCGTCTTGGTGAACCACGGATGGTGCGACTTCAAGAGCGCGGCCACACCGAGGACTGTCGGCGACGCCATTGATGTGCCACCGAGGAATGCGTAATCGGGGGATCCGCTTGAGCTGTAGGTGCTGACGATGCTGTTGCCCGGGGCGGAAATATCGACCCAGGTCCCGTAATTGCTGAAATCCGATTTGCCGCCGTTGGCATCCAACGACGACACAGCGAGCACACCGAAAGTCGAATCAATAATGTCCGGCGTGTCGACGTCATCGTTGCCCGATGCCTTGCAGACAACTAGGCCGTTGGCAACAGCGTTGAGAATCGCGGTACGGATGAGAGTTCCCGATGATCCCCACGAGCAGTTGATCCCCATGGCTCCCTTGGCGACAGCATAGTCGCAAGCGGCGGCGCAGGCGGTCATGATGACGAATCCGTTGCCGTCGGCGGCCTCGTAGCCAGCGCGAAGTCCCATGAGCTTGACTCCGGGCCGACGCGCGGCGCGGTTACCACCCGCGACTCCGGCGACACCGGTCGCGTTGCCGGTGACAGCGCCCACGATACCGTTGCAGTGTGTGCCGTGGCCGTTGAAGTCGATCGGGTTGTTGTCGGGGCCATTACAGTCTTCGCCAATGGCGCACCCGCCCTGCACGGGCATGAAGTCGAAACCGATCAGGTCGTCGATGCGTCCGTTGCCGTCATCGTCGAGGCCGTTCATGTCATCCGCGTCCCAAGGCTCGCCGTCGCCGTCGAGATCCTCGCCGGGGTTGACCCAGACATTGGCCTCGAGATCAGGATGATCGTATTGGATGCCCGAGTCGATGACACCGACCACAACGGTCGAATCGCCAACTTCGCGATCCCATGCCTGCTGCGTGTCGATGTCTTTATTCAGGTTGTTGAAGTGGGTCCATTGATCGGGGTAGTCGGGGTCATTCGGGACGAGATCGAGCTGAACGATGTAGTCCGGCTCGGCCAATTCCACATTGGGATCGGCTGCGTAGGCGGCGATAGCATCCAGGACATTTGTGCCCGGCGCGAGTTCGACTGTGTAGTACCGCGAGAGGCCATAGACGTCGCGGCTGGGACCCGAGCTGGCGCTCATGCCACCCGCCATTGGGACAGTCTGCGAGAAATTGCGAATATCGAGTTGAACGTTGAGCTGATCGAGACTGCCCAATCCGGTCACCATTGCGCTTTTGGAATTGCGCAGAGTTTGAGCGGCTTGCGGCTTGAGCTTAACGACTACTACACCTTCGCGGATGATCGGCTCAGCCGCCATCGACGACGAGACCAACAGTCCGGCCGCGAGAAGTGAGGACAAAACCAGTCTGGGCAACCACGACGACATCGGGAACCTCCGTTTACGATAGATCGGCATAAATCCGCTTAGGCCACAGAGATCGATTGGCACAGTGCGGCATGAGATTTTGGAATCCATTGGGCAGTATGTCCACAGGGCCGCGTACGGCCAAGAGTGTCGAGCGCGGTAAGGGCATTTCAGACGAACTGGGATGACCTGAAGAAGCTGCGCGGATGATGCGGTGTGAGGGACCGCCCAACCCCTTCCTGACTTACAAGTTAGTGCTGGATCAGGGTTTTGTCAATCCGGAGAGTCGGTGGCATTCAAGAAACAGCCCCGCACGGGTCGTGCGGGGCTGCGATAAGTGCTACGCCTTCGGCGATTACGGTGGCAGCGGCGGGCCGTTCCTGAACGCGTAGTCGATGATAATGACGACGTCGAGAATGTTCATGAAGCTATCGCCGTTCAAGTTACCGATTTCCCACGGAGTCGGCTCCGGGGCGCCACGGAATACATGGTTGATCTCAGAGACGACGTCGAGAACGTCGACGACTCCGTCGAAATTCCAATCCCCACGCATGAAGCTGATGATCTTGTAGATCACCACGCCCGTGTCAGCGGCGGCGCCGTCAGATGCTACGAACAAGACATTGTAGACCTGGCCGACATTGGTCGAGTCGGGATCGAATATGAACCGTCCGCCGTTATTCAGCGAGTCCAGGAATATTGCCCCATTCGGCAGGTTCGGCACCGACAGCGTCAGGAGCGGATTGTCGAGGTCGGTAGCGCGAACCCCGAATGTATCGACCGCAAACTGCGACATGACAATCGTGTCGGTCGGGAACACCGTGATGAATGTCGGCACGCGGTTACCGGCCTCGATCACTTGGATGTGGACACGTTCGGTGTCGATGGTTGTCGCGTCCTGCGCCCGGAAGAGCGGGTAGTAGTCACCGGACTGCGTAAACGTGGTAAGCCAGCGGAATCGGCCATTACCACCACCGAGATTGGTGAATGTGGCCCCGGGCGGGAGGTTCTGCGCCGACATGACGGGCGTAGAACCATTCGCATCGGTTGCGTTCACGGTAAAGACCAGCGAATCCCCCTCCAGAACTGTGCGCGGGCCGATCGGGGCCAAGACTGGAGGCACGTTCACGCTTCCGATAGTAAATTGCTGGGTGCGGACTGCCGAGACGGTGTCGTACTCTGCATCGGTCGCGACTATTGTGATCGTCACATTCCCTGGCGGGTCAGAAAACGCTGGGCTACAAGTAACCCAGAGAACTCCACCACCGGAGTCTGTCGCAGTCATGTAGGTGCGGAGATTTAGTGCCGACATGACCGGAGCCGGCCCGTCAAGGTCATAGCCTTTAATCCAAATTGTCACCGATTGGCCCTGTTGCATGACAACGGTTTGCAGCTGAGTGGACGAAGAATCCTGATCAATGATTGGAACGCGCGTTTGATCCAGGACCGTGATTTCCACCAATACGCTATCCGCGATCGCGCTGTTCTCGCCGTCGATGCCAACGATATAGACATTGTAGACACCTGCATGTGTGAATCCAGGCGCGACATTCAACACACCAGTTCCATCGCCGTTATCATCGAACGATGAATTCGGTGGCAAGGGCCGGGCCGTGAGTGCCGGATTCGTGCAATCCGGATCAGTCGCGGACACGTTAACATTCAAGATCTGCGTTTCGAGCACGCTCTGCGGCCCTGGGTCGGCGACAATCGGAGTCTGATTGCCCGCATCGATTACGACCAGTACAACGAAGGCCGTGTCCTTGGCGCCGAGTGCATCGGTCGCGACGAACATCAGGTCGTAAATCGAATCCTGGCAGAAGTCAGGAGTCATGCGAAAGAGGGCGCGCCCATTGGCTGAGTCTTCCAGGACAGCGTTGTTGATCGACGGGCTCATCGTAAAGCTGATCGCCTGGGACTCCGGGTCAATCGCATTCATCAGGATCAGGATTTGTGTGCCTTCAACCACGCCTGCCGTATCCGGCAGCGCCGACAGGACCGGCGGCTGATTACCCGCTTCACGCACCTGAATGATGACGTTTTCGTTATCAACCAGCAGTCCATCGCTGGCGCGGAAGTTCAATTGGTACAGCCCGGCCTGCAGGAATGTCGGCATAAACTGGAACGAACCAGCGCCGTTCCCAGAGTCCACGAACATCGCATTCGCGGGCAGGGCCGTTGTCACGCTCAGCACCGGAATGATGCCATCCGGGTCGGTCGCTGAGACACGGAACTCGAGGGTGTCTCCCTCATCAAACGCCTTGGGTCCGATGGTCGCGAGCACCGGCGGCTGATTGGTGTTCTGCACGGTAATCGTGATCGTCTCGAGATCGGCCAACGACGGTGTACCGTTGTCGGTGGCGAGGAAGGTTACGTTGAATTGACCGATCTGAGCGAATGTCGGCTTGAACTTGAAGTGCGCGACACCGCCGCCCGAATCAGAGAATGTGGCATTCGCCGGAAGACTGATCGCCGCCATGAAGAGCTGGTTGCCCAACGGCGCGGTCGTGTCGGTCGCGACCAGCCGGATCTTCAACGAGTCGCCCGCGATAACCGTGCGGTTGCCGATCGAATACAAGTTTGGGGGCAAGTTCTTCTCGATCACATTGACGGCAATGTTCAACGTGGCCGTGGCGATCGGCGACCCAAAATCGACTGCGATGATCTTGATCGTGTCGGTGCCCGCCTGCAGATAACTGGGGCGGAAGACGACTGAGCCGACGCCGTTGCCGGAGTCGACAAATGTCACATTCGGGACATTGTTGAGCGTGCCCAGGAGGATTCCGGCAAGCTCCGGATCGGTGGCGTGAATGCGCAAGCGCAGAGTGTCGCCCTCGTTTACCGTTTGCGGCGCGACCGCATCCCAGACCGGCGGCAGATTCCCCTGATCGATAACTGTGATGTAGACCAATTCGCTATCGGCGGTGGACCCATCGGATG
>Ga0307505_10002522_pt1 | contig 12612 bp, 7 predicted proteins | sample 23_S_MG_FD_202183 | JGI IMG/M metagenome (GOLD analysis project Ga0307505, IMG submission 202183) | Soil microbial communities from Populus trichocarpa stands in riparian zone in the Pacific Northwest, United States - 23_S | ecosystem: Environmental > Terrestrial > Soil > Riparian zone > Trees...
CCGGCGCCGTGGCCAGCAAGGCATGCAGGTCCGCCATCGTGAGCGCGCACCAGGGAGCCCGCAGGATTGCGAGCCATGCCACCCGGTCCGCAGGATGCGAGAGCGCGCGGGCGATCGCCATCAGGTCCTGGATCACGGGCCTGCGCCCGAGCGGCTCGATGTCCACCGCGCGGAAGCGCACGCCCGCCCGCTTCAGCGCGGGCACGATTCGGTCGAGGTGCGCGCGGCCGCGCACGAGGATCGCGACGCTGCCCGGCTGCGCATCGCGCGCGAGCTCGGCCACGCGGCGGCCCTCGACCTCGCGCCCGGCGTCGGGGTCGTGGCCCGTGATCGGGTGCCATTGCACGGCCACGCCCTCGAGCGCCGCATGGTGCGGGCTCGATGGCGTATGGGGCACCGCGCCCGCTTCTCCATCCTCGATGGACGGGAGCACACGCGAAAACGTCTCGTTGAACCAGTCGACGAGGCCCGATTGCGACCGGAAGTTCGTCCGTAACGTGAGCGACTCCAGCCTCACCGACGGAAGCCCGTGGCTGCGCGCATGCATGAAGAGCGCGACCTCGGCCTCGCGGAAGCGATAGATCGACTGCATCGGGTCGCCGACGAGGAACGCGGTACGGCCGTCGCCCTCCGCCCAACCCGCCGTGAGGCGCTTCAGGAGCTCCCACTGCGTGAGCGAGGTGTCCTGGAACTCGTCGACGAGAAGGTGCTGCACGCGCACGTCGAGCGCGAGCAGCAGATCGGTGGGCGCATCCTCCTCGCCCAGCGCCTCGACGGCCGCCTGGGCGATGCCGCTGAAATCGATCTCGCCTCGCTCGGCGAAAACGTCCTTGAGCGTCCCGGCCGCACGCCGCAGGACCTCCACGAGCGCGCCGAGGATGGCCCACTGCGAGTCGGTGAACCTGTCGGGCGGCGCCTTGCGCACCGCCTGCAGAGCTTCGCGCGCGACGTCGAAGGAGGGAAGCCTTTCCTTCAACAGCTTGACCATCTCCTCCTTGGCGCGTTTCTCGAGCGCACCGCCCGTCGGGAATCCCTGCCGCTTGTCGACGGTCCCGCGCCAGTCGCCCTCCTTCGTGAGGAGCAGCTCCGCCAGCGCGCACCAGGCCGAGGCTCCGGCCTCGTCGGCGGCCGGACAGCCCTCGAGGTCGGCGAGCGTGCGCAGCAACGACGGGTCTTCGACGTGATCCGCGGCGTAGCGGGCGTGCCGGCAGATCTCGCCCACGAGCTCGCCCGGCATGAGATCGTTCGCGCGCTGCATCACCCGTGCCCGCTCCTTGCGGAACGCCTCCTCCAGCGCGTCGCGCACCTCGGCATCCGCCGTGAACCCCTCGATCCGGCGCATCCACTGGTCGCGGCGCCGCAGCATCCCCTCGACCAGGCCGCGCACGGCGGACCAGTCGCCGTCGAGGTGGCGCAGCACCAGGCGCGCGAGCGGCGAGACGGCATCGTCCTTCTCGACCAGCGCGAGCGTGCGCTCGGCAGCTTCGCGGAAGAGATCGGCCGGATCCTCGACGATCGCCGGCGCCGCGCCGAGGCGGGAAAGCACCGGCATCTGGCGCGCGAGGGACGTGCACAGCGCGTCGATGGTGAGGATGCGAAGGCGGGCGGCGTTGCGCGCGAGCTGCCAGTCCCGGGCGCGGTCGCGCTCGAGCGCGGCGCGGGCGAGCTGCCACGTCCTGCGCTCGTTCTCCTTCTCGGGTGGCGCCGGATCCGCGGCCCGCTCGAGTGCCTCGAGCACGCGCCGCCGCATCTCGGCCGCGGCCTTGCGCGTGAACGTGATCGCGAGGATCTCCTCGGGACGCTCGACCACGGCGAGCAGGCGAAGGAACCGCTGGATGATCAGCCCCGTCTTCCCGGACCCCGCGGGCGCCTGGACGATGAAGGAGCGGCGCGGATCGAGCGCGGCCTCGCGTTGGGGCGCGTCGACGACGGCGTTCAATTCGTCCTCATTCGGTCCCATCCTCCTGGTCGCCCTCGTCGAGGGTGCCGACGCGCTCGTGCACGCGGCAAAGCGGTTGCAGGTCGCAGCGATCGCACGTCGCGAGCTTGCCCTTCGGGTCGACGCGCGCGTCGCCCGACACGAAGTCGCGGCCGAGCTTCGCGGTCTCGGCGCGCCACGACGCGACCATCGCCTCCCACGACTCGGCTTCGCGCACTCCGGGCAGCAGCTTCTTCTCGCGGGCGAAACCCGCGAACCCGAGGGTGCCGACCTTGAGCCGCGCGAACGCCACGGCGCGCACGTCCTCGCCGGCAGCCGCGAGCGCGTAGAGCGGGAGCTGGCAGTCGTCGGGGCGCTCTCCGAGCCACAACATCGGGGACGAGTTCGAGCCCGTCTTGTAGTCGATGACCGCCAGCCCGCCACCCTCGACGAGGCGGTCCATCCGGTCGATGCGCCCTGCGAGCTGCAGCTCGCCGGCGAAGAGCTGCATCGGCTCCTCGATCTTCACGACCTCGAAGGGCGCGCGGGCGCGCTCGATCGCCAGCCACTCGCGCGCGATGTCGCAGAGGCGCTCGCGCTCGAGCTCCGCGAACTTGCCCTCGAGCGGCCCCGGGGTCTTCGAGCGCACCGACTCGACCGCCTGCGCGGCGGCCTCGGCGATCATCGCGTCGAGCGCGGCAGGGTCGGTCGCGTTGAGCGTCGCCTGGTCCTTCAGGCGGCGCCAGAGGTTGGCCATCATCGCGTGCAGCAGCTGGCCGCGCTCCGGCGGGCCCAGTCCCGGCTCGGGCCGCTCCATCGCGCGCGCGGCGAGGCGATGGTGCGCGAACGCGCGAAACGGGCACGCGGCCTGGTCCACGAGGATTTGCGTGCCGCCCCGGGCGGCGCCTGCGTGAGGCCGCGCGCGCACGTCGGTGCGCTCGGTGATCGCACCCGCGGCGCGGCCGGCGGCGAAGAGCGCGTCGCGCCGCGAGGGATACCGGGGAATCGCAAGGGCCGCGGCGTCCACGAGCGTCGCGTCGGCCGCGAGCGCGCTCACCCGGAGCTCGCGATCGCCCTCGGCGCGCGCGCTCGAGAAGACCACCTCGGGCGCCGCTTCGCGCCAGGCCGCCGTGAGCGCTGCATCGACCGCGAACGAGCGCTCGGGAGTGGCCTGCGGGATGCCGGCCTTGCGCTGCAGGCCCGGCGGGATGAACGGGTGCGGTCGCGCCGGCAAGGGCCAGGCATCGTCGGTAAGGCCGCACACCCAGAGGTGGTCGAATGCGAGGCCGGCGGATTCCAGCACGCCCAGCACCTGCACCGGCGCCGCTCCCGAGGCGGGCTGGAAGGCGCCTTCGTTGGCGAGGCGATGCACGCGGGCACGCGCTTCCGCCGCGCCCCACGACGGCGCCACGCAACCCAGTGTCGCGAGCGTCGAGAGCACGTCGCGCCATTTCGCGAGCGTCTGGAACTCGCCCGAGTCGAGGGTGCGCTCCCCGGGGAAGCCCACCGCGTCGAGCTGGACGGTGAATCGTCGTGCCCAGTCATGGGCCGGCGCGGACGAGGCGATGCTGGCCGCTTCGAACAGCTGGTCGAGCACCTTCACCAGGATCGGGCAGGCGAGCCCGCGCCGGCGAGCGGACTCGCTCCCGACGAGGCCGCGAAGCTTGGCGAGCGAGATCGTGGCGGGCGCCTTGCGCCGCAGCGCGAGATCCAACCGCGCGCGCACCGCCATCTCGGCCTCGGCGCCCGCGACGAACGGCGAGCGCAGCAGGCGGCTCGCGCGGTCGAAGGCGATGGCGCCGCCGGCGAGCTCGATCACCGCGAGCGCCGCATCCACCAGCGGCGCCGCGGAAAGCGCCGGAGCGAAGGAAACGTTGAAGCCCCCGGCACCCAACACGCGCGAGAAGATGCGCACCACCTCGGCGCGGCGCTTCTGCAGGTCCGGGACCACGATGGCGATAAAGGGGACAGACCCCGAATCTGACGTTGCCCGGTTTGTGGGGTCTGTCCCCGAATCTCTCGTTGCCTGGTTTGCGGGGCCTGACGCCGGTTCTGCGAACAAGCCTCCCTGCCCCGGCGCGACCGCCTTCGCTCTCCCCTTGCCCTTCCCGCTTGGCGCTTCCTTCACCACGGGCGCCTCCAGCCGCGCCTCCAGCCGCGAGCGCGCCCACCGCGCGGCGTGCTCCAGCTCCTGGCGGGGCGATTCGAGCTGCACGCGCGCGACTTGCGATGCCACTCGCGGGCGCTCGCACGACAGCACCTCTACGCCCGCGGCGGCGCACTGCGCGAGGAAATCGGCCTGCAGGGCGCTCGTGAGCAGGGGGTCGAACGCGTAGAGCACGATCGCCGCCGGCGCCGCGACCCGTCCCTCGGTGAAGAGGGTCGCAACCATCGCGGACAGGCGCGCCGAATCCATCAACCGGTCGCGCTGCGTTCGCTGCCGGTAGTGCGCCCGCCACGCGGCGAACGCTTCGCTGTCCTCGTTACCCGGCCAGACGTCGAGCGCCGACTCGATGCGCCACTCGTGCGCGAGCGCCCATGCATCCGCCGCGAGCGCCGCCGTTGCTCCCTTCGACAGGACCTTTCCCGCCCAGCCCGCGGTGCCGACGGCCTCTTCCCACATCAGCCGCTCCTGCTCCGGCGACACGAGCGCCGGCAGGTCCACGCCCCCGGGCGCGTAGAGCGCCTCCTCGTAGGCGCGCGCGAGAAAGGCCGGGAATGGAAGGATGTCGGGCGCCTCCCACGAGCCGAGGCCGCGGGCGACGCAGGTGCGATCGAACTCCGCCTCGAGGGCCTGGGCGAGGCGCCGGTTGGGCGTGAGGACCGTGATGCGCTCCGCGTGGCCGCGCGCGAGCCGGGCGAAGAGCTCGGCGCGCGTGATCTCGGTGCGGGAAGCCATGGGATCGATGATATCGGCCGCGGGGCTCACTACGTGAGCCTGGGGTCGGACCCTGGTTTACGCCGTTGCCCGGTTCAGGGTCCTACCCCGGCTCTTCACGCCTCCGCCTGCTGGAGCGGCAGCCTCACCACGAAGCGCGCGCCGCGCCCGTCGCGACGCTCGGCGTGGATCGAGCCCCCGTGGGCCTCGACGATCGCGCGGCTGATCGCGAGCCCCAGGCCCGCGCCCTTGCGCGTGGGCGTGGCCTCGCCGCGCTCGAACGACTCGAACACCTGGTCCTCGCGCCCGGCGGGCAGGCCCGGGCCCTCGTCCTCGACGCTCGCCTGCACCATCGTGCCGTTGGCGCGCCCCGCCACGCGCAGCGGCGTGGTCGCCGGCGTGTGCTTGGCGACGTTGCCGAGCAGGCTCACGAAGACGCGCTCCATCAGCTTCGCGTCCAACGGGACGGGCGGCAGGTCCGCCGGGAAGTCGAGCGTGATGGGGTGGCTCGCGAGCACCGCGTCCAGCGATTCGCGCGCCGCCTGCACCACCGCGGCGAGCGGCTTGCGCTCGAACGTCAGCTGCAGGTCGCCGCTGTGGATGCGCGCCATCAGCAGCGCGTCGCGGGCCACGTCGACGAAGTGCACGCGCTCGAGCGCGGTGGCCACCAGCGCGGCGAAGATCTCGAACTGGTGGCGCTGCTCGGGGATCATCAGGTCGCGCGAGCGCTCGGGCCGGACCGCGAGCACGCCGCGCGTGCGGGTAGGCGACTTCAACGGCAGGAAGATGTGCTCGTTGGTGCCGAGCGTGTCGGTGCCGGCGCCGGAGGGCCGCGCCTGGTCGAACGCCCATTGCGCGGTGGTGCTGTCGAACGGGTTGTTCATGCCGTGCGACGTGGGCGAAACCAGCGTGCCGCTCGCGTCCGGCACCAGCACCGAGACGCGCGCCTGCATCGCCCGGCTCATGTAGTCCTCGGTATGCCGGATCACTTCCGAGGTGGTCTGGAACTGCGCGAGGTCGCGCGCGAACTCGTAGAGCAAGCGCGCGCGCTTCTCGCGGTGCGAGGCGACCCTGGCCTGGAAGCGGATGCCGCCGGAGAGCTGCCCGATGATCGTGCCCACGGCGAGCATCACGGCGAAGGTGAGGTAGTACTGGATATCCGCGGGCACGAGGGAGTACTTCGGCGGGACGAAGAAGACGTCGAACGCCACCACGTTCGCGATCGCCGCGAGGATCGCGGGGCCGCGGCCCCACTGCACGCCCGCGAGCACCACCGTCAGCATGTACAGCAGCGCCACGTTGACGAGCGCGAAACCCGGCGTGAGCAGCGTGAGGACGAGGGTGGTGAAGGCGCACGCGAGCAGCGTCCAGAAGTAGCGCGCGCGCTTCTCCGCGCGCCGCGGCGCGGGCGCCTCGGGCTCCTTGAACGAGGGCATGGCGGGCGCGGCGGCATCGGCGCCGGCGCGCCCGATCTCGACCACGTCGAAGCGGTCGCTCGCGGAGGCGATCTGGTCGCTCATCGTGCGCTCCAGCCGCAGGCGGCGCGGGGTCTGCCGGCCGACCACCACCGTGGAGATGTTCTGGTCGCGCGCGTACTCCACGACCGCCTCGCACACGTCGTTACCGGTAAGGATCGCGGTGTCGGCGCCGAGCTCCGTCGCGAGCCCCACGACCCCCAGGATGCGAGCGCGCTCGGGTGCCGGCAGGCGCTGCAGGTCCGGGGTCTCCACGTAGACCGCGGTCCAGCGCTCGTCGAGCTGGCCGGCCAGGCGAGCGGCGCTGCGCACCACGTGCTCGGCGCCGGGCTCGGGCCCGATGCAGCAGAGGAGCCTGCCGTGCGTCTTCCACGTCGCCTCGATGCGCTTGTCGGTGCGGTAGCGCCTGACCTCGTCCTCGACCACGTCGGCCACGCGCCGCAGCGCGATCTCGCGCAACGCGAGCAGGCTCCCCTTCTTGAAGAGCGCGCCCTCGACACCCTGCTCGACGTGGCCCACGGGGACCTGCCCGGCTTCCAGGCGCACGAGCAGCTCGTCGGCCGACATGTCGACCATCACCGTCTCGTCGGCGGCGTCGAAGAACGTGTCGGGCACCGTTTCGGGCTCGGGGATTCCGGTGATCTCCGCCACCACGTCGTTCAGGCTTGCCAGGTGCTGCACGCTCATCGTGGTGAAGACGTCGATGCCGGCGCCGAGGATCTCGTCCACGTCGCTCCAGCGCTTCGGATGGCGCGAGCCGGAAGGGTTGGCGTGCGCCAGGTCGTCGATCAGCACGACCCGCGGGCGGCGGCGGAGCACGGCGTCCAGGTCGAGCTCGCCGTGGACAGCCGAGCCCGCGCGCTCGAAATCCGCGATCGCGAGAGCCTCCTCGGGCTTGCCGTGCATGTCGAGCACGCCGATCACCACGTCGCGCCCCGCCTCGCGCATGCGGCGGGCGGCGGTGAGCATCGCCTCGGTCTTGCCTGCCCCGGGGAACGCGCCGAAGAAGATCTTGAGCTTGCCGCGCAGGGCGGCGGAAGCGTCGGCCATCCGCCATTATGGGTCCCTCCCCCATTTATGGGGTCAGGTTAGTTTTCGAACCTGTCCCCTTTATTCTCTGAGGTTCGGGAGGGGGGAAAAAGGGGACAGGTTCGAAAACTAACCTGACCCCATAATGGGCGGATGGAAGACGCCCTGCTCCTGGCGCGCGCGCAGTTCGGCCTGAACATCGGCTTCCACATCCTCTTTCCCACGCTCACCATCGGGCTGGCGTGGTTCCTGCTCGGCTTCCGCCTCAAGTACCAGCGCACGCGCGACCCGGCGTGGCTCGCGACCTACCGGCTGTGGGTGAAGATCTTCGCGCTGTCGTTCGCGATGGGCGTGGTGTCCGGCGTGGTGATGTCGTTCCAGTTCGGCACCAACTGGCCGGGGTACATGAACACCGTGGGCGCGATCGCCGGACCGCTCCTCGCCTACGAGATCCTCACCGCCTTCTTCCTCGAGGCGACCTTCCTCGGCGTGATGCTCTTCGGCATGAACCGCGTGCCCGACTGGCTGCACATCACCGCCACCGCCCTGGTCGCGGTCGGCACGACGCTGTCGGCCTTCTGGATCCTCGCGCTCAACTCCTGGATGCAGACGCCCACGGGGCACGTGCTCGACGGCACGCAGATCATCGCCGGCAACTGGATCGAGGTGATCTTCAACCCGTCCTTCCCTTATCGCCTCACCCACAAGCTGCTCGCCTGCGGGATCACCGCCTCGTTCGTCGTCGCGGGCCTGTCGGCCTGGCGGCTGCTCAAGGAATCGGGCGACGCCGGCGCAATCAAGACCATGCGTACGGGCCTTCTCACCGCGGCGGTGCTGATGCCGGTGCAGGTCGTGGTGGGCGACCTGCATGGCCTCAACACCCTGGAGCACCAGCCGGCGAAGATCGCGGCGATGGAGGCGATCTGGGACACGCAGCGCGGCGCCCCGCTCGTGCTCTTCGCGATCCCGAACGAGCGCATGCAACGCAACGACTACTCGATCGAGCTGCCCTATGGCGCGAGCCTCATCCTCAAGCACGAGAAGCGCGGCGAGTTGAAGGGCATCAAGGACTTCGAGCATCGCCCGCCGGTGCTGCCCGTGTTCTTCGCCTTCCGCGTCATGGTCGGCCTTGGCGTATTGATGCTGCTCGCCGCGTGGTGGGGCACGTGGGCGACGCGCCGCGGGCGCGACGCGCCGCGCTGGATGCTGTGGGGCCTCGCGGCGTTCACGTTCTCCGGCTGGATCGCGACGCTCGCCGGCTGGATCGTGACCGAGGTGGGGCGCCAGCCGTGGCTGGTCACGGGCGTGCTGCTGGTGAAGGACGCGGTCGGGCCGATCACCGGCGCGCAGCTGGGCGTGAGCCTGACCGGTTATGCGCTCACGTACTCGCTTCTCCTCCTCGCCTACATGGTCGTGCTTACCCACATGGCGGGCAAGGGCGCGCAGCAGGCGCACCCGCCCTCCTCGCACGCCGCCACCGAGGCGCTCGCCGCCGGGCGCGGGCCGAAACCCCAGCCCGGAGAGTGACCATGGACATGGCCCTGGTCTTCATGGTGCTCATGGGCGTATCGGTCCTGGTGTACGTCATCCTCGACGGCTACGACCTGGGCGTGGGCATGCTGATGCCCGCCGCCACCGAGCACGAGCAGTCCGTGATGGTGTCGTCCATCGGCCCCTTCTGGGACGCGAACGAGACCTGGCTCGTGCTGGGCGTGGGCATCCTGCTCGCCGCCTTCCCGGTGGCCAACGGCATCGTCCTCACCGCGCTCTACCTCCCGGTGGTCGCGATGCTGGTCGGCCTGATGCTCCGCGGGGTGGCCTTCGAGCTGCGCATCAAGGCCCTGGGCTGGCACCGGGAGCTCTGGAACTGGCTCTTCTGGTTCGGCTCCTTCGCCGCGTCCTTCTTCCAGGGCGTGATGCTGGGCCGCTACGTGACCGGTTTCGAGTCCGGGCCCGGGTACTGGCTCTTCGCCGCGCTCGTGGGCGCGAGCCTGTGCGGCGGCTACGTGCTGATGGGCGCGACGTGGCTCATCTTCAAGACCGAGGGCGCGCTGCAGGGCAAGGCGATCGCATGGACGCGCTGGGGACTGCTGTGGGTCGCCCTTGGGATCGCGCTCGTGAGCCTCGCCACGCCGCTGGTGAGCGCCACGGTGCGCGACAAGTGGTTCGACTTCCCGCGCACCCTCGCCCTGATGCTCCTGCCGCTCGCCACGGTCGCCATCGGCGCGTGGCTCTGGCGACTCACCTCGCGCATGCGCCGCGGCGACCTCTCGCGCGACTGGCTGCCCTTCGCCGCGGCGAGCGCGATCTTCGCGCTCGCCGTCCTGGGCCTCGCCTACAGCATCTATCCCTACGTGGTGATCGACCGGCTCACGATCTGGGAGGCGGCCACGCATCCCTCGGCGCTCAAGGTGCTGCTGATCGGCGCGGCGGTGGTGATCCCCTTCATCGCGGCCTACTCGGTGCTGTCCTACTGGATCTTCCGCGGCAAGGCGAAGGCGGGGCTGTACGACTGACCGTCATCCCGGGCGCCGCGAATCGCGGCGATGGGCCGGGATCCAGTCGGATTGGGCCCCGGCCCATCGCTGCAGAAGCAGCGGCCGGGGCGACGATCACTTTTCCATCAAATGCTTCTTTTCCTTCACGTCCTTCCAGTCGTCCGCATCGGGCGGGGCGGGCTTGCGCTCCACGAGCGGCTTCCACACCTTGGCGAGCTCGGCGTTGATGGGGATGAACTCCTTCTGCGCCGCGGGCACGTCGTCCTCGGCGAAGATCGCCTCGACCGGGCATTCGGCCACGCACAGGGTGCAGTCGATGCACTCGTCCGGGTCGATGACGAGCATGTTGGGACCCTCGCGGAAGCAGTCGACCGGGCAGACGTCCACGCAATCGGTGTACTTGCACTTGATGCAGGACTCGGTCACCACGTACGTCATGTATCCAACCTTTGGGGGCGGCGAGGAGCGGTTTGCCGGGGGAAAGGACCGATATTTTATCAGAGGCCATCTTCTGGACCGCCGGTGCGGCTTTTGCCACCGGACGGCCATCTGGTCTAAAATTTGTCATCGAATCGCCCCGGTTCACCCCCGAACCCAGTCCAGGGCGAAACCCCATCCCGAAGGCGAGGCCAAATTGTCCGAGAAGATCCTGCACATCACCGACGACACGTTCGAGCAGGAAGTGCTGCAGTCGCAGACACCCGTCCTGGTGGACTACTGGGCGGAATGGTGCGGCCCCTGCAAGATGATCGCCCCGGTGCTCGACCAGATCGCCAGCGACTATGCCGGACGCCTCAAGGTGGCGAAGCTGAACATCGACGAGAACCAGCTCACTCCGCCCAAGTACAACGTGCGCGGAATCCCCACGCTCATGCTCTTCAAGAACGGCACGCTCGAGGCCCAGAAGGTCGGCGCGCTGTCCAAGACGCAGCTCGCGGCTTTCATTGACAGCAACATCTGATCCCGATACCCTGAATTCGCCTTGGCTGTTCGCCCGGCCGCCACCCGCGGCCCCGGCAGAGAAAATCCGCAGCGCCCCCAATAGCAGCTAGCAGCCAGGCCAGATCCCTTTTTCCCATTCCCCGTAGTCGCCGGCCCGTGCCGTCTTTCCGGGCTGTTCACCAACCTCCCCCAAGCACTTCCTCCGGAATGCACCTCTCCGACCTCAAGCTGAAACACGTGACCGAGCTCGTCGACATGGCGATCGCCAACGAGCTCGAAGGCGCCAACCGCCTGCGCAAGCAGGAGCTGGTGTTCGCCCTCCTCAAGCACCAGGCCAAGAAGGGCGAGTCGATCTTCGGCGACGGCACCCTCGAGGTGCTGCAGGACGGCTTCGGCTTCCTGCGCTCGCCCGACACCTCGTACCTCGCGGGCCCGGACGACATCTACGTCTCGCCCTCGCAGATCCGCCGCTTCAACCTGCACACGGGCGACTCGATCGTCGGCGAGATCCGCACCCCCAAGGACGGCGAGCGCTACTTCGCGCTGGTGAAGGTCGACACCGTCAACGGCGAGCCGCCGGAGAACGCCAAGACCAAGATCCTGTTCGAGAACCTGACTCCGCTGCACCCCGACGAGTCGATGAAGCTCGAGCGGGACATCAAGGCGGAGGAGAACCTCACCGGGCGCATCCTCGACATCATCGCGCCCATCGGCAAGGGCCAGCGCGGGCTCATCGTCTCCCCGCCCAAGGCCGGCAAGACCGTGCTGATGCAGCACATGGCGCACGCGATCACGGCGAACCATCCCGAGGCGGTGCTGATCGTGCTGCTGATCGACGAGCGCCCCGAGGAGGTCACCGAGATGAGCCGCACCGTGCGCGGCGAGGTCGTGGCCTCCACTTTCGACGAGCCGGCCACGCGCCACGTGCAGGTGGCCGAGATGGTGATCGAGAAGGCCAAGCGGCTGGTCGAGCACAAGAAGGACGTGGTGATCCTGCTCGACTCGATCACCCGCCTCGCGCGCGCCTACAACACCGTGGTCCCGGCTTCGGGCAAGGTGCTCACGGGCGGCGTGGATTCCAACGCGCTGCAACGGCCCAAGCGCTTCTTCGGCGCGGCGAGAAACGTCGAGGAAGGCGGCTCGCTCACGATCATCGCCACGGCGCTCATCGACACGGGCTCGCGCATGGACGACGTGATCTACGAGGAATTCAAGGGCACCGGCAACATGGAGATCCACCTGGATCGCCGCATGGCCGAGAAGCGCCTCTATCCCTCGCTCAACGTGAACCGGTCGGGAACGCGCCGCGAGGAGCTGCTGATCCCGCCGGAGATCCTTCCCAAGGTCTGGATCCTGCGCAAGCTGCTGTTCGGCATGGACGAGCTCGAGGCGACCGAATTCCTGCTGGACAAATTGAGAGCGACAAAGAACAACGACGAGTTCTTCAATTCCATGAAGAAGGGATAGGACGCCCGGTAAACGGACAGCGGGGCGGTCGTTTGGGCGGCCGTAGTTCTTTGGGCAGGGGTGCCCAAAATGGGCCACTAAGCACCCTCCGGGCCAAAAAACCCTGTCCGCTCAAGGACGTGGCATCACACAAGGTTCAGTAACAACCCCTTGCTTTCATTAGCATTTTCCGGGATAATTTCGGTTTCCTGGCACGCATAAACCTGAAGTTCGTGTCCACTCACCCCTAGCGACGGCGATCATGAAAGACGGCATCCACCCGAACTACCGCGAGGTCGTGTTCCTCGACACCAGCTGCGATTTCGGCTTCGTCACCCGCTCCACGGTGGCGACCAACGAGACCATCAAGTGGAAGGACGGCAAGGAGTATCCGGTCTACAAGATCGAGATCTCCGCAGAGAGCCA
>Ga0307505_10002523_pt1 | contig 12611 bp, 15 predicted proteins | sample 23_S_MG_FD_202183 | JGI IMG/M metagenome (GOLD analysis project Ga0307505, IMG submission 202183) | Soil microbial communities from Populus trichocarpa stands in riparian zone in the Pacific Northwest, United States - 23_S | ecosystem: Environmental > Terrestrial > Soil > Riparian zone > Trees...
CGTCCAGCCGCTCTTTGCCGAACTTTCCGCCGGCGGTCTCGCCGTGGCTCATAATGGCAATATCACCAATGGCCTGACCTTGCGCCGCGAACTCATCAGTCAGGGTGCCATCTGCCAGTCGACCTCCGATACCGAGGTGATCCTGCATCTCGTCTCGCGCTCGAAGAAGAGCCGCATCATTGACCGCTACATCGACGCGCTGCGCAGCCTTGAAGGCGCCTATGCCCTCGTGGCGCTCACCAACAAGAAACTCATCGGCGCGCGCGATCCTCTCGGTATCCGCCCGCTCATTCTGGGCGAACTCAACGGCGCCTACATCCTCTGTTCGGAAACCTGCGCGCTCGACATCATCGGCGCCAAGTTCGTCCGCGAAATTGACAATGGCGAAGTCGTGGTGATTTCCGATGAGGGCATCGAGTCCCATCGCCCCTTCCCCAAGCAGCAGGCCCGCCCCTGCATCTTTGAATACATCTATTTCTCCAGGCCCGATTCAATTCTCGGCGGCCGCTCGGTTTACGAAGTGCGCAAGGAACTCGGCAAGCAGCTCGCTATCGAATCCCCCGTGGACGCCGATGTTGTCGTTCCCATTCCAGACTCCGGGGTGCCCGCCGCCCTGGGCTATGCCCAGCAGACGGGAATTCCGTTTGAACTCGGCATCATCCGCAATCATTACGTGGGCCGCACCTTCATTGAACCGACCCAGACCATCCGCTCGCTTGGCGTGAAGCTCAAGCACAATGCCAACCGCGCGGTTGTGGCCGGAAAGCGCGTCGTGCTGATTGACGATTCCATCGTGCGCGGCACCACCTCGGTGAAGATCGTGCGCATGATGTATGAGGCGGGAGCCCGCGAGGTCCACATGCGCATCTCCAGCCCGCCGATCAAGTTCCCGGATTTCTATGGCATCGATACGCCGGAGGAAAAATCGCTTCTGGCCGCCACCCACACGCTGGAGGAAATGCGCCAGTTCATCGGCGTGACGTCGCTGTCGTTTATTTCGATTGAAGGCGTCTACCGCTCAACCGGCTTTGCCGGCCGCGACAATCACCGCCCGCAGTTTACCGACCATTGCTTCACCGGCGATTATCCCACCCATCTCACCGACATCATCGGTGAATCCGCCAAGCAGCAGCTTTCGCTTCTCGCCGAAGCCGGCTGACCCCGTGGCGAAGCAGCTTGAAAACCGTGTGGCCGTTGTCACCGGGGCCTCCCGCGGACTTGGCCGCGCCATCTCCCTGGCCCTGGCAAAGGAGGGCGCCCACATCATTGCCCTTGCCCGCACCCAGGGCGGCCTCGAAGAACTTGATGATGAGATAAAGGCCTTGGGCGGCGCGGCCACGCTTGTGCCCTCGGACATCAAGGACTACGCGGCGATCGACCGCCTCGGCGCCGCCATTTTCGAACGCTGGAAGAAGCTCGATATACTCATTGGCAATGCCGGCATCCTCGGCAAGCTCACCCCCCTCCCCCATCTTGATCCCAAGGTTTTCGATGATGTGATGGCCGTCAACGTCACCGCCAACTTTCGCCTCATCCGTTCGCTGGACCCGCTCCTGCGGGCCTCCGACGCGGGCCGAGCGGTTTTTGTCACATCGGGCCTTGCCTATAAATGCTGGGCCTATTGGGGGAGCTATTCCATTTCGAAAGCCGCCCTCGAGGCGATGGTGAAAACCTATGCGGCCGAGAACGGGCAGACCGCCATTCGCGCCAACTGTTTCAGCCCGGGCGCCACCCGTACCAAAATGCGGGCCCAGGCCATGCCGGGTGAAGACCCGGAGACCCTGCCTTCCGCCGAAGAAGTTGCTGCCCAGGTCATTCCCATGTGCCTGCCTGGCTTCACCGACAATGGCGCGGTTTACAAATTCGCGCCCACCGGCCTGTTCAAGCAGGTGCTATGACCCTCACGTCCACCATCAACGCCCTGCGCGCGGCACGCCTGTCCAGCGAAAAGCTGGCCTCCTACCCGGGCCCGGCGCCCGCAAGCATGACGGAAGCCTTTGCCATTCAGTCAGTGGTCCGCACCATGATCGGCTGGACCCACGCCGGCTGGAAAATCGGCTGCACCAGCGAGCGGGCGCAGAAAGCCCTTAAAACCGATGGGCCCTTTCCCGGACCGCTCTACCGCGAACGCTTGTATCCCACAGGCGCCCATGTTGAAACCCTGGCCAGCAATAGCCGCACCACCGAACCGGAAATCGCCTTCACCCTGGCGCGCGACCTTCCCGGTCGCGATGCGCCCTGGTCCGTTGATGAAGTGCTCGAAGCCGTGGCCACCGTTCATCCCTCCATCGAAATCGTCAATCCGCGTCTGCCGAAAGGCTTCAATGATGTGGTCGAATGGTACGTGGCCGATGGCGGCCTGAGCCACGCGCTGGTGCTGGGCCTCGGCGTCAAGCCACTCAAGCGGCCAGACTACGCCCGGATCACCAATCGCATCTCCATCAACGGCATAGGCAAGTACACCGGCATTGCCTCCAATGCTTTGGGCGGACCGGAGTTGGCCCTTACCTGGCTTGCAAATGATCTGGTGGCAAAGGGCTTATGCCTGCGGAGCGGCGATGTGGTCACCACCGGCGTCATCACCGATGTGTTTGAGACCGATATCGGTAATTTCGTCAAAGCCAGTTATGACCTGATCGGCGACGTTTCGGTCCAGCTCTGACGCTGCTTCGTCACTTGTCCTTGTCGAAGGGATTCTTGCCGCCCCGCAGGCTGAAGCGGATGGGAACGCCCGCCAGGTCAAAATCCTTGCGCAGCGTGTTCATCAGGTAGCGCTTGTAGCTTTCCGGCATTTTTGCCATCTGGTTGCCGAACACCGCGAAGGTCGGCGGACGTGAGCTTGCCTGTGTCGCATAGCGGATTTTGATCCGCCGCCCCGAAGGTGCCGGCGGCGGGTTTTTCGCAATGGCGGATTCAAGCCAGCGATTGAGCTGCGATGTGGTGATGCGCGCGCTCCAGCGGTAAACCGCCTCGAACACCGCCTTCATCATCTTGTCAACACCGCGCTCCTGCTTCGCCGAAATCGTCACCACGGGCACGCCGCGGATTTCCGGCAGCACATCTTCAAGCTGGCTGTGAACTTCCGCCAGAACCTTTTGCTTGTCCTCGACCAGGTCCCACTTGCTGAGCGCCAGAACCACCGCCCGCCCCTCTGTTGCCACAAGGTCGGACAGCGCCAAATCCTGGCGCTCGATTTCCATCGAGGCGTCGATCAGCACCACCACGCAGTCGGCAAAGCGGATGGCCCGCAGCGCATCGGAAACCGCGAGCTTTTCGATCTTGCCTGTCACCCGCGATTTGCGCCGGATCCCCGCCGTATCCCACAATTTTATCTCACGGCCTCCGAACGACCAGTCGGTGGAAATGGCGTCGCGCGTAATGCCGGCTTCCGGCCCGGTGAGCATCCGCTCTTCACCCAGCATGGTATTCACCAGCGTCGATTTGCCCGCATTGGGCTGGCCGATAATCGCAAGGCGCAACGGCCGCGTCAGTTCCGCTTCTTCCGTTTCCTCTTCCGAAACGTCTTCGGTCTTGGGCGCCAGCGGCGCTATGACATCATAAAGGCTCTCCATGCCTTCGCCATGCTCGGCCGAAACCGCAAGCGGTTCGCCAAAGCCCAGGGAATAGGATTCCAGCACACCGGCTTCCGCCATGCGCGCTTCGGCCTTGTTGGCCACAACGCGGACCGGCTTGCCGAATTTCCGGATCTTCTCGGCAAATTTCCGGTCAATGGGCGTAATGCCCGCCCGCGCGTCGATGACAAAGAAAACGAGATCGGCCTCTTCAACCGCCGTCTCGGCCTGGGCGCTCATCCGCGCCTCAAGCGTTTCCTTCCTGGCGTCATCCAGTCCGGCCGTGTCGAAGACGCGGAAGCTCAGGTCGCCGATTTGTGCAAGTCCTTCGCGGCGGTCGCGGGTAACCCCCGGCTGGTCATCGACGAGGGCAATCTTGCGCCCCACCAGACGGTTGAATAGCGTCGACTTCCCCACATTGGGGCGCCCAAGGATAGCGACCGTAAACGTCATTGCGCCGTACTGGATTCTTGATCAATTTCAGAGATTTCTTGATCGCTGGAGGGCACAACGCAATCAATGTCGTCGGGATTGCACGGCGCAGGTTTAGTGCCCGTCACTTCCGGATCGCGGGCCGTTTGCTGGTCAGGCGGCAGGATTTCCTCGCGCGGGCCCGGCAGAATGCTGTCATCGCGCTGCCCGGTGAATTTCTTCACCGTGCCGCAGGCCGTCAATGATGTTGCAAGCAGCGCCATAATCACGAATGTCGAAAGTTTTTTCATGGGCAATTACTTCTGCAACAGCGGCGTGAGGAGCTGGATCATGACTTGCGCCCGCTGGCGCATGTCCTGCGGCGTTTCAGGATCGGCGAAATTGGCATTCATGTAGCGGTCGGCCATGCTGTAGTCGCCGGTGCGGAAGGCCGCCAGGCCAAAAATTTCCCGGGCCGCATGGCGCCAGACCTGGCCATCCCGGTCAAAACTGCCCAGCCGCGAAATCAGCTCGGCGGGGTTGAGGCTGTCGGCCAGAAGGTAGCCGGCGCGAATCCGCGCCACGTCACGCAAGGCCGGGTCCACCGAAGCGTCAGCGGCCAGCGCGTCATAGGCCGCCACGGCTTCCGTTGTCTTGCCCTGCTCCGCCAGAATGCTGGCCTGCTGCAAAATCCCAAGCTGCCTGAAGCCCGGATGATTGACTGCGGCCAGAGCCTTCAGGGCATCGTCGAAGTTGCCGTCAGTGGCGCGCTTTACGCCTTCAAAATAGACCACTGCCGCCGCTTCCGACTGCTTGACCTGGTAATACTCATAACCCTTGACGCCCGCTACCGCAGCCACAATGACAACGCAGAGGGCAACAAAGTAACTGCCAAATTTGTCCCAGAGTTTTTTGTATTGTTCCTGGCGGAGTTCTTCATCCACCTCGCGGAATAGGGATTCATCGCTCACGGCCACCAGCTCCATAAATGCTGCCGTGGGGGTAAGCCAGTGGAAGGGCTAAATCAAGGCAAATTCAGAGCAGGGGACCGTAGGTATCCCGGATTGTCTTGCGCGTTTGCCAGAGCATGAACACGCCCATCGCCGTTCCGCAAACCAAAAAACCGGCAATCAGTCCCAAAAGTCCTTCAGACATGACATCCACCCTCTCTGTCGGATGTAGTAGGCAAAGATTGTGGTTAATTATCGGTTAAGCTGTGGCTGTCCTGGGCTCACTCTATGGCAAATGAGGCAATCAGGCCCGAATCCGCCCGCTCCGCCACCAGGCTTTGCAGCACCCAGACGCCCGGATTGTCAGCCACAAAAGCCAGCTTTTGCACCTGTCCCTGGGGCACCAGCGCAGTGTCCCGCCAGGGCTGGCCCTCCTGGACGGCGCCGCCCTGTTCAATCACCTGCCACACATGGCCGTGGATATGGAGCGGCTGGTCAAACTGTGTCGTATTGTTGATCTCCATGACGATTGTCTCGCCCTTCGCAAATCTCCCCATCAGTTCGCCGCCCGGGCCCGCAACCCCGTTGAGGGCCCACGCCATGCCCCGCTCCAGCAGGGCCCGCAGCTCCAGCACCTCGTTTTTGAACGTCGCTGACTTCAGCCCGCCCCTTGCGCCGCCTTCAATGACAACGGGAATGCTCCTTGCCTTCGCCAGATCCACGTTCACCGTAATGGGATTGATCGGCAGGGCAAAATTATCCGGCAGCGCCACATCGCCGTCCACGCCCTCCCGCTCGAGATAACAGACCTCCACGAGGTCGCCCGATACATCAAGCGCCATCGCCACATTGTCACGGCCCACATCCAGCACCAGATCCAGGCGCTGGCCGGGCTGCAGCATGAGCCCAAGCATTCCCACCTGGCGCGGCGCAATGGGCTGGCCATCGAACGCCACAACCAGGGGATCGGCCCCCTTGAACTGCAGGCCCATGGCGCGGCTGTTGGCGGCGTTGAGCACCCGCAAGCGGCACGGCCTGTTGGCTGGCAGCGTGAGGCGCGGCAGATAGGCGCCATTCACCGTGAACCAGTTGCCCAGCCGCCCCTCGCCGACGGCGGCCTGAAGATCGCCGAAGCTCTCTTCGATTTTTCCATCTTCCGCGATTTTCCAGTCATCGATGATCAGCGGAATATCCATGAGGGCAGGAATGGCCTGCTCTTCGTCCACGATCAGCAGTCCGTAAAGTCCCATGTCCCGTTGCCGCGAGGCCTCGGTGAGCGGCCCAAACCAGAAAGTGCCCGCATCCGGGGGCGTGAATACGCAATCCACTGCATTCGCTTCGCCCGGTTCGATGTTCAAAGTCATCATGTCGGAGGGGCCGCGCACCCCGAACCAGTGAAACCAGATTTCGCTCTCCAGGTCGTTGATGATGCGCACCTTGAGTTCACTGCCCTGCCTGGCGCGCAGCACGGTTGCCTTCTCTTCGATGCTGAACCGCCAGAGCAGGGTCTTGATCTCGGGGTTCTCAAGAAGCTCGGCCACATATTTTTGCGCCCGCAGGATTTGAAAGCCATCGGCACTTTCTTCAGCCGCGGCCAGGCATGGCTGGGCGACAGCCAGTCCGACCGCTCCTATAAAGCCGCGCCGCGAGAGTTGCATTCCAGGCCCCATCGAATCGGCTGAGATTTAAAGGCTGCTATGTGGCGAATCGTAGGTCAGCCCGGGTCATTGTACAGCCCGTCAACCCGTGATAATAGCCGATTAAATTACTCAGCTTTGGGATAAGCCTGCGAAATGCTTTTGAATATCGCCGACGTGCTGGATGCGGCCTCTATCGCCGCCCTTCACAACGAGATTAAATCAGGTGGCATCGTGTTTACCGATGGCGGCGCCACCGCCGGCTGGCAGGCCAAGGCCGTCAAAAAGAACGAGCAGGCTTCGGGCGCTGCCCTCGACGGCCTTATCCAGAAAGCCTCCAGCGCCATTCTCGCCCACCCGCTGTTCCGCGCCGCCGCCAACCCCAAGCAGCTCGTGAAAGTCATGCTCTCCCGCTACAAGCCCGGCATGGCCTACGGCACCCATGTCGACAACGCCCTGATGGGTGGCGTCAGAACCGATCTGTCCTTCACCCTGTTTCTCAAGGCGCCGGATTCCTATGAGGGCGGCGCCCTGGTGATTGAAGGCAATGACGGCGACAATGAAATCAAGCTGCCCGCCGGAAGCCTCGTTCTCTATCCCACCACCACTTTGCATCATGTCTCGGAAGTCACATCGGGCGAAAGGCTGGCCATTGTCGGCTGGGTGCGCAGCTACATCCGCAGCCACGAGAACCGCGAAACGCTCTTCGATCTGGAAAACGCCATCGCCAGCCTCAGGCTTGCCAATATCGACCGCGCCATTCTTGATCGCCTGCTGAAAGTGAAAGCCAACCTCCTTCGCGCCTGGGTGGAAGACTAGGCGCTGCAGCAAAGTGGATGGCAAACTCTCAACGTCGCGGAGGAACCTTCCTCGCTCTCTACACGTTTTGCAGCGGGCATCGTACGAAAATGGAGCTTCGAGGTGACGGCACGTTTGTTGAACATTATCGGCGCCGCCACCAGCGCCGGCGCCTATTCGCCCGGGCAGGAACAAGCCCCCGCGGCCTTCCGGCGGCATGGACTCGCAGAAGCGCTCGCAAGCCGTGGCAGAGCCATAAGGGATCACGGCGATATTGCATCGTTCCGCTGGCGGCCAGATCCCTCGCGCCCGCAGGCCATGAACCTGGAGGCCGTACGTCACGCCTGTGACCTGGTGGCAGGTCAGGTGAAGACGGCGATCGCGGCGCGGGAAGACGTACTTATTTTAGGCGGCGATTGTACTGTTGAGCTGGGAACGGTGGCCGGGGCGAACCGGGCCGGCGGGCGGGTTGGCCTCGTCTACATGGACTTCGACGCCGACCTCAACACGCCTGCCACGAGCGACGGAGCCCTGGACTGGACTGGTGTCGCTCATCTGCTCGATGTTCCCGGATGCGAGCCTTCACTTGCCGGGCTTGGCCCAACCCGGCCGATGCTCACGCCTCAACAGCTTCTCTATTTCGGCGTCGAGAACATCACTCCGCCCGAAGCTGCCGCGATCCGGGATCACGCGATCAAGATCATATCACGTGCGGAAGCTTTGACTGATATCGAGGCCGCGGTGGCGCGCGCGGCCGAATGGGCGGTGCGCTTTGATTGTGTTCTTATTCACTTCGATGTCGATGTACTCTCATTTATCGATTTTCCAATTGCTGAAAATGTGCGCCGCTGCGACGGTCTCAAACTGGCGCAAGCCGCCTTCGCGCTGAAGCAATTGACCGCCCTGCCGCAATGGCGCGGCTTGACCATCACTGAAGTTAATCCGGCCCATGCGCCGGACGAGTCCGCAGCGTTCCTACGCTTGAACGAGATGCTTGCGGACGCCCTTGGGTAACAAGGCCTAGTCCTTCACGTCATAGGTGTTCTCAGGCAGCGGAAATTTCCGCGCCCGCACCTCGTCGGCATAGGAACTGATCGCCTTCTCGATGGCCTTGCCCACTTCACCGAATTCCTTGACGAATTTCGGCACCCGCGGCGAAAGCCCCAGCATGTCTTCCATCACCAGGATTTGCCCGTCGCAGGCCGCCGAGGCCCCGATGCCGATGGTCGGAATGGCCAGCGACGTGGTGATTTTCTTGGCCAGCGGCTCCACAATGGCTTCCAGCACGACGGCAAAGGCCCCGGCCTCAGCCACCGCCTTCGCATCCTCTTCAATGGCGGCCCACGTGTCCCGCGTGCGGCCCTGGGTTTTGAAGCCGCCGAACACATTGATGAATTGCGGGGTGAGCCCGATATGCGCCATCACCGGAATGCCGCGCTGCGTGAGGAAATGGATTGTCTCGGCCATGCGCTTGCCGCCTTCGACTTTGACAGCCCCGCATTCCGTTTCCTTGACCACCCGCGCCGCATTGCGAAAGGCTTGGGCGTGGCTTTCTTCATAGGAGCCGAACGGCATGTCAACCACGACCAGCACCCGCTTGGCGCCGCGCATCACCGCCCGGCCGTGCAGGATCATCAGGTCAAGCGGCACCGGCAGGGTCGATTCAAAGCCATGCATCACCATGCCGAGCGAATCCCCCACCAGGATGAAGTCCACATACTTGTCGGCAATGGCCGCCGTATGGGCATGATAGGAGGTGAGCGCCACGATGGGCGCGCCGCCCTTGCGCTCGGTGATCTCCGGGGCCGTCAAACGCTTGGACATTTTTTGTACCGACATGACTTAACCTGCTTTCGATATTGCAAAAATCGGAACGCCGATGACGGCGGGATGAAGCTGAGTCATGATCCCGTAAAGCGCTGCGCCAAAAATCAGCGACAGCCCGTCATGACCCATTCTAACCTCAGGCGTGGGACGAATGCCATTCGAACTGGCCACCGCCATATGCGCCACGCTCCCCGCCAACAGGCCGCCAAAAAGGATAAGGCTTGCCAGATCGCCATTGGCGAAGAGATGGCCGGTGGCCCAGAAAACCGTTGCAATCCCCATGGGAAACCGCAGGCGCTGGCGGTAGCTGCCGCGAAACAGGAAAACGCCCAGGCAGAGGAAGCCGATGAAGGTGAGCACGTAATTCACATACCAGCCCCACAAGGGAGGCTCATAAACCGCCACAAAACCTGAACACCGCCAGCCCAACACAATCAGCGCGATTGCAACGACCGACGCCAGGCCAAAAAGCGGGCCATACCACCGCTCGCCCGTCCGCGATTTGACGTAGCTTTTGTAGCGCGGAACGGCCGCAACCCCATGCAGCAGCGCAAACAGCAGGACACCGGCAGCCAGGATAATCATCAGACGATCGGCACATTGAAAACATAGGGGTGAACCCCGAACAGGAATACGGCGTAGAGGGCCACCCCTGAAACAACCGCCGTCATGTCCGAGCGGATCTGCGGCTCATGGCCCGGGCGCTTGCCGCGCGCTGTGGAGAGAATGATGTCCAGAACCGCCAATACCAGGAATGTCCCAAACAGCAGCACATCATGCAGCATGCCATTCGACAGCAAATGGCCAACCGACCAAAGCACAATGCCAACCGAAAAGGGGTTGCGCAGCCACTGCTTCAGGTATCCCCTGCCATGAAACCCGCTCAGCGAAATAAAACCAAGCAATACCAGAAGCATGGTCACATGGCGCGTCCATGGCGCGGGTTCATAGACAACCCTGCTTGCGGCCGGATCCGATGTCAGGCTCCAGAAACCCCAGATCATCAGGGCAAGGCCAGCCAATGAAATCAACGAATAGAGCCCCTTGTAGGGGCCTTCACCCAGGCGCCCCTTAAGCCCATCGCGCTGCTGCGGCAGCAGCATGGAAAACCCATGCACCCCTCCGAAAACCGCAATGCCGGCAATTAGATAACCCATTCAAGCTCTCCCGGCTCAAGAGTTTGGCAGATTTCGGCCACCGCGCCAACCGATCTCCGTGTCCCTCTCCCGTTCGCCACATTTTAAGCGTGATCATTGCTGAAAATGCCTGTCAACTGCGATGCTGCCCATCATGCTGCTGAAGAAAGCCTCGTGTTTTCGTCAGGTCTTGAGTGTTTGCGTTCAGTTCGGAAACCATGATAACAATTCCTCGATAAAGAGGCCAAATGCGGAGGGACTACCATGAAACCAACACTCATTCTCGTGGGCGCGGACAAGGGCGGCGTGGGCAAAACAACGGTATCGCGCGCCTTGCTCGACTTTTTTGCCCGTAAGAACATTCTGACCCGGGCTTTCGACACGGAAAATCCCCGCGGCACCCTGAAGCGCTTTTATCCCGATCTCGCCGAAATCATCGATCTCGGCAATGTCGCCCACCAGATGAAAGTGCTGGACACCATGGATACGGCCAACGTGCCGGTCACCATTGTGGATCTCAAGGCCGGCAACATGTCCTATGCCCTCGACATCTTTGAGCGCATCGGCGTCCTCGAAGCCGCCCGCGCCGGCGCCTTCAATCTTGGCCTGTTCCATGTCATCGGGCCGTCCATTGCCTCGCTTGATGAAATCGCCGAAATCGCCCACTACCTGCAAGGCGTGCACTATGTGGTGGCCCGCAATTTCATCAATGAAACCAATTTCTTTGAATGGGATCAGGCCACCCAGCGCAAGTACTTCGCGCAGATTCCCAAGGCCCAGGAAATCGCCATCCCGAAACTCAACGAGATGGCCTATGAGCAGGTCGACCTCGCCGGCGTCACCTTCAAGAACTTCATCGAAAACCGCTCGCCCGATGGCTCGCCGGGGAATTACTCCTTCGTTCTGCGCGGCTATGTCCGCAAGTGGAGTTCCGAGATCGACGAGCAGTTCGCCCATGTGAAGCTGATCCACGACCTTCTGACCGGGGGCCGTTTGCCGCAACCGCAACTCGTCGCCCAAAACTAAACTGAAACGGCTGAACTTTGGCCGACAAGCCAACGATCTACATCGTCTGCTCCGACCGGCACCGCAATGGAAAAACCCTTCTGGCGCGCGTGCTGGTCGATTATCTGATGCTCGAGAAGCGCGATCCCTTCGTGATCGATGCGGGCTTCCCCGAGGGGCCGCTGCGCGCCGCCTTTCCCGGGCGCACGGCACTCGTCGATTTTTCCCAGGTGCAGGGCCAGATGAAACTCTTCGATACGATCATGGGCTCGCCCGGCCGCGACTATGTGATCGATCTGCCTGTCCCCCAGACGGAAAACTTCTTTGCGACCTACCGCCAGCTCGACTTCCACATGGAGGCCACCCGGGCCGGCTTTCAGATCGTGGTTTTCTTTATCGTCGACAAGGATTATTCCTCGCTCAGGTTTTCCGAGGACGTCCAGCGCCAGGTGGCGCCGGCGCTGTTTATCCCCGTCCGGAATATCTACATCGGCAGCGCTTTGGTTCCGCGCAGCGATACCCTGTCGATTGACATTCCGGAGCTCGACCGCGAGGTCATGAACCTCGTCGAGGCCAGGCATTTTTCCCTGCGCAATTTCATTCTGGGCGATGAGGGAAACATGGCGGCCCAGCACTCCCGGAAACTCAAGATTTTCCTCCTCGAGATGATGACGGCGCTCCGCGACATCGAACCCGCCATGACCCTGGCCAGGCTGCGCGCCTGAGCCTCACTTGAAACGGCCTCTTTAGCCGCCTATGTGCTGACAATCGCAAACGCCATTACGGAGAAACCCATGCCCCGCATTCAAGCCGCCATCAGCTCTGCCTTTCTCGGTCTCGCACTGCTGACGGTGTCCCCGGCAAATCTGTCTGCGCAGGTCTTCAACGACAGCTCCTTCAAGGCGGAAGCCGCCATTCTTTCGGCGGGCTCAAAAGCTGCCGCCATTGCAAGGCTGGACTCGGTGCGCAGCGTCGGTGTGGTCAACCTGTCGTTCCGCAATGTTCCGCGCTTCCGCACCAACGCCCCGGATGTGTCGGAGTTCAAGGTGAGCGCCGGCAAGAACTATATCGGCATCAAGCGCCTGCGCGCTGCCCTTGCCGCCAATCCCGCCACCCGCCGCGCCCTGGCAAACCGCGGCATTTCCATTGGCCGGGTAGTCGGCATTGATGTCTATTCCAGCGGTTCCATAAGACTCTACATTCTTTAAACGCTGAAAGCTGCCCCCTGCCCGGTCAAAATCTTACACTTAGGTATTGACCTAAGTATTGATCCGC
>Ga0307505_10002524_pt1 | contig 12608 bp, 9 predicted proteins | sample 23_S_MG_FD_202183 | JGI IMG/M metagenome (GOLD analysis project Ga0307505, IMG submission 202183) | Soil microbial communities from Populus trichocarpa stands in riparian zone in the Pacific Northwest, United States - 23_S | ecosystem: Environmental > Terrestrial > Soil > Riparian zone > Trees...
GACTGACCAGGCCGATGAAGCCGACCGTGAGGAGTCCGAAGATCCAGGCCCATCGGCGCATGCGGTCCTGCAGCGGCCCGTCGGTCTTCATGATCAGCCAGGTCGCACCAAGCAGTGCATAGCCGGACATCAGTGCGAAACCCGTCGTGATCGAGAACGGTGTCAGCCAGTCCCACCATCCGCCGCTGTAGCTGCGCGTGTGCATGTCCACTTCGATTCCCTGCAGCAGCGCGCCGAGGGCAACGCCCTGGGCGAATGAAGCGAGCGCCGAGCCGCCGATGAAGGCGATGTCCCAGACGCCGCGCCAGCGTGTCGTTTTCCAGCGGAATTCGAACGCGACGCCGCGGAAGATCAGCGCGAGCAACATCGCGATGATTGGCGTATAGAGGGCCGGAAGGATCAATGCATAGGCCAGCGGAAACGCGGCGAACAAGCCGCCGCCGCCCATCACGAGCCAGGTCTCGTTGCCGTCCCAGACCGGAGCGACGGAGTTCATCATGACATCGCGGTCGGCTTTTTCGGGTTCGACGAGAAACAGCATGCCGAGCCCGAGATCGAAGCCGTCGAGCACGACATAGACGAAGATCGCGAATACGATGACAAAGGCCCAGACGGCGGTCAGGTCGACATTGATTCCGAGTCCCGGATCCATCTTCGTTCTCCCCTACCCGGCCGGACCGGACATGAACTCATCGCCCTTGCCGGGCATGCCCGGCGCAGGCGTGATGCCGGCGGCGCGGATCGGCCCGTCCGGCGGATCGACACCGCTCGATGCATCGGATTTCGGCGCCTTCGCCATGAGCCGGAGCAGATAGAACGTCCCGGCGCCGAATACGGCGGTGTAGACGACGATGAACGCGATCAACGATGCGCCAACCGCGGGCGCGGAAAGCGGCGCGGCCGAATCGGCCGTCAGCAGATGGCCATAGATCGTGTAGGGCTGGCGACCGACTTCGGTCGTGATCCAGCCTGCGATCACGGCGACCAGACCGGACGGCCCCATGACCAGTGCTGCGCGATGGAGAATGCGATTCTCGAACAGCGTGCGCCGCAGACGGGCATGCAGCGACCACAGTCCGAGACCGAGCATCGCGAACCCGATTGCGACCATGATCCGGAATGCCCAGAACACGATGCCCACGGGTGGCTGCTCCGCGAGCGGGATCGTGTCCAGTCCTGGCAGCGGAGCGTCCAGATCGTGCTTGAGGATGAGCGAGGACAGCTTCGGAATGCCGACTGCGTAGTCCAGGCGTTGTTCGGCCTGGTTCGGAATGCCGAATATGTAGAGCGGTGCACCTTCCGGGTAGCTGCGGAAATGACCTTCCATTGCCATGACTTTCTGCGGCTGGTATTGGAGTGTGTTGAGGCCGTGCAGGTCGCCGAGGAAGATCTGCACGGGCGCCACGATCGCAGCCATCCACATTGCCATCGAGAACATCGTGCGTGTTCCGCGATTGGCATTGTCATGGGGTCGCAGAAGATGCCAGGCGGCAACGCCGCCGACGATGAACGCGGTCGTCAGGTATGCCGCCGAGAGCGTATGCATGAGGCGGTAGGGGAACGACGGATTGAAGATCACCTGCCAGAAATCGGTGGGCAGGAACTGTCCGGTCACGGCGTCGATCGTGAATCCCGCCGGCGTGTGCATCCACGAGTTAACCGAGAGGATCCAGAACGCGGACGCGAACGTGCCGAGCGCGACCATGGCCGTTGCGAACATGTGCAGACCCGGTCCGACGCGGCGGCGGCCGAACAGCATGATGCCGAGGAACCCGGCCTCAAGGAAAAATGCGGAAAGCACCTCATAGGCCATCGGCGCGCCGATCACGGGCCCGGCCTTGTCCGAGAACACGCTCCAGTTCGTACCGAACTGGTAGCTCATGACGATGCCCGACACGACACCCATGGGGAACGCGATCGCGAAGATCTTCGTCCAGTACTCGAACAGCCTCAGGTAGACCGTGTCCCTGGTCCACAGCCACGATGCATTGAGGACAGCCAGATAGCTGGCAAGCCCGATCGTGAACGCGGGAAAGATGAAATGAAACGAAACCGTGAACGCGAACTGGATCCGCGCCAGCAGAATGGCATCGGCCTGATCGAACACGGCACCTCCTGTCGCGGTTGCGTGCCGTTCGAATGGACGGCAAGACGATCGCGGCCAAAGTGTAGTGCATGCGGCAAACGCGACATCATTTCAGGACCCACCAGGGGTGTGCCGTATCGTCGCAGCGCAAACGCGCGCGGGCGGGCGCCTACGGAATTGCCTGCACGTCGACGATCCACGGCTCGAATCGTCGGCCCCAGGCCAGGTTCACCTGGAAGCGGGGCGGGCCGTCGTGGGCCCGGTCGCCTTTGAGGGTATCGAAAACATGGCGGAATCGAGCGGGAACATGAATGCTGTCGATATCCACCGCCTCGACGAAACCGGCGGGAAGTTTGCGAGGATCGCTCGTTCGGAATCGCGGGGCAGTGATCCGGCCACGCAGGATCAGGTGGCGTGCACTGTCCGGGTAACGACCACGCAGCACCGCCGGATCGAGATCGGCATCGATCACGAACAGTCGGGTTTCGTGATCGCGCTCGCGGCGCAGGGCGGATTCCGCGCTCTCCAACGTTGAACGCGTGCTTTCAGGAGAAGCGCTCCCGGGCATCGACTGGCGCACGTGTTCGAGCCGGCGTTCGGCGTTGCCGAGGACTCGCTGGTAACTTTCCCCATCGAACTCGAGCAGCAGCCAGACGCTGCGCGCCAACTGACGGTCGACGACGAGTCGAAAGTCATGGTCCGCATCGAGCAAGGCAGGCGTGCGGAACCCCAGCGAGAGGAGCTTTTTTTCATCCAGCCAGTCGGCACTGCGATCATGGATCATCGGATGCTGCGCCGGGTCGAAAGGCTCGGCGGAGCGTTTGCCCACACGCCATTCCAGCTGCAATGCAAGGCCGCTGTTCTCCTTGCTCATGCCAGCTTGCCAGTAGTAAGGGATGCCCAATTCGCGTTCGCTCAATTGCGCTTGCGCGAGCGGCTCCCCGCTGCGGTTCCAGGACACACCACCGAGCACGATCGCATTGACGGCGATGATCAGCGCGCCGCCCGCCCACACCAGCCATGCACCGGGCCAGATCCTCATGCGCCGTCTCCGTGTGGTGGCGCGCCGGCACGACGCAAGCGCTGGAAGACCACGAGCAGCAGGACCGCACTCAATGCGACCAGCAGGAAAAAAACGTACTTGGGCAGCCAGTCCCACCACCAGTCGTAGAACTTGGTGTAAAGGAACACGACAAAAAACACGACTCCCGTGTTCGTGACCTCGTTCCAGCCGCGACGGATACCCAGCGCGACGAACGCGGCGCTGAAGACGAAGCCCAGGGTTTGATACAGGTACTCGATCGGTGTCGCGTTCCAGTCGAGATAACTGGTGTGCCCCCAGTTGGCGAGAACGAGCACCGGCAACAGCAACGCGAGCACTGCACTGATGCGGTACGTTCCGGCAAAGCCGGCGAAGCGCCGCTGATCAATCACCCATGGCACGCAGAAAATGATCAGGGCCGCCGGAAAGAAATTCTCCGGGCGCTCGCCGAAATGTATCCAGTACATGCCGCTCCAGGTTCCGGCACGGGCAGCAATGAAGACGGCAAGGCATACGATGCCGGCAACCAGCAACAGGCGCAGGTCGCAGCGGTAGGCGAGCAGGAACGCCAATGTCGCCCACGCCAGCAACGCCTTGTCCGATGGCGTGATATTGAAGATCTGTCCAAACATGCCGACGTTGAGCACGAAACAGGCGAACGCGACCAGCGCGGCGAGCTTGCAGAAGTAGCCGGAACGGTCGCGACGGCGGATCACCTCGGTGAGCAGCAGTGAGCCGAGCGCAGAGGCGACGAGGATCAGCACCTGGGTGAGCGTCTGCAGCAACCCCCAGAACTGGTAGAACAGGAAGAAGATCGCTGCGGCCAGAGCCATCGCACCGAAAAACGATGCCACCTTCATGCCCAGCGAAAGCTGACGCGCGCGACTATCGCGATCGATGTCGAAGCCGCGCGCAAGATCCCCCAATAGACGGTCATGGTGAGTCGCGACGTCGGCGAGCGGGTCGGCTCCGGAAAATGACACGCCTTCCGCCTGCAGACGCGACAGCTCCCGACGGAACACCTGGATGTCGTCGGCGCGCGCCTGGGCGTCGGTCTTGTTCGTCGTCATGCGCGGCCTCGACGGGCTGGGAAACGCTTCGGCATGCAAGCACGAGGGTGGCCGTCCACACAAGCCCTCGAGACGACGGGCCGGTCGGTCCCGGGATTTCAGCGAGAGCGAGCGCATGCAACGCACGCCGCGTGTTGTTCACTGTCATCAGCCGGGGCGGGTGGCCAATCCTCGATTTCGTGATCCGGTCGACATTCGTGCTGCGAGTAATTGATAAGGAAGGCAGTTCCGCCTTCCGCGATGGCGCCGCCCTGGCTGGAAACCTGCTCAACCGCGATCCCCTGGTCGGCAACCGGTCAAGCATGGGTCCGCCGGAAAACGAGGGTCCCATGTGGAGATTGCGATGAAAGGCTGGCTCGATACCATCGCGTCGCTGCTGGTGGTCTGCATCATCGGTGCGGCAGGTGGACTCGTGGCCTCGCGCGGATACCACGGCACCAAGTCCGACAGCGTCGATGGCAACTACGCAAGGCACCATGCCCAGGCCGGGCAACCGGTAATCCTGCTGGGTTCGGACGCATGCGACGATTGCCTGATGACGCGCGAGTACCTGCGCGCGCGAGGCATCGCGTTCGCCGATCTGGACATCGAACAGTCGAATCTGGCCGGGCGGTGGGTCCGGGAACTGGGCGTCAGCCGGGTGCCCGTGGTCCTGATAGGCGATCGCCAGATCCGCGGCTTCCGTCCCGCGGAAATCGATGCAGCCATTGCTGCGGCGGAGCCCCCGGTTCGCCGGACCGCATCGCGTTGAGAATCCGATCTGCAGCAGCGCCTGCGGCGCGCAGCGCATTCGCGCGCGCCTCGAGAACTCCGTGACCACTTCGGGCGGATAGTCCCGCAGCGCAACCGGGGAGCCACGGCGCTCCCCATCCATCGCGATGCGCGGGTCAATACCGGAAACAGACTCCGGCAGGAATCTCCCATTGGGCAGTCTCCGACGTGCCCGAGGGCGAGGTCACCTGCACCGACACGACGCCGCCGCTGTTGTCGTTCATGCGCGCGATCGCGAAGTTGTCGGACGCGGCGGGTTGCGGCTCCAATCGGATTTGACCTGACGGCGTCCACTCGTAGCTGAAACCACTGCCATGCGGCCAGGCGTTGCAGGTGAAGTTGCAGTTGCCCACGGGCTCGCAGACCAGGCGCGGCGTGCCGGGCGGATCGACGGTCAGGAACTCGACCTGCACGGTTCCAGGCTGGTCGGCCTGCACCTGCCAGCAGACGCCATCGGTGGACTCGGGTGGGAGCCACTCGGCCCAATAGGCCGAATAGCATTCGCCGCCGGTGCCGCAGACATTGCCATCGAGTTGGTCACATGTACGCATCGGAACTGACGATTCCGCGCTCGCAGAAGAATTGACCATCACGGACGCGATCAGAACGGAACTGAAAAACAATTTCGCGTGCATCTTTGCGATTCCTTGGTGGTGCTGTCCAGCGCGCCGGGATCTTTTATTGACCCGGAGTCGTTCCGGACATCATTGTGCGCCAGGCGGCGCGGGGCCCGCTTTCGATGAGTCGTTTTCGCTCGCGATCCGTGCCTGCACCCTGCGCGCGGGAGCGCATTTGTCCGCCGGTCCACGCGCGTCGCATGCGCAGGTGCGCAAGGTGTCATTGAGCACCTGATCCAGCAGCGTGCGGGTATCGGTGTTGAGCGGGATCTTCGTATCGGTGTCGAAGTACTCCTGCATTCCGGTCAGCGCCTGCGCACAGCGCTGCCGACCAACGAGAAACTCCAGATGCGAAATGCGCCAGTAGGTCGTGACTCCGGGATTGAGCTCACTGCCATCGGCGGCGTCCTCGAACAGGCGCCGGAACAGGCGATCGACCTCTTCCGCATCGGCGTCGGTGGTTCCCATCGTGTAAGCCAGATTGAACAGCGAACGCAATGCGTTGAGATGACCAGCAGAGGCAGCAGCCTGCCAGCCCTGCCAGGAGAGACGGAAGTGGCGCGTCGCATTGACCTTGTCGTCCATGTCCAGATAGATCTGGGCAAGGGTCCCGCGCACACGCGCGAGCAGCGCGGAACGCTGCCCGAATGCGCGTTCAATGTCGCCCTCGAGCGCGAGCACCTCGGGCAGAACCTCCTGCGCTGCCTGAACATGACGCACATATTCCAGTCGCCGCATGCGCGTGATGAGGATCCGCGGGTGATCTGACTTGAAATGGCGAGCGAGCAGGGCAAGAGTTTCGTCGAGTAGCGTGATCGCCTGCGGTATGTCGCCTGCTTGCCGGCGCGCCTGCGCACGGTACAGGCGCACGTCGAGCGCCAGTGGATCGGTTTCGGGCAGTCCAGCCGCTGCCTCGAACGTCGCGTCCAGCAGTTGCACGGCATCCTTCGGATTGCCCTGCAGATAGGCCAGACGCCCACGCATCAGGTCGATCTCGATCGATTCCCTGAGCGTGGCTGGGACGAGATCCTGCAACTGAGTCACGAGTTCGTGCAGCTCGCCCGATTCCAGTGCAGCCCGCGCGCGCAGCAGGCGCAATACATGCACCTCGCGCGCTGCCAGACCGGCATGCGCCGATGCAGCGATCGCCTTGTTCGACAGTTCCAGCGCCTGCTGCGGTCGACCTGCCGCGAGCTCGACCTGGGCCATCGTCGCGGCGAGGTCGGCGTACAGCTCGGGCTGGTGCTGGCGCTGTGCCTCCAGCAAGGGCAGTGCGGCATCGAGCACCTCGCTGATCGGCGTCTGCGCGCCCTTCGTGCTCAACGGGTTGGCGGCAGCAAACGATTCACGCAGCAGACTGATGGCGCTTTCCGCGCGATCGCGCTCGTGCACGGTGCGCTGCTGCTGGTGCAGCACGACGAACAGCGCGGCAAACAACAGGACCACGGCCACGCTGGCCAGCGCGAACGACGTGCGATGGCGCAGGATGAACTTGCGCAGCCGATACCAGTGCTCGTTCTCGCGTTCGCTGATCGGCCGCCCCTCAAGCAGGCTGCGCAGGTCGCGGTCCAGCTCACCCACGCTTGCGTAGCGCTCTTCCGGTCGCTTGCGCAGGCAGCGCAGCACGACTTGCTCGATGTCACCGCGCAACGCCGACTGCAGCTCCGTCACGGTGCGCAAACCGCGCTCGTTCGCGATGCCGGGTTGCGCACCGGCTATGCGCGTGGCCATCGCCGGTGCAGGAATCCGCAGCAATTGCTCCTGCATGCGCAACGGATCGCGCGTTTCGAAATCGTAGGGTTCGCGTCCGCAAAGCAGCACATACAGGAGCAGACCGAGCCCGTGAATGTCGCAGGCCGTGCCGACCGCACCACCGGCAAGCTGCTCCGGTGCAGCGGTGCGCGGCGTCAGGAATCGCTCGGCGGTGACCGTGGACGATTGCGCCGCGGCCAGGGCGATGGACTTGGCCACGCCGAAATCCACGAGAGTGACCTTGCCGTCCGCGCTGACGAGGACGTTCGCCGGCTTGATGTCGCGATGGATGATCAGGCGCTGGTGGGCATGCTCGACCGCCTCCACGAGCTGGCGCACGAGCTCGATCCGATCGCGCAGGGACAGCCGGCGCTGATTGCACCAGACATCGATCGGCTCACCCTGGATGTACTCCATGGCCACGAATGGCGTACCGTCCTGACGATGGCCGGCCTCGATGAACCGTGCGATGCCCGGATGCGCCAGCGAAGCCAGCGCTTCGCATTCGAGGGCGAAACGCTGCGCGATCAACGGGCTGGCCAGTTCCTGACGAACGGTCTTGAGGGCAAAGATTTCCTGCTTGGGATCGTCGAGCCGGACCGCCGTATAGACGCGGCCCATGCCGCCCGCGCCGATCTGCTCGAGCAGCCGGTAACCCGGCACACTGTCATCGGTCCGTGCATCGCCCAGGGCCAGGCGCGCGGCGGGTTCGACCCGCACATCGGTCTCGAAATCCTCGTCGATCGCGAGCAGCCGACGCAGCTGCTCCGCGCGTGCCGGGTCGGTCGCCGCCAGCGCACGCAGTTGCGCGTCGCGCTCGACCTCATCCCGCGTCAGCAGGTCGTCGAACGCGGCCTGTAGCGATTCAAGTGCCGGCGGGGAGTCTGGCGGATTCATCGGATGCACCGAGTCGATCGGACAACCAGGCCCGGGCGAAACGCCAGTGGCGGACCACGGTTGCAGTGGAGACGCCGCAGCAGCCCGCGATGTCCTCCTTGGTCAGTCCAGAGAAGAGCTTGAGTTCTGCCACCGCGGCGATCGCCGGATGGCCTTCGGCGAGATCGTGCAGCGCGCGCTCGAGATCCAGGCTTTCGACGTAGTCCTCGGCGAGCGGCTCTTCGTTCGATTCCAGCGATTCCAGCGGTCGCATGGCGACTCCGCCCCCGCGCTTTTCCGCACTGCGTCCACGCAGGTAGTCCACGGCAGCGCGACGCATGAGGGTCGTCGCGATCGCGATCAGGTGATCGCGATTCTCCCAATCGACCGTGCTCTGCGGCTGCAGGCGTTCGTACATCTCGTGCACGAGCTCGGTGGCGCGCAATGTGAGTGCACCCTGGAATCGTCGGATGTTCTGTTGCGCGAGTTGTTTCAGGGTGGGGTAGAGCACGGTGATCAGCGCCTCGCCTGCCTCGGCATCGCCCTGCTTCCAGCGCGCAAGCAATCCCGTAATCTCGCCGCCTGTGTGCGGATGCATATCGCGCTTCCCCCTTGAGATACCGGTGCACCGGCATCTGCACCATGACACGATGCAATTTTCGCGCCAAAAGTGGATTTTCGGCACGTCCGTGATGCCGAGCACACAATGAAACCTTGGTCGTGCATGGTAGTCCAAGTTCGCGCGTCGGCAACCGGTCATCGAGGCGCGGCCCTCGAAATTCCGCTAAAGTTTTCCATACGCTGGCGTTTGTCACGGCACCCATGAAATGAAACTTGAGAACTCGTGCGCGATTGCCCAGGATCGGCACGGACCTGAGTCCTGCCGCCGCGAGATGCACGATGAAATCCGCGATTTCCGCAAGCCGATCCGCCGGGCCCGGAAGGGGTCAGAGCATGCGCCCGTCAATTGCAATCGTGCGTGTGATTCTGCTGGCTGCACTGGCCGGATTCGTCTCGTTGGCCGGCGCCGAACGCATCCTGACCTCGCTGCCACATACCGAGCAGTTCGATTCGGCCGCCTATGCAGCGGACATCGTCTGGGTCGTCCAAGGGGCCACGCACACCTGGATGAACACTGCAGGATGGCGTGGCGGAGCGGCGAAGTTCACTCCGCCGATTACCGGCGAGGGCATGTCCGGTCTCGGGCAGTTTCACTTTTCCGGATTGGCCCAGGTGCCCGCGCAGATCAACGTCCGTTTCCTGATCTATCACGGCAGCAGCTGGAATCTGTACGGTCCCGGCAACAAGCTCGTCATCATGAATCGCAACGGCAATCCGGGGCGGCCCATGATCATCACGCGGCATTTCAACGAGAACACGCCCGCGCAATGGGAAACCTGGGGCGCGTGCGACGGCACGGTGTGTCGCTACGAGGGCGGCGATTTCTGGCCCGACGGCACCGACTCGTTGCGCATCGGCGACCCGCCGCTGGCCCGTGAACGCGAGTGGATCAGTGTCGAGCTGGAAGCCAACTCGGTGACCGGCATGATCCGCCTCTATGTCGACACCGAGGACGGCGAGTTGCAGGGACTGTATGTGGAACGTCCGATGGACGACACCGGACCCGGTGGCACGTGGAGCTATATCGACACGATCGGCGGCTACATGCTCGCGACAACGACCCCGCATCCGGACAACTATTTCATGATCGATGAAGTGGCGATCGACTCGCACTACATCGGCCCACCCCAGGGGTTCGGAGATCACCTTTTTGCCGACGGGTTCGATGCGCCGAGCGGTCCTGGCAGCTCTGCACGCTGACCCCGACCCTGCGTCGTTCCCGGACTCGGCCAGCCGACGCCAGTGCTGACTCCCGGCTCCGCTTGCGTCGTGCGACAGCGCTGCCGGCTCAGACATCCTTGCGGACATCTGGCACTGCATGTCATTTCGCGCCCGATCCGTGTCATTTCCGGCCAGTCGCGCAGCACCGCTACCAGTCGGTCGGCTTGTAGTCCTTGAGGAACTGCCCCCAGACGTGTTCGCCGGTATTGATGCCGCTGATGATCGGGTCGACGATGCGTGCGGCACCATCGACGATATCGAGCGGGGGATGGAACCGTTCCTCGAGCGTCTTGCGCGCGGCGATCTCGACCGGATCTTCATCGGTGACCCAGCCGGTATCGACGCTGTTCATGTGGATGCCGTCGTTGTGATAGTCGGTCGCCGCCGTGCGCGTCATCATGTTGAGCGCGGCCTTGGCCATGTTCGTGTGCGGATGCCGCGTGGTCTTGAAATTCCGGTAGAACTGGCCTTCGACGGCCGAGACATTGACGATGTGCTTGTCCCGCTCCGGCGTGCGCAGCATCAGCGGCTTGAGACGCGCATTGATGATGAACGGCGCGACCGCATTGACCAGTTGCACTTCGAGCAACTCGACCGACGGCACTTCGTCCATGAGCAGGCGCCATGAATTGCGTCCGCGCAGATCGACCTGCTGCAAGTCCTGGTCGAGCCGCCCCTGCGGAAACAGGTGCTCCTGGGCGAGCAGTTCCTCGGGCAGAAGGGCGACTTGCGAGAGTTCGGCCGCCCGGGTCAGGCCGTGCGCATGGGCGACATCCGCATGGCGCGCGTCGGCCAGGCCGGATTGATCGCCAGCACCGAGCATGCGCGAACTGCGCAAGCCTTCGTAGCTGCCAAGCAGCCTGCGCACGTGTTCCGGCGCGGCATCCATCGCGGCGGTTTCGCCAGCCATCATGTGCGCGTAGAAATCGGGTGGCCGACGCACGGTCTGGCAGGCATTGTTGATGATGAAGTCCAGGCGTGGACGCGTCGCCAGCAGTTCACGGCAGAACGCCTCGACACTTGGCGTGTGGCGCAGGTCCAGTCCGAAGATCTCCAGGCGATCGCACCACGCGGCGAAGTCGGGCTCCTGCGCATAGCGCGCCGCCGAGTCGCGAGGAAAGCGCGTCGTCACGATCAGGCCCGCGCCGGCGCGCAGCAGCTTCAATCCGGCCTGGTAGCCGATCTTGACCCGACCGCCGGTCAGCAATGCAACACGACCGTTCAGATCGGCCAGTTCGTTGCGCTTGCGATAGTTGAGCGCGGCGCATGGTGGGCACAACTGGTCGTAGAAATGATGGATGGAAGCGTACTTCTGCTTGCACACGTAGCAGTGCTGCGGCGCGATCGTCTCGCGCGGATGCGGCCCATCCGCATGCACGTCGTGGGCTTCGAATCCTTCGGGCGGAAACACGTTCGGTGTCGTGAAGACGGCCTGCCGGCGCAGCGTGCGGATTCCGGTGGAGTCGAGCAATTCGTCGTCCTGACGGATCTGGGCCGCGTTGCGCTCGCGCTCGACTGCCTTCATGCGCTGACGGCGTGCGACCGGATCGGGGTTGTAGACCTTTGCGACCGCCTGATGCAGGCGCTGACGATCCACCGGCGGCAATCGTTCAAGCAGACTCCAGTCGGCGGCGACCGCTTCGAGCAGATCGATCGCAACGCGCGCCTGATTCTGCAGTTCGGAGTCGTCCTGGGCGGACGATGGCATGGCTTGATTCATTGTTGTCTCGCGTGCATTCCGCAGCCGGAAACGATTGAGTTCGCACGCTACAACGAAAAAGCGGGCCGTGGCCCGCTTTTTCGCGTACCAGCGGACGTGCGCCGGATCAGGCGCTGACGCCCTCGCCTTCCTCGACCGCCTTCATCGACAGGCGGATACGGCCCTGCTTGTCGACTTCGAGCACCTTGACCTTGACGATGTCGCCTTCCTTGAGCTTGTCGGAGACCTTCTCGACGCGCTCGTTGGAGATCTGCGAGACGTGGACGAGTCCGTCCTTGCCCGGCAGGATCGTGACGAAGGCGCCGAAATCCATGAGCTTGGCGACCTTGCCCTCATAGATGCGGCCCGGTTCGACGTCGGAAACGATCATCTCGATGCGCTTCTTCGCCTCCTCGGCCGCGGCGCGATTGACCGACGCGATGATGATCGTGCCGTCATCGGTGATGTCGATCGTGGTGCCGGTTTCCTCGGTGATCGAGCGGATCACCGACCCGCCCTTGCCGATCACTTCGCGGATCTTGTCCGGATGGATCTTCATGGTCAGCAGGCGCGGCGCGTACTCGCTCATCTCGGTGCGTGCCGAGCTGATGGCCTTGTTCATTTCGCCGAGAATATGCAGGCGGCCCTGCTTGGCCTGGGCCAGCGCGACCTTCATGATCTCTTCGGTGATGCCGTCGATCTTGATGTCCATCTGCAGCGCGCTGATGCCTTCGGCGCTACCGGCCACCTTGAAGTCCATGTCGCCGAGATGGTCCTCGTCACCGAGGATGTCGGAGAGCACGACGAAATCGTCGCCTTCCTTGACCAGACCCATCGCGATGCCCGCGACCGG
>Ga0307505_10002525_pt1 | contig 12606 bp, 13 predicted proteins | sample 23_S_MG_FD_202183 | JGI IMG/M metagenome (GOLD analysis project Ga0307505, IMG submission 202183) | Soil microbial communities from Populus trichocarpa stands in riparian zone in the Pacific Northwest, United States - 23_S | ecosystem: Environmental > Terrestrial > Soil > Riparian zone > Trees...
GACGATCTGTCTGTCAATGCCTCTGAAGCTGTTCAGCCCGAGGTCACCGTGGCTGCGGTACTCCAGGAGTGCAAGACGTCCCTTCGTCTTTTCGATCTCAATGCGGACGGCATCGCTATCGGCCAGCCCCGTGAGTAGCTTCTGCTCTCGACGTTGAACAACGCTGCCCCATGCGAAGAGCGCAATGCCCATGGGTAAAGCGGCGACGCCTGCCTGAGGCCAGAGCGTAAAGCCGGCAATCACCGCTACCGGCTCGCCGAACAGGGCTGTCAGCCCGCTTCCGACGAGAAGCGCACCGCCGGCAGCTCGAGTTTGTCCAGGCATGCGACTTATCGTATCGATGGCTCGAGCGAGGGGCCCAATTCGAGTCGCGCAGGCGTCCTCACGCGGTCCGCACTGAGTGCGAGTACCCGGTGCGGTTTCCGAAAAGGGCCGCCAGCGGCCCTAGACCGTTACTCGCGACGGGCGGCGTTCGACGCCACCGTATGCGGGCGTTGCCCGCTGATCGGGCCGCTTCGTCTAGGCGAGATCGCGCGACGTTTCTCCGATAGCGGTCCCTACGTCTCGACAGGCTGGGAGGCATCGGTGGCTGCTCGTCGATCCTTGAGACGTGCGGCAGGATTGCTCAACATGGTCTCGTCAGACCAATTCCGTCGCGCCCCTGGATCCCACTGTTCGAACCTCCTCACAAACTGACGCTCTCTCATTTCGATGGCACCGTCGTCGAGTGGCTTCCAAGCGAACGGATCATCGGACAAGGCCCAGTAGGGATGTGGAGAAAGCAGTCGGTCATACGAAAGTGGGATGCGCAGGTAGGTGCCGTCCTCCGCTCGGAGCTCGTGTGTCGCGAAATCATCGCCCATCTCGGTTGCATATTGACACGCGACGACTGCTGACCAAGGCGAGTGCAACGCGACGGATAGCGCATCGAGCTTGTCAAGTTCGGCTTGCGTTATTCCCGTCGAGCTCCGCTTCACTTCAATGGGGACAAGCTCTGCGTGCCGTGTGAGGAGAAGAACATCAGCCTCGCCAAGCACCTGCGTCGAGCCAATCCGTTGCACCTCTAGCCCCGGGTGTAGCCCGATAAGTCGCGTGTCCAGCACCGAGTCAAGGAAGCTGGCAGTCAGCAAGTGACCCATCGCGTCATGCTCATAGACGCGACGAAGTCTCTCCGACAGGCGAAACTTGAACTCGATCGTATGGCGATTCCCGAATGGCATAGAGATCTCCCGAGCGCATCCCCTGCAGATCACGGGGGGCGAGAACGCGTCGACGGGGAGCCACTGCTTGGCCTGACAGAGTTCGCACTGGAGTGGGAACCCCTTCACCACCATTCCGGACTTCTCCGCCCACATGAGCCAGTTGCGGGTCGCCTTGTCGCTGTTGCCGAGAGCTTTCTTGAACTCGCCGAAAGATCGCTCAGGAAGCTCATCCACGGTTGGCCCTACCGATTCAATCGGATCCGCTACGCCTCCGACACCACGTAGCCTCTGCTTGTACCAGCCGAAACCGTGACGTGCGGCCATCTCCTCAAGGAGCTTGAGAAGTGGCGCGTGAGCGAGATTGTGGATCTCGCTCAGATCCTCAAGTCGTTCGATCATTACCCGGGCCGCTCGCCCTGGCTCAGACTCAGTAAGGTCGGTGTCGCGCCGCGCCGCCACTGCGCGTGCCATCAGCAGCCGACTGGGCCATGAAACCTCGCGAGCTTCCGTCAGAATCCTTGACATCCCCCACGTCGTCTTTGACCCCGCGTAAAAATCGCCGTCGACGGAATCGACACGGATGTCATCGCCACTTGGGAACGGAGCATCGACGAGGCTGAGGTCGACCCTGAAGTAGATGGCGTCATTGAGCGCACGGCTGCGAAGAACCTTGTGTTGATGATCGACACCGTGTGGGACGAAGTGCGATTGACCGTCCGCCCATACGAGCACCTCGTCTCGGCTCCACCCAAACGTCCCGAAGGACAGAAGTGCGTCCGGGGGCGCCACGGCGAAGGATCTCGAGTCGCCGAGGCGCGCGCTCAACTCGTCCGATGTCACGCTCGCGCTCGTGACATAGAGCGGATGCGCTGAGGAGCCATTTCTCGCGAGGTGCGGGTGGAAACTAATCTCGGCGATCGACTCTGTGGTGGCTTCCGATAGGGGCACACCAATCGGCACGTGCCGGCTGTCGCCGTGGGCGCCCCTCAGATTCCAGAGCAAGGTCGCGTCGTCGACGTCGCCGGGTGAGCAGACCACCACGATGTTGGGGCCCGCATCGAAAGCAGGAAACCACGGCTCGGGGAGAACCCTCTTATCGGATCTCAGGCTTGAACTGCCCGATCCGCCATACGCGAGATGAACCATCGACAGCACTCGAGGACTGTTGCGATCTCGCGCGGTAAGGCGATCGAGCAGATCGGTAAGTGATCCCCGCGTCGACACCCGATCGACTTTGACGAAGTCATCCATCTGAACCGAGGAAACGAGGTTCATTCGTCGAAGAGACGATGGGTCAAATGCCGTAGGCGCCGATCCGAGGCAAGCAGCGTATATCAAGCGCCAAGGGTCTGCGGCACCAAGCGTCACCACTTCCAACGGGGCATATGTGTCTTGCTTTCGGTACTTGAGCAAGGGCAACGCCAGCTGCTCATCAAATGCCTCACGAGACGGATTCGGCTGAACAACCGCGCTGCTCAACGCGAACAGGTCGAATGGGTGAAGTCCTTCGACGCCATCGACCGTTGCGCCGGCGAGCTTGGATACGTACAGGGGGGAGAGCGCACCCGACTCGTCCATTGGAACTATCGGTGTCACCGCGCCACCCCACAATGAGCAAAGCCTTTCAACCTCGACGAGGAACTCATCCTCGTCCCTGCGAATTGCAGAAGCCTCCCGGTTAAGGCGAACGGTGATTCTCGCCTTGTGAACGCCTTCCAGGTTCTCATCGTCGAGCAGTCCCCTCATGACATCCTCTCGGGTGCGCTCACGGCTTGGACTGGTCAAGAATCGATGAGCGTCGCGTACGAAGGCTACTGGGCCCATTGCTCCCGGAGGGGTGCTGGCCCGTCTTGGCGTCATCCACTTCAGCCTGCATCGCCATCGCGCCCCCGGTGTCGTCGATGCCTGGCGTGAGCACGACCGAGGATTCGCCTGGTCTGCTCGGAAGCAGTCGCGTCCGCTTTCGTCGTCCGGTGGTCAGCGCAAGTGTGCGATCGGGGGTCCGTCTGCGGGCGTCTATCGGCATTGAGTAGACGTGATCCGGTCGGTGCGGTGACCCTCGGGATCAAGTCAATCGTAAGCCGGCCCATCGCGGATACCGGCATGTCGGAACGCCGGGCTAACCGACACCCCAAGTGATCGTGTCGATGCCGAGGACGAAGGCCCCAGCTACCCAGAACAAGAATCCAAGTACGCCAAGCGGTACTTGATCGGCCAGTTTGCCGAGCAACTCTGAGAGCCAGTTCTTTTTCTCCTCGGTAAGACTCGATTGAGCGGCCAGAGAAGCAGCGGCTTTTGCCTTGGCGACGGAAACCCAAATCTGACCCAGGACGGCGAGCGTGCCGAGTATGAGTCCGCCGACACCCACTATGAGCTGCAAGTTCATAATCTCCCCAGACGCTTGCTGACACTAACCGATGAGCGTGGTCGAATTCTTGCACTTAGCGACGCCGACGTACAGTTGGAATCGCTCTCGGTCCACGCAATGGGCGTGGCAGGCGCTGCACTAATGGGTGCCGGGTCAGAGCCGCAGAGTATGCGTCCGCAAGCCGGTCCCTTGGCGGTCATAGCAGCCATGCATGATCCACGCCCGCTCTGCTCTGGACGAGCGAATCTGTCGCGAACTCATTCAGGCGCAGTATCGCGCACTCCAGACTCCCTCGAATCTTGGCTCGAGGGCGGCGGCGAGGCAGATCGGCAAGTCCAGAAAGTCAGTTTTGACAGTAACGGCGATCGGCGTACCGTCGGCGCCAGTCACTCACCAACCAAAGGAACTCCGATGGCCTTGCATCCTCAGATACCGACGCCCAGAGCGCACCGCTATGTCCTCCCGCATGCGGGCGAGCAGATCGACCTAATCCGGGACACGAACCGGAGGGATAATCGGGGGAACGTCATCTGCCTCGGGGCCGAGGAGGTCCAGGCCATCCGGGCGGTCCTAACTCCGGTCATCGAAGCCGAGCTCCGCGCTCAAATCGCGTCCGAGATCCTCACTGGGATCCCCGCGTGGGTCATTGATGAATCGAAGGCTGCCAAGGGCAGTCTGATACTTGCGGGGCGTGACGCCGTCGCGGGTCGACAGGTTCAGGAGGTCAGTGACGCGCGGGCCACCCGACACAGTCGACAATGCCGTTGATGACGCCGCGGCCAGCCAAGCCCACGATCCCGATCCGGGCACCGACCGGTTGAGAGACGCGTCCGTTCAACCGGCATCCTTTGAAGGCTTCTTGAGTCCGGCCCGGCCATCGAGGTGGTGCGCCTCTCGAGTCGCCTATCTGGCTCGTGTTCGAGCGGCGGCGCAACGCAAGGGGATAAGTAGGCGATCGTCAGGGCGCGCTCCGTGGCGGCCAGTCGACGAGAAGCGAGTCGCCCTTGGCATAGAGAGGGTGCTGCGGGTGACCGTGCATCGTGACCTTGAGCGCTTTGAGTGGCGGCAGCAGCGTGAGTGCGTGAGCGACTCGCGCCGGGCTCGCGTTCGTTCCCCATCCGGCCACGACCGTCCCGGTGGCCTCGGCCAGCGCTCGGTCGTTCTCAGGACCGACTGGGTCAGGTACTCCGAGCATCACCTTCGGGCTCGGCGTGCGGTATGCATACAGGTTGAGGATCTTCATGCCGCCGTACCCGTCGCGCTTGGAGAAGTTCACGCAGCGTCGCAGCGTCGGATCAAGATCTACTGCGTCAGCGGTGCTCGGGTTCAGCAGCACGAAAGTGATCGTTGGCAGAGTCCCGTCCCAGACACGCGTCAGGCTGTACCGGTAGTCGCCGCGGATGTCTGCGGTCGCAGAGACGAAATGGCTCACGACCAGATCATATGGCCCGGTTGTCCGGGTGCGACCGTGAGTACCGGCCCGGACCATCCCTTAGCGGGCTGGGAGCATTGATTGCCCATACTCACGGAAGTGAGGTCGAATCGTACGACTGATTGAGTCGTAGCGATCGTTGGTTCCGCCGAGCCGCCGTCGACAGCAGGGCGAGTCGACGGGATACTTCCGCGGCGAAGACGCTGTGCGAGGACCGGGGGATGGCGGCCGGTAGAGTGCGGGCATGGTCGAGCCGGGTTTGATCGTCAATGTCGGCCTCTTCGTTGTCACAGCCCTCGCGACAACGATCGCCTGGGCGCAAGCGATCGCAGCCGGTCGGGCGGAACGCGGTGCCCTCGACGCTCGCCGGCGAGCAGAAGACGCTGTAGCAGCTGCGGAACGACAGGCCGACGCCGCCGAGTTCGCGCTCGCGCAGAGCGACCGGTACAGAGTTGAGGATCGACGTTCCGCAGCGATCATCGAGCTCGCGCAGATGCTGATTGATGACGCTGACGTCGTGATGCGTTCCATCGATCAACGTAGGGCTCAACTAGAGGGCACCGTTGGTCGAACCACACTGACCGCGCTCGATCGGTTCCGGAACAATGCTCACTTCGTACGAGCGCAGGCGCTTCTCGTCGACGACGAGGTCGCCGTGTCCAACTGGGCGCTGGCACAGAGTGGCTCGCTTTACGACACCGCGGCGGCGCTTGTGGAGGAGCATGGGCTTCCCGACAGGGAGGTCGGTCCGGCCCGCGCTGCCGCCATGAAAATTGCGACGGACGCAATCGCAAAGCTATTCGCGTGGCAGCGCGACCAGCTCGCGCTGAGCTGGTTCGTTGAACAGGGCACCAAGAAGCCCTGAGCACTATCCCCAGCGCTCCTGTCCGGGTCGGGTTCGAGTGTGATCCCTGAGCGGGCAGAGTGGTCACGCCGGCGTGGTGTGTCCGCTGATGGCACCCTTCCGAGGCTGGTGCCGTTTCGAGCAACGGGATCGCGTCATGCGACGGGAAAGGCTATGGCTAGTCGCGCGTGAACGGTGTCGACGTCGACGGAGCGGCCAGCCGCTGAAGTTGCGGTGAGGCACTTGACGAGCAGCTTCGGCCACAACACGTGGATGCCGTTCACTTCGAAGGAGCCTCCGACGAGTGGCCAGTCGGCCTCGACGAAGCAGAGTGCACCATGCACGTCGACGTTCGCGTCAGGCAGCGCGGCGGTCACCTGGGTGATCTGTTTCTGCATACCGTTGACGAGTTTGGCCTTGTCGCGCCCGGCGACGCGAAGAGTCTCGACGCGTGGCCGCAGGATGCCGCCCTCTACGTGCAGGGAGGGGCGCTGGCCCTTGTATCGTTTCGCGTCGATGACCCACACCCCGGAGGGTGACACGACAATGTGATCGATGTTTGCGCGAGTGCCGGGGATCCGGCGGTCATGGAGCACGCGGAGGTTGTCGGGCAGTTCTGCGAGCCATTCGGCGAGGCGTTCTTCTCCGATCGCGCCATGCTGCCAGGCTACGGTGCTTCGCGGGTCGTCCGTCAGCGCGAGGATGAATCCGCCGAGCTTCGGGTGTCTTGTGCGAATGTGTTGTTCGCGTGCGTTCTTGCGCCGCTCGTGCTCTCGTCGCGCGGACGCACCGGCGACGCCAGTGTCAAGTTCAACGGGCTCTGTGGTGCAGGTGACGCAGCGCACCGTTCGCGATTCGCGCTCGTATATCGCGTCGGTCCCGGCGGGTAGCGGCTTGTCGCAGAGTCGGCAGGAGCCGGCGTAGCGCAGTCGCATCCGCTTGTCGGTTGGCGCGGGTTCAAGCGTCACGGCTTGAACGTAGCAGCGGTGTGCTGGGCGGCGTGAGCTTGAGGGGCGAAAGTGGAAGAGCCAGCCGCACACCGTGCGCGCCGAGCGCGCCTCACGGGTGACGCGCCGGTTGGGGAGTCGGGTTTCTGGCGACGGTGATTGCGGTCGACTGTCACCGTGCGGCATTCTGGACCTGGCGATAAGACCTTAATTGGCAGCCCCCAGGGCCTGGACTTGAAGAGTTGCAGGGCTCGGACGTTGGTCGGCATGATGCCGGAGCACGTCGTTTCCTTGAATGAAGGGAGCGGCGTGGGCGCCTGCAGCAAACGTTCTTATCCGAGTGCCTTCTCCGCAGCACTCGCCCTACGCAAGCTCCAAGCCGCGCACCCTGGCCGCGGTGAGGTTGGCGTCCACCCGTGCTTCGCAGGCCATGGGGCGTGGCACCTCACGTCGCAGCCCGCCGCAGCGCGAAGCCGGTGGACTACGTCGGCGCTAGCGAAGCTCGCCGCTCAAGCGGCGTGACTTGAGTCGCCACTGCTTATGGCGCGGACAGGATCCCCTTGCGAGCGTGCGCGATCGGCAGCCCCCCGCGTCGCTCGCTGGTGGGTCGTAGGAGAAGTGATTCAGGCTGATCCTCGCGGCGCCCGGATAAGGATAATGTCGTCATATGGGCCACGGATCCCGGTTGCGCGGACATGGGGACGGAACACACCCAGGCACTTTGAGCTGGCTTGCTGAAGACGGGGATCCGCGCGTCCGAGCTGCAGCGGCGACCAACCCGCGATCGCCAATTGAGAAGATCGAGAGACTGGCGCAAGATCACTGGCCTGAGGTCAGAAGCGCTGTTGCGGGCAACTCGGCCACACCACTAAATGTGCTCAAAGCGCTTGCGCGGGATGGTGGTCGCATGGGCGTGGCAATACCGGGCCCGGTGTCCGCTGCGGTGGCGGGCAACCCGTCGACGTCAGAGGACATCCTCCGCGAACTCGCTGAAACGGACGATGCGCATAACCGAGCCGGGGTTGCCGGCAACTCCCATTCGCCGAAGGATCTGATGCCCGCGTTCGCGGCGGACAATGACTATCGCGTACGAGAGACGCTTGCCTTCAACCCGTCCACACCGATCGACATCTTGCTTGAGCTCTCAGTAGACCCAGTTCGTCCAGTCCGGTATCGCGTCGCACTCAACGAATCGACTCCGACAACCACATTGACGCGGATGGCAACCGATGCCGACCGCACGGTTAGGGGAGGCGTCGCCAGCAATCTTCGTGCTCCGGTGGATGTACTTCGCGGACTGGGCAACGATGAATGGTCGGACGTGCGGCGGGCGGTCGCGGCCAATAGCGCCACACCACCGGAAGTAGTTGATGCGTTGTCACGAGACCCTCACCCTCAGCCGCGCCGTGGGGCGGCTGAGAACCCCGAAGCGACCTCCGCATTACTGCAGGCGCTGGCGAAGGACCACGACTTTTGGGTCCGAGGCGGGGTCGGCTCGAACGCTGGGACCAAGCCCGCGACACTCTTCCAGTTGTCGAGTGAAGAGGATCTGTTTGTTCGATCGGAGGTCGCGCGCAACGTCCGCCTTCCGATCGAACTCGTGTACCTGCTAGAGCAGGATGGTGAGCCAGCGGTTCGCGGGTCCGTTGCGATGAATCCTCGAATGTTGCAACAGGTGCTCGCCAACCTCGCCGAAGACGAGGCTTGGTATGTGCGCTCCGCCGTCGGCAGGAATCATGGGTCGTGATCCGGCTTCAATTCCCTGAGCGGAGGATCGCGTGGGAGTGGCGAGAACCCTCCGAATCGATGCAACCTCCGCTCGATGTAACGCGATTCACGTTGCTACGCAGTGCCACGAAACTGATCATCTAGGGTGAGTCGGGCTACGCCGACGTTCCTATGAAGCTTCTATATCTCGTCAACCCCCAGTTTGAGCGGTGGAGGCGGCGTTGAGGTGTCGGTAGATGCTGCGGGCGAGGTAGCGCTTGAGGATGCGTCGGATCTCGCGGTCGGTCTTGCCTTCGGCGCGTCGCCGGTCGACGTAGGCGCGGGTGCCGGGGTCGTGGACCATTCGGACCATCGCGATGACGTTCAACGCTCGGTTGAGCTGCCTATCTCCGCCGCGGTTCAGTCGGTGTCGTGTGGTGTTGCCCGAGGATGCCGGGATGGGATTCACCCCGGCGATAGCGGCGAAGGCAGCCTCGTTCGCGACTCGGCCGGGGTGAGACCACGCGACGAGAGTTCTCGCTGCTGTGACCGGCCCGATGCCAGTCTTGTGGAGCAGTTCGGCAGCGGGGCTGGCTTGGACGAGCTCGCTGATGCGCGCCATGTTCTGATCGAGCTCGGCGTCTAGCCCAAGGATCCGTTTGCCCAGACGGATCGCTTCTGTCCGAGCCGTCGCGGCGGCGAGGTGCTCGTCCCGCGTCCGCCAGCGTGCGATCTCCGCGATCCTGCGAGCACCGAGAGGACGACGGACGTCGAGGCCGAGGTCAGTGATGCGGAGCAGGGCAGTGAGTGCGTTGACCGCTCGCGTGCGCTCACCGGCGAGTTCGTCGCGAACGGTCAGGAGGATCTGCGTCGCGGCGCGCACGCCCTTGTCTTGGCGCGGGTTACGAAGTTGATCGGTCGGCAGTGCGAGAACCGCGGCAGCGATTCGCTGCGCGTCGATCGGGTCGGACTTGCCGATACCTCGCCGGCCACCGGTCATCCGGGCGGCCTCGACAACGCGGTAGCCGGTGCCGGTGACGTTGCGTGCCAGCTGCGCGCCGTAACTGTTGGCCCCCTCGATCACCCAGAGGGCGTCGGCGACACCGCTGGCGCGGCGCCCGGACCAGGCGATCGCGCGGGAACGACCCGCCGCGGTGTTGGGGAACGTCTCGGTCCCGAGGTGCTCACCTGCTGCGGTGAGAACAGCGTAGGTGTGGGTTCGAGCGTGGGTGTCCACGCCGATGACGAACGGATGAGTGTGCGCGACAATAGTGCTCACAGCGGTCCGGTCCTTTCCTTGAGATGGGCGATGGCTCGGTCGCTGACGACCGGCGCCGGCCCGGAGAGGATCACTTCGGGGCATACCTGTGATGAGCCACGACCGCAAGGTCGGACATGCTTCTGATCAAGCCACTGAGGTGGGCCGGGAAGGCGCCGGTCACCCGCCGCGACCGGACAGCTCATAGGCAAGGCACCCCGCGAAGGGGCCAAGTTTGTCATGAGTCACGACCACGGCGGAGCGACCAACGCCAACCCTGCCAGCCAGTCCCGGACCAGCCGCCTCTAGATTCACAAGTTCGTCAAGCGTGGTGAGGTCGGCTTTGAGTGCGCCGTCAGGGCTCGATTCTGACACGGGGCTCGACGCCGCATCACGAGTAGTCCAGGAACAGCTTCCGCAGGCTCACGAGCTCGTTCGGCAGCGAAGTCTTCTTCGGATGCCACTGGTGATTAGCCGGATGCGGAACCTTCAGCGGGACGCCGGGCAGAGCGGTGAGCTGTCGGACGTACCTCTGAACCCACTTGCCGCACGCCACGACGGTGCACGCTGAGTCGAGCACGAGCCGGTCAACGCGATCCTGCAGGCCGTCGAGCAGTAGCTGACCCGCCGCGTCGGCCTTCGACACCCCTGTTGCGTTCACGGTGGACGCGGTGGACTTCCTGAAGGTCTTGCCGAGCCACCGCCACTCCTGCCGAGTGAGAGCGGGCGGGACGCTCGTCCGCGTGAATGCCTCTTCCTGCAAAGGCACGGTCGAGATGTTGAGCACGGCGAGCCGGCCGTCGCCTGCAGCATGCTTGTTCGCGACGAAGTTTCCGAGGCTGTCACCGCTCCAGCTCGTGCCCTGTAGGTACTTGAGCGCGGACTTTCCAGCCTCGCCCACGACCGGACGCCGAGGCGGGTCGAGCTCATCAACGTGGGGCGATTCGAGCACGAAGAGCAGCCGGATCGGTGTCGGGTCGGGCGGCAGGAGGTCGGGTACATGCCAAGGGCTCGTCGGACCGTCTTGAAGATAACGCTGAGGGGTCAGGAACACGACAAAAGGTTACGGGCTCGCGCCCATCGCCCATCTGCCCCTCGACGCCGACGATGAGACTCTAGCGATGCGGTGGGCCACCGCTTCCGGGCGTGTGGGCGTCCTTCGCTAACAATGTGGTCCCGCTCGATAGACGGTCGGTGAGCGGGCGGCTGAACGGGTTGCACGCCCCCTGAGTGATGTTGGGGCGTGAGAATAGACGCATGTCGCGACGCAAGGACGGGAGACCTCGGTCGCTGACGCCAGCGGCGAATTCATCCAGGACCGGGGTAACGACGGAACGGGCGCCGGTGAAGGCTGAACGCATGTCGTTGGGCGATCCGGAGCGCAGCATTCCGGCCGGGCTGATGACCGACGAGTTCTTCCTGCGACCCATCCTGGCCACGGACGCGGCGCGCGATTTCGAAGCCGTCATGGAGACGCGGGCAGATCTGCGCGTGTGGGAGCAGTCTTCCTGGCCAGCAGACGACTTCACCGTCGAGGCGAATCGGCAAGACCTGGCAGATCTTGAGCGACGACACCTGGATCGGCGTGCGTTCACCTACACCGTGCTGGACGCGGGCGGCACCGAGTGCCTCGGTTGCGTCTACATTTTCCCGACGACGGCGACGTTCCTCTCGAAAGCCACCGTGACGTCCCTAGTCGAAGACGCCCAATGGGCGGAGGTCGACGCTGTCGTCTACTTCTGGGTCCGAGAGTCGCGGATCTCCTCAGATATGGATGTCCGACTTCTTGCCGCGATCAGGTCGTGGATGGATGAGGACTGGTCGCTCGCGCGGACCGTGTTCGTGACCAACGAACAGTTCGAGCGACAGGTCCAACTGCTCGAGCTCGCGGGACTGCAGGTGAACTTCGAGCTGCGTGAACCAGGCAAGCTCGGGAAATACCTCGTCTACGGATGAGCTGTCCGGTAACTCCGAGCGTCATCAGTCGGCCGCTGGCCAGAGGTCGATCCAGACCTCGTCCATCGGAGCCGCGGCAGTTGCCGCTGAGACGACGACCTGTGTGCGCGGTGCCGGGGTTGGGACGGCAATCTCGCCGTCAGCGTCGCCAACGGAAATTCGCTCATTGGCCTTGTCGATCACCATCTCACCGACGATCACCCGATCCGTCGGATCCGGCGCTACTAGCGAGCGAAGGTGAATCGTTACCGTCGACCAGTCGGTCTCATCGCTCAATACCTCGACGTCAACATCCTGGGCGTGGCGCACGAGCAAGACCAACGTGTCGCCCCCGACCGTGACAGGCTTGCCCGGTTCGATGTCGGGGACAAGCGCAGTGGGGTCGCCGACGATCGCGATGCCCCAATGCCAGGGGCGGACAAGCGTCAGTTCCAGGAGTGGCTGCGTCATTGCCCACACGTTAGCGGCCATGCAGTTCGCCGCCGAGACCGCTGGCATCCGATGTGGGTTCGTCGGGATGGCTCGGAACTTCTCAAACGAGTCGGTAGCCGGTCGGTCACTGCGCGAAACCCTGATCGGTGGCCGGGCGGTTCGAATCGGCGCTCACACTGGATGTGAAGGTGAGTTCGGCGACAGATCCCCTGCCCGGTGAATTGCCCGATGGTCGTCCGCTATCCTCTACACCTGGATCGGCTGACCACGCACGTTATCGACTGAGACGCTGCGCCGCCGCGAGATCTCCCTGCAACCCGGGAACGATCTGCTCACGACGTGCATCGTCTTCGCCGTCGCGCTTTGAGGCGTTGAGCGTTGTGCGTAGTGTGCGCTCGGCTTCAACTGCGTCAGTGGCGACGGTCTGGTTGCGGAACTCGCGGCGCAGCTCTGCGTGCAG
>Ga0307505_10002526_pt1 | contig 12606 bp, 14 predicted proteins | sample 23_S_MG_FD_202183 | JGI IMG/M metagenome (GOLD analysis project Ga0307505, IMG submission 202183) | Soil microbial communities from Populus trichocarpa stands in riparian zone in the Pacific Northwest, United States - 23_S | ecosystem: Environmental > Terrestrial > Soil > Riparian zone > Trees...
GCACATCCGGTTGTAGACAGAAACCCGAACCACAATCTCACGCCAAGTACTTGGCGCCAATAACGAACTCGCGCTATGTCTGCCGGAACTTCGGACTAGCGGGAACGGTGTTGGAGCGGACAACAATGCCGCTCAACACCGGCGAGCAGCGCGCTAGGCGAGGCGCTCGAGGGCGGCGGCAACGCGCTCGGCGATGAAGGCAGAGACGCGCTCGTTGGATTCCACGGTCACGCCAGCGATGTGCGGCGTGAGGAGCAGGCGCGGCGCTCCGGCGAGCGGCGAGCCGGCGCCGAGCGGCTCGTGCTCGAAGACATCCAGCGCGGCACCCCCGAGGCGGCCTTCGCGCAGCATGGCGGCGAGCGCGGCTTCGTCGACGATGCCGCCGCGCGCGGTGTTGATCAGCACCGCGTCGCGCTTCATGCGGCCCAGGCGCTCGGCGCCCAGCAGGCCGCGGGTTTCCGGCGTGAGCGGGAGGTGAAGCGAGACCACGTCGCTCTGCACGAGCAGCGCATCGAGGTCGCGGGTCGTGGCGCTCGGCACCTGCGTGTCATAGCTCACCACTCGCATGCCCAGTGCCTCGGCCTTGCGGGCGGTGAGCTGGCCGATGTTGCCGTAGCCGACGATGCCCATCACCTTGCCGGCGGCTTCGCGCCCCTGCGAGAGCGTCTGCCGCGGCCATGTGCCCGCCTCCACCGCGCGCGTGGAGAAGAACGCGCCGCGCAGCAGGACGATCGCGGCGCTCACCACGTACTCGGCCACCGATTCGGCGTTGGCGCCGGTCGCCGGGATCACCTCGATCCCGCGTTGGGAGCATGCGTCGACGTCGATGTTGTCGAGCCCCACGCCCAGGCGCCCGATCACGCGCACGTCGCCTGCCGCGTGGAGCAGCGAGCCGCGCACCGGCGTGCGATTGCGCACGATCCATGCGCGCGCCCCCGGAAGCGCCGAGGCTAGCGCCGCGGCATCGTCGACGAGGCGCGGGCGGTAGTCGACCTCGTGGTGCGCGGCGAGGCGATCGACCGCGGGCTGATCCATGAACTCGCTGATGACGATGCGCACTTTCACGTGTTCCCTTGACGATGCCTGGCAATCACGCCTTCGAGTGTAGCTGCCCCGCCGTCCGGCGCGCCAGGTAGCCGGTGACCTCCGCGCGGTCGTGGTAGAGCTGCTTCAGGCGCAGGTAGTAGCCGCCGCCGCCGAGCGCCTCGTCCACGATCTCGCGGCAGCGCTCGACCTCCTCCCAGCGCTTTTTCATCGGCAGCTTGAGATTGAAGATGCACTCCTTGCACCACCCGTTGGCGATCCACCTGGACACCAGCTGCGCGATGCGCGACGGGCTCTCGACCATGTCGCAGACCATCCAGTCCACCGGGTCGGCAGGCTGGAAATGGAATCCGTCCTCGCGGCGATGCCTCACCTGGCCGGTGTCTAGCAGGGCCGCGTCGAGCGCCCCGTTGTCAACCGCCAGCACGTGGAAGCCACGCTTGACCAGTTGCCACGTCCAGCCGCCGGGGGATGCACCGAGGTCGACCGCCGTGAGGCCGGGCTCGAAGTCGCGCCCGGGAAGGAACTGCATCAGCGCTTCCGCGAGCTTCAGGGTGGAGCGGGAGGGCGCGCCCGCGGGCATCTTCAGCCGCGCGATGCCCATCGGCCAGGGCGCCGAGCCCGCCACCGCCGACACACCCACGTAGCAGGCACGCCCGCCTACGAAGAAGACGTGCAACCGCTCCTCGGCACCCGGCTCTTCGAACTCAACGCCCGCCTTGCGCAGCGCGCGCTCGAGGTGAGGCGCGAGCTGGCGCGCGAGCGTGGCGAGCGACTTGCCGTCGTTGGTGTCGGGCATCTCGATCCAGAGGGCGGCGAAGCGGGCGCCGAGCGCCCGCGCCGCCAGCACGATCGGCGCCACCCGATCGGCCTCGGGCAGGTCGGTGAGCATCTCGCCCGTGCGCACCAGCTGGCGCGCGAACACGAGCCGCGCGAGCTCGATGTGCTCGCCCAGCTCCGCGCCCATCGCATCCTGGTGTGCCTGGAACACGGCGAAGCCGCTATCGGGGCGCGCCTTGACGAACCCCTCGACACCCATCGAGGCGGCCGCCGCGGTGACCTCCTGGGCGCACTCGCGCTCGAAGCCCGGGCGGCAGTAGACGAGCAGGCGAGCCGGCTTCACGCCGGCCGCGCGTGCCGGAACAACCGGAAGAAGTTCTCGGTCGTGCGGCGCGCCACCTCGTCGAAATCGATTCCGCGCAGCCGCGCGATCTCCTCGGCCACGTGGCGCACGAAAGCCGGCTGGTTCGGCTTGCCGCGATGCGGCACCGGCGCGAGGTAGGGCGAGTCGGTCTCGACCAGCATGCGTTCGAGCGGCACGCGGCGCGCGACCTCCTTCAGCGCCACGGCGTTCTTGAACGTGACGATGCCGGAGAAGGAAATGTGGAAGTCCTCGGCGATCGCCGCCTCTGCGACCTCCCACGTCTCGGTGAAGCAGTGCATCACCCCGCCCGCTTCCCCTGCGCCCTCCTCCCGCATGATCCTGATCGTGTCCTCGGCGGCATTGCGCGTGTGGATCACGAGCGGCTTGCCGCATTTGCGCGCGGCGCGGATATGGGTGCGGAAGCGCTCGCGCTGCCATCCGGTGTCGCCCTCGACGCGGAAATAGTCCAGGCCGGTCTCGCCGATCGCGACCACCTTGTCGTCGCGCGCCATCGCGAGCAGGTCCTCGAGCGTGGCCTCGCGGTCGTCGCGCCGCTCGTCGGGATGCACGCCCGCGGAGCACCAGAGGTTGGCGCTCGCGCCCGCCACCTCGCGCACCGCCGGCCAGGTCTCCAGCGTCGTGCTGATGGTGAGCGCATGGGTGACGCCGTTGTCGCCCATGCGCGACAGCACGCCGGGCAGGTCCGCGCGGAGCTCGGGAAAATCGAGGTGGCAGTGCGAGTCGACGAGCATGTATGCGCCATTCTACCCAGCCGGTAGGAAAGGTCCGTCAGGCGAACAGGACTGGTGGAGTTGGCCCGCGCCACTGCCGCGACCGATATTTCGAATTGCATCCCATGATTCACAGGAGGCCAGCATGCATCGCAGATTGATTCTTGCCCTCGCCGGCGCGCTCGCGCTCGGCGGCGCGTCGACGGCCGCAGCCCAGCCGCGCTACGTCGACGACTACAGCGTGCGCATCGCGCGCGCTCCCGACTGGAACATCGCCGCGCCCGACGGCCAATGCCGCCTGCGGCTCTGGGTCGACGACCGCGCCCGCGTCGAGCTGCGCGGCGACCAGGTGATCGTGCGCACGGAAACCGGCCAGCGCAGCTACGACCGCGGCAGCCTGTGCAACCAGCCGATCCCGTCCAACAGCGTCGAGGGTTTCCGCCTCACCGCCGAGCGTGGCCGCGGCGCGGTGACCGACGTCGAGAGCCCGGCGCGACGCAACGGCTTCGCCGCCGCGTTCACCATCGACGACCCGCAGGCCGGCGGCGACGAGTACGAGCTGGCGCTCGCGTGGCACAACCCGCAGGCGCTCGTGGCGCCGCTCGCGGTTGCGGGCCCGTATCCGGGCTACGACGAGACGCGTGCCTGCCAGGAGCGCGTGCGCGGCGAGTTCCTCGCGCGCAACCGCGGCGACGACGCCTACCTCGAGTTCACCGAGGTCCCCTTGCGCGAGGCCGCGGGCATCAACCGCGAGCGCATCCGCGGCCAGGGCTGGGCGCGCAACCGCAGCGAGTCGCGTCCCCTGAGCTACGAGTGCGTCGTGAACGACCTGAGCGAGCGCGTGTTGACGGCGAGTTACGAGGTGGCCGGCCGCGGGCGATACAGCGCGCTCTACTAGGGGTCAGACCCCGATTCGCGCCTTGGCTTCCTCGGCGGGAATCATCAGGGTCTGTCCCGGTACATCCACTCCCGGGTGAGCGGCAGGTCGGCCCGCCCGGGCTTCTCCTGGCGGCTCGCGAGCACCTGGTAGATGGAGATCCAGCGCTGCTCGAAGGCGTGCGCGCATCCGGCGAGGTAGAGCCGCCAGATGCGCGCGGTGCGATCGCCCGCCTCGGCGGCGGCCGCGGCGAAGTTGCGCTCGTAGGCCTCGCCCCAGAGCTCCAGCGTGCGCAGGTAGTGCGGCCGCAGGCATTCGACGTCGTGGACCTCCAGATCCTGCGCGCTCATGTCGCGCACGACGCGGTGCAGGTGCGGCAGCTCCCCCTTGGGGAAGACATAGCGGTCGATGAACTCGCCGCCCCCCATTCCCACGGCGCGATTGTCCACGTTCGACGACGTGATGCCGTGATTGAGGAAGAGGCCCCGCTCGCGCAGCAGGCGCCGGACGGTCGCGAAGTAGGTCGGCAGGTTCGCCAGGCCCACGTGCTCGAACATTCCCACGCTCGCGACCTTGTCGTAGCGCTCCTCGCCGGCGTGGTCGCGGTAGTCCTCGTAGATGACCCGGCAGCGGCTCTCGAGCCCGGCCGCGCGGATGCGCTCGGTGGCGAGCTCGTACTGGTTGCGCGACAGCGTGATGCCGGTCGCCTGCACGCCGTAGCGCGCGCAGGCGTGCATCGCGAGCGCACCCCAACCGCATCCGATGTCGAGGAAGCGCTCCCCGGGAGCGAGGCGCAGCTTGGTGCAGATGTGGTCGAGCTTCGCGACCTGCGCCTGCTCGAGCGGATCGGCCGCGGTGCGGAAGTAGGCGCACGAGTACACCATCCGCGGGTCGAGCCAGAGCGCGTAGAACGCGTTGGAGACGTCGTAGTGGTGCTGCACGGCGTCGCGGTCGGCATCGCGTGAGTGGCGTGTGCCCGGGCGCGCCGCGGGGTTGAAGGTCTCGCGCGTGCGTGCGCGCGCGATCGCCTCGGCGCTGCGGATCGCCTCGCGGATGTCGCCCTCGACGTCGGCGCCACCCTCGATATAGGCCTGCGCGAGCGCCAGCAGCGACGGGCGCGAGAGGGCCGCGGCGGTGCGGGCGTCGTTGAACCTCAGCGTGACCCGTGGCGGCGCGTCGCCGAGGTCCACCTCGCGCCCATCCCAGAGCACGACCTTGAGCGGCGCCTGGACGTGGCGCTTCAACCGCGATAGGGCCTGGTCGATCGGGCGATCCCAGAACACCGCTGCCTCCTCCGACGCGACATCCACCCTGCCGGGTTCCCGCCGGCCTCGCGTCGTGGCCGGCTAGAGCGTATGCGTGGGGCGCGAGGACTGCAGCGCGCCCGCCAGCAGGCCCTCGACCTTCTTCTTGAGCTCGCGCGAGGCCTCTCCCTCCTGGAGCTGCACGCCGATGCCCTGCGGCCGGTTGCCTGCGCTGTGCGCGGGGTTGATCCAGGCCACGCTGCCCTGCAACGGAACCTTGTTCGGGTCGTCGAGCAGCGTGAGCAGGACCAGCACCTCCTCGCCCAGTGAATGTGACCGGGAGCTGGGCAAAAAGATTCCGCCGCCCTTCAGGAGCGGGATCCACGCCGCGTAGAGGGCGGCCTTGGACCGGATCACCAGGGTGAAGACCCCGGGCCGGGCGACGTCGGGTGCTGCTGCGGTCTCGGTCATCGGGATTGGCCTGATGCCGCCCGATTGTAGGCCATGAGCAGGTGCTCGGTGAGCAGCCGCGTGTTGAGCGGATGCGCGGCGAGGCGCCGGGCCTCGATCAGCTCGCGGTCGAGGTCGAGCAGCGCGCCGAGGCTCGCGCCACGCGCGCGCGCGCGGATCGCGGCGGCGTGCTCGGCATGATGGCGCACGTCCCCGGAGAGGCGTGCGCGCACCAGGTCGTGGACCCAGGTCTGCATCCACCAGATCGCGCGCTCGATCGTCGTGCGATCGATGGCGCCGGCGAGCGCTAGCGCGTCCGCCCCGCCCGGGCGCGCGAGCTCGGCCACGAGCCGCCGGCGCAACTCCGCCTCCTTCGGCTCGGCGAGGTCGCGTGCGAGGAGCGGCGCCCCGCCGGCCGCGTCGAGCGCCGCCTCGGGCTGGTCCACTCCCTGCTCGCGCAGCCAGGCGAGCGCGGCGGCGCGCGGCGGCCGCCCGAGCGCGAGCTTGCGGCAGCGGCTGAGCAGCGTCGGCAGCAGCCGCGACGGACGGTCGCTCACCATCGCGATGAGCGTTCGCGGCGGCGGCTCCTCGAGGGTCTTCAGGAGCGCGTTCGCGCCGGCCGGCTGCAGGGCCTCGGCCGGATGCAGCAGCAGCACACGATGGCCCGCGCGATGCGTGCTGAGCGCGATGAAGTCCGCCACGGCCCGGATCTGGTCGATCTTGATCACCAGGCTCTTCGCCTTGTCGGCCTTGGCGGTCTCGGCGTCGCCGTCACCTTCGTCGTCCTCGGCGGCCGCCTCCGGCAGGATCTCGCGGTAATCCGGATGGTTGCCCTGCGAAAGCCAGTGACACGACGGGCAGCTCCCGCAGGCGTCGGCGCCCTGCGAAGACTCGCAGAGGACCGCGGCGGCGAGCGAGCGCGCGAACTGCACCTTGCCTATGCCCGCCGGCCCATGGACGAGGAGCGCGTGCGGCAGGCGCTCGCGCGCCGCGAGGAGTTGCTCCAGCGCGGGCAGGTGCCAGGGAAAGGGAGTCACGCGAAAGCCGCCGCGAAGGCGGCCGACAGGCGCGCGCGCACCTCGTCCACGCCGGCCGACGCGTCGATCACGTGGATGCGGGGGCAGGCGCGAGCGCGCGCCAGGTAGGCATTGCGCACGCGGATGTGGAACTCGGTCTGCTCGGCCTCGAAGCGGTCGGGCTCCCGGCCCTGCCGGCGCTGGCGCTCGAGCGCGGTCGCCGGGTCGATGTCGAAGAGGAAGGTCGCGTCGGGCTGCAGGCCAGGGTGAACCAGCTCCTCGAGGGCGGTGACGACCGTCGGGTCCAGGTTGCCGCCGCCGCATTGATAGGCATAGGTGGAGTCGCTGAAGCGATCGCAGACCACCCAGCGCCCGCTCGCGAGCGCCGGCTCGATCAGGCCTTCGAGGTGGGCGCGGCGCGCGGCGAACATGGCCAGCGCCTGCGCCATGGGAGGCGCCTGCTGGCGCAGCACGGCTTCGCGCAGTTGCCTGCCGAACGGAGTTCCGCCGGGCTCGAAGGTCTTCTCCACGCCGTGGCCGCGCGCACGCACGAGGTCGCACGCGTGGTCGAGGTGCGAGGACTTCCCCGCCCCGTCGATGCCCTCGAAGGTAATGAATCTTCCGCGCGCGCTCATCGCTTGAGCTGGTATTTTGCCACCGCGCGGTTGTGCTCCTCGAGCGTGGCTGAGAAATGGTGCGTGCCGTCGCCCTTGCCGACGAAATAGAGGTACTCGCTCGGCATCGGGTGCGCCACCGCAAGCAGCGAGGCCGCCCCGGGCATGGCGATCGGCGTGGGCGGCAGGCCGTCGCGCGTGTAGGTGTTGTATGGCGTGTCGGTGGTGAGGTCGCGCTTGCGGATGTTGCCGTCGAACTTCTCGCCGATCCCGTAGATCACCGTGGGATCGGTTTGCATCCGCATGCCGCGCCTGAGTCGATTGACGAACACCGAGGCCACCAGCGCGCGCTCGGCTGCCGCGCCGGTCTCCTTCTCGACGATCGAGGCGAGGATCAGGGCCTCGTAGGGATCCTTCAACGGCAGGCCCGGTTCGCGCTCGCGCCAGGCCGCGTCGAGCCGGCGCTTCATCGCCGCGTGGGCGCGCTTGAGGATCTCGGTGTCGGCGATGCCGGGGGCGAAACGGTAGGTGTCGGGAAAGAGCCAGCCCTCGGCGCTCTCCTCGCCCAGGCCCAGGAGCGCGCGCACCGTCGCGTCGTCGCGCGCGGCAAGCGTCTGGCGCAGGCGCGGCTCGCGCGCGAGCTGCTCGAGCCACTGCCGCAGCGTCGTGCCCTCGACAAAACGGATCTCGGCCAGCAGCACATCGCCGCGCTCGAGCTTGTCCAGCAGCTCGAGCGGGGTGAGCGCGCGCTCGAGCCGGTAGGTCCCGGCCCGCACCGCGCCCTCGCGGCCGAGCACGCGCGCGAGGCTGCGCAGGCTCCACGGCTCGGTGAGGACACCGGCGTCGCCGAGCTGGCGCGCGACCGAGGAGATGCCCGCACCCTGTCGAACGGTGAGCTCGAGCGGCGCGGCGAGGTCGAGCGGGCGCATGGCGAACCAGGCGAGCCATCCGGCCGCCAGCACGGCCAGGAGGATCGTGGCGAGCAGCAACCGCCTAAGCAGCCGCATCGTCGCGCTCGATCAGCTCGCGCACGCGCGCGGCGATCGGACCGGGGGCGTAGGCGCGCTCGTCGACCTGGCGCACCGCCCATACCCCGATCAAGCTGTTGGTGAGGAAGATCTCGCCCGCGGCGAGCACGTCGGTCCAGCGCAGGTTGCGCTCCTCGCAATGGACCTTCTCGTGGCGCAGCAGCTCGCGCACGCGCTCGCGCTGGGCGCCGATCACGCCGCAGCGTCCGAGGTCCGGAGTGAAAACGCGACCGCCGGCGGCGATGAAGAGGTTGCTCATCGTTCCCTCGATCACGCGGCCCTCGGCATCCGCGAGCAGCCCTTCGGCGATCGCCGGGTCGTCCCACTCGCTGCGCGCGAGCACGTTCTCGAGGCGGTTCAGCGTCTTCGCCCCCGCCAGGCGAGGCTGCTGGGCGAGCACCAGGTGGCAGCGGCGCACACGCACGCCCGCCTCGGCCCATTCGGCCGGGTGCTCCGGCGGCGGATGCGCCGAGACGATGCGCGTCGTACGTACCGCGGTGGGGGCGGCGTAGCCCCGGCCGGCCTCGCCGCGGGTGATGGTGGCCTTCACCACCGCATCGCCCGGAGCCACGCGCGCGACCTCGGAGCGCAGCGTCGCCTCGTCCGGCGCCGGCAGGCGCAGCTTCTCGCAGTCGGCGGTGAGGCGCGCCCAGTGCCAGCTCCAGTTGAGCGCGCGGCCCGAGCGCACGCGCAACGTCCGGAACACGCCGTCGCCGAGGGCAAGCCCGCGGTCGAGCGCGGGCACCTTGTCGGTAGCGGCGCCGTTGACGAGGATCAGTGGAAGCGCCGGAACGCGAGCGTCCCGTTGGTGCCGCCGAAGCCGAACGAGTTGGAGAGCGCGACCTCGATCTTCATCTCGCGTGCCGTGCCCGGCACGTAGTCGAGGTCGCAAGCCGGGTCGGGCGTGAGGATGTTGATCGTGGGCGGGGAGACCTGGTGGTGCACCGCGAGCGAGGTGATCACGGCCTCGACGCCGCCGGCCGCGCCCAGCAGGTGGCCGTGCATGGACTTGGTGGAGTTCACCGCGAGCTTGTACGCATGCTCGCCGAAGGCCGCCTTGACCGCGGCGGTCTCGTTGGCGTCGCCCAGCGGCGTGGAAGTGCCGTGCGCGTTCACGTACTGCACGTCCGCCGGGTTCACGGACGCGTTGCGCATCGCCGCCAGCATGGCGCGGCGCGGGCCGTCCATGTCGGGGGCGGTGATGTGGTTGGCGTCGGCGCTCATGCCCATGCCGGCGAGCTCGGCGTAGATGCGCGCGCCGCGCTTGCTCGCGTGCTCGAGCTCCTCGAGGATCAGGATCCCCGCGCCCTCGCCCAGCACGAAGCCGTCGCGGTCGCGGTCGAACGGGCGCGAGGCCGTCGCCGGATCGTCGTTTCTCTCCGAGAGCGCCTTGCAGGCGCAGAAGCCGCCCACGCCCGAGAGGTTCACGCAGGCTTCCGCGCCGCCCGCGATCATCACGTCGGCATCGCCATACTCGATGATGCGGCCGGCCTCGCCCACGCAGTGCGAGCTCGTGGTGCACGCCGACACCATCGACACGTTCGGGCCCTTGGCCTTGAACTGGATCGAGATCAGGCCCGCCACCATGTTGATGATCGTGCCGGGGACGAAGAACGGCGACAGGCGCCGCGGCCCCTTGGCGATCATCTCGCGGATGTTGTCCTCGATCATCGGCAGCCCGCCGATTCCCGAGCCCACGTTCACGCCCACGCGCTCGGAGTTGGACTCGTCGATGGTGAAGCCGGCGTCGTCCAGGGCCATGCGCGTCGCCGCGAGCCCGTAGTGGATGAACGTGTCGGAGCGGCGCGTCTCCTTGGGGTGCATCCAGTCGGCCGCGTTGAAGCTCTTCACCTCGGCGGCGATGCGGGTGGGCAGCAACGCCGCGTCGAACCTGGTGATGGGTCCCACGCCGGAGCGGCCCTGCAGGAGGTTGTCCCACGCCTCCTTGATGCCGTTACCGACGGGAGAGACGATCCCCAGGCCGGTGACGACGACTCTGCGCTTCGACATTAACTACGACTTGACGTGGCTCTTCACGTAGTCGATGGCCTGCTGCACGTTGGTGATCTTCTCGGCTTCCTCGTCCGGGATCTCGCACTCGAACTCCTCCTCGAGGGCCATCACCAGCTCGACGTTGTCGAGGGAGTCCGCGCCCAGGTCCTCGACGAAGGACGACTCGTTCTTGATGTCGGCTTCGGCGACGCCCAGTTGCTCTGCGACGATCTTCTTGACGCGGGCTTCAATGTTTTCCATCGACTTCCTCCAGGCTGATTCTGTTGATTTCGTGCGCATGAAAAGCGCGCCATTTTATCACCATTCACCGTCAATTCCGCTTTGCCGCAGCGCCTCCGAACCATCACGGTAACGCAGCCGGCAGTCGTGTCGGCACGGGGCGTTCGTGCCTAATCCATGAACATGCCGCCATTTACGTGCAGAGTCGCGCCGGTGATGTAGGCCGCGGCCGGCGAGCACAGGAAGAGCACGGCCTGGGCGATGTCGCCGACGCGCCCGAGGCGGCCCAGCGGCACGTTTTCCACCAGCCGCTTGACCTGGTCCTCGGCGAGCGCGCGCGTCATGTCGGTCTCGATGAAGCCGGGGGCGACGCAGTTCACGGTGATGTTGCGGCTGCCCACCTCGCGCGCGAGCGACTTGGAGAATCCCACCATGCCCGCCTTCGCCGCGGCGTAATTGGCCTGCCCGGCGTTGCCGCTGAAGCCCACGACGGAGCTCACGTTGACGATGCGCCCGCCACGCGCCTTCATCATGCCTCTCATCACCGCGCGCGAGAGCAGGAACACCGATTTCAGGTTGGTCGCCTGGACGTCGTCCCACTCCTCGTCCTTCATGCGCGCGAGCAGGTTGTCGCGCGTGGCCCCGGCGTTGTTCACCAGGATCGCCGCCGGCCCGAAGTCGGTCGCGACCTGCTCGACGAACGCGGCGCAGCCCCCGGGATCGCGCACGTCGAGGATTCGGCCGGCGCCCCTGGCTCCCGCGCCTTCGAGGTTGCGCGCGATCGACTCCACGCCCTTCTCGCCCGTGGCGGTCCCGACCACGGTGGCGCCCGCCTTCGCAAGCGCGAGCAGGATGCCCTCGCCGATGCCGCGCGAGGCACCGGTCACGATCGCCACTTGTCCGTCGAGCATGCGTTTCAGCCTTTCGCGATGGCGGCGTCCAGCGCTGCCGTGTCCTGGATTGCGACGCCCTCGAGCTCGCCCGAGATCCGCCTGGCGAGGCCCGTCAGCACCTTGCCCGGCGCGCACTCGACCACGCGGCGCACGCCGTGCGCGGCGAGCCATTGCACGGTCTCCATCCAGCGCACCGGATGGTCGAGCTGCTCCACCAGGGCGGTCCGTATCCGGCCCGGATCGTCGAACGCCTCGACGAAACGGTTGTGGATCACCGGGACGGCGGGCTTGCGGACCTCGATGCCCGCGAGGCGCTCGCGCAGCCGCTCGGCCGCCGGGCGCATGAGGCTGCAGTGCGACGGCGCGCTCATCGGCAGCATCTTCACCAGCTTGGCGCCCTGCTCCTTCGCCGCCGCCATCGCGCGCTCGACCGCGCCGCGATGGCCTGCGACCACGACCTGCCCGGGCGAGTTGAGGTTGGCCGCCTCCACGACCTCGCCCTGCGCCGCGGCCGCGAGCACCGCGGGTAGCTTCGCGTCGTCGAGGCCCACGATCGCGGCGATGCCGCCGGTGCCTTCGGGCACGGCTTCCTGCATGGCCTGCGCACGCAGCCGCACCAGCGGGAGCGCATCCTCGAAGCGCATCGACTCCGCGGCGACCAGCGCCGAGTACTCGCCCAGGCTGTGACCGGCAAAGTAAGCCGGCATCGCGCCGCCGCGCTCGCGCCAGGCGCGCCAGCACGCGACCCCGGCGACCAGCATCAGCGGCTGCGTGTTGACGGTCTGGTTGAGCGCTTCGGCGGGCCCCTCGTTCGCCATCTGCCAGTAGTCCACGCCCGCGATCGCATGCGCCTCGCGGAAAGTCTTCTCGACGACGGGCAAATCGCCGAAGCCTTTCATCATGCCGACTGATTGGGAGCCCTGCCCCGGGAAAACGACTGCGAGTGAACCGCTAGGTGAGCTCATGCGCAGTCGTTTTCTAGTCGAGGCTAACTTGCCGAAGGCAAGTTAAGCGATTGGAAAGAGCGGCCGAGACTAAAAAGTAGAGCGGGAGCGCCATATTCAATACCTCAAGAGGACGGAACCCCACGTGAACCCGCCACCCACCCCCTGCAGCAGCACGAGGTTGCCGGGCCGGATACGGCCGTCGCGCACGGCGACGTCGAGCGCGAGCGGGACGGAGGCGGCCGACGTATTCGCGTGCCGGTCGACCGTGACGATGCATTTCTCCTCGGCGAGGCCGAGCTTCTTCGCCACGTGCGAGATGATCCGCACGTTGGCCTGGTGCGGGATGTAGGCGTCGATGTCCGCCACTCCGAGCCCGTTGCCGGCGA
>Ga0307505_10002527_pt1 | contig 12604 bp, 25 predicted proteins | sample 23_S_MG_FD_202183 | JGI IMG/M metagenome (GOLD analysis project Ga0307505, IMG submission 202183) | Soil microbial communities from Populus trichocarpa stands in riparian zone in the Pacific Northwest, United States - 23_S | ecosystem: Environmental > Terrestrial > Soil > Riparian zone > Trees...
CCACCTGGCGCGCCTCGGTGCGCGAAGCGCCGAACCCCATGCGGTAGGCCATGTTGTCCAGGCGCGTCTCCAGCAGCTGCAGCAGCCGCTCGCCGGTGACGCCCTTGGAACGCGCGGCCTGCGCGTAGGTATTGCGGAACTGGCGCTCCAGCACGCCGTAGGTGCGGCGCAGCTTCTGCTTCTCGCGCAGCTGCTTGCCGAAGTCCGACATGCGCTGGCCGCTTTTCTGGCCGTGCTGGCCGGGGGCGTAGCTGCGCCGCTCGACCGCGCAGCGGTCGGTGAAGCATTTCTCCCCCTTGAGGAACAGCTTCTCGCCCTCGCGGCGGCACTGGCGGCACTTGGCATCGAGGTTTCTGGCCATGCGTTCTCCTTGACTCCTTCAGACCCGCCGGCGCTTGGGGGCGCGGCAGCCGTTGTGCGGGACCGGGGTGACGTCCGCGATGCTGGCGATCTTCAGGCCGATGGCATTGAGCGCGCGCACCGCGGATTCGCGGCCGGGCCCCGGGCCCTTGATGCGCACCTCGATGTTCTTCACGCCGCATTCCTGCGCGGCGCGGCCGGCGCGCTCGGCGGCCACCTGCGCCGCGAACGGCGTGGACTTGCGCGAGCCCTTGAAGCCGGCATTGCCGGCGGTGGCCCAGGCCAGCGTATTGCCCTGGCGGTCGGTGATCGTGACGATGGTGTTGTTGAAGGACGCGTGCACGTGGGCGATGCCCTCGGCGACGTTCTTCTTCACCTTCTTGCGCGCGCGCGCCGAGGCGGTCTGCTGCAGTTGCTGCGTGTTGGGAGTGCCCTTGCTGGCCATAGTGGCTTTCAGATCCTTGGTCTTGTGGCTAGGCGGCTTTGCCGGCCGGCGTATTCAGCTTGATCGCCGCCTTGCGCGGGCCCTTGCGCGTGCGCGCGTTGGTGCGCGTGCGCTGCCCGCGCACCGGCAGCCCCTTGCGGTGGCGCACGCCGCGGTAGCAGCCCAGGTCCATCAGGCGCTTGATCGACATCGACACCTCGCGCCGCAGGTCGCCTTCCAGCGTCAGGCGCGTCACCTGCTCGCGCAGGCGCTCCATCTCCGCGTCGCTGAGATCCTTGATCTTGCGCGTGCGCTCCACCGCGGCGGCCGCGCACAGCGCCCGCGCCCGCGCGCGCCCGACGCCGTAGATCGCGGTCAACGCGATTTCCGCGTGCTGGTGGTTCGGAATGTTGATGCCTGCGATGCGTGCCATGGCGGTCCTGGGGAAACCTGCGATTATACCTGTTCGCTCAAGGCCTTATCAACCCTGGCGTTGCTTGTGTCGCGGATCCGAACAAATCACCCGCACCACGCCCTTGCGCCGCACGATCTTGCACTTGCGGCATATTTTCTTCACTGAGGCCGAAACTTTCATCTTGTGCTCCCGGTTCTCGATCAGCGGGCGGGCAGCCCGCCCTTGAAGCTCGCCTTCTTCAGCAGGCTCTCGTACTGGTGCGTCATCACGTAGGCCTGCACCTGCGCCATGAAATCCATGGTCACCACGACGATGATCAGCAGGGAGGTGCCGCCGAAGTAGAAGGGCACGTTCCAGCGCAGGATCAGGAATTCCGGCAGCAGGCACACCAGCGTGACGTAGACCGCCCCCGCCAGGGTCAGGCGCGTGAGGATCTTCTCCACGTAGCGCGCGGTCTGCTCGCCCGGGCGGATGCCGGGCACGAAGGCGCCGGACTTCTTCAGGTTGTCCGCCGTCTCCTTCGGGTTGTACTGCAGCGCGGTATAGAAGAAGCAGAAGAACACGATCAGGCCGGCGTACAGCAGCACGTAGATCGGCTGGCCCGGGGTCAGCGTGGCGGCGGCGTCGCGCAACCACATCATGCCCTCGGCCGAGCCGAACCAGCCCAGCAGCGTGGCCGGGAACAGGATCAGCGACGAAGCGAAGATCGGCGGGATCACGCCGGCCATGTTCAGCTTGAACGGCAGGTGCGAGCTCTGGCCGCCGTACACGCGGTTGCCGACCTGGCGCTTGGCGTAGTTCACCAGGATCTTGCGCTGGCCGCGCTCCACGAAGACCACCACGGCCGTGACCACGAGGACCGACGCGGCGATGAGCAGCGCGGTGAGCGGGTGCATGGCGCCGGTGCGCACCAGTTCCAGCGTCCCGGCGATCGCCTGCGGCAGCCCGGCGGCGATGCCGGCGAAGATGATGATCGAAATGCCGTTGCCCAGGCCGCGCTCGGTGATCTGTTCGCCCAGCCACATCAGGAACATGGTGCCGGTGACCAGGGTGGTCACGGTGGTGATGCGGAACATCAGGCCCGGATCGAGCACCAGGCCGGCCTGCGACTCGAGCGCGATCGAGATCCCGACGGCCTGGAACAGCGCCAGCACCAGGGTGCCGTAGCGCGTGTACTGGGTGATCTTGCGCCGCCCGGACTCGCCTTCCTTCTTCAACTGCTCCAGATGCGGGCTGACCGCGGTCATCAGCTGCATGATGATCGAGGCGGAGATGTACGGCATGATGCCGAGGGCGAAGATGGTGAAGCGCGACAGCGCCCCGCCGGAGAACATGTTGAACATGCCCAGGATGCCGCCCTGCTGGCTCTGGAACAGGTCGGCGAGCACCTTGGGGTCGATGCCGGGCACCGGGATGTGGGCGCCGACGCGGAACACCACCAGTGCGCCGAGCAGGAACAGCAGGCGCCTTTTCAGGTCGCCATAGCGTCCGGTCTTGCCTGCGGAGGGCAGCGCGGTCGCCAAGCCGGATTACGCCTTCACCGCCGGGGCGGCCTGCGGGGCGTCCACGAGGCTGCCGCCGGCCGCCTCGATCGCCGCGCGCGCGCCCTTGCTCGCCTTGATGCCCTTGAGCACCACCTTGCGCGTGAGCTTGCCCGAGAGGATCACCTTGGCCACCAGCACGCTGCGCGGTACGATGCCTTCGGCCATCAGCATGGCCAGATCGACCTCGGCCGCTTTCAGGCCCTGCAGCTCCGACAGCCGCACCTCGGCATACCGGGTGCGCGTCGGCGAGGCGAAGCCGCGCTTCGGCAGGCGCCGGTGCAGCGGCATCTGGCCGCCCTCGAAGCCGACCTTGTGATAGCCGCCGGAACGCGCGCGCTGGCCCTTGTGGCCGCGGCCCGCGGTCTTGCCCCAGCCGGAGCCGATGCCGCGGCCGACGCGGTGCCGGGACTTCTTCGATCCCGCTGCGGGTTTCAGTGTGTTCAGGCGCATGGTTCTCAGCCTTCGATGCGTACGAGGTAGGAGACTCTTTCGATCATGCCGCGTACCGCCGGCGTGTCGATGAGCTCGACCGTCTGGCGCAGCCGCCGCAGTCCGAGGCCGCGCACCGTCGCGCGGTGCCCCGTCTTGCAGCCGTTGGGGCTCTTCACCAGCATCACCTTGATCTTCTTGTCCGCCATGGCGCGCCTCTAGGAAACGATCTCTTCGACCTTCTTGCCCCGCTTGGCGGCGATCTCCGCCGGCGTGTTCATCGCCTGCAACCCCTGCAGCGTGGCGCGCACCACGTTGTAGGGATTGGTCGAACCGAAGCACTTGGCCAGCACGTTGGTCACGCCCATCACCTCGAACACCGCGCGCATCGGGCCGCCGGCGATGATGCCGGTGCCTTCGTGCGCGGGCTGCATCAGCACGGTGGCCGCACCGTGGTGCCCGATGACGGTGTGGTGCAAGGTGCCGTTCCTCAGCTTGACCTTGAACAGCTTCCGGCGCGCCTCTTCCATCGCCTTTTGCACGGCGACCGGCACTTCGCGCGCCTTGCCCTTGCCCATGCCGATGCCGCCGTCGCCGTCGCCGACCACGGTGAGCGCGGCGAAACCGAGCACGCGGCCGCCCTTCACCACCTTGGTGACGCGGTTGACCGCGATCATCTTCTCGCGCAGTCCGTCCGAGCGCTCATCGTTCTGCTGCATCCTGGGCTGCATTCTTGCCATGGCTGGGTCCTCAGAACTTCAGGCCGCCCGCACGGGCGGCCTCGGCGAGCGCCTTCACGCGCCCGTGATAGCGGTAACCGGCGCGGTCGAACGCGACCGCCTCGATGCCCGCCTGCTTGGCTTTCTCGGCGATGCGCGAGCCCACCGCCTCGGCGGCCTTGCGGTTGCCGCCGTTCTTGAGTTGCGCGCGCACTTCCTTCTCGGCGGAGGACGCCGTCGCCAGCACCTTGTCGCCGGCGCCGGAGGTGATCTGCGCGTAGATGTGGCTGTTGGTGCGGTGCACGGTGAGGCGCACGGCGCCGATCTCGCGGATCTTCAACCGCGTCTGCCGCGCGCGGCGCAGCCGGGCTTGGTTCTTGTCGAGCATGAGGGGCTCCGTTACTTCTTCTTCGTCTCTTTCAAGACGATCTGTTCGTCGACGTAGCGCACGCCCTTGCCCTTGTAGGGCTCGGGGGGCTTGGTGTCGCGGATCTCCGCCGCCACCTGCCCGACCAGCTGCCGGTCGACGCCGCTGACCACGATCTCGGTCTGCGTCGGCGTCGCCACCTTGATGCCCTTGGGCATCTGGTGCAGCACGGGATGCGAGAAACCCACCGACAGGTTGAGCTTGTCGCCCTGCGCCTGCGCGCGGTAGCCGACGCCCACCAGCGCGAGGCGCTTCTCGAAGCCCTTGGTGACGCCGGTCACCATGTTGGCCACCAGCGCGCGCAGGGTGCCCGACATGGCGTTGGCATGGCGCGAGTTGCCGAGCGCCTTGCACACCAGCGCGTCGCCCTCCCTCTGGATGCCGACGTTCGGGTCGGTCGGGCGCGCCAGGGTGCCGAGCGGCCCCTTCACCGAGATGCTGCCGGCGGCGAGCGTCACTTCCACGCCCTTGGGCAATACGATCGGATTCTTGGCGATGCGGGACATGGGCAGCTCCTTACGCCACGATGCAGAGCACTTCGCCGCCGATGCCGTCGGCGCGCGCCTTGCGGTCGGTCATCACGCCGCGCGAGGTCGACAGGATCGCCACGCCCAGGCCGTTCATCACGCGCGGGATGTCGTCGTGGCCCTTGTACACGCGCAGGCCCGGCTTGGACACGCGCTCGATGCGCTCGATCACCGGCTTGCCGGCGTAGTACTTCAGGCCGATGCGCAGCTGGCGCATGGCGCTTTCCTCCCGCACCGCGAACTCCTCGATATAGCCCTCGTCCTTCAGCACCTGGGCGATGGACAACTTGAGCTTGGAACTGGGCATGCTCACCTCCGTATGCCCCACCATCTGGGCATTGCGGATGCGGGTCAGCATGTCGGCGATCGGATCGGTCATGCTCATGCGTGCGTCTCCTTACCAGCTCGCCTTGATCACGCCCGGCACCTCGCCGCGCATCGCCAGGTCGCGCAGCTTGCTGCGGCCGAGCCCGAACTTGCGGTACACGCCGCGCGGCCGGCCGGTGATGGCGCAGCGGTTGCGCAGCCGCACCGGCGAGGCGTCGCGCGGCAGCTTCTGCAGCTTGGCGCGCGCGGCGTCGCGGTCCTCGTCGGAGGCCTTGGCGCTGCGGATCACCTCGAGCAGCGCCGCGCGCCTGACCTTGAATTTCGCCACTGTCAGGCGGCGCTTTTTCTCACGCAGAACGACGGAAAGTTTGGCCATGTGCGGGTCCCTCAGTGCTTGAACGGGAAGCGGAACGCGGCGAGCAGGGCCTTGGCCTCGTCGTCCGTCTTCGCCGTCGTGGTGATGGCAATGTTCATGCCCCGGAGCGCGTCGATCTTGTCGTACTCGATCTCCGGGAAAATGATCTGCTCCTTGACGCCCAGGCTGTAGTTGCCGCGGCCGTCGAAGGCGCGGTTCGACACGCCGCGGAAGTCGCGGATGCGCGGCATGGCGATGTTCACCAGGCGGTCGAGAAACTCGTACATGCGCGCGCCGCGCAGCGTCACCATGCAGCCGATCGGAAAGCCGGCGCGCAGCTTGAAATTGGCGATCGAGCGCCGCGCCTTGGTCACCACCGGCTTCTGGCCGGCGATCCTGGCCATGTCGGCGACCGCGTTGTCGAGCGTCTTCTTGTCGCCCACCGTTTCGCCCACCCCCATGTTCAGGGTGATCTTGCGGATGCGCGGCACCTGCATGGCGGACTTGTAGCCGAACTTCTGCACCAGCTCCGGCACCACTTTCTCGCGGTAGTGCGCCGCCAGGCGCGCCGGCGGCACCGGCAGCGCGGGTTGCGTGGACTTGGCGGGCTTGTCCGCGGCCTGCTCGGCCGCCTTCGCCTTGGCGGCCTTGTCGGCGGCCCGGCCGGCCTTCTCGGCCTTCGCCGCGCTGGCGGCCTTGTCGGCCTTGTCACCCTGGGGAGATTTTTCCTTGGCCATCCGATTCACCCTATGCGTCGACCTGTTCGCCGTTCGACTTGAAGATGCGCACCTTGCGGCCGTCGTCGAGCTGCTTGAAACCGACGCGGTCGGCCTTCTGCGTCGCCGGGTTGAACAAGGCGATGTTCGACACATGGATCGGCATGGCCTTGTCGACGATGCCGCCGGCCACGCCCTTCATCGGGTTGGGGCGCGTATGCTTCTTCACCCGGTTGATGCCCTCGACGACGACGAACTCGGCGTCGACGCGGCGCAGCACGGTGCCGCGCTTGCCCTTGTCGCGCCCGGTGGTGACGACGACCTCGTCGCCCTTGCGAATGCGTTGCATGACGGATTTCCTCAGAGAACTTCCGGCGCGAGGGACACGATCTTCATGAAGCGCTCGGTGCGCAGCTCGCGCGTCACCGGCCCGAAGATGCGCGTGCCGATCGGCTCCAGCTTGGGCGTCAGCAGCACCGCGGCATTGCTGTCGAAGCGGATCAGCGAGCCGTCGGCGCGGCGCACGCCCTTCGCGGTGCGCACCACCACGGCGTCGTAGATCTCGCCCTTCTTGACGCGGCCGCGCGGCGCGGCGTCCTTGACGCTGACCTTGATCACGTCGCCGATGCTGGCGTAGCGCCGCTTGGAGCCGCCCAGCACCTTGATGCACATGACGGAGCGCGCGCCGGTATTGTCGGCAACGTCCAAGATGGACTGCATCTGAATCATCGGCAACTCTCCATCCAACTTGCTTCGCCGGCGGCGTGCCGGGCGGGCAGTTTTGGACCCCGTCGGGGGCTGGTTACGTTCCGGCCGGAGGCCGGAGCGTCAAAAAGGACGCGAATTCTAGCTTGGAATCCGTGTCCCGGGCAAGCTCAAACGGCCTTCGACTTCTCGATCAAACGGGTCACTTTCCAGGACTTGGTCCGGGAGATCGGGCGGCACTCGGCGATCTCCACCAGGTCGCCCTCGGCGATGCCGCCGTCCTCGACGTGCGCGTGGTACTTCTTGGAGCGCGTGATGGTCTTGCCGATGATCGGGTGCCGCACGCGGCGCTCGACCAGCACCGTCACGGTCTTTTGCATCTTGTCGCTCACCACCCGCCCCACCAGGGTGCGGGCGTGGTCCGGGGCCTGCGTCGCTGCCTGGTTCATTTGCCCGCTTTCTCCTTCAGCACGGTGCGCACGCGCGCGATGTCGCGCCGCACCTTCTTGATCTGGCTGGTGTTGCCGAGCTGCTGCGTGGCGACCTGCATGCGCAGGCCGAATTGCGCCTTCAGCAGTTCCAGCAGCTCCTTGCTCAGCTCGTCGCCGCTCTTGGCGCGTAGTTCGCTTGGCTTCATGGCTTACCCCAGCATCCGGTGCACGACGATGGTCTTGAACGGCAGCTTGGCGGAGGCCAGCGCGAAGGCCTGCCTGGCGATCGCGGCATCCACGCCGTCCATCTCATAGATGATCTTGCCCGGCTGGATCTCGCAGACGAAGTATTCCGGATTGCCCTTGCCGTTGCCCATGCGCACTTCGGCCGGCTTGGTGGACACCGGCTTGTCCGGGAACACGCGGATCCAGATGCGGCCGCCGCGCTTGATGTGGCGCGACAGGGCGCGGCGCGCAGCCTCGAGCTGGCGCGCGGTCAGGCGGCCGCGGCCCACGGCCTTCAGGCCGTACTCGCCGAAGGACACCTTGTTGCCGCGCGTGGCGACCCCGGTGTTGCGGCCCTTTTGCTGCTTGCGGTACTTGGTACGTGCGGGTTGCAGCATCGCTCAGATCCTTTTCATTCCTTCTTGTCGCCCTCGTCCTTGACCACCTTCTTGGCGCGCTTGATGGTGGTCTTGGGCGCGGCAGCCTCGGGTTTCTTCGGCGCTACCTTCCTGTCGGCTTCCGGGCGGGCCCGGGGCGGCGCGCGGCGCGCGCTGGTCTTGGGCACCGGCTTCTTGGCCTTGCGCGGCTCGGCCGGCGCGTCCGTCGGGGCCGCTGCCGGCACCGCCGCGGCCGCGGCCGGCATCGCCGCCAGCGCCTCGGCCCTGGACATCACTTCGCCCTTGTAGACCCAGACCTTGATGCCGATCACGCCGTAGTTGGTCTTCGCCTCGCCGGTGCCGTAGTCGATGTCGGCGCGCAGGGTGTGCAGGGGCACGCGGCCCTCGCGGTACCACTCGGTGCGGGCGATCTCGATGCCGTTCAAGCGCCCCGCGCTCATGATCTTGATGCCTTGCGCGCCCAAGCGCATGGCGTTTTGCATCGCGCGCTTCATCGCGCGCCGGAACATGATGCGCTTTTCCAGCTGCTGCGCGATCGAGTCGGCGATCAGCTGCGCGTCGATCTCGGGCTTGCGGATCTCCTCGATGTTGACGTGCACCTGCTGCACGCCCATCAGGCGGCGCAATTCCGCCTTGAGCGCCTCGATCTCCTCGCCCTTCTTGCCGATCACCACGCCGGGGCGCGCCGAGAAGATGGTGATGCGCGCGTCCTTGGCGGGGCGCTCGATCAGCACGCGGCCCACGGAGGCGTGCGCCAGCTTCTTCTTGAGGAAGTTGCGCACCTTGAGGTCCTCGGCCAGCATGCCCGCGAACTGCCGGCTGTTGGCGTACCAGCGCGAACTCCAGTTGCGGTTGACCGCCAGCCGGAAGCCGATCGGATTGATTTTTTGTCCCATAAGCCCTCGTCAGTCTCCGACCGTGACATAGATGTTGCAGGAATGCTTGAGCACGCGGTTGCCGCGCCCCTTGGCGCGGGCGTGGAAGCGCCTGAGGAAGGCGCCGCGCTCCACCAGCACGCTTTTCACCTTGAGCGCGTCGACGTCCGCGCCGTCGTTGTGCTCGGCGTTGGCGATCGCCGACTCGAGCACTTTCTTGATGATCGCCGCGCCCTTCTTCGGGGTGAAGGCGAGGATGTTGAGCGCCTTGTCCACCGGCTGGCCGCGGATCATGTCGGCCACCAGCCGCCCCTTCTGGGCGGAGATCCTTGCGCTGCGCAGAATCGCTCGGGTTTCCATGTCGGCTCCTTACTTCTTCGCCGCCGGCGCTGCCGCCGGGGCCGCAGCGGGTGCCGCGGCCGGCGCCCCGCCCGGCGCGCCGGAGGGCGCCCTGCCGACCGGCTCGGCGGTGCGCTTGCCCACCGCCGAGTGGCTCTTGAAGACGCGCGTGAGCGCGAACTCGCCCAGCTTGTGGCCGACCATGTTCTCGGTGATGTAGACCGGCATGTGCTGCTTGCCGTTATGCACCGCCACCGTCAGCCCGATGAACTCGGGCATCACGGTCGAGCGGCGCGACCAGGTCTTGATCGGGCGCTTGTCGCTGGCGGCGCGCGCGGCGGCCACCTTGTCCAGCAGGTGCTGGTCCACGAAGGGACCCTTCTTGATTGAGCGTGCCATGTCGGGCCCTTATTTCGTGCGCCGGTCGCGCACGATCATCACCTGCGTGCGCTTGTTGCGGCGGGTCTTGAATCCCTTGGACTGCTGGCCCCAGGGCGATACTGGGGGCTGCCCCGACGAGGTACGGCCTTCGCCGCCGCCGTGCGGGTGGTCGATCGGGTTCATCGCCACGCCGCGCACCGTCGGCCGGATGCCGCGCCAGCGTTTGCGGCCCGCCTTGCCGATGGACTCCAGATTGTGCTCCTCATTGCCGACCTCGCCGATGGTGGCGCGGCAGTCGACATGCACCTTGCGGATCTCGCCCGAACGCAGGCGCAGCTGGGCATAGGAGCCCTCGCGCGCCAGCAATTGCGCCGAGGCGCCGGCGGAACGGGCCAGTTGCGCGCCCTTGCCCGGCAGCATTTCGATGCAATGCACCGTGGTGCCGACCGGAATGTTGCGCAGCGGCAGCGAGTTGCCCGATTTGATCGGCGCCTCGGCGCCCGAGATCAGCTGCGTTCCCGCGCCCACGCCCTTCGGCGCGAGCACGTAGCGCCGCTCGCCGTCGGCATATAGCAGCAGCGCCAGGTGCGAACTGCGGTTCGGGTCGTATTCCAGGCGCTCCACCGTGGCCGCGATGCCGTCCTTGTTGCGGCGGAAATCCACCATGCGGTAGTGCTGCTTGTGCCCCCCGCCCTGGTGCCGCATGGTGATGCGGCCATGATTGTTGCGCCCGCTGGTCCTCGATTTCTTGGCGGTCAGCGGCCAATGCGGCTCGCCCTTGTGCAGCTCGGGCGTGACCACCTTCACCAGCGCGCGGCGCCCGGGGGAGGTGGGTTTGACTTTGATGAGTGGCATGGCGGGTCGTTTCCCCTTATTCCGTTGCCGCGAAGTTGATTTCCTGGCCGGCCGCCAGGCGCACGTAGGCCTTCTTCCAGTTGCGCCGGCGCCCCATGAAGCGCCCGAAGCGCTTCTGCTTGCCCTTGACGTTGGACACCGTCACCGACTGCACCTTGGTCTTGAACAGCAGTTCCACGGCGGCCTTCACTTCCGGCTTGGTGGCATCGTCGGCGACGCGGAACACGTACTGCCGGTTCTTGTCCGCCACCAGCGTGCTCTTCTCGGATACCACCGGCGCCAGCACCACGTTCATCAGGCGCTCGGCGGCGTACTTTTTCGGCGCGCTCATTTGAACATCTCCTCGAAGCGCGCCAGCGCCTTGCGGGTCAGCAGCACGTGCGGGAAGCGCACCAGGGCGAGCGGGTTGGTCTGGCGCGCCGCGATCACCGCCACGTTCGGCAGGTTGCGCGACGACAGCTCCAGGTTCTGGTCCACCTCGTCGGTGATCAGCAGCACCTGGTCGAAGCCCATCGACTTCACCTTCTGCGCCAGCAGCTTCGTCTTGGGCGCCGCCAGCGTGAATTCCTCGACCACGCGGATGCGGTCCTCGCGCGCCAGCTGCGACAGGATCGACATCATCCCGGCGCGCATCATCTTGCGGTTGACCTTGTGCGAGAAGTTCTCGTCGGGGCTCGAGGCGAAGATCTTGCCGCCGCCGCGCCACAGGGGGCTGGAGGCCATGCCGGCGCGTGCGCGGCCGGTGCCCTTCTGGCGCCAGGGCTTCTTGGTCGACTTGGCGATCTCGCTGCGTTCCTTTTGCTTGCGCGTGCCCATGCGCGCGTTGGCCTGGTAGGCCACCACCACCTGGTGCACGAGCGCCTCGTTGAAATCGCGCCCGAAGATCGCATCCGGCGCGCTGGTGGTGCCGGCGGCGCCCGTGTCGCTGATCAGCTTGAGTTCCATGCCGCGCTCCTCAGGCCTTCGCCGCCGGGCGCACGACCACGTCGCGACCCTTGGAGCCCGGCACCGATCCCTTGACCAGCAGCAGCTGGCGCTCGGCATCGACGCGCACCACCACCAGGTTGGGCACCGTGCGCTTCACGTCGCCCAGGTGGCCCGCCATGCGCTTGCCCGGGAACACGCGGCCCGGGTCCTGGTTCTGGCCGGTGGAGCCCGGCTTGTTGTGCGAGAGGGAGTTGCCGTGGGTGGCGCGGTTGGAGGAGAAGTGGTGGCGCTTGATGACGCCGGAGAAGCCCTTGCCGATGGTCACGCCCTGCACGTCCACCTTCTGCCCGACCTTGAACAGCTCGACGCCGAGCTTGCCGCCGACCTTCAGATCGGCGAGCGCCTTGGCGTCGGTGCGGAATTCCTTCAGCAGGCGGCCGGCTTCGACGGCGGCCTTGGCGAGATGGCCGGCGAGCGGCTTCGACACGCGGCTTGCGCGGCGCTTGCCGAACGCCACCTGCACGGCGGCGTAGCCGTCCTTCTCGGGGGTCTTGATCTGCGTGATCCGGTTGTCGGACACGTCGAGCACCGTCACCGGCAGCGTGGTGCCGTCGTCGGAGAAGATGCGCGTCATGCCGACCTTGCGGCCGACCAGTCCTATCGTCATAAAGCCCTCTTGTCATGAACCCGCGGCGCTTGCGCTGCCGCCGGGCGCCGGCTGCAATTGGCCGGCACTGCACCTGTTACCGCGTGTGTCCCGCAGCGCTTTGCGCTGCTCGTTACTGAACCTTGATCTCCACATCCACGCCGGCCGGCAGATCGAGTTTCATCAGCGCGTCCACCGTCTTGTCCGTCGGGTCGATGATGTCCATCAGCCTGAGATGCGTGCGGATCTCCAGCTGCTCGCGCGACGCCTTGTCGATGTTCGGCGAGCGCAGCAGGTCGAAGCGCTGCTTGCGCGTCGGCAGCGGCACCGGGCCGCGCACCACCGCACCGGTGCGCTTGGCCGTGTCGACGATCTCGAGCGCCGACTGGTCGATCAGCCGGTAGTCGAACGCCTTCAGGCGGATGCGGATGCGCTGGTTCTGCATGTTGCTCACTCGATCACCTTGGCGACGACGCCGGCGCCGACGGTCTTGCCGCCCTCGCGGATCGCGAAGCGCAGGCCCTGCTCCATCGCGATCGGCGTGATCAGCGTCACGATCATCTTGATGTTGTCCCCCGG
>Ga0307505_10002528_pt1 | contig 12603 bp, 15 predicted proteins | sample 23_S_MG_FD_202183 | JGI IMG/M metagenome (GOLD analysis project Ga0307505, IMG submission 202183) | Soil microbial communities from Populus trichocarpa stands in riparian zone in the Pacific Northwest, United States - 23_S | ecosystem: Environmental > Terrestrial > Soil > Riparian zone > Trees...
TCAACGTCAGGCGGCCCTTCGGGCAACCCTGCGGTACTCGCACTGGCGGCCGGCCCGCAGACTCTCGCGCCGTAGGGGAGTCCAGTGCCCATAGCCGGCACCATTCGGCGCTCGGTCCGCGTTCCGGACGGCCCCGCCAGTGCTGCGCTCCTCGGGCGCCTGCCGATTCGTCGGCCCGGACCGCCACACACCACGGTAGCCAGCGCCGACAAAGACAAACACACCTTTCCCCTGGCGGCACAAGCTCGCGAATCAAGGTTCTCTGCGCTCGCAAAGCGGACCGCGAAGAAACCAACACAGACCGAGCGCTGCCGAGTCAGGAGACTGCTACGGTCCGGGTAAAGAGAAGAATCGAAAATGCGCTAGTGCCGCGCAGCGCGCGCCCCGGTGCTCTTCTCGCCGATGCGCCGTTCCTTGCCGGCCGCGAGGTTGCGGATGTTGCCCTGGTGGCGAAACACGATGAGCGCGGCGATGATCGCGAGCGCCACGAACTGCGCGTTGAAACCCCAGCCGAAGGCTGCATAGAACGCCGCAAACACTGCGGCCACGATCGATGCCAGCGACGAATAGCGGAAGAACACCGCGATGATCACCCACGTCAGCCCGGTCGCCAGTGCCAGCCACGGGTTGAAGGCCAGCACCACGCCAGCGGCGGTGGCCACGCCCTTGCCGCCCTTGAAGCGGAAGAACAGCGGATACAGGTGGCCGACGAACACCGCAACGCCGGCCAGCGCCACGCCCCATTCGCCCACGCCCCACGGCGGGCCGTAGCGCTGCACCAGCCACACGGCCAGCCAGCCCTTCAGTCCGTCGCCCAGCAGCGTCAGTATCGCGGCCGCCTTGTTGCCGGAGCGCAGCACGTTGGTGGCGCCGGGATTGCCGGAGCCGTAGGTGCGCGGATCGGCGAGTCCCATCAGGCGGCTGACGATCACCGCGAAGGACACCGAACCCACCAGGTACGCGCCCACCAGCGCAACGACGGTCGCCAGCAATGCCATCAGCCCTCTCCCTCTGTTGCCTGTCCCAGCGCGCAGTCCACGGGGACCGCGCGCAGCGTGTCGGTCAGCACGCGCGGTGCGATGCCTACCAGATAGCCGCGGCGCCCGCCGTTGATATAGATGCTCGGCAGGTCCAGCACGCTGCGCTCCACGTAAACAGGTACCGCCTTGCGCGTGCCGAAAGGCGACGTGCCGCCGACCTGGTAGCCGGTGTGGCGCTGCGCGACCTCGGGCCTGCACGGCTCGATGCGCTTGCGTGCGGTCTGCCGCGCGAGGTTCTTCGTCGACACCGTGCAGTCGCCGTGCATCAGCACGATCAGCGGCTTGTCGTCCTCGTCCTGCATGACCAGTGTCTTCACCACCGCGTGCTCGGCCACGCCCAGCGCACGCGCCGACTCCGCGGTGCCGCCGTGCTCGACGTACTCGTAAGTGTGCTCGGTGAACGGCACGCCATGGTGCCGCAGGAACTGCGTCGCCGGCGTTTCGGACACGTGCCTGCCCTTGCTCAAGTCGCCCCCGCGCTGATCATGGCGCGCGAGTGTAGACGCGCTGACTGTCGCAGCCGACTGCGGCAACCGACTAGCCGCGCGGATGGTGCTGCGCGTGCAAGCTCTTCAGCCGCGCGCGCGCCACGTGCGTGTAGATCTGCGTGGTCGAGATGTCGGCGTGACCCAGCAGCATCTGCACGACGCGCAGGTCGGCGCCGTGGTTCAGCAGGTGCGTGGCGAAGGCGTGGCGCAGGCCGTGCGGCGACAGCGGCGCGTGAATGCCGGCGCGCACCGCATAGCGCCTGACCAGCAGCCAGAACATCTGGCGCGACATCGGCGCTGCGCGCTTCGTGACGAACAACGCGTCGCTGGTGCGCCGGCCCAGCAGGTCGGGCCGCGAACGTTTCAGGTAGCGCTCCACGGCGCGCCGTGCCTCTTCGCCCAACGGCACGATGCGCTCCTTCGAGCCCTTGCCGATCACGCGCACCAACCCGTCGTTCAACGACAGCTGCGCGAGCGTCAGCCCCACGAGTTCCGACACGCGCAGCCCTGTCGCGTACAGCAGTTCGAACATCGCGCGGTCGCGCAGCCCCAGCGTGGTCTGCGCGTCGGGCGCGGCCAGCAGTGACTCGACCTGCGCCTCGCTGATGCTGCCGGGAAAGCGCGCCGGGCGGTTCGCGCTGCGCAGCCGCACCGTCGGATCGGCGGCGGCCACGCGCTCGCGCATCGCCCAGCGGTAGAAGCGGCGCAGCGTGGCCAGCCGGCGGTTCGCGGTGGTGGCACGCGTGATTGCATGCTGGCCGGCGAAATACGCGGCGAGCTGCGCTTCACCGGCTTCGGCGAGCGACACCTGCCGGCCTGCCAGCCATTGTGCCAACCCTTCGAGGTCGCGCCGGTACGCAGCCAGCGTGTTGCGCGCCAGCCCATCCTCCAGCCACAGCGCGTCGATGAAGCGATCGATCAGCGGGTCCACGCGGACCTACAGCAACGGACCGCGCAACGCGCCCTCGTGCTCCAGCAGCCAGCGCTTGACCGTCAGCTCGAAGCCGCCGGAGCGGTGCGCAAAGCCGCCAAGCCCGTTGGCGCCGATCACGCGATGGCATGGAATGACGATCGGCAGGCGGTTGTCACCGCAGGCCTGCCCCACCGCGCGCGCCGGCGCGTCCAGCTCGGCCGCGAGCTCGCCGTAGGCGCGCGTGCGGCCGCAGGGGATCGCGGCGATCTGCTGCCACACCGCGCGCTGGAACGGCGTGCCGCGGATACGCAGCGGCACGTCGAAGCCGGCATCGGGCGTCGTGAAGTAGCGTTCGAGCTGCTCGACGACCCGTCGCGCGAAGTCGCCGGTCGGCGCGACGGGCGCGACCTCGGACAGGAAGTGCAGCGCGGTCAGCGTGCCGTCCTCGACTTCGATGCCGACCGCGCCGAACGGCGCGGCCACGACCGCCGCCATCGTGCCGGTTTCGTGCGCCACCGCGACACCCATTGTCGTCAGCCGCCCAGCAGCCCCTTCTTCAGGTCCTCTTCCGCCGGCTTGTCGCCGATCCAGATGCGCAGCACCGCCGCATAGAACTCGTGTCCGGGAATCGCGGCGCCGCGCGGCTGGCCGTTGACGATGACGCGCGTGCCCGCATCAGGCGTGAAGTCGAAGTCGATGACGTCGCCCTTCCTGGCCTCGCCCACGCTCTTCAGCGTCGCGACCAGTGCGTCGGTCTGCGGCTTCAGTGCGGCGAACTGCGCTTCGCCGAGGTTGGCCTTCAGGCCGTCGGTCAGCGCGCCGATGAAACTGTCGGCATCCACGTCGCGCAGCATGCGCAGCGACATGCGCCGCGGGCCCTTGTCGTTGATGATGGTCGCGGCGCTGTTGGTCTTCGCCGGCACGTACAGACCCGCGACATAGACCTTGAAGATCGCGCGCTTGCGCAATCCGACGCCGTTCAGCGTCAGCGTCTGGCCGCCGGCCTGCACCGTGGGCTCGAACTTCTGGCCTTCGATCTCCACACCCTGCGCGCGCACGGCGGCGCCCCAGGCCAGCGCAGCCAGCAGCGCTGTCGCTGTCAGTAACGTCCGTGCTACTGCCTGCATCGTTGCCTTCATCGAGTGTCTCCTTGTGGTTATGCCGGCATTCAACCGTTCAGCGCGTGCGCCCGCTATGCGGCGGCGCGGCTCAGACCCTTGGGCATCGGGAACACCACATCCTCGGTCACGCCTTCCAGCGTGCGCACACTGCCTGCTCCCATGTTCGTCAGTGCCTCCAGCACCTGCTCGACCAGCACTTCCGGCGCCGATGCGCCGGCCGTCACGCCGATGCGCCGCGCGCCCGCGAACCACGCGGGCTCGAGCTGCGCGGCCGAATCGACCAGGTATGCGGGCACGCCGAAGCGCTGCGCAACCTCGCGCAGCCGGTTGGAGTTGGAACTGTTCGGGCTGCCGACCACCACCACCACGTCCACCTGAGGCGCCATGAACTTCACCGCGTCCTGGCGGTTCTGCGTCGCATAGCAGATGTCGGCCTTCTTGGGCTCGGCGATGGTCGGGAAGCGTTGCTTCAGCGCGGTGATCACCGCGGCCGCGTCGTCCAGCGACAGCGTGGTCTGCGTGACGTAGGCCAGGCGTTGCGGATCGGCCGGCTGCAGCCGTTGCACGTCGTCGACGGTCTCGACCAGATGCATGCCGCCCGACAGCTGGCCCATCGTGCCCTCGACCTCGGGATGCCCTTCGTGGCCGATCATCACGATCTCGTAGCCGGCCGCGTGCATCTTCGCCACTTCCACGTGCACCTTGGTGACCAGCGGACAGGTGGCGTCGAACACGCGCAGGCCGCGCCGGGCCGCTTCGCCCTGCACCTGCTTCGATACGCCGTGCGCGGAGAACACCACGGTACCGCCGGCGGGCACCTCGTCCAGCTCGTCGACGAACACCGCGCCCTTGCGCCGCAGGTCCTCGACGACGAAGGTGTTGTGCACGATCTCGTGGCGCACGTAGATCGGCGCGCCGTGCACGGCCAGCGCGCGCTCCACGATCTCTATGGCGCGGTCGACGCCGGCGCAGAAGCCGCGCGGCTGCGCGAGAACGACGTCCATCACAGCACCCCCACGATCTGCACGTCGAAGCGCAGCGGCAGGCCGGCCAGCGGATGATTGAAGTCGACCAGCACCCGTTGCGCGTCGCGCTGCCTGACGACGCCGGAGAAGCGCAGGCCCTCGGGACTGGTGAACGCGACCATGTCGCCGGGCGCGTAGCTCTCGTCGGCATCCGCGTTGGCTGCGAACGTGGCGGCCGACACGCTCTGCACCAGTTCGTCCTTGCGTGGGCCGAAGCCCTCTTCCGCCGCGATGTCGAACGAGCAGCGCGCGCCTTCGGCCAACCCCACCAGCCGCTGTTCCAACGGCGGCGCGAGATCGCCCGCGCCGATGGTAAGGGTCGCGGGCTGCGCGTCAAAGGTCGATACGACCTCGCGCAGGGCTTCGTCGACGACGACCGCCAATCGATAATGCAGCGTCACGTGCGCGCCGGGCGCGACGGTGGGAACGGCCGGGGAGTCCATGGTGTGGGATTTTAGTCGAGGGGCCCTTGCCTGCGCCTGAAGCCGCCCGCCACGTGCCGATCCGTCATTGGCCGGCCTCGGAGCGGCCGCGAGAGCGGCTGGCCGCGCAGGGCGCTGCAACGCTGTCGGATGCGGAATTGCTGGCGGTACTGCTGTGTACCGGCACGCGCGGCCGATCGGCGCTGGACCTGGGGCGCGCGGCGCTTGCGCACTGCGGCGGCCTGGGCCGGTTGCTGTCTGCACGCGCGGACGCGCTGGCCGAGGTGCCGGGCCTGGGGCCGGCCAAGGCCGCGCAACTGCAGGCAATCCTGGAACTCGCACGCCGTGCGCTGCGCGAGGAAGTGCAGCGCGACGCGGTGTTCTCCTCGCCGCAGGCCGTGCGCGATTACCTGCGCCTGACACTGGCGCGGCGCGAGCACGAGGTGTTCGTCGCGCTGTTCCTCGACGCCCAGCATCGGCTGATCGCCGCGGAGGAACTGTTCCGCGGCACGCTGACGCAGACCAGCGTGTATCCGCGCGAGATCGTCAAGCGCGCGCTGGCGCTGAATGCCGGCGCCGTGATCTTTGCGCACAACCACCCGTCCGGCGTTGCGGAGCCGAGCCGCAGCGACGAACTGCTGACCGCGAACCTGAAGCAGGCGCTGGGGCTGGTGGACGTGCGGGTGCTGGATCATCTGGTCGTGGCGGGCACGGCAATGACGTCCTTCGCCGAGCGCGGCCTTCTGTAAGCTGCGGCGGGCGGCTTGGCTGGGCAGCCAAAATCTGCTTATAATGCGCGGCTTTGCGCCATTTTCCCGGCGCGCGCAACCCCACTACGGCACCGCGCTGCGGGCCAGCGATTTACCTGGGTTTTTAACGCGAGGATTCTCATGGCACGCGTGTGTCAAGTCACCGGCAAGAAGCCGATGGTGGGCAACAACGTTTCCCACGCCAACAACCGGACGAAGCGCCGCTTCCTGCCGAACCTGCAGTACCGGCGCTTCTGGCTCGAGGGCGAGAACCGCTGGGTGCGTCTGCGCCTGACCAACGCGGCGCTGCGCACCATCGACAAGAAGGGCCTGGACGTCGTGCTCGCGGACCTGCGCGCCCGCGGCGAAGCCTAGTCCGGATTTTTCACCAGGCTCACGAGGAGATCGCCATGGCCAAGGGTGCCCGCGAAAAGATCAAGCTGGAATCGACGGCCGGTACCGGCCATTTCTACACGACGTCGAAGAACAAGAAGACCACTCCGGACAAGCTGCACTTCATGAAGTTCGACCCGGTCGCGCGCAAGCACGTCGAGTACAAGGAAATCAAGCTCAAGTAATCGCGGTCGCGGGGGCGGTTTTCCAAGACTGCCCGCGTCGACACCGACCCCGCACTACCCGCAAAGGCCGCGCTCGCGCGGCCTTTGCTTTTCTACGGCCAGCGCCGCGCCGGACCATCGGTGCTTTCACGACCATTGGGTCGAATGGCGACGCCAGCCTGCAAAGCAAAAAGGCCCGGCAATGCCGGGCCCCCTTGAAATCGCTCGCAGCGGCAGGTCAGGCGGTCGCCGGCACCACGCGGTAGCTGCGGATCCTCAGCGCGGCCTCTTCGAGCGCGCGGATGCCGCTCGCCTCGGCGCGGGCGATCCAGTCCTGCAGCTGCACCAGCATCTGCTCGCGCGACGCGGAGCCCTTCTCCCAGATCGCGGCCAGTTCGGTGCGCATCTCGACCAGCGTCTTCATCACGCCGGAGTGCGCCATCAGCTCGCGTAGCGAGTGCTGGTGCTCGGCCGGCAACTGTTGCACGTCGCCCTTGCGCAGCCAGCGCTTCAGCCGCGCGAAGCGCGCGCGCTCGGATTCGGGCAGCTGCAGGCTGCCGAGTTCGACATGGAAGGTCTTCTTCAGGTTGCGCGCGTACTTGGCCAGCAGGTCGTAGCGGTTGGCGATGACGGCCTGCAGCGTTTCCAGGTCGACCGCGAGCTTGGGCTCGTCGACCTTGGGCACCGGCGCCACGCGCAGCACTTTCGCCAGCCCGACGGCCTGCATTGCGCGGATGTACTGCCAGCCCAGGTCGAACTCGAACCACTTCAGCGAGAACTTCGCCGACGTCGGATGCGTGTGGTGGTTGTTGTGCAGTTCCTCACCGCCGATCCAGAACGCCCACGGCGTCAGGTTGGTGCTGGCATCGGGCGAGTCGTAGTTGCGATAGCCCCAGAAGTGGCCCAGGCCGTTGATGACGCCGGCCGCATGGAACGGGATCCACAGCATCTGCACGGCCCAGATCGCCAGGCCGGCGACGCCGAACAGAATCAGGTTCACGCCCAGCATCAGACCGACGCCCTGCCACGAGTACCTTGAATACACGTTGCGCTCCACCCAATCGTTGGGCGTGCCGTGGCCGTAACGTTGCAGCGTCTCCTTGTTCTCGGCCTCGACCATGTACAGCTCGGCGCCCTTCCACAGAACGGTGTTGATGCCGCGCGTCTGCGGGCTGTGCGGATCTTCGGTGGTCTCGCACTTGGCGTGGTGCTTGCGGTGGATAGCGACCCACTCCTTGGTCTGCATGCCGGTGGTCAGCCACAGCCACGCGCGGAAGAAGTTGGCGACCGCGGGATGGAGGTCGACTGCACGGTGCGCCTGGCTGCGGTGCAGGTAGATGGTCACCGATGCGATCGTGACGTGCGTCAGCAGCAGAGCCGCGACGATCAGTTGCCACCACGAAAGCTGCAGCAGGCCACCGTTCAGGAAATCGAGCAGGTACATGTAGGAGAGGTCCCTTCAAACCAGGGTGCAGGATGCCCCCGGAAAAGCGCACGAAAAAACGCTGTGCGATTGTAATGGCGCCGGGGCGCCGAGTCGGCAGGAAAGATCCGGGCGTATTCCCGGCCATCAAGCCCGATGGGCGATCAGGGTGACCGGCGGCAGGTTCAGGCGCCGTCCGCCGCGGGTTTACCCTTGATGACCTTGTTGGCGACAAGGCCGGCGAGCTCTTCCGGCACCGACACCAGCCGCACGTCCCGCTGCGGGAACGGGATGTCGATGCCCTCGGCCGCGAACCTCCGCAGCACTGCCCGCGCGACATCCGACCGCAGGCCGCCAGCCGTCACGTCCGGAATCCAGAAACCCAGTTCCAGCTCCACGCCATCGGCGCCCAGTGCCGTCACCGCGGCGCCTGGTGCGGGCTGCTTCAGCACCTTCGGCTGTTCGGCAGCACATTCCACCAGCAGCGCCAGCGCGCGGTCGATGTCCACCGCATAGCCGACCGTCACCTTGATGACGGCCTTCACCTGCGGCGTGCTCAGCGAGTGATTGACGACCGGATTGGCGACCAGCATCTCGTTCGGCAGGATCGTCTCCGTGCCGTTCAGCAGGTCGATCACCGTATAGCGCGTGTTGATGCGCGTGACCTGACCGTGGTACTTGTCGACAGTGATGCGGTCGCCGATCGACAGGCTGCGATCCAGCAGGATGATGAAGCCGCTGACGTAGCTGCTGGCGATGCGCTGCAGGCCCAGGCCCAGCCCGACGCCCAGCGCACCGCCGAACACCGACAGCACCGTGAGATCGATGCCTACCGAGGCCAGCGCGATCAGCACCGCCAGCACCATCAGCAGCGACTTGACGAAGCGCACCAGCACGACGCGCGAATTGGCCGTCAGATTCTGTGCGCCCATCAGCTGCGTTTCGATCAGCGAACCCACCCACAGCGCGCCCAGCACGGTGACCACCACCGACACCGCGCCCACCAGCAGATCGAGCAGCGAGATAGGCGCGCGGCCGATGGGGATGCGCACCGATTCCAGCACCTGCGTCACGTCGCCCAGCACGCCGGTCAGGTACAGCGCAATGCTCACCCACACCAGGCCAGCGATCCAGCGTTCGGCGGTAACCAGCCATGTCGTATTCGGGAGCGAGCGCCGCAGGATGTAGACGACCAGCCGGATCCCGGCCATCGCCGCGAACAGCGTCATCGCCAGGTGCAGCAGATGCACATCACCCACGCTGGGCGCCACACCGGCAGCGCGCAGCGCGAGTGCGCCGATCAGGATCGTCACGAACGCGCCGAGGGGGAATGCCAGCCGGCGTGCGCTGCTCATCGAGAAACGCAGCACGTTGGTACGCAGGTCTGAAGGTTCGCCCAGCGTGGCGGCGCGAGCCTGGATGCGCGCCTGCAGATAGCGCGACAGCACGGTGCCGACCGCGATGCCGGCGCCGATGATCGCCAGTTGCCACAGCGCCTTCGGCTCGGTGAGGCCGGTGCGCACGACGTTGACGACTTCCTGCAGCAATGTCGGTTCAGCCATGTCAGTATCTCTGCAGCACGGCGGCGAAGAAGCCGTCGGTGCCGTCCAGATGCGGCAGCATCACGAAGTACGGCGCAAAGCGCGCCGCGTGCTGCAGGTCGATGCCCTGCGACGCAAGCACTTCGCGTGCCGGCAGCAGCTGGTAATCCGGGTGCTCGGCCAGGAATCGTTCGATCACCTGCTGGTTCTCGCGCGCCAGCAGCGAGCAGGTCGCATAGACGAGTCGGCCGCCGGGCTTCGGCAGCCGCGCGGCGGCGGCCAGCACTGCGTACTGCACGTCGTTGACGCGCGCGAGCTCGGTCTCGTCGAAGCGCCACTTCAGGTCGGGATTGCGGCGCAGCGTGCCCGAGCCCGAGCACGGCGCGTCCACCAGCACGCGATCGCACTTGCCCGCCAGCCGCTTCACGCGCACATCGGTTTCGCTGCGGATCGCCACCGGGTGCACGTTGGACAGACCGCTGCGCTTCAGGCGCGGCCCCAGTCCCTCGAGGCGGCGCTGGTTGATGTCGAGCGCGTACAGCCGCCCGCTGGAACGCATCAGCGCACCCAGGGCCAGCGTCTTGCCGCCGGCGCCCGCGCAGAAGTCCACGATCATCTCGCCGCGGCGCGGCTGCACCAGCCGCGCGATCAGCTGGCTGCCTTCGTCCTGCACCTCGATGCGTCCTTCGCGGTACGCCGGCCACTGCGTGAGCGCGGGCTTGGTCGCCAGGCGGATGCCATCGGGCGACCAGCGCGTGGCCGCCGCAGCCACGTGGTGTTCGGTGAACTCGGCCAGCACCGCGTCGCGCTGTGCCTTCATCAAGTTCACGCGCAGATCCAGCGGCGCCGGTTCCGTCAGCGCGGCGAGCAGCGCATCGGCATCGTCGTACTGCTGCGAAACCGCGAGATAGAGCCAGTGCGGCACCTCCGCGCGCACCGACGCCGGCGCGCGCGCCAGTGGGACAGCAAGCGCGTGGCGCACCGCGGTGACGTCACCGCGCAGCGCGCGCTCGTCCAGCGCATCCACGCCGTGCTGTCGCGCCAGTGTGACCAGCGCCGCCAGCCGCGGCGCGCGCACCGGCACCGCGGGCTGCATGATCCAGCCCAGCGTCGCATAGCGGCGCAGCGCGTGGAAGATCGCCTCCGCGACCAGGCTGCGGTCGCGAACGCCCAATGTGCGGTTGTCGCGGAAGAAGCGCGACATCACGGCATCGGCCGGACCTTCGAAACGCAGCACCTGCCCGAGCGCATACGCCAGCGCATCGACCACCAGCGACGTGATGCGGTACGACCCGCGCGCAGACGACGGCGCGGCAGTTCGCAGAGCGGCAACACGCGACGCGGGAACAGCGGGCGCAGCGCGCGCCGTTCTCGCTTTGGCAGGTCGATTCCACTCGTCCGAGCGTGCGGCTGACGACTTCGCAGGTCGTTTGCGCGCGCCGGCGCGAGGCGGTTTCGCAGGGCCGGTACGGCGTTTGATATCTCTCATGACGCGAGCAGCGCGAGATCGCCCGGCGCGGCTTCGTGCACGACCACACGACCCTCATCCCAGCGCACGCGTTGCTGCAGCAGCAGCCGGATCGCGCGCGGCAGCAGGCGGTGTTCCTGAGCCAGCACGCGCGCCGACAGCACCGCCTCGTCGTCGCCGGGCAGCACCGGCACCACGCACTGCGCGATGATGCCGCCGGCGTCGATGTCGTCGGTCACGTAGTGCACGGTGGCGCCGTGCACGCGCACACCGGCCGCCAGCGCCTGCGCGTGCGTGCGCAGCCCGGGAAACAGCGGCAGCAGCGACGGATGGATGTTGACCAGCTGGCCGGTGTAGTGTTGCACGAACGCAGGCGTCAGCACGCGCATGAAGCCGGCCAGCACGACCAGCGCGGGTGCGTGCCGGTCGATCTCGGCAGTCAGCGCCGCATCGAAGTCGGCGCGCGCCGCATAGCTGCGATGGTCGACGACCGCCGTCGCCACACCGGCAGCGCGCGCGACGTCGAGACCCGCGGCCTGCGGACGGTTGCTGATGACCGCGACGATGTCGGCATCCAGCGTGTCGCGCCAGCGTTCGTGCCGCGCGGCCTGCAGCAGGGCGGCGAGATTGGTGCCGCGGCCCGAGATCAGCACGACGATGTTGCGCATGCGCCGATTGTACCGGCCGCCTTTGCGCGATCGATCGCGTGTGGCGCTCCAAGTGCCGGAAAACACTGGCGAATCGGGCGCCCACATCACTGCGCGCAGCGCGCTGCGCGCAGTGCCGAACGTATAATCGCGCACTCTTCCGCTGCTTCACATCAAGGCTACGCATCGGCATGCAGGTGTTCCGCGGACTGCCACGCGCGAGCGCACGCCAGCCCTGCGCGCTGACCATCGGCAATTTCGATGGCGTGCACCGCGGGCATCAGGCGCTGCTGGCGCGGGTGGTCGCCGCCGCGGCCGCGCGCGGCATCGCGCCGGCGGTCATGACCTTCGAGCCGCATCCGCGGGAGCTGTTCGCTCCGCAGCACGCGCCGCCGCGCATCGTCGGACTGCGCGACAAGCTCGACGCGATGCGCGCGGCCGGCATCGACCGCGTGATCGTCCAGCACTTCAACGAAGCCTTCGCGTCGCTGACGCCCGAGGCGTTCATCGCGACGCTGGTCGACGGTTGCCGTGCGCGCTGGCTGCTGGTGGGCGACGACTTCCGCTTCGGTGCGCGGCGCGCCGGCGACTTTGCGCTGCTGGCTCAGCACGCCGCGCGCGGCAACTTCGAGCTCGAACAGATGCCGACGCTCGCCGAAGGCGGCGAGCGTATCTCCAGCTCTGCGATACGCGACGCGCTGGGCCGCGGCGACCTGGCGCGTGCGCAGCACCTGCTGGGCCGGCCCTACACGATCTCGGGTCACGTGCTGCACGGACGCAAGCTGGGTCGCGCGCTGGGCTTCCCGACGCTGAACCTGCGCATCGCACGCCATCCGGCGCTGCAGGGCATCCTCGCGGTGCGCGTGCACGGACTGGGCGCAGCGCGCGCCGGCGTGGCCAGCATCGGCCAGCGACCCACGGTGGACGCCAGCGGCCGCTGGGAACTGGAAGTGCACCTGTTCGACTTCGACGCCGAGACCTACGGCCGCTGCGTCAGCGTCGAGTTCGTGCGCAAGCTGCGCGACGAGCGGCATTTCGCGACGCTGGACGAACTGCGCGCCGCGATCGCCGCCGATGCCGCTCAGGCGCGTGCGGTACTGGGCCTGCCCACAGGCTAAACTTGCGCTTTCGCCGCACTGCTGGCCCGCCAGCACACAATCCGCAGCGACACCTCTTGAAGAGCCCGAGGGGGCCAAGGAGTGCCACGCC
>Ga0307505_10002529_pt1 | contig 12598 bp, 12 predicted proteins | sample 23_S_MG_FD_202183 | JGI IMG/M metagenome (GOLD analysis project Ga0307505, IMG submission 202183) | Soil microbial communities from Populus trichocarpa stands in riparian zone in the Pacific Northwest, United States - 23_S | ecosystem: Environmental > Terrestrial > Soil > Riparian zone > Trees...
TCATTATCTATTTGTAATTACATTGTTTAATTTGATATTTCTTTTCATTGTTGACATATATTAGCAGCAATGTATCATTCTGGGAAGCGATGTTCGCAAACCCGCTGGCATCGGCCCAAAAGAGCGCAAAGCTCGACGCAAAATAATCGGGAGGACTAGAATGAAAAAATTACTCGCATTGGGATTCTCAACGGCCATAGCACTCGCTCTGGCGACGGGAGTTCAGGCCCAAGACAAGAAGCAATTGGCTTTCGTGGTGAATGCGGCTTCGGATTTCTGGAAACTGGCGGAAGCCGGCGTGAAGAAAGCGCAGGGCGAGCTTCCGAACTACGAACTTCAATTCAAGTATCCGGCGCAAGGCACCGCTGCCTTGCAGAATGCCTTGATGGATGACCTCGTCGCTGCCGGCACCGATGCCATCATGATTTCGTCGGTGGATCCAAAAACCTCCGTTGATGCATTTAACCGCATTGCCGCACAGGTTCCGCTGTTCACCACCGATAGCGATGCCCCGGACAGCAACCGTATCGCCTATCTCGGCTCATCCAACACGGATGCCGGCGTGCAAGCCGGTGAAATCGCTGTGGGCGCGCTGCCCAACGGCGGCAAGTGCATGGGCTTTGTCGGTTTCCTTGGGGCAGACAATGCCAAGGAGCGCATTGCCGGATTCAAGAAGGCCATTGAAGGCAAAGGCATTGAACTGGTTGACACCCGTGGTGACGACGTGGACTTCGCCCGGGCCCGCAGCAATGTGGATGACGTTCTGGCGGCCAATCCGGAAATCAACTGCATGGTCGGGTTTTACTCCTACAACCCGCCAAAAATCTATGAGGCCCTGCAGGCCGCCGGCAAGCTTGGCGCCATTACCGTTATCGCCTTTGACGAAGATCCAATTACCCTGGGTGCGGTCAAGGACGGCAGCTTTGCCGGCACCGTGGTGCAGCAGCCTTTTGAATGGGGCTATCGCGGCATGAAGCTGATGGCCGCCTATATGGAAGGCGACAAGTCAGGTGTTCCGGAAAACAAGCTGATCATTGTGCCCACCAAAATCATCAACAAGGGCAACGTCGATCAGTTCGAAGCTGACCTCAAGGCAGCAATCGGCAAGTAAGGTCAAACGGGCCAGCGCGGGAAACTGCGCTGGCTTTTGCTTGCGTCACCGGGGAATGCCTGTGCAGAATGCAGCTTGTCTGCTGGGGGATCAATTCTGAAGATGGCCGGTGCCTTTTTTCGACTCATCGATATCGCCAAGTCCTACGCGGGGGTGCAAGCCTTGCAGGGGGTGAATTTCGCTGTGTCTCGAGGCGAAGTCATTGGCCTGGTCGGTGAAAACGGGGCCGGCAAATCGACGTTGATGAACATTATTGGCGGGGTGATTGAACCCTCCTCCGGCAGTCTTGAAATTGATGGCTTGCAGAGGAAGTCGCTCTCGGTGCTAGAGTCTATGGGGGCAGGGATTGCCTTTGTGCATCAGGAGCTCAACCTGTTTGACAATCTGGACGTGGCGTCGAATGTTTATATCGGCCGTGAGCCGCTTTATGGCGGGCCATTCAGGCTGGTGAACCGCAAGAAGCTTAATGCCGATGTTCAGCCGCTGCTGGACCGGCTGGGGGTGGACTTCACGCCGGAAACAATGGTTTCCGATATGTCGATTGCCCAGCGGCAGCTGCTTGAGATTGTGAAGGCGCTGTCGTTGAATTCGCGCCTGGTCATCATGGATGAACCGACGTCCAGCCTGACGCTGATTGAAACGGACCGGCTTTTGAATGTCGTGGCTGGGCTCAAGGCTTCGGGCGTCAGCGTCATTTTCATTTCGCATCGCCTCAATGAACTCGTGAAATGTGCGGACCGGGTTGTCGTTCTCCGCGACGGGCGGGTGGTAGGCGAGCTTGACAAAGGCGAAATCAGCCACAGCGCCATGATCCGCCTGATGATCGGGCGCGACCTGAAAGCTCTCTACGTGCCGCCTGCCGACAAGCCTGGTGAGGCCGTATTGAAAATTTCCGATGTGCGCACGGCGGCATATCCCACCCAGGCGGTAAGTCTTAGCGTGAGGCAGGGCGAAATACTGGGACTTGCCGGATTGGTGGGGGCTGGGCGCACGGAACTGGCGCGCGCCATATTTGGCATTGATCCCTTGCTCGCCGGGTCTGTTGCCCTCAATGGCAAAGCAATTCACGTTAATGGTCCGCGGCAGGCCATAGCACATGGCATCTTCCTGGTGCCCGAAGACCGCAAGCGCTGCGGCCTGCTCCTTGATATTTCAATTGCGGAGAATATTGCGCTTCCCAACATGCAGGCTTGCGCTTCGGGTGGCTTGGTAAATGACGGCATAGTGGCCTCCAATGCGGAGCGGCAAAGGGAACGCCTGCATATCCGGGCTCCCAGTGTCGATCAGGAAGGAAGTTCGCTTTCCGGCGGCAACCAGCAGAAGGTCGTGCTTGCAAAGTGGCTGGCCATGAATCCGCGCGTGTTGATCTGCGACGAGCCGACGCGCGGCGTCGATGTGGGGGCCAAGAGCGAGCTTTATGAAATGCTGCGCGGCCTGGCGGATGCAGGGGTGGCCATATTGATGATTTCAAGCGATATGGAAGAAGTGATCGGGGTGAGCGACCGGATTGCCGTGATGCATGAAGGCATGATCAGCGGTTTTCTGGAACGGGCGGAATTCAGCGAGCATAACGTGCTGCGGCTTGCGGTTGGCGAAAGCATTCATTGAGGGGACGAGCATCGTGTTCAAGAAAGACATAGGCCTTCTGATCCTGATCCTCGTGGTTGGCACGGTGGTGGCGGTGATCAATCCGCTTTTCCTTTCGGCAATCAACCTGGGCAATACGGCCAATCTGGTGGGGCTGTTTGGCATCTTTGCCATTGGCCAGGCCTTTGTGATCATTACCGGCGGCATCGAGCTGTCGGTGGGCTCGATCATTGCGCTGCTTGGCGTTTTGTTCGTTGACCTGATTGTCGGCCACGAGATGGCCTGGCCGCTGGCGCTTATGATCATGCTGGGCATCGGCGTGTTGATCGGGCTGATCCACGGCCTGTTGATTACCCGCATGCACATGCAACCCTTTATCGTCACGCTCTGCGGCTTGCTCATCTACCGCGGCGCTGCGCGGTTCTACACGCAGGACGGCACGGCGGGATTTGGTTTTGGGGTGAGCCTGCCGCAACTCGAATGGCTGACAACGGGGCGCACCTTTGGCGTGCCCCATTCCTTCATGGCCCTGATTGTCATTGCCTGCCTCATGTGGGTGGTGCTGCACCGCTCGGTGTTCGGGCGCTATCTTTATGCGGTGGGCAAGAATGAAGAAGCGGCGCGCTATTCCGGCATCCGCACCAACCGGGTGATCATCGCGGCCTACATCATTTCGGCGATACTGACCGCCATCTCAGCAATTTTCTTTGCCATGTACACGCGGTCGATTTCGCCGTCGTCGCACGGCAATTTCTATGAGCTCTATGCTATTGCTGCGGCAGTGCTCGGCGGCTGCTCGCTGCGCGGCGGCGAGGGCTCCATCGTTGGCGTGGTGCTTGGCACTGTCCTGCTGCAGGTACTGCAAAATCTGGTTAATCTTCTCGGCATTCCGAGTTCCCTGAACTTTGCGGTGATGGGCTCAGTGATCCTCATTGGCGTTTTGGCCGACCAACAGTTTGCTGAATACCGCAAACGCAAATCCGAGGCCGCCGGAAAAATTTCCACAGCCTGATTATTTCCCGGTACCGCCTGTGTGTTCGCCTTCACGCGTCAGGTAGTACGCCGCTAGGATGGGGATGAAGGTGACGGCGATGACGAAGATGGCCACCACATTGGTGATGGGCCTTTGCCGGGGCCGGATGAGCTCGTTCAGCATCCAGATGGGGAGGGTCGATTGCTGACCCGCGGTGAAAGTGGTGACGATGACTTCATCGAAGGAGAGGGCGAAGGCCAGCATGCCGCCGGCCAGGAGGGCCGAGGCGATTTGCGGCAAGACGACATAACGGAAAGTCTGGAAACCATCGGCGCCCAGATCCATGGAGGCTTCAATCATGCTTCCTGAGGTGCGGCGGAAACGGGCCAGCACATTGTTATAGACCACGACCATGCAGAATGTGGTGTGGCCCAGAACGATGGTCCAGGTTGAAAAGGGAATGTCCATGATGCCGAAGGCCGAGCGTAGCGCAATGCCGGTGACGATGCCGGGCAGCGCTATGGGCAGGATGAAGAGCAAAGAGATGTGATCGCGGCCGAAAAATTTGGCGCGTGATATGGCAGCGGCGGCGCAGGTGCCGAGGATGAGCGCCAGGAAAGTTGCGATGCTTGCCACTTTGACTGAGAGGCCGATGGCATCCCAAATATCCTGGCGTTCCCAGACCACGCCGAACCATTTGGAGGTGTAGCCGGGGGGCGGGAACTGGAAACTTTTTTCCTCGGTGGTGAAGGCATAAAGGAAGATCAACAGCAGCGGCACATGCAGAAAGGCCACGCAGGCCAGAGCGGCGACTTTCAGGAGCAAGGGTGAGCCCTCAGAGCGCATCGAAGGCTCCCATTCTTTTGGCTATCGCAAGATAGATGCCCATAATCACGATCGGCACCACGGTAAAGGCCGCGGCGAGCGGAATGTTGCCTGCCGTTCCCTGCAGGGTGTAGACCGTCTGGCCCAGAAAATAACTCGAGTTTCCAATGATTTGCGGGATGATATAGTCACCAAGGGTGAGCGAAAAAGTAAAAATTGAGCCGGCAATAATGCCGGGTAGCGCCAGTGGAAATATCACGTGCCGGAAGGTCTGCGTCGGGGTTCCACCGAGATCCGAGGAGGCGTCAATAAAGCTTACGGGAACCCGCTCCAGTGCGGCCTGCGTCGGCAGGATCATGAAGGGCAGCCAGACATAGACGAAGACCATAAAGGTTCCGAGGAAGCTGATGGACAGGGACGGACCGCCAATGACGGGGATTGCGAGGAGAGCGTCCAGCGCCCAGGTGAGATGCAGTTCGCCCGCCAGCCAGGAGATGATGCCTTCCTTGGCGAGGATCAGTTTCCAGGCATAGACCTTGACCAGATAACTGGACCAGAGAGGCAGCATCACCAGGATATAAAACAGGGCTTTCCATTTTCCGCGGGCATAGCGCGCGGCGAAATAGGCGAAGGGAAAAGCAATAACGACGGAAGCCAAAGTTACTGCCGTTGCCATGACAAGACTGCGGACGATGACGTCAAAATTTGAGAGGCGGAATAACTCGGCAAAGGTTGAGAGGGTCAGTTCATAGTTGATGAAGCCGGAGAACTCATCGATTGAAAAGAAGGCGTGGAACAGAAATACGGACAGCGAACCCAGAAAGGCAATGCCAAGCCACAGGAGCGGGGGTGCGAGAAGAAGGGCCAAGAACCCGCTGGGGTACTTGAAAAGTGAATTCGAAATTGACCGCGTAAGGCTCACGCTTCACCCATCATGATGTGCAGGGCTTCCTGCGGCCAGTGCAGCATGACGTCATCGCCTTCGGCAAACTTGCCAAGCGAGGAGGGGACGGTGACATTGATTATCTCGCCGCCCGTGGTGCGGGTGTTGAGGCGGGTGACCGAGCCCTGATAATGAACTGCAACAATCCTGGCGCTGGCGCTTTGCTGGCCGGGCGATGCCTTCACAGTGGCCGGAAGAATGTTGATCTTTTCCGGGCGGAGGCTTGCCCATTTTTCCGGGCCACCGGCTGATTTGGAGAAAGCAGGGCTCAGGACATTTGATGAGCCGACAAAGTCAGCGACGAATTTGGTATTGGGGCGTTCATAGATATCTTCGGGGGAGCCAACCTGAACAATCTTGCCATCGTTGAAGATGGCGACACGGTCCGCCATCGACAGGGCTTCGCCCTGATCATGGGTGACGAACACAAAGGTGATGCCGAGATTGCGCTGCAGGGCTTTGAGTTCCACCTGCATCTGCTCGCGGAGTTTCAGGTCAAGGGCGCCCAGTGGCTCATCCAACAGCAAGACCTTGGGTTCATTGACGAGGGCACGGGCCAGAGCCACGCGCTGTCTTTGGCCGCCGGACAATTGCGAGGGACGGCGGCTGCCGAAACTTCCCAGCGCCACGAGGGTCAGCGCCTCCTGGGCTTTGCGGTGACGGGTTGACCTGTCTATGCCCTTGACCATGAGGCCGTAGGCCACGTTATCCAGCACGGTCATGTGGGGGAAAAGCGCGTAGTCCTGAAAGACCGTGTTCACGTTGCGCTGATAGGGCGGCACACCTTCAGAAGTGACGCCGAAGATTTCCATGTGGCCGGAGGTTGGCTGCTCGAAGCCCGCGATGAGCCTGAGGCAGGTGGTTTTGCCGGACCCGGAGGGGCCAAGCATGGCGAAGAACTCGCCCTCGGCAATATCGAGGGTCACATCATCCACGGCGCGAACCGGGCCGAAATAGCGGCTGATTTTCTGGAAACTGACGGCTGTTGTCATGACATAAAAATTCCCGCCAAGTGATCTTGGCGGGAATCTTTCAAATGATCAAGAATTAGCGGCCACCGAGAACCGCGATCATGTCGGTTGCCCAACGATAGTAGGGCACGCAGCCGGCGGACTGGGTCGCGCATTTGGTAACGGGGGTGCGCCAGAAATGCACCTTGTCAAAGTTCGGCATGCCGTTCGTATCGCAGCCGGCATCAGTGAGCAGGGCGTTGCCTTTGCAGGCGGCAGGAACAGCGGGAACCGAACCAAACCAGGCGGCGAGATCACCCTGCACCTTTGGCGAGATGGAATGCTCCATCCAGAGATATGCGCAGTTTGGATTTGCCGCATCGACATGCATCATGGTGGTATCGGCCCATCCAGTTGCGCCTTCATCAGGAATGACGGAAGCAACGGGCGTTTTCGCCATGGCAGCCTTGTCGGCCTGCAGGAGGTTCACCTGGAAAGGCCAGGACGATGACGCGACAACGCCTTCATTCTTGAAGTCATCAATCTGCATGAAAGCATCATGCCAGTAGCGGCCCACAAGGGCGCGCTGGGCACGGAGCAGATCAAGGGCCGCCTTGTATTGCTCTTCGTTCAGCTCGTAGGGATCCTTGATGCCGAGTTCGGGCTTCTTGACCATCAGATAAAGAGCGGCATCGGCAATGTAGATGGGGCCGTCAAAAGCCTGGACCCGGCCCTTGTTGGATTTTCCATCGGGCAGGTTCTGCTCTTCAAACACCACGGCCCAGCTCTTTGGTGCTTCCTTGAAGACGTTGGTGTTGTAGGCAAGAACGTTGGCACCCCACTGATACGGCGTGCCGTAATGAACGCCATCAACCGTGTGCCATGGCGCGTTTTGCAGGCGCTCATCGACGGTTTTCCACGAGGGGATAAGGTCGGTGTTGACAGGCTGTACGCGCTTGCCGGCGATCAGACGGAGCGAAGCGTCGCCTGAGGCGGTGACGAGATCAAAGCCGCCTTCATTCATGAGGGCCACCATTTCATCGGATGTGCCGGCGGTTTTCACGTTGACCTTGCAACTGGTTGCCTTTTCAAACTCGGTTACCCAGTCAAAGGCCTTGTCGGTTGCGCCGCTCTCGATGTAACCGGCCCAAGCCACGATATTGACCTGACCCTCGCCTTTTCCGACTTCCTTCTTCATTTCCTGCGCGAAAGCGATTCCGCCCATGGCGGATACGGCGAGAAGAGTGAAAAGCGTATGTTTCAAAGTCTTCATAGTGTCGTCTCCCTTTATTTTTTCTTGTCGTTGACTTTCGGCTTCCGAGCCGCAAGCAACCGCGGTCCAGCCATAGAAATAAACGTTTGACCATGTGGTCCAAAATTAAGACTAGCCCAGAAATGGCGTAAAGGTAAAGTGACGAGCGTGAACCAGTAGGGAATTGCATTCATGAGTTTTTTGATGATCGAGCCGGCGCCGCCGCGGCTTAACCGCAGTGAGCTTGCGGTTCCCGGCAGCCAGCCGCAACTTTTTGAAAAGGCGGCGAAATCGGAGGCGGATGTGATTTTTCTCGATCTTGAGGATGCGGTTGCCCCGGACGACAAGGCGCAGGCCCGCAAGAACATCATTCAAGCCATCGGCGACGTTGACTGGGGGCGGAAGTCGCTGTCGGTCCGGATCAATGGCTTGGACACGCACTACATGTACCGCGATGTCGTGGACGTGCTGGAACAGGCTTCGGAACGCCTTGACCTGATCATGATTCCGAAGGTTGGAACGGCGTCCGATGTCTATGCCATCGACATGCTCTGTACGCAGATTGAGACGGCCAAGGGGCGCAAAAAGCGCGTTGGCTTCGAGATGATCATCGAAACGGCGCTTGGCATGCAAAACGTGCATGAGATCGCGGCGGCCTCCAAGCGCAATGAGTCGCTGCATTTTGGCGTGGCGGATTATGCCGCCTCGACCAAGGCGCGGACGACCTCCATTGGCGGGGCGAATGCGGACTATGCCGTACTCACGGAACCTCTGGCGGACGGTTCGCGGCAGACCCATTGGGGTGACATGTGGCACTATGCGATTTCCCGGATAGTGGTTGCCGCGCGAGCCAATGGCCTGCGGCCGGTGGATGGGCCGTTTGGCAATTTTTCAGATTCCGAGGCCTTCCGGGCGGCGGGCCTGCGGGCCGCCGTGCTGGGATGCGAAGGCAAATGGGCCATTCATCCTTCCCAGGTTGTGCTGGCCAACGAGGTCATGTCGCCTTCGGAAGCCGATGTAATGCGAGCCAAGCGCATCCTGGTTGCCATGGAGGAGGCCGCCAAAGCAGGCAAAGGAGCCGTATCGCTGGATGGCCGCCTGATTGATTACGCCTCGGTACGCCAGGCGGAGGTTCTGGTGCAAAAGGCCGCCCAGATCGCCAGCCGGTAGGATTCGGCTGTAAAATTCACGAATTGCGCAAATCGGAATCGGTGTTAAGGTGAGTGTCGCAAGAAGGGCATAAGCCCTCAAAAGGGGGAGATCGCATGGCAGCACGACCTGCGCCAAGAAGTGATGAACGGCCTTTGGCCGTCGTGGTCGAAGATTTGCATAAGCGGTTTGGCGAACTTGAAGTGCTTAAAGGGGTTTCCCTTGAGGCGCGCGAAGGGGATGTTGTTTCCATGATCGGGGCTTCGGGCTCCGGCAAAAGTACGTTTTTGCGGTGCATCAATTTCCTTGAAATGCCGACCAAGGGGCGCATCGTGGTGACTGGCGACGAGGTTGCCTTGAAGCCAAACAGGGACGGCAATCTCCATCCCAGCGACCGGCGCCAGCTTGAGCGGGTTCGCACCAAACTGGGCATGGTGTTTCAGAGCTTCAACCTGTGGCAGCATTTGACCGTGATGCAAAATGTAATCGAAGCCCCGGTTCATGTGCTCGGAATTCCAAAAGCCGAGGCGATTGAGCGGGCCGGAAAGCTGCTTCACAAGGTGGGCCTTTACGAGAAGCGGGACCAGTATCCCGCTTTTCTTTCAGGCGGGCAGCAGCAGCGCGCCGCCATTGCACGGGCTTTGGCGATGGAACCCAAGGTGATGCTGTTTGACGAACCGACCTCGGCGCTTGACCCGGAACTGGTCGGTGAGGTTCTTAAGGTTATCCGCGATCTTGCCAATGAGGGCCGGACCATGATTCTGGTCACCCATGAAATGAAATTTGCGCGCGATGTTTCGAGTCATGTCATTTACCTGCACAAAGGCGTCATTGAAGAAGAGGGTCCGCCACAACAGGTATTCGGCGCGCCGAAAAGCGCGCGCTGCAAGCAGTTCGTTTCCGGCGTTCATTGAATGACGGAGATGAGAAAACAGGGGGACAAATGAATGGGGCAGGGTCCGCATCCATTTGTAAAATAAGTTGAAACAAAAGATCTGCACACTGCAATTGGTGGCGGTCAATCAAGGGAGAAGAACATGAAGATTTCACGTAGAATTATGATGGCCGCGGCAACATTGGCGCTTATGACCGCGGCAACGCCTGCCATGGCGGACTTGAAGATGGGCATTGCTGCAGAGCCCTATGCGCCATTTACCTCAAAGGACGCTTCCGGCGTCTGGGTTGGCTGGGAAGTGGACTTCATGAATGCGCTCTGCGCCGAAATCGGCGAGACGTGCACAATCGAAGAAGTGGCATGGGACGGCATCATTCCGGCGCTGCAATCGAAGAAGTTTGACGCGATCCTGTCGTCCATGTCGGTAACCGACGAACGCAAGAAGACGATCAGCTTCTCCAGCATCTATTACAATTCGGCAGCAGTCATCATTGGGCCCAAGAATGACGACAAGGATTTCTCACCTGAGCATCTTTCGGGCAAGAATATCGGCGTGCAAGTTTCCACGACGCATTCCCGGTATCTCGACAAATACTATGGCCCTAAGGGGGGCGTTATAAAGACCTACGCAACGCAGGATGAAGCGAACGCCGACTTGGCCGCGGGCCGTCTTGACTACGTTATGGCAGACGGCGTGGCGCTCGATGCGTTCATTTCCTCGGAGCAGGGCACAGCTTGCTGCGAGCAGAAGGGTGCTGTTCCACTGGATGTAGAAATCCTGGGAGCGGGTGTTGGCCTTGGCATCCGCCAGGAAGACACGGAGCTTTTGGCCAAGGTCAATGCGGGCATCAAGGCGATGGCCGACAAGGGGGCATTCGCGCCCATTACCAGCAAGTGGAAATTGGATGGCAAGATCGTAACGCCTCCAGACGTGTGATACCCAGCAAAACTGGCGGCCGCCTCTTACGGCGGCCGCCGCCAATTTGGATTTATTGAATTTTGGTCTTTGCCGCTCTCATCAATTTTAATTTACTGGCTTTTGGCCCGACCGGCTATGGCGATGAGATGTTTTGGGGCCTCACGCGCACCGTACAAATATCCGTAATGGCCTACGCACTAGGATTGGGCCTCGGTTTGTGCGGAGCTATGGGCAAGCTAACCGGGGGCAAGTGGCTGGTTAATTTGCTTGGGGTTTACACAACGCTTGTGCGGGCCATTCCCGACCTCGTGCTCATCCTGCTTCTTTACTATGCGGGCACTGACGGCATCAACCGGATGCTCATCTCAATCGGGTTACAGCCGATCGAAATCAACGGCCTTGTCGCTGCAATCTTTGTGCTTGGTTTTGTCTATGGGGCCTATTCCACGGAAGTCTTGCGGGCCGCAATTCAGGCGGTTCCCGTTGGCCAGATTGAAGCGGCAAAAGCCTATGGCATGTCGCCGTTCCTGCGCTTCAGGCGCATTATACTCCCCGCAATGCTTTCCTACGCGATTCCTGGCATGGCCAATCTCTGGCTCAATGTGACCAAGGCTTCGGTGTTGATTTCGGTTGTAGGTTTTACTGAGCTTGCGCTGGCGACGAAGCAGGCCGCCGGCGTGAGCAAACTCTACCTCATGTTCTATGTTGTTACAGCACTGATTTTCCTCTCCATCACGCTGATTTCGAACCAGATATTCGGCTGGCTCGAACGTCGCGTGAGGCGGGGCCAGCCAAAATTGGCTTGAGTCGACATGGTCTGGGATTGGCTTCCGCAATATATCCCACTGCTCTTGCACGGCCTTTACATTACTATCCTGCTTCTCGTTGGCTCGGTTGTCGGTGGATTTGCATTGGCTGTTCCGTTGGGCCTTGCCCAAGTGACCGGTCCATGGCCCCTTCGGTATCTGGCTCGGGGATATTGTACCTTTATTCGCGGCACGCCGCTTCTGATCCAGTTGTGGCTTATCTATTATGGCGTGGGCTCGCTCTTTCCACTCATTGGAGCCGAATTTCCTTCCTTCAAGGAAAACTTCATGTGGCTCATCCGGTTGGACGCGTTTTACTATGCGTTGCTTGCCTTTACTCTCAATTTTGCTGGTTACGAGGGCGAGGTGATGCGCGGCGCCTTTCTGGGCGTTCCAAAAGGGGAGCTGGAAGCGGCGCGGGCCTTTGGCATGTCACCATTGAAAGTCTTGACCCGCGTATGGTTTCCCCGGGCGGTGCGGCAAGTGCTGCCGACCCTTGCCGGCGAAACGATTGCGCAGCTCCTGGCCACGCCTCTGGCCTTCACCATTCCGGTCATGGATCTTATGGGAGTCACGTCAAAGATACGGCAGGATACCTTCCTTATTTACGAACCGCTTCTGTTTTTGGCGCTTATTTATGTTGTACTTACCTTCCTGATCACCCGTGCTTTTAACTATTTCGAAGCTCTGGTACCATCGCGGCGATGAACCACGAATTAGTTTCAAGCTTCGCAGGCGAACTGGCCGCCATCAGGCATGACCTGCACATGCATCCGGAACTTTGCTTTGAGGAATTCCGGACGGGGAAGATTGTTGCCGACGAGCTTCGCAGGCTTGGCTTTACGGTGTCGACGGGTGTTGCCGGCACGGGAGTTGTGGGAACGCTTGCAAAGGGAAGCAGCCGGCGCGCCATCGGCATCCGGGCCGATATGGACGCACTTCCCATTCATGAGACAACCAATTTGACTTATGCTTCGCGCGCGGTTGGCAAGATGCATGCCTGCGGCCATGACGGCCATACCACCATGCTTCTGGGTGCGGCGCGCTACCTGGCGCAGACGCAGAATTTCGATGGCACGGTGCACTTGATTTTTCAGCCTGCCGAGGAAGATATCAGCGGGGCCAAGCGCATGATTGATGAGGGGCTGTTCAAGCGCTTTCCCTGCGATGCCGTCTTTGCGCTGCATA
>Ga0307505_10002530_pt1 | contig 12594 bp, 15 predicted proteins | sample 23_S_MG_FD_202183 | JGI IMG/M metagenome (GOLD analysis project Ga0307505, IMG submission 202183) | Soil microbial communities from Populus trichocarpa stands in riparian zone in the Pacific Northwest, United States - 23_S | ecosystem: Environmental > Terrestrial > Soil > Riparian zone > Trees...
GGGCGGATGGGGGTTCGGCAAGGGGTGCGACTTGAACAAGCCGAAGAACGTAGAAGAAGTTCACGAGGCCGTAGTGACGGCATATGCGGATCTTTGGGCCCACTATCACTGCCTGATCCGCGCGATCGGGAGGTCGGGAGCCGTCAATGACGGACGTCTTGCGGTGGATGCGCAAATCGCGATGGAAGAAGAGGGGCGCCAACTGGTCCAGGAAGGACGCGAGCGCCTCGAAACGCTTTTGCGCGGCAGGACGGGGTAAAGCCAATCGACCCAGGACACACCAAGACACACGAATGTAACAGGAATGGAGACGGAACACTGTGTCGACGAATGTATCGCCCGGATGGGTAAGGGCGGCGGCGGTGGCCGATGTAAGTGACGGCGAAGTCGTCGGGGTCGCGGTCTGCGACGCGGATATCGCCCTCTACAACATCGGCGGCAAGATATACGCGACCGCCAATATCTGCACGCATGCCCTGGCGCGCCTGAGTGACGGTTTTGTCGATGGCGAGAGCATCGAGTGTCCGCTTCACGGGGGCAGGTTCGACATCAGGACCGGGAAGGGTTTGTGCGACCCGATTAAACGCGACCTCAAGGTTTTTCGGGTGCGCGTTCTGGGCGATGAGATTCAGATCGAGATGTGAGATCCCAATCCCCGTCTCGATGCGCCGGACGGGCCAGGAAATGTCTTGTTCGAAAATTTGACGCGCGAGGATGCCATGTCAGAGAAAACCGTAGCGGGCGTTCCACCGACCCTGGAGGAAGCCCGAAAGACGCATCACGAACCGGTGATTCGCAGTCCGATGGAGTACGCGCCGGAAATCGGCAGGTTTGGCGCTACCCAGATGGTCTTTCATCCGACGCCGGAAAGCCCGACCGAGCCGAATGCCGGGATCCTGACGTACGGGCCGGGCGCGGCATTCCCGCTCCACAAGCATGACTTTGCCCAGGTCTGGTATGTCATCGAGGGCGAATGCACATTTGGCGGGCGACGGCTGCGGTCCGGGGAAATGGTGTACATGGCGGATCCGCACTTCGAATACGACATGCATACCAAAGCGGGTTGCAAGATCCTGTTCGTGCAGTATCCCGGGCCGACGACCGGGGCCAAGCCTATCTACAACGGCAGATTCAATCAAAAAGTCCGCAGGCCTGTTGAGGAAGAAGATCTCGAGCGATGAGCGCGAAGCGACAATGCATGAAGCTTTTCGTCTCACCGATGTCCCCTTATGTCCGGAAGGTGCGGGCTGTCGCAATTCAGGCCGGACTCGACGATCAGATCGAGGTCATTCTTTGCCGCGTCCGCGTGAAGACCAAGGGACTGGAGGGGCTGAATCCTTTCGGCCGAGTGCCGACTCTGGTGCTCGACGATGGCAGTGCGCTCTTCGACAGCCCCGTGATCTGCGAGTACCTGGACACGTTGCACGGCGGGCGAAAGCTGCTTCCTGCCAGCGGCAACGAGCGCTGGAAAGTCCTGAGGCAGCAGGCTCTTGGGGATGGCATCATGGATGCCGCCGGGCCCTGGCGCGAGGAGGGACATCGACCCAGGGAGCAGCAGTCATCGGAGTGGATGCAGATTTATCGCCAGATGATCGAGCGCGGACTGGATTTTCTGGAGCGGGAAGTTCAGGCGTTTACCGATGCGACTATCGGAACTCTTTCCATCGGCTGTGCGCTCGGATACCTGGACTTCCGGTTCGCCGGGAATCCCTGGCGCGACGGTCGCCCCGGGCTTGCCGGCTGGTTCCGGGATTTCGAGAAACTGGAGGCACTCCGTCGGACGAAACCTTATCAAATCAAGGCCGAAGATCTCTGACGGTGCAAGGCTGGGGACCCGGGTTACCGCTGCTTCCCGATATCGTTCCCAGATGCAGCGCAGTATCGGTGCATGCGGTTCACTTTGCGCACCGGTTTGGGCCCGGCAGGCGCGCTGCCTTCGCTCCTGCACGGGTTTGGCTTTTCAAATCGATCTCGTGTTTCTTGGCCGGAAGATTCACCCGGCCAAGAAACACGAGACCATGGGAAAACCAACGCAGGCACGAGCGCTTTAGGGGCGCCGGCCTCGATTCATCCGACGAGCTTGAGCAGCTCGTCCATGGTCTGGTCGGCCCAGAATTCCGGGTCCTCCTCGATCTTCTTCTCGCCCCTGGCGATGACGTCCTTCGCGATCTTCCGGCGCTCGCAATAGCCGCGCCAGAACTGCTTCACTTCCTCGGCTGACATGTCCATAGCGGCAGGATTTTAACTGGCTTGCTATATTGCGGGCTCGGCAACCACGAAAGGAGGTGATCCAGTGAGAGACCAACGCGGCACCACCGGCAGTCTGGACTCCCCAACCGGGTCATTGATCGGGCAAGGGAGCTGCACCAGCCGCTAGCCGGCGCTGCCCGCACCAGAAGCAAAAACGCCCCGCCGGGGAAACCCGCCGGGGCGTTTCATTTCAGGGACTTACTTCCAGGGCAGGCGCGCGGGCGGCGCCGGCGGCGCGGGTTTCCTGTCCTGCTTGGGTTTTTTCTTCTCGCGGTTGCTGCGCTGCGTTCCCTTGGGCATGGCGGTTCTCCTGGTGACGGGCGCATTATCCGTCAGGCGGATGAAAGATGACGCTGAATAAAGCGGAACTCGAGGCGATCGCCGCCGGCACGCTGGCGGACTACGCCCGGCGCGCGGAGCAGTTCCGCGAAGGCACCCGGGACCACGACGTGAGCCAGAACCTCCAGGAGCTGCTGCGCCACCTCGAGGGCCGGCCGCCCTTCCGCATCCTCGACCTGGGCTGCGGGCCGGGCCGGGACCTGCAGGCCCTGCGCGGCCTGGGCCACGCGCCGGTGGGGCTGGAGGGCCTGCCGCGCTTCGCCGCCATGGCGCGCGAGGCGAGCGGCTGCGAGGTGCTCGAGCAGGACTTCCTGCGGCTGGACTTGCCGGCGGCGGGTTTCGACGGGATCTTCGCCAACGCGTCGCTGTTCCACGTGCCCACGCAGGAACTGCCGCGCGTGCTGCTCGAGTTGCGCGCCGCGCTCAAGCCGCGCGGGGTCCTGTTCTGTTCCAACCCCCATGGCGACAACCAGGAGGGCTGGAGCCGGGGGCGCTACGGGGTGTTCCTCGACTGGGAAACCTGGCAGCGCTTCCTGCGGGAGGCGGGCTTCGAGGCGCTGCACCACTATTACCGCCCGCCGGGCCTGCCGCGCGAGCAGCAGCCCTGGCTGGCGAGCAGCTGGCGGCGCTAGCATGGCCGCACCGTGACCATCGCCGCCCCGAGGCTCGTTCCGCCGCGCGTGATCCCCCCGGCGCAGCCGCTGCGCGGGCTCGCGTTCTTCACCCGCTTCGTGCGCAACCCGCTCGCCGTGGTGCCGCAGGCCGTCTACGACGGCGACCTGGTGGCCACGATGCGCGGCAAGACGCCGATCCTGTGGATCACCGCCCCGGCGCTCATCCGGCAGGTGCTGCTCGACGAGCGCGAGAAATTCCTCAAGCTGGCGCAGATCCGCCTGCTCTCGCCGCTCCTCGGCAAGGGCATCCTCACCAGCGAAGGCGCGGACTGGAAGTGGCAGCGCCAGGCCGCGGCGCCGATGTTCCGGCCGCAGGAGCTCGCGGGCTTCGTGCCGAGCTTCGTGCGCGCGGCCGAGGACGTGCTCGAGCGCTGGCGCGCGCGGCCCGGGGTGCAGGCGGTGGACCGCGACATGACCGAGGCGACCTTCCAGGTGATCTCGGCGACGCTCCTGCCCTCGGCCGATGCGCGCATGCCGCAGGCCATCGAGCGCTCGACGGGCCTGTTTCAGCGCTCGGGCGCCTGGGGCCAGCTCTACGCCATCGCCAACCTGCCGAAATGGCTGCCGCAGCCGGGCCGGCGCTCGATGGCGCGCGCGGTGGCCGCGCTGCGCACGGCGGTGCTGTCGCTGATCGGCGAGCGCCGCGCCGGCGGCGTGCAGAAGGACGACCTGCTGCACCGCCTGATGCAGGCGCGCGACCCGGAATCCGGGCAGTCGATGAACGACGAGCAGCTGGTGGACAACCTGCTCACCTTCTACCTCGCCGGCCACGAGACCACGGCGAAGGCGCTCACCTGGACCCTGTACCTGGTCGCGCGCTCGCCGCACTGGGCGCGGGCGCTGGAGGAGGAGATCGAGCGCGTCACCGGCGGCGGCGAGCTGCACGCCGGGCACGTCGCGCAGCTCGCGCTGACGCAGCAGGTGCTCAAGGAATCGATGCGCCTGTACCCGCCGGTGCCGCTGATGACGCGCCAGGCGGTGGCGGACACGCGCTTCGGCGACCAGCCGGTGCGCGCCGGCAGCTCGGTGGTGATGCCGATCTACGCCATCCACCGCCACGCGCGGCGCTGGGAGGACGCGGATGCCTTCGATCCGGCGCGCTTCGCGCCCGGGCGCGAAGCGGCGATCCCGCGCTACCAGTACCTGCCCTTCGGCGCGGGGCCGCGCATCTGCATCGGCATGGGGTTCGCCATGCTGGAGGCCACGGCGATGCTCGCCACGCTGCTGCGCCACGCGAGTTTCGCGGCGAGCGCCGGCCGCGAGCCGGCGCCGGTGGCGCGCGTCACGCTGATCCCGGGCGGCGGCATGCCGCTGGAAGTGCGGCTCAAGCCCCGAGGGTGAAGAAGAAGGTCGCGCCCTTGCCGGGCTCGCCCTGCGCCCACACGCGCCCGCCGTGCCGCTGCACGATGCGCTGCACGGTCGCCAATCCCAGCCCGGTGCCGTCGTGCTCGCTCGGGGAGTGCAGGCGCTCGAACAGGCCGAACAGCTTGCCGGCGAACTGCATGTCGAAGCCCACGCCGTTGTCCTGCACGTAGTACGCGCCTTCGCCGCCCTCGTGGCGCCAGCCGATCTCCACGCGCGGCGCCGCGGCTCCCGCGCTGTACTTGAAGGCGTTGTCGATGAGGTGATGGAATACCTGGCGCAGCAGTTGCGGGTCGGCCTCGCAGGCGGGCAGCTCGCCGAGCACCACCTGCACCGCGCGCTCGCCGCGCAGCACGCGCAGGCATTCCTCGACCAGCGCGGCCACCTCGACGCGCTGGCGCGACACCGGCCGGCGCGCCAGCTGCGAGAACGCGAGCAGGGCGTCGATCAGGCGCGACATGTACTGCGCGCTGGCGCTCACCTTGCGCAGGCGCTCCCGCGCCTCGGGCGGCAGCGCCGCGCCGTGCGCCTCCAGCACGATGCTGGCGTTGGCGTCGGCCGCGCGCAGCGGCGCCCGCAGGTCGTGCGACACGGAGTAGGAGAAGGCCTCCAGCTGCTCGTTGGAGGCGCGCAGGTCGGCGTTGGCCTGGTTCAGCCGCGCGGCGATGCGCCGCGCCAGCCAGCCCGCGACCAGCCCGCCGGCAAGCAGCGACAGCAGGATGCCCGTGCCGGCGAGCGCGATCGAGCGCCAGACCGGGCCGCTCAGCGCGGCCTTGTCGATGCCGAGCACCACGCCCCAGGCGCCGGGGGCATCGCGGGCGAACGCGGCGTAGACCTCGTTGTCCTCGCGCGTGCGCGCGAGGCCCGCGCCTTCGCCCGCCTCGCCGATCAGCGCGCGCAGCGAATCGGACAGCGGCATCCCGGCGCTGCCCTCGTGGTCGAGCGTGCGCGCGACGATGCTCAGTCGCCCGTCGAAGATGATGCTGAGCGATTGCGGCGGCACCTTCTGCCGCGCGAGGATGCCGCGCATCGCCGCCGGATCGACGAGCGCGGTGAGCACGTAGCGCGGCTCGCCGCCGCGCGCCACGGCGACGCGCACCGGAAAGAGGAACCTGCCGCCCGGGCCCTTGGCGATGTTGCCGATCACCGGGCGTCCGCCGGCGAGCAGGGCGGCGAAGGACTCGCGCTCCACCACCGCGCCGCGGCCGGGCATCGGCGCCCCGTACGGCAGGCGCGTGCTCAGCAGCCACTTGCCCTCGAGGTCGGCGAGCAGGATGCCGTCCCAGGTGGCGCGCGCCCCGGCGGCGGCCCGCGCATCGGCGTGGAAGCGCCGCAGGTCGCCGGCGTCCAGGCTGCGCGCCAGCGCCAGCACCTCCAGCGCGGCGACCGAGCCCTCCAGCTCCAGGTCCACCGCGCTCGCCATGGCGCGCGCGCGCTCCTGCAGCGCGCGGTGCGCCTGGTCCTGCTGCTGGCGCGCGAGCGCGGCGAGGCCGAACAGCACGAAGAGGACCACCGGCAGCAGCGCGACGGCCACCAGCCACAGCAGCCGGCTGCGCAAGGACATGCGCCGCGCTCCCGCCATCGCCCGCTTCAGGCCCTGAGGAACAGCGTCACCAGGGCGTCCGCCCCGGCCTGCCGGCTCCAGTGGCCGTGCAGCTTCGGGTCGAAGGCCGCGCCCGCCGGCACCGTGTCGGTGGAGAAAAAGCTCCCGCCGGGCCGGAAGCGGCGCGAGCTGCCGTCGCGCAGGTGGATCTCCATCTCCCCCTGGAGGATGAACACCCACTGCGGCGTTGGCGTGCAGTGCCAGTCGCTGCGGAACCCCACCGGACTGTGCCGCAACTGGTAGCCCGACGACGGGTAGACTGCGGAGAGCCTCGCCTGCGGCGTGCCCTCGGCGAGGGCCACCGGCTCCTCGCGAAAGCGCGCGAGGCCGTCGCGGTCGGTGTACAGGACGATCTTGGTGAACTGGGTCATGGCGGTCCTCGGATGAAGATCTGCGTCTACGGCGCCGGAGCGGTCGGCGGTCATTTTGCCGCACAGCTCGCCGCCGCGGGGCACGACGTCGCGGTGGTGGCGCGCGGCGCGCACCTCGCGGCGATGCGCGCCGGCGGCCTGACCCTGCTCAAGGGCGAGCGGCGCATCGCCGGCACGGTGCGGGCCTCGGACCGGCCGGGCGAGCTCGGCGCGGTGGATTGCGTGCTGGTGACGCTGAAGGCCACCGGCCTCGCGGCGCTGGCCGAGGGCGTGGCGCCGCTCCTCGGCAAGGACACGGCGGTGGTGTTCGTGCAGAACGGCATTCCCTGGTGGTACGCGCAGGGCCTCTCGAGCGCGCGGCCCCGGCCGTCGGACCTTTCGGCGCTCGATCCGGGCGGGGCGCTGGCGCGGGCCGTCGCGCCGGAACGCATCGTCGGCGCGGTGGCGTACTCGGCCAACGAAGTGGTGGCGCCCGGCGTGGTGCGCAACAACGCCCCGCTGCGCAACGTCCTCGTGCTCGGCGAGCCAGACGGCCGCGACTCGGCGCGCCTGCGCGGGCTCGCGGCGGCGCTGGCGGCCGCGGAGATCGACGCGCCGGTGGAAACCGACATCCGGCGCTCGATCTGGGCCAAGCTCCTGCTCAACGTGGGCAGTTCCTCCCTCGGCGTGATCACCGGAGAGACGGTGAAGGACTCGATGGCCGACCCGGCGATCGCCGCGCTGCGCGCGCGCATCACCGAGGAGGCGAGGGCGATCGCCCGGGCGCACGGCGTCGAGCCCGAAGACGCGCCGCTGCCGCCGCCGCACTCCTCCGGCGGCCCCTCGCACAAGACTTCCATGCTGCAGGACTACGAGCGCGGCCGGCCGCTGGAGATCGACGCCATCCTCATGGCGCCGCTGTGGTTCGCGCGCGCCGCCGGCGTTCCCGCGCCGTCGCTGGAAGCGGTGGCGGCGCTGGCGGCGCACAAGGCGAAAAAAGGGGACAGTCCCTGAACAAAAAGACCCGCTCGCGCGGGCCTTTCGTCTGCTGCTTCGAACCGACAGTTACATCGGCTTGATGTTCGTCGCCTGGTCGCCCTTCGGCCCGGTGGTGACGTCGAAGGAAACCTTCTGGCCGTCCTTCAGGCTCTTGAAGCCCGAACCCTGGATCGCGGAGAAATGCGCGAACAGGTCCTTGCCGCCGCCGTCGGGGGTGATGAACCCGAAGCCCTTCGCATCGTTGAACCACTTGACTGTTCCAGTTGCCATGATCGTCTTGCCTCTCAAATAATTAATTGAAGTGACGGGCTTTCGCCCACTGCCGGAACATCAAGTAGATAACGCGGGATCTTTCTTGCGAGGACCGCCGGGACTGCTTGAGGGAGCCAGCGGCGGCGATTATACACGACGGTTTCCGTTGTCAAGCGCCCCTGCGAACTCGGCGGTAGACTGCCCCCGATGAGCAAGGAAAGTGCCCGCCCGGTGATCCTCGCGGTGGACGACGCCGAGGACCTGCTGGCCCTGATCGGCAAGGCCCTGGCCACCGAATACGAGGTCAAGCTCGCCGCCGACGGCGGCGACGCCCTGACCCTCGCCGCCGCCGAGCCGCAGCCCGACCTGATCCTGCTCGACGTCGACATGCCCGGCGCCTCGGGCTTCGAGATCTGCCAGCTGCTGAAGGACGACCCGGCCACCGCCCACATCCCGGTCATCTTCCTCACCGGCAAGACCGAGGCCAGCGATCAGGTGGAGGGGCTGGACCGCGGGGCGGTGGACTACCTGACCAAGCCGATCAACGGGCGGCTGCTGATGGCGCGCGTGCGCATCCACCTCGCGCTCGCCAACCGCCAGGCGGAGCTCGAGCGCCAGGTCGCCGAGCGCACCGCGCAGCTGGAGGACGCGCGCTCGCAGATCATCCGGCGCCTCGCCCGCGCGATGGAATTCCACGAGAGCGCCGCCGCCGGCAACCGCGTGGCGCGCGTGAGCCAGTACGCCAAGGCGATGGCCCTCGCCGCCGGCATGAAGCCCGAGGCGGCGGACCTGCTGCACAAGGCGGCGCCGCTCTACGACATCGGCAAGATGGGCGTGCCCTCGGAGGTGCTGCGCAATCCCGGCCGGCTCTCCGCCCCGGAGCTGGAGCGCATGCGGCGCCACCCCGAGCTCGGCGCCGAGATCATCGGCGAGCACCAGGACCCGGTGCTCGCGCTCGCGCGCACGGTGGCGCTCACGCACCACGAGCGCTGGGACGGCACCGGCTACCCGAAGCATCTCAAGGGCAACGACATCCCGTGGTCCGGGCGCATCATGGCGATCGTGGACACCTTCGAGTCCATGACCACCACGCAGTTCTACCGCCGCAAGCCCTTCACGGTGGAGGAGGCGGCCAAGGCGGTGACCGAAGGCTTCGGCAGGCAGTTCGATCCTTCCCTCGCGCCCGCCTTCGACAAGGCGCTGCCGCCGATGCGCAAGGTGCGCGAGACCTACTCGGACGCGCTCGGCGACCTGATCAACCTCGACTTCAGCCCGACGCGCAACGCGCCGGCGGCGCCGGCGCGACCCGATGCGGCGGCGAAGGCGAAACCCAAAGCCCCCAAGCGCTGATCTTGTGCGGTAAACGGGTAAATGGGGACAGTCCCCATTTGCCTAGCCCGCGCGCCGCGCCCAGTAGGCAAAGGTGCCGCGCACGATCGAGGGCTGCAGCAGGAATTCCTGCGCTTCGCGCGCGAGATCCGGTTTCACTTCCTTGACGCCGCCCGCCGCCATGGCGAGCAGCTGCATGCGCGCGGCGCGCTCGAAGAACACCGCGAGGTAGGTCGCCTCCTCGATGCTCGCGCCCGCCGCGAGCAGGCCGTGGTTGGCGAGCAGGAGGGTCTTCGCGCCGCCGAGCGCGACCGAGATGATGCGCCCCTCGTCGTCGGCCACCGGCACGCCGGGCCACTCGGCGAGGTGTGCGGTGCCGAAGAGCATCGACGAATCCATGTGCGCGATGGCGAGCGGCTTGCCGGTGGCGGCGAGCGCGGACGCGTAGGGCGCGTGCGTGTGGACGATCGCCTGCACGTCCGGGCGCTTGCGGTAGACCCAGACGTGGAAGCGCACGCCGGGGTTGGGCCGGCCGCCCTGCAGCGGCTTCAGGTCCTCGTCCACCAGCGACATGCGCTCGGGCGCGGCCTCGTCGAAGCCGAGGCCGAGCGGCAGCGTCCACCACGTGCCCGGCCGGTCCCCGCGCGCCGTCGCCTGGCCCGCGAGGCCCGATTCGTGGCCTTCGCGCGCGAGGATGCGGCAGGCGGCGGCGAGCGCCTGCGGCGCGGGCAGGGCGGGGGCCTTGAGGTCCTCGTCCATCTCCCTGCCGACGCGCTCCATCAACCTCGCCTTGTGGCCGTCGTCCATCTCTTTTAGTGCTGCTACTATAACGGCCTCAAGCTCGAGGAGGAGACCTCAGGATGAAACCGATCAGATTCGCCGCCGTGCTCGGCGCCCTGTTCGCGCTGGCGGGCACCGGCGCGCAGGCGCAGACCACGCTCACCATGTCCAACTGGGTGCCGCCGCAGCACCCGATCGTCGTGTACATCATGAAGCCCTGGTCCGACCAGGTGGCGAAGGCCACCGGCGGGCGCGTGCGCGTGCAGATGCTGCCCAAGGCCATCGCCGCGCCCAACCAGCACTACGACGCGACGATCAACGGCCAGGTGGACCTCGCCTGGGCGACCTACGGCTACCAGCCCGAGCGCTTCCAGCCCTACCTGATCGCCGAGCTGCCGCAGCTCGGGGAGACCGCCGTGCACAACGGCGTCGCCCTGTGGCGCACGCACAAGAAGTTCTTCGAGCAGTCCGGCATCCACAAGGACGTGCAGCTGCTCGGCGTGATGACGCACGGGCCGGGCCTGTTCCACCACTCGAAGAAGCACATCCTGCTGCCCGCCGACCTGCAGGGGCAGAAGATGCGCGTCGGGGGCGACGTGCCCAAGGCGATCGTCGAGGCCTTCGGCGGCGTGGTGATCACGCAGCCGGCGCCCAAGTCCTACGAGATCCTGTCGGCGGGCATCGCCGACGGCATCATGTTCCCGACCGAATCGCTGAAGAGCTTCAAGATCGCCGGGCTGGTGAAGCACACCAGCTTCGTCAAGGGCGGCCTGTACAGCTCCTCGTTCTGGTTCGCCATGAACAAGGACAAGTTCGCCGGCCTGTCGCAGGCCGACCAGGCGGCGATCATGAAGGTGTCGCAGGAGAACTTCGCGCGCCTCGCCGGCGCCGGCTGGGACAAGGCCGACAAGGAAGGCCGCGCGGCGATGAAGGAGGCGGGCGGCACGATCCGCGAGGTCTCGCCCAAGTTCGTCGCCGAGTTGAAGCAGGTCTCCGACCGGCTGGAGAGCCAGTACGGCGCCAAGATGGACGCCATGGGCATCGACGGCGCGGGCGCCATCAAGTTCTTCCGCGCCGAGGTGGCGCGGGTCGCCGCAGCGAAGTAGCCCCGACTGTCGGAAGCGCTGCACGAGCCGTCCCGGGCGGAGTCGCTCTTTCCGGGGCGCGCCGGCGACTGGGCGGCGTGGACCCTCGGCACCATCGCCGCGATCGACCTCGCGGCGATGATGCTGCTCACCTTCGTCGACGTGGCGGGCAGGAAGCTCCTCGCCAGCCCGGTGTACGGCGCCTACGAGGTGACGGAGTTCATGATGGGCGTGCTGATCTTCAGCGCGCTGCCGCTGGTCACCGCGCGCGAGAACCACGTCACCATCGACGTGTTCGACCATTTCATCCCGCCGCGCATCGGGCGCTGGCAGCGCGTGCTGGTCAACCTGCTCTCCAGCCTGGTGCTCGCCTTCCTTGGCTGGCGCCTGTGGGTGCTGGCGGCGAGCCACTTGCGCACCAATGAAGTGACCATGACGCTGCGCATCCCGCACGCGCCGTTCACGCACGCGTTCGCGGTGATGGCGCTGCTGGCGGCGATCGCCTGCCTGGTGGTGACCTGGCAGCACCTGCGCGACGCGCGCCGCGGCCCGCCGGCATGAGCGAGACGCTGGTCGCCTTCGCGGTGCTGCTCGCGCTCGCCTTCGCGCGCCTGCCGATCGCCTTCGCCATGCTCGTCGTGGGGGCGACCGGCTTCGCCATCAAGCGCGGCTGGCACGCGGCCTTCGACCAGGTGGCGCAGACCACCTTCGGCGCGGGCATCGACTACGAGCTCTCGGTGGTGCCGCTGTTCATCCTGATGGGAAATTTCGTCGCGCGCGCCGGCATGTCGCAGGAGCTGTTCCGCGCCGCCTACACCTTCATCGGCCACTGGAAGGGCGGGCTCGCCATGTCGACCATCGTGGCCTGCGCCGGCTTCGGCTCGATCTGCGGCTCGTCGATCGCCACCGCCGCCACCATGGCGCGCGTCGCCTATCCGCCGATGAAGAAGCTCGGCTACTCGGACAAGCTCGCCGCGGCCTCGATCGCCGCCGGCGGCACGCTCGGCATCCTGATCCCGCCCTCCACCATCATGGTGATCTACGGCATCATCACCGAGACCAACATCGGCAGGCTGTTCGCCGCCGGCGTGCTGCCGGGCGTGCTCGCGGTGGCGCTGCTGTGCCTCGCGGTGCGCTGGGTGGTGTGGCGCGACCCCAAGGCGGGTCCCGCGGGCGAGCGCTCTTCCTGGGCCGAGCGACTCGCGGCGCTGAAGGGCATCTGGGGCGTGGTGGTGCTGTTCGCGATCTCCATCGGCGGCATCTACGCGGGTGTGTTCACCGCCACCGAAGGCGCGGGCGTCGGCGCCGCCGGGGCCTTCGTCTTCGCCTGGGCGCGGCGCTCGCTCACCTGGCGCGTGCTGCGCGACATCCTGGTGGAGTCGGCGCGCACCACCGGGATGCTGTTCATGATCCTGATCGGCGCGCTGGTGTTCGCCAACTACATCAACTTCACCACGCTGCCCGCCGACCTGATGGGCTTCGTCGAGCAGTTCAAGGTGAACCCGATGATGGTGGTGGCCGCGATCTGCGTGATCTACGTGCTGCTCGGCACCGCCATGGAGGAGCTCTCA
>Ga0307505_10002531_pt1 | contig 12593 bp, 11 predicted proteins | sample 23_S_MG_FD_202183 | JGI IMG/M metagenome (GOLD analysis project Ga0307505, IMG submission 202183) | Soil microbial communities from Populus trichocarpa stands in riparian zone in the Pacific Northwest, United States - 23_S | ecosystem: Environmental > Terrestrial > Soil > Riparian zone > Trees...
TGAGATGTCCAACTTCAACGGCATGGCCGAGGTCGAGACCAACGAGTTTCTGCTCTCCAAGATCGACGAGCTCGGCTCGCCGTCGTCGTACAACCACTACTCGATCGGCTGGGCCCACGCGATGAACACTCCCTACCAGTGGACGAAGCAGGTGGCTTCACATTGGGGCGGCACCCGGAACGGGACCATCGTCCACTGGCCAGACGGCATCGAAGAGAAGGGTGGCGTGCGCAACCAGTTCACTCACGTGATCGATGTGGCGCCAACCGTTCTCGAGGCTGCCGGGCTCCCCGAGCCGACGTTCGTCAACGGTGTCATGCAGACGCCTATGGAGGGCACCTCGATGCTCTACAGCTTCAACGACGCCGATGCCCCCGAAGAGCACGATCTCCAGTACTTCGAGATGTTCGGTAATCGCGGTGTCTACTTCAAGGGGTGGAGCGCGGTCACCAAGCACAAGACTCCCTGGCTTCTCCAGGGAGAAGAGGTGCCGCCCTTCGACGACGACATCTGGGAGTTGTACGACGGAACCAATGACTGGACCCAGGCTCACGACCTGTCGGCCGAGGAGCCGGACAGACTTCACCAGCTGCAGCGGTTGTGGCTGATCGAGGCGACCAAGTACAACGTCATCCCGCTCGACGACCGGGTGGGCCCCCGGATCAACTCGGATCTTGCGGGTCGACCCACTCTTGTCCACGGCGCGTCACAGGTGCTCTACGGTCACATGGGGCGTCTCTCGGAGAACAGCGTCGTCAATATCAAGAACAAGTCGTTCACGGTGACCGCCAACGTGACGGCGCCCGACGGTGGCGCCGAAGGCGTGATCATCGCCCAGGGCGGCAGGTTCGGCGGTTGGGCGGTCCATGTGAGCGATGGGCATCTCAAGTTCACCTACAACGTGCTCGGGATCCATGAGTTCGGCGTGACCGCGGGACAGCCGGTCCCGGCGGGCGAGCACCAGTTGCGAATGGAGTTCGCCTACGACGGAGGCGGGTTGGCCAAGGGCGGCACCGTCACCCTGTTCCACGACGGCAGCGCCGTGGGGGAGGGCAGAGTCGAGATGACCCAGCCAATGGTCTTCTCGGCGGACGAGACCACTGATGTCGGGAGGGAGACCGGAACCTCGGTGTCCTCTGACTACAACGCGAGCACGAGCCGGTTCAATGGGAAGATCGAATGGGTCCAGATCGACATCGGTGATGACGACAACGACCACTTCATCGATGACGAGGAGCGGCTCCGTATCGCAATGGCGAAGCAGTGATGCTCATTTTCTAGCGCACGGGGCGGTAGACGATGTGGGTGACCCCGGTCGCCCCCCGTGAGCCGACTTGTTCGAAGGCCATCGGTGGGACACCGTCGAAGAGACGCTCCCCGACACCGATGATGGTGGGGGTGATGTGCACCCTGAGCTCGTCGATGAGGCCTGCGGCGAGGTATTGATTGATGGTGCCGGTGCCGCCGGAGATGGCAACGTCGCGATCTCCGGCTGCTTCCCGGGCGAGATCGAGGGCGTTCTGGATCCCGGTGGTGACGAAGTTGAACGTGGTGTCTCCCAACATCGGGACACGGTCACGCTCGTGGTGGGTGAGGACGTAGACCGGGGCGTGATAGGGCGGTTCGTCGCCCCACCATCCCTTCCACTCCAGGTCCCATTCGCCCCGACCGGGACCGAACATGTTGCGTCCCATGATGTAGGCGCCGGCAGCGAGGATTGCATCGACTTCCGCCCGATTCTCGTCAGGGGTTTCGAACATCCAGTCGTGGAGACGGTTGTGCTCGATGGCGCCGAACGGTTGCTCGAGTGTTTGACCCGGTCCCGCGGCAAAACCGTCGGCCGAAATCGAGATGTCGCAGACGACGCTGGGCATAGAACAAAGGCTAGATCGGTTTGAACTCTGGTCGCCCTATCTTGACTCGAGCAGCTATGGACCAGTCCAACTCGCAACCCGAGACCAATCACGTGCCCGACGGCTGGAAGCGAAACGTCGCTCTCTTCCTGTCCGGTCAGACCGTGTCGTTGTTCGGGTCCATGGTCGTCCAGTACGTGGTCATGTGGTACGTCACGCTGGAGACCAGATCCGGCGTCGCGGTCGCCTTGTATGCCGTCGCTGCCTTCCTTCCTCAGGGAGTCGTGTCGATCTTCGGCGGCGTTCTCGCCGACCGGATGAACCGAAAGAAGCTGGTGATCATCGCCGACAGCGGCATCGCTTTCGTCACGTTGATCCTGGCCATCATGATGATGAACGGGGTCGACGACCTGTGGATCCTCCTCCTGGCAGTGGCGGTCCGCTCGGTCGGAGCGGGTGTCCAGACCCCGACGGTGCAGGCCATCATCCCCCAAATCGCGCCCACCGATCAGCTCATGAGGGTCAACGGCATCTTCCAGTCGATCAGTTCGGCGATGGCCTTGTTGGCTCCGGCCGTTGCTGCCGCCATCTACGCCGCCTTCGGGTTGGTGCCGGTCTTCTTCCTCGATGTGGTCACGGCGGTAATCGGCATCGGGCTATTGGTCCGAGTGGCCGTGCCCACTCTGGACCGCGCCGCAGAGGCTGTGACCAGTTACCGCGAGGACCTCGTCGAGGGGATGCATTACATCTGGACCCACAAGATCGTTCGTTGGCTGTTGGTGGTCTTTGCGATCATCTTCATGCTGACGGTGGCGCCCTCTTTCGTCACGCCGCTCATGGTGGTCCGCAGCTTCGGCACCGAGGAGTGGATGCTGGCGGTGTTGGAGATCGCCTTCAGTGTCGGGATGGTCCTCGGCGGAGTCCTGGTGGCGACATGGCTGGTGAACCGCAGTCGGATCGGCCTGATCTTGTTCTCCACGTACACATTCGCCGTGATCACGGTGGCCCTGGGTTTGAGCAACAACCTGTGGGTGTTCTACGGGTTCATGTTCTTGTTCGGATTGAGTGTCCCGCTGTTCTCCACACCCTTCATGACCTTGATCCAGGAGACGGTCGAGCCGGCCAAGCATGGTCGGGTGTTCAGCTATGTCGGCATCGTGATGGCGCTCGCCACCCCTATCGGGATGGCGGTGTTCGGACCACTCGCCGATGTCATCAGTGTCGAGACCCTGTTGGTCGTCGCCGGTCTCGTCATGATCGTGGTGATGACCGTGGCGGTCTTCATGCCCTCCGGTCGCAGCGCAATTGCCGCCGCACGAGGGACTTCGCCGGAGGTGGAAACCGTCGCCGAAGCTCCCGTTGTGTGATCGCCACCCGCGCGGGTCGATTCTCGCTCTCGCTGACGAGGCCTCGTTGTACGCGGGCGTGGACAGATGATGCCGGGGTGGTACCCATAGAACCTGGCAAATAGATTGCCAGGGTGCGTGAAGAGCATCGAGTTGGGATTCGGTATCTGGAAGAGGTGACGACCCTCCTCCAGCGCGTCCGGGCAACGCACCCGACGGCCGGGGTGTACGAGGCTGCGGATTTCCAATGGTGGTGGCGGAAACCCCGGTCCACCGACGCCGTCCCTCAGCTTTTCTGGTTCGACGATGCCGACCGACCGGTGGCTGGGGTGATCGCCACCGATTGGGGCGACACGATCGGCCTCGATCCGATCGTCATGCCTGACGCAGGCCCGGACTTGATCGGACACGTCGTCGAACGTGGGATCGCCAATGCCGGCGAGTCAGGTTTCGATTCAGTCGACTTCGTGATCGATCGCGCAGATGAGGTCATGGCGGATGCGGTGGCAGCGTTCGGATTCACGAAAACGGAGGACGAGATGGTCGACTCGTGGCACGGTGCCCACGCTCGACCGGCGATCAGCACACTGCATCCGGGATATCGACTGACCAGTCGTCTCGACACGCTTACGGCGCCACATCACATGACGGGGCGAAACGGGCCCGACGTCGAGGAGCGTCTTCGCCAGACCTCGCTGTATCGAGCCGATCTCGATCTCGTCGTCCTCGATGGTGACGACAGTGTTGCTGCCGCCGGGCTGTTCTGGTTCGACCCTGAGACTTCCACCGGGCTCATCGAGCCGATGCGAACCGAAGACGACCACCAGCGCCGAGGGCTTGGGCGCCACGTGCTGACGACTGGAATCAACCGGCTCTTCGATGCCGGAGCGAGTCGTGTCAAGATCGCCTGGGATCAGGACAACCTGGCAGCGAAGGGGCTGTACACGAGCGTGGGCTTCGACTCGGTCAGGGAATGCGCGGTCGTGTCCCGTCCTGACTCCATCGGGCGAAGGTATTAGTGGCCCGGAGCTGTCCACGGTCTGTCTGAATCCCTCAGTCCGGCGGTCCGTGGCAGGGAGACCTTCGACGCTCACATGTAGTGTTGCCTTCGAGGAGTCGCATGGAGCAAGTCAAGTCATACATCCATGGCCAGTACGTCGAGTCGACGTCGGGTCACTCGTTCGAGACGGTCAACCCTGCCACGGGTGCGGTGCTGGCTTCAGTCGAGCAGGCCGGTGAAGCCGAGGTGAACAAGGCGGTGGGTTCCGCCGCCGAAAGATTTGGGATCTGGTCTGAGATGACCGGGGCGCAGCGGAGCAGCGTCCTGAGGCGTGCTGCGCAGATGCTGAGGGATCGCAACGAGGAACTGGCCACCTTGGAGGTGCAGGACACCGGCAAGCCGATCCAGGAGGCTTTGGTGGTGGATGTCGCATCCGGAGCCGACGCTATCGACTACTTCGCCGGCCTCGCACCGGGGCTTCACGGTCACCACTACGACCTCGGCGGTCCGTTCGCCTACACACGTAGAGAGCCGTTGGGTGTCTGTGTCGGTATCGGTGCGTGGAACTACCCGATCCAGATCGCCTGCTGGAAGTCGGCGCCGGCATTGGCATGTGGCAATTCGATGATCTTCAAGCCTGCCGAGCTGACCCCACTGTCAGCAGCGAAGCTCGCCGAGATCTACACCGAAGCGGGTGTCCCCGACGGTGTCTTCAACGTCGTGCAGGGTGACGGTTCCACAGGCGAGCTCCTGACCCGCCATCCCGGCGTGGCGAAGGTGTCTCTCACCGGTGAGGTTGGTACCGGGAAGCGGGTCATGGCAGCTGCCGCTGACACGCTGAAGGCCGTGACTCTGGAGTTGGGCGGCAAGTCCCCCTTGATCATCTTCGAAGATGCAGACCTCACCAATGCGGTGTCGGCGGCGCTGATGGCGAACTTCTACACACAGGGTGAGATCTGTTCCAACGGAACAAGGGTGTTCGTGCACGAATCTATGCACGAAGCTTTCATCGACGCCCTGCGCGAGCGAGCGGAGAAGATGCGTATCGGCGACCCCATGGACCCCGAGACCCATGTTGGCGCCTTGATATCACATGAGCACATGGAGAAAGTTCTCGCCTACATCGACCAGGGAAGGGCGTCCGGCGCCGAGCTCGTCTCCGGCGGTCGGAGAGTCAGGCCGGACGGCCTGGAGAGTGGCTTCTTCGTCGAGCCGACCATCTTCGACGACTGCACCGATGACATGACCATCGTGCAGGAGGAGATATTCGGTCCGGTGATGGCCGTCCTCACATTCTCGGATGAGGACGAGGTCGTAGACCGTGCCAACCAAACGGAGTTCGGCTTGGCCGCCGGCGTGTTCACACGCGATGTGAAGCGAGCGCATCGCGTCGTCGCCAAGCTCCAGGCGGGAACCATCTGGATCAACAACTACAACATCACGCCCATCGAGGTGCCCTTCGGTGGATACAAGCAGTCAGGTGTCGGGAGGGAGAACTCCCACGCCGCCATCGAGCATTACACCCAGTTGAAGAGCGTCTATGTCGAATCCGGTGATGTGGATGCCCCTTATTGACCCGTCGGCCTATCTGTATATCGGTGCGACGGAGAAGACGAGCCCGGTCGGGGTGTCGGTGTAGTTGACGAAGGAGTGCGTGGTTCCTTTGGGGAGGAAGCAGGTGTCTGTGGCACCGAGTTCGTACCATTCTTCGGTGTCCCAGACCCGGACGTGCAGGGTTCCCTCGGTGACGAAGACGACCTTGTCACCTCCAGGATGGATGATCGGTTCGCTCCACTGTCCGGGGAACAGTCGGATGGCGCCGCTGGTCAAGGTTTCGGTTGCGGCGGCCAGGTCGACCCGTATCGGGTGATCGCCTCCCAGGATCTCGGAGAGTCGGTCCCGAGGGGTGATGAGCACGGTCCGATTCGAACTCGATCGTTCTTCAGGGAACTTTCCCAACAGCTCTCCGTCGACCAGCCGAGTTTCGGGTGGTTCCTGTTGCATTGAGAAGAGCTCGACGGCTTCAGCTGTCGGTGGGGTGATGGCTTCCAGGATGCGACATCGTGTCGTGCCGAAGTTGTAGCCGTAGTGCCAGGTGCGCGGCGGTATGTATAGGAAGTCACCCCTCTGCATCACCTGGACTTCCCCGGTTTCGGGGCAGTGGAAGGTGAACTCGCCTTCGACGCAGTAGTAGGTCTCGGTGGCGTTGTAACAGGTCTTCAGATCTTCGGAGTTGGCAAAGTGCTGGCCGGGAGTCAACGCAAAGGACATCAGGTGGATGTCGTCGGAGGACCCGTAGATCCAATCAGATACGAAGCCGGCGTCGTCGTCTCCCCAAAGGAACCGTGGCGCGTCTCGATCCAAGATCCGGGCAGGCTCGCTGTACTTGCGTGTGTCTGGCGGAACCTGAGGTTTGTACCTCATCATTCCCTCTCCTTTCCGGGCTCAACTGGTGGCTGAATCGTCTCAATTGGTCTTCGGTCCATCTGAGATCGGCGGGAACTGGAAGGTCGTCTCGATGGTTTGCGTCTGGCCGGATTCGGCGGAGCGGTAGGCAGCTTCGATGATCTCGATCACATGACGGGCGTGTTCGGCTGTGGCCGCGCTTGGAGTTCCGTCTCGGACCCATCGAACGAGCTGCATGATGTCCTCGAATACATGGGCTTCGGGAATCTCGCGGTGTGGGCCAACCACGTGTGGCAGCACTCTCATCTGGACCTCCCAATCTGTCGTCGGGGCGGAGAGAGTCTCGGTGCGTCCTTCGAAATCGAAGGGCTCACCGTTGAGGTTGAGACCACGGATCACTCCTTCGGTGCCAAAGAAGGTTCCGGCGCCGAAGTCGCCCCCGAGATCACCAGCTGCGGTCGCATAGACGACGACGAGGGCTCCGTTCCCGAAGTCGAGGAGCATCAGGGTGTTGTCGTCCATTTCGGATGAGATCTGCTCGCCCATGAACTCCCGGGTGGGGAACACCATCCCCGACATCGCAGTGACGCGGTGAGCCGGGCCGAGGACGCTGGTCAGCTGATGAAGTGCATACACCCCCCCGTCGTAAAGGGGCCCACCACCGGGTCTCTTGAAGTACCACGAGGGATTGATCGGCGTCCCACCGGGAGCGCTGTCCCTCTCCGCTTCCTCCTCGTGATACGTGCCGAGACTGACACCACAGACCCCCCAAACGAGCCGGCCTATCGCCCCGTCAGCTATGAGCTGGCGCGTTCGTGTTACTTGTGGGCGAAGTACCTCCCCTGGTGATGCCACCACCCGAACCTGCTTCTCGGCGGCGCGGGCGATGATTAGATCGGTCTCTTCCACCGTTGTGGCCAGTGTCTTGTTGGAGTGCACGTGGCGGCCGGCCTCTATGGCCAGCCGGGCATGCTCGAAGTGCAGCCCGATGGGTGAGGCGATGGTCACCGCCTCCACGGCGGGGTCGTTGAGCATGCCCTCTATGGAGGCGTAGGCCGATGCAAGACCGAAGTGGTCAGCCGTCATCTCGGCGCGACCCGGGACCGGGTCACAAACCGCGACCGGTCTAACCCGATCCGCCACGTCGTGCTGGGTGAGGTGGGGCAAGATCGCCCTTTGGGAGATGACTCCCGCTCCGACGACTCCAATTCCGAGTGGGTTCATTGATTCTCCTCTTGAGGGCGGGGCCACGCACCAGGATCGAGATCGACGGCTCGGCCGGTGGTCGCAGACTCGCGGCTTGCGTGGAGGATCTCGAGACAGTGGATGGCATGTTCGATAGAGACGTCGGGTTGGCGGTTCTCGATGACGCATCTGACGAGGTGTTCGACCCCGAGCAGGTGGTCGGGTCCACCGCCCCGGCGTGCTCCGGAGATCGTGATTTGGCTGCGCTCCCCTTTGGAGTCGGTGAGGTGGAGGGGCGAAGCGCCGTCCAACAAGCTGACTTCGATCGCGCGGTCGGTACCCATGATCTCGAGTTCAGGGGCACTGCCTCCTACGGAGGTGAAGTCTGCTTCCACAGAGGCGAGCACGCCCGCACCGATGCGTAGGCAGGTGGTCCATTGGTCGTCTTCGTCCACTGCAACGACAGTGCCGGCTGCTGGTCCTTCTTCGACCACGAAGCTTGTGCGGGTTTTCGAGCTCAGCGCGATCACCCGTTGCGCCGGCCCAAGCAGACCGGTGATTGCGTGCAGCCCGTATACACCGATGTCGACGAGCGGCCCTGCGCCTTCGGCGAAGTAGGGGGACGGGTCCGACATGTAGCCGTCCCAGGGTGGTGGACCGGCCGACATCACGGAGCGAGCGCCAGTCACCTCGCCGACCGCTCCCTCGTGGATCAGTCTCTTCGCCTCGGCTATCTGAGGGAAGAGCATCACACTGGGAGCGGGCACGATGACGAGGCCTTTGTCTCGAGCCAGCTGTCTCAGGTGATGGGCCTCTTCTAACGAGGTGGTGATCGGCTTCTCGGAGTAGACGTGTTTCCCGGCCTGAAGGGCACTGAGTGAGACTTCGTAGTGAGTCGGGATTGGTGTCAGGTTCAGAATGCAGTCGATGTCGATGCTTGAGAACATGTCATCCACGTCTGTGAACCAGGGGACCCCGTGGGACCGACCTACTTCGATTGCCCGCGTTGGGGTGCGGCCCACGACGGCGGCGAGAGTTGCATGGCCTGAGATCCGGCCCAACTCCGGCAGGTAGTCGCGTTGTGCCACATCTCCGACACCCACCATCGCCAATCGCAGTGGTTTGATCATGTCCCAGCCACGCTGAAGGCCGCTCCGATGACGGGGCCGTCACTACCAAAGAGAGACTGGACAATGGGAGTGTCGTGGCTCTGCCGTGCCACCAGGTGGCGGTCTATCCGGCCGACGAAGAGGTCCCAGTAGAGCCCGGTGGCGGCGCCGAGTCCACCTCCGACGATGACACATTCGGGGTCGAGGAGGTTTATCAATGATCCGACGACGCTCGCCAGGGCGGCGGCGGCATCCCCGACGACCGAAGTGGCGAGTTCGTCTCCTTGTTCGGCGAGTTGGATGATGGCCTCCGCCGAGAGGTTCGACGATGTCGAAAGGTGCGAGTACGAAGCCTCGATGCCGGCACCGGATGCGACCTCTTCCGGGACGACGAGCTGGTCCTCACCACAATGCCTGCATCGGATGGCGATCGGCCCGGTGGCGGCGATGATGGCATTCCCATGGACGCCCCGCCATGGGCGACCGTCCAGGACGAAGGTGGAGCTGACACCAGTTCCGACCGATACGAAGACGTAGCTCGATCGGTCGACACCTGCACCAGAACGTCCTTCGGCGATCGCCCCGGCCCGCACATCAGACTCCACGACAATCAGATCCGCCAAGCCGCGGAAACGGGCGGCGAGGTCATAGCCTTCCCAGTCCAGGGTCTGGCTGCTCCGGACTATGCCTTCATGGTCTATCAGTTCGGCGACGCCGACTCCCAGCCCGGCGAGCGCGTGTCCTTGCTCGTCCGCCACTTCGACCAGGTCGGTGACGAGACCGATCACGTCCGAGAGAACCGACTCGCCGTCACGGCCAGCCTCGGTTGGAACAACCGAGCGCTCGAGGAGGGTCCCGTCGGTCAAGTCGACCACAGCTGCGGCCGTCTTGGTGCCACCCACATCGACACCAATCGCGTGTTGGGGCTGCGTTGACACTCAGCGGAAGTCGGGAGCTGCTGCGAACAAGAGCTCGGCGTTCTCCCCACTCATGTTTCGCACTTGATATGTCGTGCCCTCTGGTGCGAAGAAGCCGTCTTCGGCGGTCAGCTCGAACCATCTCTGTGCACCGTCTGAAGGATTCCTCACCAACACGTTGGCTACCCCGGTCAGTAGGTGAAGCGAAGCGTCACCCCGATGGGAATGGTCGGCTGACTTCCCCCCCGGTGGAACTATGAGCTTGCCACCGGTCAGGTGCTCCGTGCTCACATAGATCCCGCACAGAGCGTCACCGTCGAGGCGCCATAGCGTGTCGGCGTCACGGAGGACCTCGATGGTTCGCTTCTCCTCTTGCTCCCTCCTCGCCATCGGCCAGGATCCGAGCCACCGGTCGTCACCATGGTGAATGTCGACCAAGAGCTCCTTGGTACGTGCGTAGGCGCTCGACGCTCCCGTCGAGGGGGGTGGGGCGAAGAACTCGGCAACCCGCAACGCCTCGGGTCCGAACGCAACCGCGTGATGCCAAGTGTCGCGCCTGAAGAAGACTGCCTCGCCCTTGTCCGCTTTCTCGACTTCCCCAGTCTCGGGATTGATGAACACAAGGGTCCCGCTGAGTACGTAGAGGAGCTCGTCGGCGGCGAAGATCGTCCGGTACGTGTCGGTGTGACCGAAAGCCTGTCCCGGCGCCAGACCAAATACGAGGTGGTGGATCTTGTCACTCGATACGTAGATCCAGTCAGCCACCTCGCCTGAACCTTCATCACCCCACAAGTGCAGGGTTGCATCGCCGTAGCGAACATGGGTCGGCCCGTCGAATGTCGGTCGAGGCGAGCTCGATCCCGACGGCCTGTCGGGCGTGCTCTCACTCATGATTGTTCCTTTCTCCTGATCTGCTCTTGACGTCGCAACCTGTCATGTCCGGTGGGCTTAGCATTGGCTGGTGTCTGGCATGCCGTCCCCGAAAGTGGCCGTGGTGACCGGTGCGGGTCGAGGGATCGGGGCCGCCACAGCGATCATGCTCGCCGATGCAGGCCATCGGGTCCTGGCCGTCTCCCGCACCGAGAGCGAGCTCGCCAAGCTCACTACACACCCAAACATCGAGATTCTCGTCGAATCCGTTGCCACCGAGTTGGGGTGTGAACGGATCGCCTCGGAGGCTCGGCAGAGGCTCGGTCCCGTCGGCATCCTGGTCAGCAATGCCGGAATAGGCAGCTACCACGAACGACCGATATGGGAGCAGGCGGTGGCGACCTGGGAGGAGTCGAGAGCCGTCAATCTCGACGCGTCGTTTCATTTGATTCGCCTCCTCGGTCCCGACATGGTCAGCAACGGTTGGGGTCGAGTGGTGGTCGTCAGCTCCACGGCTGCTCAGGTTGGCTCCAAAGCCAACTCTGCCTACGCGGCAGCCAAGGCCGGGCTCTTGGGTCTGGTGCGCGCTGCCGCCCAGGATCTCATCGAGTTCGGCGTCACCTGTAACGCGGTGCTGCCGGGCTGGGTACGAACAGAGATGGCAGACGCCGACGCGGCGGCGGAGGGACAGCGACGGGGAGTCACCAGCGCGGTGGTCTGGGAGGAGCGCGCAGCCAGCTACGCCGCAGGGCGAGTTCTGACGGCAGACGAGATAGCAGCCGTGATCAGCTTTCTCGTTTCCGATGAAGCTTCGGGCATCAACGGCGAAGAAATCACGGTCAGCCTCGGTTCCTACTGGTAGGCCGACCCCGGTCATCGCACGCCAGCCAGGACCGAGGTCGCCACGATTACCACACCCACACCTGCCCATTGGTGTGGCCTCAGGCGCTCCCTGAGAACCGTTGCAGCCAGCAAGACCGCAACGGTGGCGAACTGAGCCATGATCACCGATACGATCGCCACCCGTTCCAGACCGAAGGCCATGACGAGGGTGATGAATCCAACTGTTTCAAGAACCGTTGCAGTCATCACCAATCTGCGTTGTTCGCGATCGAGTCTCCATTCGAGGTGCCGCAGCATCACGACGGGCAGGAAGACCATGATGCCGGCGATGCGATACCCGGCCACCGCCCACGCCGGGCCTATGTCGGCGGAGGCAAGGGCGAGCGCGAAGGTATACGCGCCGAACCCGACTGCGGCGACTGCGGCCAGGCCCATGCCTGCTCTCGAGCCGCTGTCGCCCCCGTAAGAGGCAAGCACCACCCCAGCCACGGCACCGAAGAGAGCCACCGCCCCGATGGGCCCGAATCGCTCCCCAAGTAGGAATACGGCGAGGAGGGCGGCCACGGCTCCACTTGTGGCGACGACAGGCGAGACAATCGCCAGCTTGCCGATACGCAGTGCCATCCAATAGACGAACCCCGAGCCGACCGCAAGGAGTCCCGGTCCGAAGAGTGATACCAGACCAGAGGTGCCGAGGTTTGGCGGCATCCCTGTCACGAAGGCAATCGGAAGGATTACGACAAGGCCGAAGGTCGACATCCACATCCCGAGAACCGGTATGGAAATGGTACGCGCGGCCCTGGCAACGACCCACTCGTTCACGCCCCAGGCAATGGCGGTCATCATGGCTAGTAGCGCACCCAATCGACCCCCTCCCCCCTGGGTGACGAGGGGCGGGGGCTCCGTCGTGTGCTCGGGTGACTGCTGGACGTCATTCGGGACTCTCTTGGTCTCGCTTCAAGACGCTGGGAGCGTCGGCGCTCCATGTGAGCGCCACGGTGTCGCCGAGTTGGCAGACGTTCGCCCCGGCCAACTCGACCTTTATCTCAGCACTGATCCCCTCG
>Ga0307505_10002532_pt1 | contig 12593 bp, 11 predicted proteins | sample 23_S_MG_FD_202183 | JGI IMG/M metagenome (GOLD analysis project Ga0307505, IMG submission 202183) | Soil microbial communities from Populus trichocarpa stands in riparian zone in the Pacific Northwest, United States - 23_S | ecosystem: Environmental > Terrestrial > Soil > Riparian zone > Trees...
ACGGGTTTCGCCGCCGATGATCGGTTGCACGTCGCCAAAGGCGCCGCCCACCGCCCGATAGGCCTGTTCGATCCAGCCGTCTGCTACGACAACCCGGACTTCATCAATCCGGGGATGGTCGGCAAAGGGCATAATAGCCCACCGCAACACGGGAATTCCGCCGAGCAATCGATATTGCTTCGGGACATCGCCGCCCATCCGGCTGCCGCTACCTGCCGCGACGATCAACGCCACTGTCTTTCCGCGCTCGCTCACTCGGGCGCGCCTAGCCCGTCCCAACCTTGCCCGCCAGCGCCTTTCGCCCTATTTCGCGCGGCCCATGAGCCGCCTGAAGCCCATCCAGATCGGTCCCATCCGGATCGAGACGCCGGTGATCCTGGCGCCGATGACGGGCGTCACCGACATGCCGTTCCGGCGGATCGTCAAGCGCTATGGCGCCGGGCTGACCGTGTCCGAGATGATCGCCAGCCAGGCGGCGATCCGCGAGACCCGCCAGAGCTTGCAGAAAATGGTCTGGGATCCGGTCGAGGAGCCGGTGTCGATGCAGCTCGCCGGCTGCTCGCCCACCGAGATGGCGGAAGCGGCGAAGCTCAACCAGGATCGCGGCGCGGCGATCATCGACATCAACATGGGCTGCCCGGTGAAGAAGGTGGTCAATGGCGAGGCCGGATCGGCGCTGATGCGCGACCTGAAGCTCGCCGGCGCGATCATCGACGCGACGGTGAAGGCCGTCGAGGTGCCGGTGACACTGAAGATGCGGATGGGCTGGGATCATTCGAGCCTCAACGCGCCGGAGCTGGCGCGGATCGCCCAGGATTTCGGCATCCGGATGATCACCGTGCACGGCCGCACCCGCTGCCAGCTCTACAAGGGCGAGGCGGACTGGGCGTTCATCCGCCGGGTGAAGGAGGCGGTCTCGCTTCCGGTCATCGCCAATGGCGACATCTGCTCGGTCGAGGACGCCGAGGCGGCGCTCGACCAGTCCGGCGCGGACGGGGTGATGATCGGCCGCGGCGCTTATGGCCGGCCTTGGCTGCTGCGGCAGGCCGCGCACTGGCTGCAGCATGGCGAGCGGCTGCCCGATCCCTCGCTCGACGAGCAATATGCGGTGATCATGGAGCAATATGAGGCGATGCTGGCGCTTTACGGACCGGTGATCGGCGTCAATTGCGCCCGCAAGCATATCGGCTGGTACACCAAGGGGCTCACCGGATCGGCGGAGTTCCGCAATCGCGTCAACCAGCAGGACGACCCGCGGGTAGTCGTTGAAATGCTTCGGGATTTCTATTCGCCCTGGCTGTCGCGCGCCGCCGCCTGAGGCGCGCTAGCAACTGTGTTTTTCGTGCAACGCATCCGTGCTAGGGCGGCGGCTTGATGGACGCCCAAGCCGCCGATTCCGACTTGCAGAACGACCGCGAGAGCTGGTTCGGCTGGCTGGCGCGCGAACGCGAAAGCGGGCGCTTCTACCGCTGGGCGACGGTTGGCACGGTAATCCTGCTCGGCATCATCCTGGCCGCCAGCTTTTCCGTCATTAGCCGGTCGGGCGAGCCGGGGTCCTTGCTGTCACCGCCGCTGATCGCGGTGCTGCTCGTCGCCATCCTGATCCCGGCGATCGCCTTGATGGTGCTGCTGTCGCGCCGCCTCGCCATGGCGCGGGCGGAGCAGGGCGGGCTTGCCGGCGGCAAGCTCCACACGCGCCTGGTCGCCTTGTTCTCGGTGATCGCCGCCGTGCCGACCGTGCTGGTCGCCATCTTTGCGTCCGTACTGTTCCAGTCGGGGCTGGAGTTCTGGTTCTCCGACAAGGCGCGGGGAATGATCGAGAATACGGTGGAGCTAGCTCGAACCACTTATTCGACGGAGGTCGAGCGGGTTTCCCTCGAAACCATGACCATGAGCGGCGACCTTGCTAGCTACCTCGCGGAGGTGCCTCTCGAAAGCCTTGCATTCCGCGAGGGCTTTGGCCGCCAGGTGCTGGCGCGCAACCTGTCCGAAGCGATCATTATCAATGTCGGCCAGGACGGGATCATGCGCTCGCTCGCACTGGTAAATCCGTATGACCGACCGCTTGAGAAGGTCATCACCAGGGAGAAATTGGCGGCGCTCGCGAGCAAGGAAAGCGTCGCAGTCAACACAAACGACCGCATCGGCGCGCTGGTGAAGCTGGATTACGGCCCCAGCACCTATTTGTACGCGGCCCGCGTCTTCGATCCGCAATTCCAACAGCAAATCACTCGTGCTGGCGAGGTTCAAAGGACCTATCAAGAGCTGCTCGAACGATCCCGTCTCTACCAACTGCGCTTCAATGCCGCCTTGCTGTTCGGCGCGCTCATCATCGTGGGCCTGTCGATCTTCATCGCATTGCGAATCGCCGATCGCCTGGTGCGGCCGGTGGGGCAGTTGGTTGACGCCGCCGGGCGGATCGAAGCCGGCGATTTCTCGGTGCGCGTGCCGGTGGCGCCGCCGATCGACGAGATCGGCATGTTGTCCTCGGCGTTCAACCGGATGACCGGCCGCCTCCAGGAGCAGACCGGCGCTTTGGTCGCCGCCAATGAGCAGCTCGACACCCGGCGTGCCTTCATCGAGGCGGTGTTGTCCAGCGTCACCGCCGGCGTCATCGCCCTGGACGAACAAAGCCGCATCCTGCTCGTCAACCGCTCGGCGGAAACCCTCCTCGAGCCGGAAGGCGAGGAGATTGAGGGCCGGGAGCTCGGCGAAGTGTCGGCGGAGCTGTCGGAATTCATGGCCGGCGAGGGCCGCGAGGCAAATGTCAGCGTGTCGGCGCGCGGCGAGCAGCGCACCCTGGCCGTCAAGCGGTTGCGCTATGCCGACGGCACCGTGCTGACCTTCGACGACATCACCGAGCAGTTGACCGACCAGCGCCGCGCCGCCTGGTCGGACATCGCCCGGCGGATCGCCCATGAGATCAAGAACCCGCTGACGCCCATCCAGCTCGCCGCCGAGCGCCTCCAGCGCCGCTATGGCAAGGAAGTATCGACCGAGCCGGAGACTTTCGAGCGGCTGACCGGCACCATCATCCGCCAGGTCGGGGACCTTCGGCGCATGGTCGACGAATTCTCCAACTTCGCGCGCATGCCCAAGCCGGTGTTCCGCGAGGAGAATGTCCATGACATCGCCCGGGCAGCCTTGTTCCTGCACGAGGTCGCGCATCCCGGCCTGACCTTCTCGATCGACCCGCCGAACGCCGACATTCGCCTGGTGTGCGACCGCCGCCAATTGAGCCAAGCGCTCACGAATGTCGTTAAGAACGCGGTCGAAGCCATTGAAACCAGGCGCAATCGCGGCGAAACTAGCTTTGAAGGCGACAAGATCGACGTCAAGGTCCGCGAAACCGGCGAGCAGATCGTCATCGACGTCACCGACACCGGCATCGGCCTGCCCGAGGACCGCGAGCGGCTGACCGAGCCCTATATGACGACGCGGGTCAGGGGCACCGGCCTCGGGCTCGCGATCGTCAAGAAGATCGTCGAGGAACATATGGGCGAGATCGCCTTTCTCGACAGAGCGGGGGGCGGCACCCATGTGCGCATTGCCTTCGACGTCCACCGGCTTGCGGCGCTTGCCGACGAAACGGCGGCGGAGCGGGCGGCGCGACGCGGCGAAGACGGCGAATATGACGAAGAGGAAGAAGCCTGATGGCGCTTGAAGTGCTGGTCGTCGACGACGAAGCCGATATTCGCGAACTAGTCGCCGGAGTCCTGGAAGACGAAGGCTATACGGTGCGCACGGCGGCGGACAGCACCAGCGCGCTGGAAGCGATCGAGGACCGCCGACCGAGCCTGGTGCTGCTCGACGTCTGGCTGCAGGGATCGCGGCTCGACGGGCTGCAGCTGCTGGAGCAGGTGAAGAGCCGCGACGCCACCTTGCCAGTGATCATGATCTCCGGCCACGGCAACCTCGACACGGCGGTCGCCGCCATCCGCGAAGGCGCTGTCGATTTCATCGAGAAGCCATTCGAGGCGGGCAAGCTGCTGCACCTTGTCGGCCGCGCCACCGAAACCGACCGCCTGCGCCGCGAGAACGCCGCCTTCCGCCAGCAGTTCGGCCAGGACGACCAGCTTGGCGGCACCTCGGTCGCCATCAACACCGTGCGCGCCACGCTGAAGCGCGTCGCGCCGACTGGCAGCCGAGTGCTGATCACCGGGCCGGCGGGCGTCGGCAAGGAAATTGCGGCGCGGATGATCCACAACTGGAGCCCGCGTTCCGGATCGCCCTTCATCACCGTGTCGGCGGCGATGATGAGTCCCGAGCGCATGGAGGAGGAGCTGTTCGGTGCCGAAAGCGCCGGGATTGCCCGTCCCGGCCTGCTCGAGCAGGCGCACGGCGGAACGTTGTTCCTCGACGAGATTGCCGACATGCCGCTCAACACGCAGGCGAAGATGCTGCGCGTGCTGACAGACCAGAGCTATACCCGCGTCGGCGGACAACGGCCGGTAAAGGTCGATGTCCGGGTCTTGAGCGCGACGTCGCGTGACCTGGCCGAGGAAATCGCCGCCGGCCGCTTCCGCGAGGACCTCTATTATCGCCTCAACGTCGTTCCGGTGCGCATCCCGGCGCTCAAGGAGCGGCGCGAGGACATTCCCGACCTGGTCAACCATTTCCTGGCGCGCTTTGCCGCCGAGCGGCGCATTCCGGCGCCGCGCATTTCCGAGGAGGCGCTGGCCGCGCTCCAGGCGCACGACTGGCCGGGCAACGTTCGCCAACTGCGCAACATCATCGAGCGGACCTTGATCCTGGCCCCTGGCGACCGCGTCGAATGCATCGAGATCGACCTTCTGCCGACCGAGATCGTCGAAGGGCAGGGGGGCGGAAGCATCAACAGTGCCTCAATCGCCATCATGGGCTCGCCATTGCGCGAGGCGCGGGAAAGCTTCGAGCGCGAATATCTCAAGATTCAGATTCGGCGCTTTTCAGGCAACATCTCGCGCACCGCCTCGTTCATCGGCATGGAGCGCTCGGCGCTTCACCGTAAGCTGAAGGCGCTGGGTCTCGGCGACAAGCGCGACACGGAGGAATAGAGACACCCACGTGGCGGATAAGGCGGTCAGCCTCCAGGACCAGTTCCTGAACAGCGTCCGGCGGTCGAAGACGCCGGTGACGGTCTTCCTGATGAAGGGCGTCAAGCTGCAGGGCATCATCACCTGGTTCGACGCTTTTTCCATGCTGCTGCGCCGCGATGGCGGGGCGCAATTGCTCTACAAGCATGCGATCTCGACGATCATGCCAATAGCGGCGCCCGACGGGCTTCCGGCTCCGGCGCCGAGCAAGAAGCCGGGGCTGCAGGACGTCTTCCTGGCCGCCGCCCACCGCGAGAAAGAGGCAATGACCATTTTCCTGGTCAATGGCGTCATGCTGCAGGGCGTGGTCATCGGCTTCGACCAATTCTGCATCCTTCTCGAACGCGGCGGGCAGGTGCAGATCGTCTACAAGCATGCGGTTTCGACGCTCCAGCCGGCCCATGCGCTCGACCTTGGCGGTCCCGGTGGAGACGCGGACGGCGAGACTGAGGGGGACGCGGCCTGAGCGTCTTCAACCGCAGCGACGAGGCCGGGGTCAGCCGCGGCGAGCGCGCCGTGCTGGCGCTGCCTGACGATGGGCAGGGCCGCAATCCGCGCAACGCGGACGCTCGTCTTGATGAGGCGCAAGGACTCGCTGAAGCCATTGGCATCGAGGTCGTCGACCGCCGCGCCTTTCGGCTGCGCAGCCCACGCCCGGCGACGTTGTTCGGCAAGGGGCAGGCAGAAGCGCTCGCGGACATGGTTGTACAGAACGAAGCCGGACTGCTGATCGTCGATGCGGCATTAAGTCCCGTCCAGCAGAAGGGCCTCGAAGACATCACCAAGGCCAAGGTCATCGACCGCACCGGGCTGATCCTGGAGATTTTCGGCGAGCGGGCAATGACCGCCGAAGGGCGCCTGCAGGTGGAGCTCGCGCATCTCGATTATCAGGCCGGCCGCCTGGTGCGCAGCTGGACCCACCTCGAACGCCAGCGCGGCGGCTTTGGCTTCCTCGGGGGCCCGGGCGAAACCCAGATCGAGGCCGACCGCCGGCTGATCCGCGACCGTATGGCCAAGATCCGCCGAGAGCTTGAGCAGGTGAAGCGCACGCGAGGCTTGCACCGGGAGCGCCGCCAGCGGGCGCCCTGGCCGGTGATCGCCCTGGTTGGCTATACCAACGCCGGAAAATCCACGCTTTTCAACCGCATGACCCGTGCCAGCGTGGTCGCCGAGGACCTGCTGTTCGCGACCTTGGACCCCACCTTGCGCGAAATCCGGCTGCCTGGGTTCGACAAGGCCATCCTGTCGGACACAGTCGGCTTCGTCTCCGATTTGCCCACCGAGCTGGTCGCAGCCTTCCGGGCGACACTGGAGGAGGTCATTGCCGCCGACCTCATCCTCCACGTCCGCGACGTCGCCCATCCCGACAGCGACGCGCAGGCTGCCGATGTCGAAGGCGTGCTTGCCAGCCTCGGCCTCGGCGAAGGGCAATCGCCGCCGCGGCTCGAGATTTGGAACAAGATCGACGTCATGGAGGCTGATGAGCGCCTGGCATTGCTCAACGAAGCCAGCCGGCGCGATGACGTCATTCCAATCTCGGCGCTGACGGGCGAGGGGATCGACGGCTTACGTGATGCCATGTCGGACCGGCTTCGGTCGGGTAGCGAAGTCCACCGACTCAGCCTGCCGCTCAACGAAGGCGAACGCCTCGCTTGGCTGCACGCACGCGGCGAAGTCATCGACAGCCAGGTCGATGGTGACGTCATGCAGATCGCGGTGCGCCTGTCGCCGGACAATTGGGCGCGTTTTCAGACGCTCTGATCCGCTTTCGCTTTCACCCAGAGGGATTCCATCTCGTCGAGGCTCATGTCGGCGAATCCGGGCTCGGCCTCGATCGCACGGAACCGGGTTTCGAACTTGCGATTGGCTTCACGCAGCGCGGCTTCCGGCTCGATGTTGAGATGCCGTGCGAGGTTGACGACGGCGAATAGAAGGTCGCCCATCTCTTCAAGCTTGCGCTGCTGTTCGGTCTCCGCCTCGAGCTCGGCGAGCTCCTCGTCGATCTTGGCCCGTGGGCCGCGGATGTCCGGCCAGTCGAAGCCGGTGCGGGCGGCGCGGCGCTGGAGCTTGGCGGCGCGTTCGAGGGCTGGCAGGGCCAAAGCGACGCCGGCCAGCGCGCTTTTATCCTCGTGTGACGCTCGTTCCTCGGCCTTGATCATCTCCCAAAGGTGATGGCCGCCTTCGGCCGCGTCGCCGAAGATGTGAGGATGCCGGCGCTCCATCTTGTCGCAGATGCGGGCAAGGACATCATAGAGCGTGAAATGTCCTGCTTCTTCCGCCATTTGCGCGTGGAAAACGACCTGCAGCTGCAAGTCGCCAAGCTCGTCGGCCAGGGCGTCCATGTCGTCCCGGGCGATGGCATCGGCGACCTCATAGGCTTCCTCGATCGTGTAGGGCGCGATGGTGGCGAAGGTCTGGACGCTGTCCCATTCGCAACCGGTGCGCGGGTTTCGCAGCCGCCGCATGATCTCGACCAGCCGCTCGAGGCCGGCCGGCAGGGTAGCATCAGGGGAGTGTCCAACAGCCAACGAGGGGCCCTTTCCTTGCTCAAACTGAAAGTATGATAATATGCATTATGTAAAGTCAGCAGGGAGCGAGGGGTGACGCTTATGGCTGCAGCACCAGCCATCGCCCTTCAACCCCCCAGCGCCTCAGCGATGACAGGAAATTCATGCCGAGCACGTTCAGATCCTCTCGGGCGGCGATGTGCAGCCGCATCCCGTCGCGCTGAATTGAACCGATCGCGATCTCGTCGGCATAGCCGGTCGCGACCTGGACAATGCCGTTGCCGGTTCGCACCAACTGCTGCCGGCCAGGCCGAATGGCGACGTTGGCCCGCGCTGCCGTCTTGCTGCCGATCGTCGTCATGGTCGCGCCGCTGTCGACCAAAAACTTCACCGGTTCGCCGTTGATTCGGCCTTCGACCCAGAAATGCCCGTCGATCGCCATCGGGATGCGGATCGTCTCGCCTTGGCGGACCGGCTCACCGGTGGCTTCGGAGCGCAGCCGCTGCGCGACCCAGCCGAGATCGTCGCGGAAGGTGAACAAGACGAAGCCGCCGGCGAATATGGCGATCCACGCAAGGCCCATGGTCAACGACCTGGCGAACGGCTCTCGGCGGGCGATCAGGGCGCCCAGCACGAGCATCGTCGCCATCAGGATGTAGAGGCCGCCGAGCTGAAGGTCGTTGGTCATGGCCTGAGGACGAGATAATTGCCTTCGACCCGCCAGCCAGCGAGCGACGACAGGAAATTCATGCCCAGGATGTTGGTGTCGTCATTGGCGTTGATGTCCACCGGAAAGTCGGTCCGCTCAATGGCGCCGATCTCAAGGCGATCGGCATAGGCCTTGTGGACCAACGCCCGTCCGTTGGCGGTACTGATGTATTGGGTCAACGTCCCCTTCTCGACCCCCACTTCGGCCGCCGTTGGTCCTGCAATGGTGGTGTTTGAGGCACCACTGTCGACCAGGAACCGCACCGGCTTGCCGTTGACCAGCCCCCGAACCCAGAAATGGCCGTCTTCCGCCATTGGTACCCGCATTTCTTCGCCCGCAACGATCGGCTGGCCGGTCGCTTCGGCTTTCAAGCGCTGCCCGAGCGCCGAAAATTCGCTGCGGAAGGCGAAGACGCCGAACACCAGGCCAAAGATCGCCACCCAGGCAAGCCCCATCTTGGCCGCCTTGCCGATTGGCATCTGGGTGCCGATCAGCGAGCTCGCGACCAGGACGATGGCGAGCACGAGATAGATGACGTTCGGGGCCTGGTCGCTCATGCCAGGACGACCTCCTGGCCATCGAAGGCGGGCGCGGCCCAATCCGGAAGCTCGGCGGCAAGCGCCTTGTAATCCATGCTGTTATCGAGATGGGTCAGAAGCAGCTGCCCGACGTTCAGCTCCCGGGCCCAGCCGAGGACGGCGTCGAGATGCGCATGCGTCGGGTGCGGAGCCCGGCGCAGGCAATCGGCGATCCACACATCGACGCCCTGATACATGGCCAACATGTCGTCGGTCATGTCGTGGAAATCAATCGCATAAGCCGCGCTGGAGCCACCCTCGTCGATGCGGATGCCGAGAGATGTGATGCCGCCATGCGGCTGGTTGACGAATCGCAGGCGTGCGTCGCCGAGGGCGGTGTCACCCGTGACTGGAACGGGCACCGCGACCGCCGTGTAGAAGCGCGTGTCGATGAAGATGTAGCGGAAGCGGTTTTCAAGCCGCTCGAGGACGTCGGCGCGGGCCAGCAGCGGTACCGGCGACCCCCTCGCCTGGGCGATGGGCCGCAAATCGTCGATGCCGTGGCAATGGTCGGCATGGTCGTGGGTGACGATGACTTGATTTACCGTATCGATGCCCGCCGATAGCAATTGCTCGCGAAGGTCGGGTCCACAATCGACCAGCAACGCCTCGCCGCCGCTTTCGACCAGGATCGACGACCGCAGGCGGCGGTTGCGCGGCTCATTCGGATCGCAGGCGCCCCAGCCGCTTCCCAGCCGCGGCACGCCGGTCGACGTCCCGCAGCCGAGGATCTGGATTTTCATGCGGCTTTGTTGAACAAGTTGAAGAAGTTGGCGCTGGTTTGCTCGGCAAGCATCTCAACCTCAACGCCGCGCAGCTCGGACACGAAACGGGCGGTGTCGGCGACGAAGGCTGGTTCGCAGGTCCGGCCGCGATGCGGGACTGGAGCCAGGAAGGGCGAATCCGTCTCGACGAGCAGCCGGTCGTTGGGGACGATCTTGGCCGTTTCCTGCAAATCCCGCGCGTTCTTGAAGGTGACGATCCCGGACAGCGAGATGAAGAAGCCGAGGTCGAGCGCCCGGCGGGCCAGCTGCTGGCTACCGGTGAAGCAATGGAGGACGCCCGCAACTCTGCCCTCGTCAACCGCGGACGCGAGGATCGCGGCCGTGTCGTCTTCCGCGTCGCGGGTGTGGATGACCAGGGGCAGCCCGGTCGCCCGAGCTGCCTCGATATGGGCTCCGAACCGCTCTCGCTGCGCGCCTCGGTCGGATTTGTCGTAATAATAATCCAGCCCGCATTCCCCGATAGCTATCACACGCGGATGTGATGCCGCGTCGATCAAGGCTGCAGAGCCCAGGTCGGGATGGCTGTCGGCCTCGTGCGGGTGGACGCCGACCGTGGCCCAGACGTCGGCATTGGCCTCGGCGACGGCGATGACGTCATCCCACTCGCGCTGGCGCGTGGAGATATTGAGGAAACCGGTGACACCGGCGGCGCGGGCGTTGGCAAGGACCTCGCCCTGGCGCTCGGCGAGGCCTTCGTAATTCAGGTGGCAATGGCTGTCGATCAGCCTCATGCCGCCGCCTCGTCCTCCGCCAGCTCGAGCCGGGGGAAGATCGGCTGCGGCTGGACAATGGGCACGCCGCCCTGCCCGCTGTCGATCAGGCTCAGCAATTTGTCCGCCGACCCCGGGATAATCGGCGCGACCGCGACGGTCAGCAGGCGGATGGCGGCGACCAATGTCCCGAGCACCTCCGCCATGCGCTGCGGATCGGTCTTCCGCAGAGCCCAGGGCGCCGCCGCGTCGACATAGGCGTTGCAGGCGAAGACCGCCGTCATCCAGGCGTCGAGGCCTGCCGAAAAGGCAAAGCGGTCGAATTCACGAGCCAAAGTCGCGCAGGCCTGCTCGACTTCAGCAAGCAGCGCCTTGTCATTGTCCGCCTGCCCGCCGTCGGGAAGCACTCCGTCCAAATTCTTGAAGACCATCGACAAAGTGCGCTGCGCCAGATTGCCGAAGCTGTTGGCAAGCTCGGCATTGACGCGGGCAACGATCGCCTCGGCGCTATAGCTGCCGTCCTGGCCGAACGTCACCTCGCGCAGGAGGAAATAGCGCAGGGCATCCACCCCGAACCGCTCGGCCAGCTCCATCGGGTCGACGACATTGCCGAGGCTCTTCGACATCTTCTCGCCGCGGGCGAGGAGGAAGCCGTGGGCATAGACCTGTTTAGGCAGCGGCAGGTTCGCCGACATCAGGAACGCGGGCCAGTAAACGGCGTGAAAGCGGACGATGTCCTTGCCGATCAGGTGGACGTCGGCGGGCCAGTAGCGCGACCAATCCCCGTCCCGCTCCGGAAAGCCGACGCCGGTCATGTAGGTGGTAAGTGCATCGACCCAGACATACATGACGTGGCCTGGAGAGCCCGGTACCGGCACGCCCCAGTCGAAGCTGGTGCGCGACACGCTCAAATCCTTGAGGCCGCCCTCGACGAAGCGCATCACCTCGTTGCGGCGGCTCTCCGGCTGGATGAAGCCGGGATTGGCCGCGTAAAGGTCGAGCAAGGGCTGCTGGTACTTCGAGAGACGGAAGAACCAGGTTTCCTCCTTGGTCCACTCAACGGGCGTGCCCTGCGGCGAGACCTTCTCGCCCCCTTCCCCGGCGATGAGTTCCTCTTCGTCATAGAAGGCCTCGTCGCGGACCGAGTACCAGCCCTCGTAGCGGTCCAGGTAGAGGTCGCCGGCGGCTTCCATCGCCTTCCAGACGGCGATGCTGGCTTCATGATGGCGCGGTTCCGATGTGCGCACGAATGCATCGTATGAAATATCAAGTAATGTGCACATATCCCTGAAATAACCGGACATTTCGTCCGCAAACTCCAGTGTGTCGCGGCCCGCGCAACGCGCGGTTTGGACCATTTTCAAGCCGTGCTCGTCGGTGCCGGTGACCAGGCGGACGTCGCGGCCCTGGGCGCGCTGGAAGCGGGCGATGGCGTCGGCCGCGATCGCTTCATAGGCGTGGCCAATATGCGGCTTGCCGTTCGGATAGCTGATCGCGGTGGTGATGTAGAAGGGTTCGCCCATGGCCGATGGCCCTAGCGAGGAGGACCTTGCGGAGCAACCGAGGCCAGGATGCTGCCCAGCTGGAAGACTGTCGCCGCCGGGTCGAGCGACAGGCGCGGCGCTAGCCGGCTCGTTTCGCGCGCCCTGGAGTAAGCATCGAGCGCCCGGCGCCGCGCTGAACCATCGAGCTGCCGCGCTTCAATGGCAATCAGGGCCGGCGCCATATCGAGGAAAGCGGCATAGCGGTCCGCGGCTGCCTTGGCGCCGAGCGACTGCGCCAGCTTCGACCTCCGGGCGTTGTCGCGGTCGCCATGCCGCAGGATGGCCAGCGCCTGCTCCTCGAGCGGCGCCAGGTCGAGTGCGGCATAAGCCAAGGCCCTACCCACCGAGCCCCTCGCCAGCGGTAGGATCCGATCCCGATCGGAAGCGCCGAGGCCCGGTGCCTCGCTGGCCAAGACTGACGTCATGGCGTCGTCATCCAGCGTCTGGAATTCCAGGCGGCGGCACCGCGACCGGATGGTCGGCAGCAGCCGGCCCGGGACATGGCTGACAAGCAGGAACAGGCAATTGGCCGGCGGCTCCTCGAGCATCTTCAGCAGGGCGTTGGCGGCGGAGGCCTCGAGATCGTCGACGCTGTCGATGACTACCGCCCGCCACGGCGACAAGGCGGGGGTGACGGCGAACAATTCCGCCAGGGAACGCACCTGGTCGACGCTGATGCTGCGCG
>Ga0307505_10002533_pt1 | contig 12590 bp, 13 predicted proteins | sample 23_S_MG_FD_202183 | JGI IMG/M metagenome (GOLD analysis project Ga0307505, IMG submission 202183) | Soil microbial communities from Populus trichocarpa stands in riparian zone in the Pacific Northwest, United States - 23_S | ecosystem: Environmental > Terrestrial > Soil > Riparian zone > Trees...
CAAGCACCGGCCGATCGAGGTTGGGCAGCCTGGCGCGCAGACCTTCGGGCAGCGGCCGAACCACCATCACCCGCGCCTGGTGCCAGAAGGCCGACAGCAGCAGCAAGGACGAGCCGATCACCAGAGCGGTCAGCGCGATGTTGAGCTCGACCGCGCCGAATTCGCGGAACAGGGCCTGCAGCGCGAACAGCACATAGGCCAGCGCCGAGACGAGCAAGGCGCGGCGGTCGATCGCCAGCGCGGTGATCCCGACCGCGATGTACAGCAAGATCACCACCAGCCCCTCGGCGATGGTCGCATTGCCGTCGTTGAGGCCGAGCAGGGTGAACACCGGATGGACGATCATCGGTGCTGCGAGCAGGTGCAACCAGAAGGCGACGTCGCTGCGCCGGGTAACGCGCGCCGGATCCGACGAATCCCAGCGCATCGCGAACAGGAACATGCCGATGCCGAGCAGCAGGACGAAGCCGAGGATGACGTTCCTCATCTCGTCCACCGGGCCAATCACCGAGACCAGCAGGCCGACCGCGATGGCGGCGACCGCGGCGCCGCCAGCGGCGACGGTGATAGGAACCTTGAACCGCTGCCAGTGGAGCCAGGCGCCGGCAGCGGCAATAGCTGCGGCGGTCGCGGCGAGAATGCCGCCTAGCACCTGGTTATCATTGAGATTGTCCTCGCCGATCGCCAGCACCAGCGAGAAACCAGCAGCGGCGAACACGCCGCCGACAAACGCCAGCAGGAGCAGGATCGACGGCAATGCCATGCGGCGCCTGGCGGTGAAGAACAGGGCAAGGCCCCACGCGGTCGCGGCGACCGCCAAGGGGGCGAGCGGACTGGGGCCATCGACATCGATGATCAAGCCCATCGACTGACCGATCGACTGGGCGATCCAGCCGACAGCGAACAACAGGATCGCGGCGGCGATCGAGACGAAAATATCGTTGAACCCGGTGATGAGCCGGAAATGCTCTTCGTCGACCAACGGCAGCGACCGCTGCTGTGAGACGAAGTTCCGAAGCGCAGTCGCCGCATCAATGCTGAGCGCACCCGAAGCGACGGCGTCGTCGAGATCGTTCTGGCTATACATGATTAACCCTCCAAGGGCGCGAACCCTACGGGAGGTGTATTATCATGTCAATACACTAGAACAGTAGGTGGCCGGCGCCCGTGGGGGTGAGGTAGTGAGCGCCGGCCGGGGGTTTGTCAGCGACAGCGGGTGCGGCCGCGTTCGACTTCGCGACCGAGCAGGGCCCCGGCGGCGGCGCCGAGGATCGTGCCGGTGGCGCGTTCACCGCGGGTATCGATCGCCCGGCCGACCAAAGCGCCGCCGGCGGCGCCCACGATCAGGCCGGTGGTGCCGTTGGGCCGCTTGCAGCGCAGGCGGCCCTGCGAATCGCGCCACGTCTTGCCGTGATAGCTATTGTCATGCGCCAGCGCGGGGGCGGGCAGCATCGGGACCGTAAGGGTCGCGGCACTCAGTGCCAGAAAGATTGTACGCAAAGCTAATTCCCTGATCAGTTTCTGTTTTCGCCCAGCCTGTTCCATCGAACCTGCATGAACGTCACGGGACAAGCGATGCTGGGTTAACATTAGTTCCCTGTGTTAACGACGAATCGAGCCGCGTAATGGACGGCGGGAGCGGATCCATGGGGACAACCCTTGATCGGGAACAGGCGTGCGCCCTTGCCGTTCCCTTCCCGAACAGCGACATGCGACGCATCGACACCAACGACTGAACATTACCAGTAGGAGGAAAACATGGCCAAAAACAAGACCGTAGCGAGCAAAGCGAAGCCGAAGAAGAAGGCCAGTGCCGCCAAAAGGTCTGGCGTCGCGACCGTCAAGGCCAAGGTCAAGAAGGGCAAATCGAGCAAGGCCCAGACCGGGTATGACGCGCTGGCGCGGCTCGCCGAGCATCCGATCGTCGCAGACCTGATCGCCATCGGTGCAACCGCCGCGGTAACCGCCATCGCGGCCGGCATGTCGAGTAAATCGGGCAAGACTTCGGGCAAAGCGGTCAAGGACGCCGGCAAGGCCGCCGCCGCGGCGATCGGCGCCCGGTTGATGACCGAATTCAAGGCGGTCAAGGACAGCGCCGCCGACGCCAAGTCCAAGGCCGCGGCGAGGCCGAAGAAAGCTTAAGCCAAGCGCATCAGAGTGAGGCGGGCGCGGCCGGTGTCGCGCTCGGCCTCGACCGTCAGCGGCCCCGGATCGACCGTCGCGCCGCGCCCGGTTTCGACCGCCATCCACCCCCCGGGCGCAAGCCATTTCGCCGCGACGACGGCGGCGACCACCGCGCTGCCCGAGCCCTCGGCATAAGGCGGATCGGCCAGGATCAGGTGGAACGAATGGGCCAGCGGCAGCCGCGCCGCTGACATCGCCACCACCTCGATCCCGGTCGCGCCGAGCGAGGCGGCATTGGCGCGGATCGTATCGACCGCGGCGCGGTCATTCTCGACGAAAGTGCAATGGCCCGCGCCGCGCGACAGCGCCTCGAGCCCCAGCGCGCCGCTGCCGGCGTAAAGATCGGCCACGCGCAATTCCTCGAAACTGCCGAGCCGGCTGACCAGCATCGAGAACAATGTCTCGCGGGTGCGGTCGGCGGTAGGGCGGGTCTGCAGACCTTTGGGGGCGGTGAGGGTACGCCCGCGCCATTGGCCGGCAATGATCCTCACTTAAGCTCCTGCCGGAAGCGGAACAGGGCCTCGCGCGGGACTTCGCCGACATCGCCCGACTCCATCCCCTCGACATTGAACGGGCCGTAGGCGGTGCGGATCAGCCGCGAAACCTGCAACCCGAGATGTTCGAGCACGTTGCGGACTTCGCGATTCTTGCCCTCGGTCAGGCTCATCTCGATCCAGCCGTTGCGCCCGGTGCGCCGCTCGAGATTGGCGATGATCGGGCCATATCGAAAGCCCTCGATGGTGATCCCCTCGGCCAGCTGGTCGAGCGCCGCCTGGTTGATGGTTCCAAAGGCGCGGGCGCGGTAGGTGCGGATCACCCCGGTGCTCGGCAATTCGAGCGTCCGCTTCAATTCGCCGTCGTTGGTGAGCAGCAGCAGCCCCTCGGTGGCATAATCCAATCGCCCGACCGGGATCAGCCGCGGCAGGCCCGGGGGAAGCTTGTCGTAGATGGTCGCGCGGCCCTTGGGATCGCGCTCGGCGGTCAGACAACCAGCCGGTTTGTAGAACAAATATAATTGCGACGCCGCAGCCGGGGCGACCGCTTTGCCGTCGACCGTCACCCCGTTCAGATTGTCGAGCAAGGTCGCGGGGGTGGTCAATGTGACTCCGTTCAAGGCGATTCGCCCGTCCTCGATCATCCGCTCGATCTCGCGGCGCGAGGCGATTCCGGCGCGGGCGAGCAACTTTGCAATGCGCTGCTGGCCGTCCTCGCGAGGGCCGGCGGGCGCATTGGCGGGTCGATGGGGCCCATCGGGCTTGCGGCGCGGCACGGGCGGGCGCTTCGTTCGTTGCGGGGTCAAGTTGGTTGTCCTACTGGAGTCGACATGCTGTTCGGCAAGCGCAAGCGAATCGTCAAGCGAGTCCTGATCATCGAGGACGAACCGCTGACGGCGTTCGACAATGAAGTGATCCTTCGCGATTGCGATATCGACGTGGTCGCGACCCATGACGATTTCGAGGAAGCTTTGGCTGCGCTCGACCGCGCGCCGGTCGACCTAATCCTCAGCGACGTCCGCCTGCGCGGTGATCGTACCGGAATCGATCTCGCCCACGAAGCCAAGAAACGCGGAATCCCCCTGCTCTTCATCACTGGCTACCCGCCCGACAATGCGCATGAACTGGCGATCGGCTGCCTGATGAAGCCCTACAACGACCGCACCCTGCGCGCCGCGATCGACGCGATCGACCGGCATTTGGGAGGCGAGCCGGGCAAGCCGCCCAAGGGGTTGCAGCTGTTTCCGTTGGTCCGCGACGAAAAAGCGTAGGCCTTAAAGCAACGCCTCAACCTTGGCATGAAAATCGGCGATTCCGTGTTCGAGGGTGCCGAGCTGGACCTCGTTCAACATTCCGCTGTCGAGTCCGCGCTGGCATAACTCGGCAGCCTTGAAATCCTCTCCGGCGAAGGTAACGCCGTCGAGCAGATCCCAGCTGCGCTTCCAATGCGCTTCGGCCTCGTTGGTCTGCGGGGCCTCGGGGATGAGCATGAAATCCTCGACCAGGCAGGTGCCAACGGTTTGCGGCATTACGGTCATGATATTGATGTAATCGGGGCTGACGATGATCACCGCATTGGGGAAGATCTGATAGGTGTAGGTGACCGCGCGGCGAAGCGCGGTCCAGTCTTCACGGTCGACATCGGCGAGATAATCGGCGCGGCCGACCGCGGCGCGCTGGTGATGGCCGATGCAATCGGCGGCGGTGATCCCATCGGCGAAGAAATTGGCGATGGTCGAAGCGTGCAGTCGCTGGACATGGTAGGATTCGAGGAAGGCGTCGATCACCAGTTTCCAGTTGGATGCGACCGCGTGAGTCTTGCGCTTGTAGAGGTGGTGCGCGCCGATCCCGAAGGCGTCGAAATCCTGGCACAGCATTTCGATCTCGGCGAAATCCTCGGCCGCGTCGCGCGAATGCCAGATCAGGCCGCCGCATTCGAAATCGCGGAAGCGCATCAGCGAATGGGCGTCCTTGTCGATCCCGGGGAAGCAATCGGCGCGGGGCAGGCCGAGCAGGCTGCCGTCGGCGCGATAGGTCCAGGCATGATAAGGGCAGACGATCCGCGCCGCGGGGACCGGATCCTCGCCGTCGCCATCGAGCAGGCGGGTGCCGCGATGGCGGCAGACATTGGCCATGACATGCGCCTCGCCCTGGGCGTCGCGGCTGAGGATCATCGGCAGGCCGTAGCCGTCGTGCGCCACCGCGAGATTATTGCGCGGAAGCAGCGCCGACGGGGCGAGCAGCAAGGGCAATTTGTCGAACAGCGCCTTCTTCTCGGCCTCGAACCGGTCGGGGTCGGTATAGACAGAGGCGGGAAGCGTCTGGACCTCGCTGCCGAGCGAGGCTTCGCCGCGAATGAGGGCTTCGGCGAGTGCGAGTTGCCCGGGGGTCGGGCGCGGAAAGCGGGGGGCGTCCATTAACCTCGATTGCTCTTTCTGTTTAAGAAATACAAGCCACTGGTCAGGGCATTATTCGCTGCTAGCATGATCGACTTTCGAACGGGAGAGACAATCATGGCGGCAGCGCAGGTGGCGGACGACAACCTCGGCTGGCGCAGAGTCCTTCCCGAGGGAGTCCGGCCCTATACCGAGGCCGCGCCGCTCGCTGCTTTCTTTCTCGGCGTGTCGTCGGGCTTTCCTTATGCGATGATTGGCGCGACCTTGACGACCCGGCTGGCGCAGGACGGGCTGGACAAGAAAAGCATCACCGCGTTCAGCCTCGCCTTCCTCGTCTACAACCTCAAATTCCTGTGGGCGTGGATCGTCGACGGGGTTCGCCTGCCGATCCTCGGGCGGCTCGGGCAGCGCGTATCGTGGCTGCTTGTTGCCGGCGTGCTGGTGATTGCGGCAGTGGCCAATCTGGCCTTCGTCGACCCCTCGGCCAGCCTGCTCCAGACGGCTTATGCGGCGGTGCTCGTCGGCGCCGCGGGAGCGACCTTCGACATCGTCATCGACGCCTACCGGATCGAGATATTGAAACCGCGTCAATTGGGCGTCGGTTCGGGGATGAGCCAATATGGCTGGCGCATCGGATCGGTCGCGGCGGGCGCGCTGGCGCTGGTGCTGGCGGCGCGGGTCGGGTGGGAAATCGCCTATCTCGCTTGCGCTGCATTCGCCCTTCCGGCGATGCTTACGGGGCTGCTGTTCGGGGAGCCTGAGCGGCATCAGGAGCCGAAGAAAAGGCGCGGATTCGGCGAGGCGCTGGGGGCGGTCTATCGCCCGTTCACCGAATTCTTCCAGCGTCAGGGCGCGTTCCTGGTGCTGCTGTTCATCCTGCTTCACAAGATCGGCGACACGCTGGCCAATCTGACGCTGCGCCTGCTGCTTGACGACATGGGCTACACGAACGACGAGATTGCGATCTGGGATGTCGGCTTCGGGTTCTGGGCCTATCTGATCGGCATTTTCGTCGGCGGCATTCTCTATTCGAAACTGGGCATGAAGCGGTCGGTGCTGATCAGCCTGATCCTGATGGGGGTATCCAACCTTTCCTTTGCGGCGCTCGCCCAAGCGGGGCACACCAACTGGGGCCTGGCCGGGACCATCGCCTTCGAGAATTTCGCCAGCGGCATCGGCGGGGTGACAGTGGTCGCTTACTTCTCGGCGCTGTGCGACCTCCGCTTCACCGCCTCGCAATATGCCTTGATTTCGGCGGCGGCGAGCATCGTCGGGCGGCTCGTCACCGGCACCAGCGCGGGCGCGCTGGTCGAGGGCATGGGCTATGTGAACTTCTACCTGCTGACCACACTTGCCGCTTTGCCCGGCATTCTGCTGTTCTGGTGGATGATGAGGATGGGGCTGGTCGACAGCTCGATCGGCACGGCCGGGACCGAAGGCGAGGGCGATGCCCGGACCAGGGGCGACACCGCCTAGTCGGGTCGCTCGCCGTTCCGGCTGAGCGCGTGGCCGGCGAGGTAGAGCGATCCGGCGATCAGGCGCGGGGCGAGGAGGCCGGCCAGCGCTTCCTCCAGGCTCGCGGCGGGGCGGCCGTTGAAGCGCTGGGCGAGGTCGGCGGGTGCGTGGGCCTCGTGATCGGGGATCGGGACGAAGGTCAGCGAGAGGGCATGGGGAGCGAGAGCAGTGACGATCGCGGTCGCGTCCTTGCCGGCGAGGATTCCAAGAATGAGGTGCATCGGGCCGCGCGCCGCGAGCACGGCGGCCAAGGCGGCGGCGGCGTCGGGATTGTGGGCGCCGTCGAGCCAGGTTTCGACACCGTTCGTGAGCGGGCCGTCGGTGAGGCGCTGGAAGCGGGCGGGCCAGATAGCGGCGGCGATGGCCCGGGCGAAGATGGCGCGGGAGACGGGGAGGTTACCCTGCGCGACCAGCATCTGCCAGGCGAGGTTGGCGTTGCGGATCTGGTGCGCGCCGGGGAGCGCGGGGACGAGCGACGGGTCGTAGGTCCAGTCGCGGCCTTCGAGCAATAAGTGAGCACCGACGGAGGCGGCGACCTGCGCGATTGCGGCCTCCGCCTCGGCCGGCTGGGCGAGGCAGATGAGCGGAACGCCGCGGCGCGCGATGCCGGCCTTTTCGGCGGCGACTTCAGCAAGGGTATCGCCCAGGAAATGCTGGTGATCGAGGCCGATGCTGGCGATTCCGGTGACCAATGGCCGGGACACGACATTGGTCGCGTCCAGCCGCCCGCCGAGCCCGACTTCGAGCACAATCGCGTCGGCCGCCGTGTCGGCGAAGGCGAGCAGGGCGGCGGCGGTGTTGACCTCGAACAGGCTGCCGCCGACTGCATCGTTGGCGTCGAGCACGCGGGCCATGAGGTCGGCGAGGTGCGCATCGTCGATCAGCTTGCCGGCGAGGCGGATGCGCTCGTTGTAGCGGACCAGGTGCGGACTGGTGAAGACGTGGACGTAGTGCCCCGCCGCCTCCAGCCCTGCGCGCAGGAAGGCGCAGGTCGAACCCTTGCCGTTGGTCCCGGCGACATGGAACAATGGAGGCAAACGGAGGTGCGGGCGGCCCAGCGCATCGAGCAGGGCGCGGACGCGGTCGAGCCCAATTTGATCGTTATCGGCGGCCTGCGTGGCCTGCCGCGCTATCAGTGCCGCGAGCCGCGGATCGTCGGCCCGCACTACTTCCTTCATCAGGCGGCTTTCTTGCCCTTGGCCCTCGATGGCGCGAGATAGTCGACCAGGGTCGCCAGACGATCTTTCAACTCGTGGCGGCGCACCACCATGTCGATAATGCCATGGTCGAGCAGATATTCGGCGCGCTGGAAGCCCTCGGGCAGTTTCTCGCGGATGGTCTGCTCGATCACCCGCTGGCCGGCGAAACCGATCAGCGCGTCGGGCTCGGCCAGCTGGATGTCGCCGAGCATCGCGTAGGAAGCGGTGACCCCGCCCGTGGTCGGGTCGGTGAGCACGACGATGTAAGGCAGGCCGGCTTCCTTGAGCTCGGCCAAGGCGACCGTGGTCCGCGGCATCTGCATTAGCGACAGGATCCCCTCCTGCATCCGCGCGCCCCCGGCCGCGGTGAACAGGATGTAGGGCGCCTTGGCGGCGATCGCGGCTCGAACTCCGGACAGGAAGGCGGCGCCGACGCCGATCCCCATCGACCCGCCCATGAAGGCGAAGTCCTGCACCCCGACGATCACCTTGCGGCGGCCGATCAGCCCCTCGGCGTTGAGCAAAGCGTCCCTTTCATTGGTCGCGGCGCGGGCCGCCTTGAGGCGATCGGAATAGCGCTTGGTATCGCGGAATTTGAGCGGATCCTCGCGCACGTCGGGCGCGACGATCATCTTGTAGTTGCCGCCGTCGAATACCTGTTCGAACCGCGCCTTGGGGCCGATCCGATCATGATGGTCACATTTCGGACAGCAGAACAGATTGTCCTCCCACTCCTTGGTGAACACCATGGCGTCGCATTTCTTGCACTTGTGCCACAGATTGTCGGCGGTCTGCCGCTTGGGCAGGAAGGGGATCCCGTTGCGGACCCGGCTCAGCCAGCTCATGTCAATTCTCCACTAGGCTACAGCGTCGCCGAGATCGCGCGCAACGCTGCATCGGGATCTTCGGCGGCGGTCACGGGGCGGCCGATGACCAGGATCGAGGCGCCGGCGTCGATTGCCGCGCGGGGGGTGATCACGCGTTTCTGGTCGCCAGCCGCGCCCGCGGCCGGGCGCACCCCGGGAACGACGAAAAAGCCGTCGTGCCAGCCACGGCGAACGGCGGCGACTTCCGCCCCTGAGCAGACGATCCCGTCGAGCCCCGCCTCGCGGGCAAGATCGGCGAGCCGGGCGACCTGGTCGTGCGCGGTGCCGCCAACGCCGGTCTCCTTGAGGTCGGCGCCGTCCAGGCTGGTGAGGACCGTGACCGCGACCACCTTGGTCGAGGCCGGGGCGCAGGCCTTGGCTTCTTCCAGCATGGCCCGGCCGCCCGCGGCGTGGACGGTAAGGATCGCCGGCTCCAGCCCGCGCAACGCCTGGACCGCCTTGGCCACTGTGTTGGGAATGTCGTGCAGCTTGAGGTCGAGGAAGATCGGAAGCTTGTCATGCGCCAGTTCCGCGACCCCGGCGGGGCCGTTGGCGGCGAAGAATTCGAGGCCCAGCTTGATTCCCCCGGCATGGCGTTTGACCGCCTTGGAAATGGCCTTGGCACGGGCCAGGTCCGGGGTGTCGAGCGCGACAAAGATGCGGCTGCTCATAGGTCGGGCTCTTGGCCCGAGGCGCGGGGGGCGGGCGGAGCGGGAACGGCGGGCACCTCTAGCGCGATTCGGCGCTTCAAGCGCCACAATTTTCCGCGCATCACCAGCCAGGTCGGAAGAAATCCCGCCAGGAATATCGCCGCGAGCAGGACCGGGATCTTGATGTCGGCCTGGAGATTGCTCCACAGGTCGATCGTCACGTCGCGCCAATTGTTGCTCGCGATGATCGCGGCCAGCACCGCGACCAGCACCCACAGCAAGGTCTTGAGGAATTGCATATGGGCGGGCCTTAGGCGAGTGGCGCGGCATATTCCAGTTGGCGCGGCGTTCGTCGTTCGATGCGCTCGGTCTGGCGCAGTGCGGCACTGCGCTGATTGAGCGCGGCCCTGTCGCCCGCCACAGACAAATACGACGCGAGGAAGGCATTCATTTGGAACGGCAATTGCAGTTTGGGCTGGGCGGGTTCGCACTGGTCGTGGCCTTGCTCGCAGTCACCGGCAACGTGCTCCGCCTCGGCGCGGAAAAAAATTCCGAAACCCCGCCGGCGGCCGCCTATCTGTCGCTCGGCAAGATCTCCCCGACCGACCGCCGCGACGTCGACTATGCCCGGCTCGACCAGCGTTTGCAGCGAATGGCCGCTCAGCCGTCGATGGTCGGGATGGCGGTCGGTGTGGTCGAGAACGGCCGCATCACCTTTTTAAGCGGCTATGGCGAAACAATCGCCGGGTCGGGAGACAAGGTTACTCCGTTGACGGTGTTTCGTTGGGCATCGGTGTCGAAGGGCGTGGCGGGGACGATGGCGGCCAAGCTGGCCGAACTAGGCAAGCTCGATTTGAACGCGCCGATCGCGCATTATTCATCGACCCTGAAATTGCCTGGCGGCCGCGAATACACGGCGACCCTGGGCGATGTGCTAAGCCATCGGCTGGGCCTGTATCGCAACGCCTATGACGACAAGTTGGAAGCCGGCGAGAATCCTCGTCTGATCCGCCAGAACCTGGCGACATTGGCGCAGCTATGTGCGCCGGGGACGTGCTGGAGCTATCAGAATATCGCCTTCGACGCGTCGAGCGAGGCAGTGGCCAAGGCGATGGGCGAACCCTATCAGCAGGCGGTTCCCGATCTGTTGTTCAAGCCGCTCGGCATGACCTCGGCAAGCGTCACCCGTGCCGGGCTGGAGAGCGCATCAAGCTGGGCGAGGCCGCACGCCGCGGGACGGCGCGAGTTGCCGATGAGCGATGCTTATTACCGCGTGCCCGCGGCGGGCGGCGTCAACAGCAACATCAAGGACATGGCGCTGTGGATGATCGCCCAGATGGGCGGCATGCCGACGGTGCTGAGCCCCAAGGTGCTGGCCACGATCCACGCGCCGCTGGTGGCCACCCCTGGCGAACGCAGGCGGCTGCGCAAGTTCCTCGAGCGGGTCGACAATCCGTTCTACGGCTACGGCTGGCGGAGCTATGATTATGCCGGTCACCGCATCATCGGCCACCGCGGCGGGATCAACGGCTATCGCGCGCTGATCCTGTTCGATCCCGCATTGAAAAGCGGGGTGGTGGCGCTGTGGAACAGCAGCACTTCGCAACCCGCCGGACTCGAATTCGAAGTGATGGACATGCTCTACAAACTCGAGTTCCGCGACTGGATGGAGCTGGACAAGAAAGGCGCGGCGCCAGTCGCCGAAACGCCTGAGGAAGCGCGGTCGGGGGACAGTCTGCGACGCTGACCGGCTATACTTAGCCAGACAAAATTAGGTTGCCCCACTCGACGCCTCAGCCCAGGCTGCACCACGAGTGGGGGCGAGCAGATGGCGTTTTTCACGGATAAAGCAGCCGAAGTGCGCCCCGTTGCCCGTGCTAGCCGGGCGGCACGCACATTGGCGGCGCTGGTCGCTACGATCGGCTGGGCGGCGCTGGCCCTGCAGCTTGGGCTGATCATCGACAAGTTCGGTCCCCTGCAGGGAACGTGGCGCTTCCTCGGCTACTTCACCATCCTCACCAATATCGGCGCGGCGCTGGTGGCGACTGCGGTGGCGGTGGGGACCAATAGGCGGATCGGCGGGGCACGAGCCCGGCTGATGGCGGCAACCTCGATCGGGTTGGTCGGTCTCGTTTATTCAATCGCGCTGAGATCGCTATGGAATCCGCAGGGCCTGCAGAAGGTGGCCGATGCTGGGCTCCATGATGCAACGCCCTTGCTGTTCATCATCATGTGGGCGATCGCGCCGCACGGCAGCCTCGGTCGCAAGGATTTCGTCTGGGCACTCGTGCCGCCCGCGCTCTATGCCGCTTATGCGCTGGCCCGGGGTGCGATCGACGGTTGGTACGCTTATTGGTTTTTCGACCCTGCGACGCAGAGCCTGAGCGCTTTGCTGTCCAGCGTGGCGTTGCTGCTGGGGGCCACTGGTATTGTCGCGATTTTCCTGATTGCGATCGACCGCTGGAAGGGCCGCTGAGTCGCCCCTTCGTGCGCTCAATGATTCCCGGGCAGTGCAACGACGCGGCGAAAACTTCGTTGTCACGGGCGAAGGAGCTTGCCCATGTCCGATACCGTCGAGCCGATGATCCATGAAGATGCGTTGCCCGGAAACGAGCATGAACTGACCCCCCAGCCGGAGTGGCAGCCGCGCTACCCGGGCTCGGGGCGGCTCAAAGGCAAGACCGCGCTGATTACCGGCGCGGACAGCGGCATCGGACGTGCCACGGCGGTGCTCTTCGCCCGCGAAGGCGCCAATGTAGCGATCCTTTATTTGTGCGAACATGAGGATGCCGAAGCGACCAAGCAGGCGTGCGAGAAGGAGGGTGCGCGGGCCATCGCCATTGCCGGGGACCTGGGGAGCAAGCGCTTCTGCGAAGAGGCGGTGCAGAAGGTGGTCGATACGTTCGGCGGACTCGATATCCTGGTCAACAACGCCGGGGAGCAACATCCCGACAAGGACATCACCGATATTAGCGAGGAGCAATTGAAGCGCACCTTCCAGACCAACATCTACTCGATGTTCTTCCTGACCCAGGCCGGGCGGCCGCATCTCAAGGAAGGCGCGGCTATCATCAATTGCACTTCGATCACTTCCTACCAGGGGTCGAAGGACCTGCTCGATTATGCATCGACCAAAGGCGCCATCACCGCCTTCACGCGGTCGCTGTCGGAAAACCTGATAAAGGATGGGATCCGCGTCAATGCCGTTGCGCCCGGCCCGATCTGGACCCCGCTCAATCCATCGGGCGGGCAGCCCGAGGAGGAAATCAAGGACTTCGGCAAGGAC
>Ga0307505_10002534_pt1 | contig 12588 bp, 10 predicted proteins | sample 23_S_MG_FD_202183 | JGI IMG/M metagenome (GOLD analysis project Ga0307505, IMG submission 202183) | Soil microbial communities from Populus trichocarpa stands in riparian zone in the Pacific Northwest, United States - 23_S | ecosystem: Environmental > Terrestrial > Soil > Riparian zone > Trees...
GGATTTGCCCGAGCGGACTTCCAGCCCGAAGGGTCGCTGCGAGGCATACCCGCTAAAAGACCTTAACCGGATAGAGGGAAATCCCCAATAAAATTCCCTGCGTCGGTTGCGGCCGCATATGTCGTGTGGCCCAATCGCCTTAGCCGGCACCGAGACCGGCACGACGAAAGGTCGCCTATGTTCATGGACACCCCCGCCGGCGGGGAAGGGGATTACGAGCCGATCATGCCCCGCTGCCGCAGCTGCAGGCAGCCGATTCCGCCCGGATCGCCGCACAAGATCCTGACGTTTCCCGCCGACGGCAATCATCGCCTCGAGGAGATGAACGGCCCTTATCACGCCGCCTGCGCTCAGCCCTTCGCGAGCCTGCAGCGAGCAATGGACATGCTGACCCGCGGCTGGAAATAGCCCTCTCGCCGCTGCGTCGCCGTCAGACGACGCGCACGTGGCTCAGGAATTCCTCCACCTGACTCTTGAGCACGGCGGCCTGCTGCTCGAGCTCGGTCGACGAGGTCAGCACCTGGCTCGCGGCCGCACCGGTCGCCAGCGAGGTCTCGCGCAGCTGCCCGATGTTGCTCGAAACGTCCTCGGTGTTGCGTGCGGCGAGGTCGATCGAGCGCGCGAGATCCTGACCGGCGACCGACTGCTGGTCAACCGCCGCGGCGATCGACACCGAAGTCGCCTCGAGCTGCGAGATCTGGCTCGCGATCGAACGCAGCGCCTCGACGCTCGCCGAGGTGGTTTCCTGGATCGCGCGAATCTGCCCGGCGACTTCCTCGGTCGCCTTGCCGGTCTGCGTCGCCAGCTCCTTGACCTCGGCGGCGACGACCGCGAAGCCGCGGCCTGCCTCGCCTCCGCGCGCGGCCTCGATCGAGGCGTTGAGCGCGAGCAGGTTGGTGCGCTGGGCGATGGTCGAGATCATCTCGACGATGTCGCCGACCTGGCTCGCCGACAGCGTCAGCGCCGAGATCGTCGAATCGGCTTCTTCGGCCGCGGTCGAGGCCTTGCGCGCGAGTTCGGCCGAGGTCGAAGCCTGGCGGCTGATCTCGCCGATCGACATGGCGAACTCGTCGCTCGCCGCTGCGGCAGCGGTCACGCCTGCGGAAGCCTCGTTGAGGCTCGACGAGACGTCGCCCGACTGCATCGCCGACTGCTCGGCGGCGGAAGCCATCGAGCTCGCTGTGGCCTGAAGCTGGCTCGACGCGGCAGCAACGCCGCCGACGATGTCGCCCACGGTGCGCTCGAACTTGTCGGCCAGCGTAACGAGAGTCTCGGTCTGCCTGGCGCGGTGCTCCTCGCGCTCGCTTTCGAGCTCGGCGAGGCGGCGTTGCTCCTCGGCTTCGGCTTCTTCGCGCTCCCTGCGGATACGGTCGAACTTGACGGCCGCCTTCTTGATCACGATCAGATAGCGCGCCATTGCGCCGATCTCGTCCTCGCGGTCATCGTGGGGCACGTGGACCTCGCGATTGCCCTCGGCGAGCCCGCGCATCGCCGCGCACACGTCCTCGAGCGGGCGGACCAGGTCCTTCTCCACGAAACGGATCGACAGCGTGCCCATCAGGGCCACGGCGAGCGCGATGATCGACATCGTCAGCAGCACGCCGTCGATGCGGTTGCCCTCGGTGCCCGTGAGTCCGACGAGCGCGATCGCGCCGAGCAGCATCGCCGCCACCGCCGCACCACCGAACATGAGCTGGAGCTTGCGGCCCACAGACTGGCCGACAAGATGACCGATCGCCGAACGCCTGTGCTGCAGGTCTTCGGTCCTCAGCTGCTCGCGATCGCGTTCGAGCTCGTCCACCGGATCGGCGACGATCTTATCCGACATGTCCATGCTTGCTCCCAATGCGCTTGCGGCCGCCGTCGAGGCGCTCGCGGTTTTCGTCGAGGCGCATGCGGATCTCTTCCGCCGTGATCGCCTTGTAATAGTACCATCCCTGAATGTGATCGCAGCCGGCGGTGCGTACGAGATCGGCCTGGGCCTGCGTCTCGACGCCCTCCGCGGTGACTTCCATGTCCATGGCGCGCGCCACCGCGATGCTCGACGCCATCATCGCCAGCGAGCCGCTGTCCAGCCCCGCATCGACCACCATGGTTCGGTCGAGCTTGAGCTTCTCGAAGCGGAAGTTGCGCAGGAAACCGATCGACGCGTACCCGGTGCCGAAGTCGTCGAGCGCGATGCCGACGCCGAACTTGCGGATCACGTCGAGGTTACGATTGGCGACCACCGGGTCGGTCACGAGGTAGGTCTCGGTCACCTCGAGCTCGAGCCGCGAGGGCGGGAACCCCGACTCCTCGAGGATGTGGCCAAGCTCGATCGGGAATTCGGGGTTGCGCAGCTGCGCCGGCGAGACATTGATCGACAGCTTGATGCCGTCCCAGTCGAGCGCTTCGCGGCACGCCGTGCGCAGGACCCACAGGCCAATCGGATAGATCAGGCCGCACTTCTCGGCGACCGGAATGAATACGGCGGGGCTGATCATCGTGCCGTCGGCCTGTTGCCACCGCAGCAACGCTTCGACCGCGACGATCTCGTCGGTGCGGGCATCGACCAGCGGCTGGTAGGCCAGGCGGAACTCGCCGCGCTTGAGGGCCTCGCGCAGATCTTCCTCGACCTGCTGGGCAACGTCGCGGTGGCGGTCGAAATCGTCGGTGAACCAGGTGCAGCGGTTCTTGCCGCCTTCCTTCGAGGCATACATCGCCATGTCCGAGCGGCGGAGCAGCTCCGAAGACGACAGGCCGTCGCGCCCGGTGCTGCGCGAGAGCCCGATGCTCGCACCCACGGTGAGCTTGCGATCGTCGATCAGCAGCGCCTGCCCAAGGCGCGCGATCAGGGTATGGCAGACACCCTCGAGGATGTTGCCCGCGATCGGGCCGACCACGAGGATGGCGAACTCATCGCCGCCGAGCCGATAGGCGCGCGCCTCGCTGCCGCAGACGTCGGCAAGCAGCCCGGCACATTCCTTGATCAGCCGGTCGCCGACGAAATGCCCGTATTGGTCGTTGATCGTCTTGAACCCGTCGAGATCGAGCAGCGCAAGCGCCCGTTCCTGACCTTCGGGATGGCGGACGTAATCGATGTGCAGCGCGCGGCGGTTCGGCATCGCCGCAAGGCTGTCGGTCAGGCCGAGATCCTCGAGCTGGCCGATGTTCGAGAGGCCGAAGCGCACCAACAGGATCACTGCCACGCCATAGGCGATTCCACCCATCACCACGATTGCCCACGCGGGTCCGAAGTCGGGACCGGCCTGCCGCAGCAAGAGCCCCATGATGCTGGCCGAGATCAGCGAGAGCACAGCCACCGGCGCTATCACGAGCACCGGCGGTCGCACCTGCTTGAGGCCAATGGCTTGCAACACGAAGGAGCCCCTCCTCACGGATTTTTCCGCTCTACCGGCCATAGCGCGTAGTGCTTAAGTTTCGGTAACTCCCGATTTACCTTAGGCCGAGTTGCCCTGACGGCGCTCTGCTGCCACGACAGTGCCGGCCGAGATTCCGGCTGCCAGATGGTGGAAACCGGTCACCCCCTTTTCGGGCAGGAACACATCGGTCTGCCCGGCGGTCGTCTCGCCGGCACCGAGCATGATTCGCCCGTCGGGCATCAGCGCCGCGGCCACGCGTTCGAACGCGCGCTGGCGTGTAGGGCGGTCGAAATAGAGCAGGACATTCCGGCACAGAATGAGGTCGAACCGGCCCGGTTCGGGCGCCGTGTCGAGCAGGTTTTGCTGCTCGAAACGAACCATGCCGCGCAGTGCCTCGGTCGCACGCCAGCCGGTGCGGGTTTCCTCGAAGAAGCTGACCATCTGCGCCACGCCGAGCCCGCGCTGGATCTGGAACTGCGAGAAGTTGCCCTCGCGTGCTGCAAGCACGACCGAGCGGGCGACGTCGGTGCCGAGGATGTCGATCGTCCATTCGCGCCAGCGCAGCGGCTGTTCGGCGAACAGCATCGCCAGCGAATAGGCTTCCTGCCCGGTCGAGCAACCGACCGACCAGACCGACAGCCTTCGCGAGGCCTGTCGCCGCTCGGCGAGCGCGGGGAGCACGTTCCGCGACAGATGATCGAACATCGCGCGGTCGCGGAAGAAGTAGGTCTCGTTGTTGAGCAGCGCCTCGACCACCTGCTGGGCGAGCGCCGCCTGGTTCGGCTGGTTCAGGCGATTGGCAAGATCCTCGAGCGAATCCAGTCCCTTTTCGCGAAGCACGCCGGACAGCGCAGTGCCAACGCGCCACAGTCGGTCGGCGGTGAGCTTCTGTCCCGTGCGCGCCTCGAGCAGGCCGGCGACGATGCCGAGCGCGTTCTGGCTCTGGTCCATCATGACGCACCTGCCGAAGCCGCTATGCGCGCGGCGATCTGCTCGGGCGGCAGGACGGCCGAGGCGAGGCCCGCTGTGGCGACCGCTCCAGGCATGCCCCACACCGCGGAACTGGCGGCATCTTGCGCCATGATCGTGCCGCCGGCGCGGACTATTCGTGCTGCACCCTCGGCGCCATCGCGACCCATTCCGGAGAGAACCACGCCGAGCGCATGGGCGCCGTAGATCCGGGCGCAACTCTCGAACATCGGATCGACCGATGGCCGGCAGCCGCTGGCCACGGGCCCGTCCTGGAGCCGGACGATCGTGGTGCCTTCGGAGTCGGCGGCGAGCGTCAGGTGGGCATCGCCCGGCGCGACGATGATCTTGCCCCTGACTACCGGCATGCCTTCGCTGGCGACGACCGCGGGGCGACCCGAGGCGGCGCGCAGCTGGCGCACGAACGGCTCCATGAACGAGCCGGGGAGGTGCTGGGTGACGAGGATCGGTAGCTGCACGCGCGGGCTCAATGCGCTGAACAGCTGGCCGAGGGCGTGGATGCCGCCGGTCGAGGCGCCGATGGCGATCAGGTGCGGCAATTCCTTCGGATGCGGCCGCAGCTGCGGCTGCGCCGGCGGCACCGACTTCTCGCGGGCGCGCTTGGCCACGCGGCCGAGCAGGCGGATCTTGCGCAGCAAAGTCGCGCGATAGTCCTTGTCGAATTGTCCGGGCTTGGGCTTGGCGAGCGTGTCGGCGGCGCCGAGCGAGAGCGCGGCGAGGGTCTGCTCGGCACCGCGCACGGTCAGCGACGAAACGACCAGGACGCGCGCAGGCGCGGCCAGCTCGATCATTCGCGGCATGGCGTCGAGTCCGCCCATACCGGGCATGTCGAGATCGAGCAGGATGACATCGGGCGAGGTCTGCAGCAGCGTCGCGAGCGCGCGTTCGGCGCTCTCTTCCGATGCGGCGACTTCGAGGTCGGCTTCGGCCTCGATCAGCCTCGCGAAGACCGCGCGGACAGTCGGCGAATCGTCGACCACGAGAACGCGAACCGGATCGGCCGCTGTCGAGCGAGCCGTGTCGCGAACCGCGATCCCAGGCGCGGTGCCCATTATTGATAACCTCAGGCTGCGCCGATGAGTTGCAATTTCATCTGCAAAGTATCGTGGTCGAACGGCTTCATCACATACTCGTCGGCACCGGCCTCGATCGCCTCGCGAATGTGCGCGACGTCGTTCTCGGTCGTGCAGAACACCACCTTGGGCCGATCGCCGCCCGTCTGGCGACGCAGTGCGGCGATGAACTCGATCCCGTTCATGACCGGCATGTTCCAGTCGAGCAGGATCAGGTCGGGCATCGCCTCGCCGCACTTGGCGAGCGCATCCTGGCCGTTCTCGGCTTCGGTGACCTCGAATGCGAAACTCTCGACGATGTGGCGCGAGACCTTCCGGATCACGCGCGAGTCATCGACGATGAGGCAGTGTTTCATGGCACCCAAATCCTCTTGCTTGTCGTCTTGCTGAATACCCCACGAATGTAAGCATTCGCTTAAGCCGCGAGGCTCTCGTCCGGGCCGGCAATGAGCGCGCCGATGTCGAGGAACGGCAGCGCGCCCGCTTCGGTCTCGACCCTGCCCGTCGCAACGCGCGACCAGCCCGGACCAGGATCGGCCCCGAGTGAGCCCGGTTCGGCCCGTGCAGCGACGATGTCGTCCGCGGCTTCGACCAGCAGGCCATAGAGATGGCCCCCGTGTTCGACGACCACCGCCCGGCACGTCCGCGGGTCGGAGCGTTCGCGCCCGCCGCCGAGCGAAGCCGCGCAGTCGATCAGCGTCAACGGCCGGCTGCGCAACGCGGCGAGCCCAGCGACGTGCGCTGCCGCGCGCGGAACCGGGGTTACCTCGGTGACCTCGATCACCGAATTGACCTCGATTGCGGGCAGAACCGCGCGGCGACCGGCGAGTACCACCACGAGCAGCATGTCGATCATGCGGCAAGCTCCTCGCCGGCGCGCAGGAGGGCGGCCATCAGCCCGGCCCGATCGTAACGGTAAATGCCATCAGCCCCGCCACCCGAGCCCGGCGCATCGCGCAGGCGGATGGCCTTGCGCGCTTCGCACTCGCCGTCATCCCGGAGATCGCCGTCCAGGAAGGCGATGTCCGCCGGCCCTTCCGGCACGATGCGATAACCGGCCGCCTCGATGATCGGTCCGAGGAAGTTGCGCATCCAGGCGTCGTCGCCGTCGAGCCGGCAGGTCAGCAAGCCATGCCCCGAGGATTGCGAGGCGTGGCTCGAGAACAGGGCGTGGCAGTCGACCAGCTCGGCGGTCTCGCCGTCGACCATGGTAACGCCGACGACCGACGCCTGGCCGTTGACGCGCCTGAGCACGCCGGTAAGCGTGCCGATGTCGATCACTTCGCGCGCGGCGTACGCGATGCGCTGGCCGCCGTCGCCGAGCCGCAGGACGGTGATCCGTTGCGGCAGTTCGCAGCCTTCGGAAACTCCGGCAAGCGGCAGGATCTCTTCGCCAAGCACGATCTGCGCATCGGCGCCCGGGCGGCGGACTGCCGACACATCGGCGCGCTCGACTTGCTCGACCGCGCTCATCGCGATGGCCCGGCGCTCGCCGTCGAGCGCGCGGAACAGGATCACGCGCAGGCCCTCGCGCTCGTTTCTCGGCGCGGCATGCGCGGCGATCGTCGACGGACGGTGCAGCTCGCGCGGGATCCCCGCGCCGTAGCCGATCGCGGCGACGTCGAGCACCAGCACCGGCGTGCCGTCGTCGAGCTGGGTACAGCCGACGAACAGGCCGCTCTGCATGATTCCCGGCGACAGCGGCTTGATGACCAACTCGTGGTGATCGAAGATCCGGTCGACCGCCATCGCGTAGAGGTCGCCCCAACCGAGGCGCAGGATCACGAACAGGGAGGCCTCGGCGTCGTCGCCGATCCCCAGCGCGTCGCCGAGCGACACACATGCCAGCCGTCGGTCGCGAAACGTCACATAGCGTCGCTCGCCGACCTGGGCGAACTGGAGCTGGCCGCCCGCAGTGCTGACGATCTCCTCGACGTAGGACCGCGGAACGGCGAAGGTCTGCCCGCCCGTCTCGACCGTCAGGCTCGGGAGGATGCTCAGCGTCAGCGGCACGCAGATCAGGAAGCGCGTGCCTTCGCCGGGCAGCGATTCGATCTCGAGCGTGCCGCCGAACTTCTCGATGTTGGCGCGAACGACGTCCATGCCGACGCCGCGGCCGGAAATCGACGTCACGCTTTCGGCCGTCGAGAGGCCCGCCTCGTAGATCAGTTCGATCCTTTCCTCGAGGCTCATCGCGACGATCTGCTCGGCGGTGTGCGTCCCGGAAGCGATCGCCTTCGCCGCTAGCCGCTCGACGTCGATGCCGCGTCCGTCGTCCATGATGCCGATGTGTATCGTGTTGCCGCTCTGGCGCGCCGAAATCGTCAGCATCCCGGCCTCGCGCTTGCCCGCCGCGAGGCGGTCGGCAGGCGCTTCGATGCCGTGGTCGACGGCATTGCGGATGATGTGCAGCAGCGGATCGCGGATCAGCTCGATCATCTCGCGGTCGAGTTCGACCTCGCCGTTCTCGAGCTCGACGAAGACCTGCTTGCCAAGTTCGGTCGAAAGGTCGCGGACGAGCCGCGGGAAAGTCGCGAACAGGCCCTCGATGCGGCGCATGCGCGTGCGGGTGATCGCATCGCGAACTTCGGCGATCAGCCCCGAGAGACGCGAGAACGGCGCCTCGAGCCCGGTGTCGGCGCCGAGGCCCTGCATGCGCCGGGCCAGGTCGTTGCGCGCAAGGACCATCTCGGAGACGCCGCTCATGACCTGGTCGATCAGCTCGACCGGCAGGCGGATCGTGCGCTGCTCGGCCGCCGGTGTCGCCGAACGCTGGATTCCACTGCCGCTCACGCTGGCGATCGCCTGCTCGGTCTCGTCGAGCGCGCCCGACAGCGCAGCGATGAGCGCGTCGTCGGCGTCCTCGGACAGCGGCTCGCCGCGCTCGATCTCGGCGATCATCACGCCGACGCGGTCGATCACGGCGAGCACCGCATCGACCAGCCGGCTGTCCGGTTGGCGGCGGCCGGCGCGCACGTCGGCGAGCGCGTCCTCGGCCGCGTGGCTCAGCGATTCGAGCTGCGGGAAGTCGAAGAACCCGCAGTTGCCCTTGACGGTGTGGACGAACCGGAAGATCGTATCGAGCCGCGCGCGGTCGGCCGGGTTGCTCTCCCAGGCGACGATCTCGCCGGCGAGGGCGGCCAGCATTTCACGCGTTTCGGCGACGAACTCCGCCAGCAGATCATCCATTGCGCCCGCCCCCAGGTCCCGGGTTCGCGAGGCTATGCGGCAGGTTTGGTTAAGAGCCGGTTACGTATGCCCGCACAGGGTCACCCGCGCGAGATCAGGGTTTCCTGCTCGGTGATGAATTCGACCAGCGCCGGCTGCCCGGCCTCGGTCGCGGCGATCGCTCGGCGCAGCGCGGGGACGATCTCCGCGGCTTCGGTCACCCGCTCGCCGTGGCAGCCGAGCGCGCGGGCGAACGCGGCGTAGTCGCCCGAGATGTCGGTCGCGCGGTACTTGTCGGTCGCCACCGGCATCACCGGCAGCTCGATCGCCATCGCCGCGTTGTTGAGCAGGATCGACAGGATCGGGATGCGCTCGCGCGCAGCGGTCTCGAGGTCGGTGCCGGTGAAGCCGATCGCGGCGTCGCCCCACACGTTGATGCACAGCTTGTCCGGGTGGACCAGCTTGGCGCCCATCGCCAGGCCGAGGCCGTAGCCGAGCTGGGTCGACTTGCCCCAGCCGATGTAGCCGTGCGGGCTGGTGCTCTTCCAGAACGGCACCAGTTGATCGCGCGGGGATCCGGCGTCGTGGGTGATGATGGTGTTCGCAACGTCGACGGTTTGCTGCAGGTCCCACAGCACGCGATAGGGCGACAGCGGGCTGCTATCTTGGGTGCACTTGGCTTCCCATTTGACGAACCATTCCCGTTGGGTTTCAGCGATTTCCCGCGCAGCATTTGTCGCATCGCGCGGCTCCGGCATGCGTTGCTTCACCGCCTCGAGCAGCGCGGCCAGTGTCAGCTTCGCGTCGCCGGCCAGCGCAATCTCGCTCGGCACCGACTTATCGATGTCGAGCGGATCGAGCGTGGCGTGGATCACCCGCTTGCCCGGCGGGATCGCCAGCCCGAAGGAGGTCGCGGTGAAGCTGCAGCCGATCCCGAACAGCACGTCGCATTCGTCGAGCCACTTGCGCACGCTGCCGTTGATGCCGTTGCCGCCCGAGCCGAGCGCGAGCGGATGGGTCTCGTCGAACGCGCTCTTGCCCGGCAGGCTGGTCATTACCGGTATCGCCAAGTGCTCGGCGAGCGCGCGCAGCTCTTCGTAGGCCTCGGCCCAGTGCACGCCCTGGCCGGCATAGATCGCCGGATTGTCCGCCGCGATCAGCGCTTCGGCTGCTGCCTCGATGCTGGCCTGGTCCGGCTGCGACAGGACGACCTTGCCCGGCGCGTAGTCGAGCTCCCCCTCGTAGGCCATCGCCAGCACGTCGTAGGGCAGCTCGATCACCACCGGCTGCGGGCGGCCGTTGCGCAGCATGGCGAAGGCGCGGCGCATGACCGGCACGACGTCGCCCGGGCTGGTCAGCGGCTCGGCGTGCTTGGCGACGCTGGCCATCGAGCGAACCGAGTTGAAGTTGTACGGCACGTGGGCTTGCGACAGTGCGTAGCCCTGCGGCATGACCAGCACCGGCACGCTGTCGGCAAAGGCCTGCGCAACCCCGCCGAACGCGTTCTCCGCCCCCGGCCCCTGCTGCATCACGAACACGCCCATCCGCTCGCCCTTGGACAGCCGGCTGACTGCGTCGGCCATGTGCAGCCCGGTACGCTCCTGGCGCACGATCACCGTGCGGATGTCGATCCGCGCGGCGGCCTCGAGGATCTGGTTGCGCGGGTAGCCGAACACGATGTCCACCCCTTCGCGCTTGAGCACGGCGGCGATCGCGTCGGCGACGGTGCCGCTGGCATGGACCGGTTGGTCGGCGAGTCCGTTGCCCTGTCTCATCGTATCTCCCAAAAAGCCCGAGACCGGCTAGAACAGGCCGAGGGAGAGAGCAATGAAGCCGATCGAACTGGGCCGCATGCGCGTCCACAAGGTGCACGAAATGGACAGCCCGGTGCCGCTGCTGGGTCAGCTTCCGGGGACCACCGCCGACGACATGAAGCGCCTGCTCGGCTGGTACGACCAGCCCGACGAAGTGAACGCCGATCCCGAAACCAGCTTCATGACCTTCTCGGTCCACTCGTGGGTGATCGAGCTCGACGGCAGGACGATCCTGATCGACACCTGCTGCGGCAATCACAAGAACCGCGAGCTGCTGCCCGAAGTCCACCAGCTCGACACCGACTACCTCGGCAACCTCCGCCGCGCGGGCTTTGCCCCCGAGGATATCGACATGGTCATGTGCACGCACCTGCATTTCGACCACGTCGGCTGGAACACGAAGCTCGAGAACGGCAAGTGGGTGCCGACCTTCCCCAACGCGCGCTACGTGTTCGGCCGGCGCGACTTCGAGTACTTCAAGACCGATCCCGACGGCGAGGCGCTGCACAACGCGGCGTTCGTCGATTCGATCGTCCCTGTGATGGAAGCGGGCCAGGGCGACGTGGTCGACGAGGATGCCATTGCATACCGCGAGATCGGCGACGGCGTGTGGCTCGAGCCGGCCTTCGGCCACTCGCCCGGCTGCTGCACCGTCAACGCCCAGGCCGACGGTCCGCCGGGCATCTTCTGGGGCGACGTGATCCACCACCCGGTGCAGCTGATCCGCCACGACCTGCCGTTCGCCTTCGACACCGACGGCGCGACCGCGTGCCAGGTGCGCAAGGCGACGATGGAACGGCTCGCCGACAGCGACACGCTGTGCTTCCCCGCGCACTTCCGGCGCACCTCGGCGGGGTACGTAAAGCGGGATGGCGACGCGTTCCGCTACGAGTGGCTGGCGGATTGACGTTTCCACCTGATCGACGCGGTCCCTTCCTCTATTCGTCATGCTGAACTTGCAAGCCTGCGGAGCGCCGCCCTGCGAACTCGGATTGCTCGGATCGAGCGGAGAGTTGCGCCTTGGACCGCGTGCTACGGGCATGCGGATAAATGGACCCTGAAACAAGTTCAGGGTGACGGATTGGAGTGTAGGTCGGAGCGCTTGATTGCAGCTGAAACCGGGTGCAGGGCACCGGCCATGCTCGACCGGTCCGCACTTCGCGCCGCCTACCGCCAGGACGAAGCGGCCTGCATCGAGGAACGGCTGCGGCAGGCCGCGGCCGCTACGGCCGTCCACACCGAGGCCGCTGCGCTTGCCGCGCGACTGATCGAAGGCGCGCGTGCCCGCAAGGCCAGCGGACTCGACGCGTTCCTGCAGAGCTACGGCCTCGGCACCGAGGAAGGCATCGCGCTGATGTGCCTTGCCGAAGCGCTGCTGCGCGTGCCCGACACCGGGACCGCCGACGCGCTGATCCACGACAAGCTCGCGGGGATCGACTGGGGCGACAAGCTCGGCGATTCGGATTCGACGTTCGTCAACGCGGCGACCTTCTCGCTGATGCTCACCGGGCAGGTGCTGCGCAGCGGTTCGCGCGACGACGCCGGGTTCGCCAACGCGCTGCGCCGCGCCGTGGGCCGGCTGGGCGAGCCGGTGATCCGCCAGGCGACGCTGCAGGCGATGCGCATCCTCGGCGGCCAGTTCGTGTTCGGGCGCACGATCGACGAGGCGCTCAGGCGCGCCGAGCCCGAGCACAAGCGCGGGCTGACGCATTCGTTCGACATGCTCGGCGAAGCGGCGATGACTTTCGCCGATGCCGAGCGCTATCGCCGGTCGTACGCCGCGGCGATCGGGCGGCTGGCACGCGAAGCCAAAGGCGGTGTGCGCGCCAGCCCGGGCATCTCGGTCAAGCTTTCGGCGCTCTACCCGCGCTACGACTTCCTCCGCGCCGACACGGCCAAGACGGCGCTGGTGCCGATCGTGCGCAAGCTGGCGCTGGCGGCCAGCAAGGCGGACATCCACTTCACCATCGACGCCGAGGAAGCCGAGCGGCTCGAGCTGTCGCTCGACATCATCGAGGATCTCGTCGCCGACGACGCGCTGTTCGCCGACGGCTGGCAGGGCTTCGGCCTCGCGCTGCAGGCCTACCAGAAGCGCGCCGTGCCGCTGTGCGACTGGGTCGCCGCGCTCTCCCGGAGGCACAACCGCCGGCTGATGGTGCGGCTGGTCAAGGGCGCCTACTG
>Ga0307505_10002535_pt1 | contig 12585 bp, 10 predicted proteins | sample 23_S_MG_FD_202183 | JGI IMG/M metagenome (GOLD analysis project Ga0307505, IMG submission 202183) | Soil microbial communities from Populus trichocarpa stands in riparian zone in the Pacific Northwest, United States - 23_S | ecosystem: Environmental > Terrestrial > Soil > Riparian zone > Trees...
CGGGGCGACAGGGTCGCCAGCAGCGGCTCGACGGCGAGGGAGTCCACCACCCGCTCGATCTCGTCGTCCTCGACGCCGATGGTCTCTCCCAGCGGCACGCCCTGGTCGCCGTCGCAGGGCGCGTCCAGGGACGAGGCGGTGTAGCCCTGGGCGGCGGCGATCGCCTCCAGGACCTCCTCCTCGCCGACGCCGAGCCGCTCGGACAGCTCGCGCACCGTCGGCGCGTGCCCGGTCGCCTGGGACAGCTCCTGGGCGACGCCCTCGATGGCCAGCCGCAGCTCCTGCAGCCGGCGCGGCGGGCGCACGTCCCAGCCGCGGTCCCGGAAGTGCCGGCGCAGCTCGCCGGTGATGGTGGGGACGGCGTAGGCCAGGAAGCCCCGGCCCTTGCCTGGCTCGTAGCCGCGGGCGGCCTTGACCAGGGCCAGGCAGGCCACCTGGTGCAGGTCGTCGAACGCCTCGCCGCGGTCGCGGTAGCGGGCCGCCAGGCCACGGGCCACCGGGAGGTTCAGCAGGACCACCTCGTCCAGCAGCCGCCGCCGCTCGGTCGCGTCCGCCGTGGCGGCGCGGTGCAGCAGGCGCTCGGTCTGGGCTTCCCGGTCAGTCACTCCGTCCGCTGCGTGCAGGGCGGTGTCCAGTACCGATGCAGTCATGTCACGTGCCTCCTCGGGCGAGCCGGTGAGCTTCGGTGGCGACTGCTGGACCACCTCCCGCCAGTCGAGCACTGCCCCTGGGAGCCCGCAACCGGAGCGGGGCGCCGCTCGGCCGCCACCGCGCGGTACACGCCCTGCAGCCGCGGGAGCACCACCCGCCAGTCGTGCACGGCCACCACCCGGTCCTGGCCGGCCAGCCCCCAGGCCTCGCGCCGGAACGGGTTCTCCTGCAACGACTGCAGCGCCTTCGACAGCGCCGCGGGGTCCCGCGGCGGAACGAGCAGGCCGGTGGACCGGTCGGCCATCACCTCGGCCAGCACCGGGACGTCGGCGCCGACCACGACCCGCGCGCGGCACATCGCCTCCAGCGCCGCGGCGGCCGACGTGGCACCCGCGCGAGGTGCGACCAGGACGTCCGCGGCGTCCAGCAGGGCGAGGGCCTCGGCGCGCGGGACCAGGCCCCGGACCTCGACGCGGTCGGCGACCCCGGCCCGCTCCAGCCAGCCGGTGAGCCGCCGGCGCACCCCGGCAGAGCCGCGGCCGGCGACGACGAGTCGCGCCCCGGGCACGCTGCGCAGCGCCGCCACGAGGGTGGCGGTGCCGCCGTCGGCGTCGGGGCCGGACAGGCTGACCAGCCGCAGGCCGGCGCCCTCGAGGGGAGCCGCCGGGGCGGACCCGGCGACGAGGGTCGCGGTGTCCACGCCGTCGGGGACGACGCTGACCACCGCCGCGCCTCGGGAGCGCGCCGTACGGGCCGGCTGCTCGCCGGGGCAGACCACCGCGTCGGCGGCACGCAGCACCGCCGTCCGGGTCGCCCGGACCGCCGGGTCGTCGGTCGCCGGCAGGGCGCCCCACCGGGTCACCACGGCGCCCCCGACCAGGCGCCGGGCCGCCAGCGCGACGGCGGACGCCCGCGGGTCCAGCGCGTGCACCACCCCGCCGTTCGGAAGCAGCTCGGCCAGGCCGGCGGCGCGCTCGGCGACGTCGGCGTACAGCGAGCCGGACGGCGGCGGCACCAGCACCAGCCGCGCGTCGTGCCCGGCCGACAGCAGCGCGGCGACGAGGCCGTCCGGAAGGTGCGCAGGCGGCGCCCAGTCCGGCTCCGGCACAGCGTGTTCCCCCGCCGGGGCCGCGGAGGCGACCACCGTCACCGGGACGGTCGCGCCGTCCACGGCTGGCTCCGGGTGCACCGGTCGTGCGGTGAAGGGCTCATCGGGCGTGCCGGACACTGTGGCCCCCTGGCATCGGTGATGCTCGGCGACGCCGGGGGCTGGGGCGCTGCAGCGGCTTGCTGCTCGGCCACCGTCTCACCGGGGACGTGGGTCGGCAACGCCAGACCCGGCGGCTTTGCCATACCCAGCCACTCCACCCGCCAGGACGGCGGTCACCTCACCTGCCGGCGGCGGTCACTCCTCCTCGGTGCCGGGCTCCTGCGGCCGCCGGGACCGCCCAGCGCCGGGACGGCGGCCCGCCTTGTGCGAGCCGTCGCAGAACGGCGCGATGGACGACCGCTCGCAGACGCACAGCGCCACCACCCGGCGGCGCCGCTCCACCGGCCGGCCTCGCTCGTCCACCAGCTCCACCGGCCCGCGGACGACCAGCGGGCCGTCGGGGTACGCGGTGATCGTCGTCGGCTGCGCCATGGCGCCGCTGTACCCCGCCGGGGCCGGCCCACACCTGCGCGGGCGGTCCGCGTCGCCGCTAGAGTCCCAGGCATGACCGTGACCGGCGGACCTTCCGGCCTGGGAGCGGCGGTCGGGGACATCACCGACTCCCTCGTGGGCGACTACGACGTCGTGGAGATCGCCACCAGGGTGGTCGGCCACTGTGCCGAGCTGCTCGGAGCCGAGAGCGTCGGCCTGCTGGTGGCCGACTCCGGCGACGAGCTGCGCGTGCTCGCGACCTCCTCGGAGGAGGCGCACGTCGTCGAGGCCTTCCAGGCCCAGGACGGCACCGGGCCCTGCGTGGAGGCCTACCGCACCGGCCTGCCCGTCAACGCGCTGGGCGCGCAGGAGCTGGAGCAGCGCTGGCCCGGCTTCGCCCGGGTCGCCACCCGGGAGGGCATCGACTCGGTGCACGCCACCCCGCTGCGGCTGCGGGGGTCCGTGGTCGGCTCGCTGAACGTCTTCCTCGGCGGCCGGCGGGTGCTGGGGGCCGAGGACCTGCGGCTGGCGGCGGTGCTGGCCGACCTGGCCAGCCTGGCCCTGTCCCAGGCCGAGCTGGTCCGCGGCCAGTCCCAGACCGTGCGGCAGCTGCAGCAGGCGCTGGACAGCCGGGTGGTCATCGAGCAGGCCAAGGGCGTGCTGGTGGCCACCGCCGGCGTCGACGTGGGCACCGCGTTCTCGGCGATGCGTTCCTTCGCGCGCCGCTCGCAGCGGCGCCTCGGCGACGTCGCGCTGGACCTGGTGGAGCGCCGCCTGGAGTCCGCCGAGGTGGTCCCCGGCACCCGAACGGCGGCCTCGACCAGGTCGTCCTGACCCCCTTCGGGTGTCGCGTTTGACCACCGCGCGAGGCCCTGCCTAGTCTTCCCTCGCGCACCCAAGACCCCGGTGACGACTCAGTCGACATCGGAGGTCAGCACGCTCGTGGACGTCGCCCGTCCTGACGAGGGCACCGCCCCGTCCCAGCACGTCGCTCAGCAGAGTCCGGACGGCCCCCACGGCACCCCGCCCGAGGCTGCCGAGGCGGCGCTTCGCCGCCTGCGCAACGAGAACTTCCACCTCCGCGTCGCGCTGCGTCACCGCGCGGTCATCGAGCAGGCCAAGGGCCTGCTCGCCGCGCGCGGGGAGATCGACGTCGACCAGGCGTTCAGCCAGCTGCTGCGCGCCGCCCGGGACACCAACCGCAAGCTGGTCGACGTCGCCGCCAGCTACGTGGCCGAGGTCGCCGCGCCGCCGCAGGCCCCCGGGCAGGCCCAGCCGCCGCTCGAGGAGCCCGGCGCGGGGCAGCCCGAGGAGGCGCTGACCCAGCTGCTGGTGGACGACCCCTCGCGCCGGGTGCCGGACGAGCTGGTCGCCCAGCTGCGCGAGCACGCCGCGCGCCGGCACGGCCCCAACCCCACTCCCGGGGCGGCCGCGCTGCGGCTGGCGCTGGCCGGGATCGCCGACGCCACCACCACCCGCGAGCTGCTCGCCTCGGTGGGCGCCGACTGCGTCTGGCCGAAGGCACCGTCCCAGGGCACGCTGTGGGCGCTGCAGGCCGACGGCGCGCTGGAGCTGGTGGCCTCCCTGGGCTTCGCCCGCGACGACCTGAGCATCTGGCGCCGGGTCCCGCCGGTGCTGCGGCTGCCCATCCTGGCCGCCGCGCAGGGCCGCACCCTGTTCCTGGACGACGCCGAGCAGTCCATGCGGGAGTTCCCCGACCTGGCCGCCGCACCGTCGGTGTCCCGCCGGATGGCGGCGCTGCCGGTCAGCACCGCCGGGCACCGGTTCGCCGTCCTGCACTTCGGCTGGGACGAGCCGGTGGCCTTCACCGAGGACGACCGGCGGTCGCTGCGGCTGCTGGCCGACGGGGTGGCGGACGCGCTGCTGCCGATGCTGACCCCTGCCACCTTCACCGACACCATGGTGCAGGCCGGGCTGCTGATGGAGGCCTTCAGCGAGCCGGCCGTGCTGGTCCGCCCCGCGGTGGCCGGCGACGGGGCGCCGTGGGTCGACGTGGTGGTCGTCGAGGCCAACCACGCCGCGGTGGCCGAGCTGACCCGGCTCAGCGGCGTCCCGGCGGACCCGGTCGGCGCCACCCTGCTGGAGATCGCGCCGTGGGACGGCTCGGCCGCCGTGGTCGAGGCGGTCCGGGCCAGCCTGCAGGCCGGCACGGCGACCACGGTCGCCCTCGCGGACGCCGAGGTGCGGGTCAGCCGGTGGCAGGACGGCGCGGTGCTGACCTGGCGCCGGGAAGAGCCCGGGGTGCAGGCCCCGCCGGCGGAGGCCGGCCAGGCCCCCGCCGAGGCGGCCGAGGCCCTGCTGGGCACCGGCGCCCTGCTGGTGGACCTGGCGACCGGGACCGCCACGCCGTCGGCCGGTGCGCAGCGGCTGCTCCGGCTGGACCGCTCCGGTTCCGCACCGCTGCCCGAGGCGCTGTCGGCGTTCTCCGCGACCGCCCGGCAGCGGCTCACCGAGGTGATCGGCCGGGTGCGCGAGACCGGCACGGCGACCACGCTGCGGCTGGCGCTGCTGGACGGCACCGCGGTGCGGGTCTGGGTGGACCGGCGCGAGCGTGACGGCTCGCCGCTGCTGGTGCTTGCGCTGGCCCGCCAGCGCGCCTGACGAGCGGACCCCCGCCGGGCGGGTCAGGATGGCCGTATGCGTCGTCCTGAGGCTCGGGGCCCACTCTCGGCGGCCCTGCTCGGCACCCTGACCACGCCGGCGGCCAGCAGTCGGCCGGTGCAGCTCGTCGGCGCCGCCCACGAGGCGGTCCGCGCTGCCGGCGACGTGCTGACCGACGACGACGTCCAGCTGTCCCTGACCCTGCTCTACGAGCTGCACTACCGGGGCCTGGACGGCGTGGACGACGCCTGGGAGTGGTCGCCGGACCTGCTGGCGGGGCGCGGTGTCCTCGAGCGCGCCTTCGAGCAGTCGCTGCGGGACCGGTTCGGCGCGGTGCCCACGGTGCTCGGCGGGAACGGCCTGCCCGGGTCGCTGGCGACCACGCTGTTCGAGATGGCCGCGTCCGCGGGTGGGCCGTCGGTGGCCGGCTACGTCGCGCGGACCGCGGACGCCGACCAGGTGCGGCAGCTGTGCGCCCTGCGCTCGGTGTACCAGCTCAAGGAGGCCGACCCGCACACCTGGGCGCTGCCCCGCCTGCACGGCGCGGCCAAGTCGGCGCTGGTGGAGATCCAGTTCGACGAGTACGGCGAGGGGCGTCCGGGCCGGATGCACGCCGAGCTGTTCGCCACCACGATGCGCGAGCTGGGGATGGACGCGACCCCGGGCGCCTACCTGGACCACGTGCCCGGGCTGTACCTGGCCTCGGTCAACGCGATGCACCTGTTCGGCCTGCACCGGCGGCTGCGGGGTGCCGCGCTGGGGCACCTGACCGCCTACGAGATGACCTCCTCGCTGCCCTGCAAGCGCTACGTCGCCGGGTTCGAGCGGCTCGGGCTGTCCGCCGCGGCGGCGGAGTTCTTCGCCGAACACGTCGAGGCGGACGCCGTGCACGAGCAGCTGGCCGCCCACGACCTGTGCGGCAGCCTGGTCGCCGACGAGCCGGAGCTGGCCGACGACGTGCTGCTGGGCGCGGCGGTGTGCCTGGGGATGGACGAGCTGACCGGCACCGCGACGATGCGGGCCTGGGAGTCCGGCCGCAGCGCGCTGCGCCGCCCGCTGACGGAGGCCCGGCGCCTGGCCTGAGGCGTTTCCGCACCGGCCGGGCCGGGTAAGGGACTCGTCCCGATGCCTGTCCGGCCCTCGAAGAGGTGAGCTGATGAGCAGCACCGTCTGGCACGCCGACTGCAGCCCGCACGACGTCTGGAAGGTGCTGGCCGACGGCTGGTCGCTCGCCTCCTGGGTGGTCGGCGCCTCCCGGATCCGCGCCGTGGACCCCGGCTGGCCGCAGGTCGGCACGAGCGTGCACCACTCGGTGGGCCCCTGGCCCCTGGTGATCAACGACGCCAGCACGGTCCGGGCCAGCGAGCCCGACCGGCACCTGCTGCTGCAGGCGCGGGCCTGGCCGACCGGCGAGGCGATGGTCGACCTGCTGCTCGAGCCGGACAACGGCGGCTGCCGGATGACGATCCGCGAGGATGCCAGCGCCGGCCCCGCCAGGCTGATCCCGCCGACAGTGCGGCACCCGCTGCTCGACGTCCGCAACAAGGAGGCGCTGCGCCGGCTGGCCCTCATCGCCGAAGGCCGCCGGAGGGACGCCTAGGTGAGGCTGAGGGCCGGTGGCCCGGCGGCCTGTGCCGGTGGCCCGACGGAGGCCGGCACCGAGGTGGTCGGCCAACCCGGCCGCGCCAGCCGGTACTGCCGCGTGCCGCCGGACTCCGTCTGCGCCACGGCACCGCGTGACACCAGCACCCGGAGCGCCTGCTGGACCTGCTCGGGCTCCATCGCCGTCATCCGGGTCAGCTCGCGCACCGTGCCCGGGCGGGCCTCGCACTGCAACTCGGCGACGCTGGCCAGCACCCGTTCGACGGCCTGGACCGGTACCCCCGCGTGGACTGACATCCCTGCTCCTCGGCGCCGCGCCCCTGGCCCGTCCAAGGTCGGCAGGGAGCCGGTACCCGGTCCGGCCGGACTCATGCCTGTTCATCCGGAAACCCCGCTCCAGGAGGTCATGTGACCGGCAACCCCCCGTCCGGCAACCAGCTCGAGCTGCGCCACGGCCCGCACCAGGCCACCGTCGTCGAGGTCGGCGCCGGGGTGCGCTCGTACGCCGTCGACGGCCGGCCGGTGCTGGACGGCTACCAGGCCGGGGCGATGGCGGACGGCGCCCGGGGCGCCACCCTGGTGCCGTGGCCGAACCGGCTGGAGGACGGCCGCTACACCTTCGACGGCGAGGACCTCCAGCTCGCGCTGACCGAGCCCGGCAGGCACAACGCCATCCACGGGCTGCTGCGCTGGGTGCCCTGGCAGGTCGCCGAGCGCACCTCGGCCGCCGTCACGCTGGCCACCAGGCTGCATCCGCAGCAGGGCTACCCGTTCATGCTCGACGTCTCCGTGCGCTGGTCGCTGTCCGACGACGGGCTGACCTGCAGCACGCAGGCCACCAACTCCGGTGTGCGGGCGGCGCCGTTCGCCGCCGGGCACCACCCGTACCTGCACCCGGGGTCGGGCACCGTCGACGGCTGCCTGCTGCAGGTCACCGGCACCTCCCGGGTGGACACCGACGCCGAGCGCCAGCTGCCCACCGGCACGGTCCCGGTCGCCGGGACGCCGTACGACTTCACCTCACCGCGCCCGGTGGCGGACCTCGAGGTCGACCACGCGTGGACGGACCTGCAGCGCGACGGCGACGGGCGGGCGTGGATCCGGCTGACCGGGGCCGACGGTCGCACCGCCGCGCTGTGGGCGGACGGGTCCTACCGGTACCTGCAGGCCTACACCGGCGACACCCTGGCCCCCGACCGGCGCCGCCGGGGCCTTGGCGCGGAGCCGATGACGAGCCCGCCCAACGCCTTCCGCAGCGGCACCGACCTGGTTCGGCTGGAGCCGGGGCGCTCGGTCGCGATGAGCTGGGGCGTTCGGCTGGACTGACCGGCGGGGCTGCGCCGTCCCGTGCCCGGCGCCGGTCAGTCCCGCAGGAACGCCGCGGTGACGGCGGCGTCCGGGACCGCGAGCGCGTCCACCAGGGTGCTGGCGTGCGGGCGCAGCTCGCGACACAGGTCGTTCACGGCCCGGGTGACGGCCTTGGCGCGGGCCGGGGTCAGCCGGCCGTGGCCGGTGAACCAGTCGAGGTCCTGCTCGATGGTGCTCAGCACGTGCAGGTCGCACACCTGGTCCAGCAGCGCCGCCGCCCGCGGGTCCTCGCACCGGTCGACGGCGGAGACGAAGGCGTCCAGCACCAGCCGGTCCACGTGAACCCGGGCCGCCCGCAGCAGGTGGTCCTGCGCGGCGTTGAAGGCCTCGAAGGGGTCCCCGTCCTCCCCGGCCGCCGCCCGCAGCCGGCGGGCCAGGGTCTCCAGCACGTGCCGCTCGCGGTCCTCGAAGAGCTGCACGTGCCAGGCCCGGTCCCGCAGGTCGGAGTCCGGGCCGCGGCGGGCCGAGGCCAGCCGCTGCAGCACCGCCCGGGCCGAGGTGCGCTCGATCACCGCCTCCACCACCTGGTCGGCGACGAACCGGACGGTGCCGAGGGTGTCCAGGTCGCCGAAGTGGTCCCGGTAGCGGGTCAGCAGCGTCTTGGCGAGCAGCTGCAGCAGGACCGTGTTGTCACCCTCGAAGGTGGTGAACACGTCGGTGTCCGCCTTCAGCGCCGGCAGCTGGTTCTCCCACAGGTAGCCGGCGCCGCCGCACGCCTCCCGGCAGGTCTGGATGGTCGCGGTGGCGTGCCAGGTGGCGGCCGCCTTCAGCCCGGCGGCGTGCCCCTCCAGCTCGCGCTGGCGGGCGTCGTCCGGCTCGGGGTCGCTCTGCACGTCGTGCAGCAGGCCGACCAGCTCGTCCTGGGCCAGGTGAAGCGCGTAGGTGGTGGCCAGCGCCGGCAGCAGCCGCCGCTGGTGGGCGAGGTAGTCCAGCAGCACGACCTCCTCGTCCGAGCCGGGGCGGGCGAACTGGCGGCGCCGCTCGGCGTACCGCAGCGCGATCGTGAGGGCGAGCTCGGTGGCGGTGATGCCGCCGCCGGCGATGCTGACCCGGCCGCGGACCAGGGTGCCGAGCATGGTGAAGAAGCGGCGCGAGTCGTTCTCGATCGGGCTGGAGTAGGTGCCGTCCTCCGCGACGCTGCCGTACCGGTCGAGCAGCGCCTCGCGCGGCACCCGCACCGAGTCGAAGGTGAGCCGGCCGTTGTCGACGCCGTTCAGCCCGGCCTTGCGGCCGCAGTCCTCGATCGTCACTCCCGGTGCGGGGTCGCCGTTCTCGTCCCGGATCGGCACCAGCACCGCGTGCACGCCGTGGCCCTCGCCGCCGGTGGCGAGCTGGGCGAACACCACCGCGAGCCGGCCGTCGCGGGCGGCGTTGCCGATGTAGTCCTTGCGCGCTTCGCGGTCGGGGGTATGCACCACGAGCTCGCCGGTACCGACGTCGTAGGTGGCCGTCGTCCGGATGCTCTGCACGTCCGACCCGTGGCCGGTCTCGGTCATCGCGAAGCAGCCGAGCAGGTCCAGGTCCATCGCCGGGCGGAGGTAGCGCTCGTGGTGCTGCTCGGTGCCCAGCGCCTGGATCGCGCCGCCGAACAGGCCCCACTGGACGCCGGCCTTGACCAGCAGCGACAGGTCGCTGAACCCCAGCATCGAGAACGACGTGACACTGCCGCCGATGTCGTCGGTGCCGCCCCAGCGGGTCTCGAAACCCAAGCGCTGCATCCCGCTGGCGGCCAGCTCGTGCAGCTGGCCGAGCACCTGCTCGCGGTGCGCCTCGCTCGACAGGTCCGCCGTGGGCGGGTGCAGCGCGGTCTCGATCCGCTCCCGCACGGCGGCGCGCACCTGCGGCCAGCGCCCGTCCAGCACCTCCCGCAACGCCGCGACGGTCCCCGCGGTCGGCTGCACGTCGGACTCGCTGGTGGTCGTCGCGGTCATCTGCTGCTCGTCCCCTTCGCCGTGCTGCGACCGCCGGCGGTTGCCGGCGGCCCGTGCTCCGATCATGCCCGCGGGCCGGGCGGTCCGCAGCCGGTGTGCGGCCCGGTCGGCACCGGGTGAGGATCACCTCACCCTGTCGCACCGCTCGGCGCTGGTCCGCAAGGACCCGGCGCACTACCCGCCGGGCGGCGCCGAAGTGGCGGCGCCAGCTGGCCGCGTTCGCCGAGGAGGTCGCCGCCGGGGACCTGCTCGCGCTGCTGGGCCCGGACGGCGAGCGGCTGCGGCTCGGCACGGTCACCGCGGGGTGCGGACCCGGGACGGCGCGCTGGTGCGCGGCGTGGACTGGTCGGCCGAGGAGGTCGGGCGCGGCGCGGTGCAGCGGCCGGCGCGGCTGCAGGACCCGCGGGCGTTCTTCCGGGTCACCCTGGCCGCGGGCTGAGCCGTTCCGCCCTCCCGCGGGGTGTCCCGCGACCTAGCGTCGAGGGGTGCCCGCCGACGGTCGACGTGACGCCGTCGTGAAGCGGCTGGCCCGCGGCAACGCGGCCGGGCTGCTGTACGGCGGGGTGGTGGCCGCGGCGTCCGTCGCTGTGGTCTCCTCGCACGCCGAGCGCGGACTGCCGGTGGTCGTCGGCGTCGCCGGGGTGCTGGTCACCTACTGGCTGGCGCACGTCTACGTGCAGGCGCTGACCGACCGCCTCGCCGGGGAGGGTGCCGGGCCGGGGCTGACGCACCACCTGCGCCGGGCCTTCCGGCACGAGTCCTCGGTGCTGGCCGGCGGGGTGCCGGCGCTGGCGCTGTTCAGCCTGGAGGTGCTGCTCGGCGTCCCGGTGGGCACCGCGGGGGACGTCGCGCTGTGGTTCTCGGTGCTGCTCCTCGCGTCCGTCGGCTACCTCGCGGCTCACTCCGCCGGGCTGCGCGGCCGGGCGCTGGCGGCCGAAACCGGCGTCGCGGCGCTGTTCGGCGTCGCCGCCGTCGCGCTCAAGTTCCTCCTGCACTGACCGCACCTGCGCCTTCACTCGCCGGGGCCACCGCGAACCGCCCCTCCAGCTGCCCGTTTCGGTAGCCGCGGCGAGTAACGCGGACGGGGACGCAGAGGTGGCGGATCCCCTGATCACGCGCCCACGCGCTGCTTGCTCCTGCGGTGATCATGGGATCCCGGCACGTCCCACCCGCCTTCACTCGCCCACACCACCGCGAACCGCCCGTTCAGCCGCCCGTTTCGGTGGCGCCGACGAGTAGAGGGGGCGCAGAGGTGACGGGGATCCCATGATCACGGCGAGGGGTGAGGCGGTACGGGGCGGCGGTCAGTCCTCGGCAGGGAGCAGGACGCCGGGGTTGAGCCGGCCGGCGGGGTCGAGGGCCCGCTTCACCGCGCGCAGGACGCCGATCTCGGCCTCGCTGCGCGACAGCGGCAGGAAGGCGACCTTGGCGCGGCCGACGCCGTGCTCGGCGCTGATCGAGCCGCCCAGCCCGGTGACCAGCCGGAGCACCGCCTCCTCGACGGCGTGCTCGGCGTCGGCGTCCCCCGCGGCGCCCAGCACGTTGACGTGCAGGTTGCCCTCGTTGAGGTGCCCGAACACCACCGGACGCGCTGCGGCACAAGCCTTCTCGATGACCTCGGGCAGCCTGTCGACCAGCGTGGCCAGCTCCCGCACCGGCACCGCGACGTCCAGCTTCACCGGCACGCCCTCGGCGTTCACCGACTCGGTGTGCGCCTCGCGGTAGCGCCACAGCCGCTCCCGGGCGGGGCCGTCGGTGGCCAGCACGATGTCGGCGACGCCGTCGTCCTCGCTGATCTCCTCCAGCGCCGCCAGCAGGTCCTCGGTCGGGTCGGCCCGACCGGCGACCTCGACCAGCAGGTAGGCCGGGTGCGCCTCCGCCATCGGCGCCGGCAGCCCGGTGTGCCGGCGCACCAGCTCCAGGCCGCCGGCGTAGAACAGCTCGGCGCCCTCCAGCTGCGGCAGCCGCTCGGTCAGCCCGGCCAGCGCCCGCAAGGCGGCGTCGGTGCCGGTCACCCCCAGCAGCGCCGAGGCCCGCTCGGGCAGCACCGGCACCAGCCGGAGCCGGACCCGGGTCACCACGGCGAGCGTCCCCTCGCTGCCGGACAGCAGCATCACCAGGTCGTAGCCGGTGTTGTCCTTGGGCAGCCCGTCCAGCCGCGACACCACGGTCCCGTCGGCCAGCACCGCCTCCAGCCCGGCGACCTGCGCGCGCATGCTGCCGTAGCGGATCACCTTCTCCCCGCCGGCGTTGGTGGCGACCAGGCCGCCGACCGTGGCGGAGTCCCGGGCGGCCAGGTCCACCCCGAGGTCCAGGCCGTGCGGGCGGACGTGCGCCTGCAGCGCCGTCAGCGTTACCCCGGCCCCGACGGTCACCTGGCGGGACAGCGCGTCGACGTCGCCGAGCCCGCGGAGCCGCAACGTGCTCAGCAGCACCTCGCCACCGGCGGGGATGCCGCCGCCGACCAGGCCGGTGTTGCCGCCCTGGGTCACCACGGGCGCTCCGGCGTCGGCGCACGCGCGCAGCACGGCGGCGACCTCTTCGGTGCTGCCGGGGCGGACGACGCAGCGCGCCCGGCCGGTGAACCGGCGGGTCCAGTCCGTCTCGTAGGACGCCCGGACGTCGGCGTCGGTCAGCACGTGCGCGGCCCCGACGACGTCCCGCAGCGCCGCCTCCAGCGCGCCGGGGACGGCGTCCCCGGGGTCGGGCGCCGTCACGACAGCACGCGCAGCCGCACCGTCTCCGGCAGCCGGCCGAGCTCGGTCGCGA